>Ga0268299_1000709_pt1 | contig 88172 bp, 46 predicted proteins | sample NOBtaG_FD_193484 | JGI IMG/M metagenome (GOLD analysis project Ga0268299, IMG submission 193484) | Activated sludge microbial communities from bioreactor in Nijmegen, Gelderland, Netherland - NOB reactor | ecosystem: Engineered > Bioreactor > Aerobic > Activated sludge | place: Netherlands... | reverse complement strand
GGGGGTTTCGGGTTACTAGGGCTGGTTAGACTACACCTCAATCAGCCCGAAACCTTCCAACCCGAAACCCCCAAACCCGAAACCTCCAAACCTCCAAACCTCCAAACCCGAAACCTCCAAAGCGGCAAAGGTATGCCACCGACTGCGAAATACTCGGAATGGTCTAACTTTGCGCGGATTATTCAAACATGGTTTACCAAACACAACAGCACGATTTATGAAAAACAACATTTTCCCCTTTCTTTCAGCCTTTTTGATCCTTTTGGTTGCCTGCAATCGTATTGATAATGCTTTTGTAGAACAAATTCAGGCAGGCCTGACCAAAGCACAGGATAACAAGACGGCTTTTCAATCCAGCCAGGAACAATGTACGGCACTTATCGAAAAAATGAAAAACGCTCCCGATGGGCTGAAAAACAATCCGAAGTTTGGCTATGTGGATCTGCTCTCGCGGGCCGCACAGATCCAGCAATCGTGCGCATCCATGATTGTTTCCCAGGACGAGATGGTGGCCAAAGCCCAAACCCTGTTGGATGAATACACCGATGGCAAGGCAAAAAAGGATTCCATCAATGCAGAAATTAGCACGATTCTTTCCAACTTTGATGGCTACCAGTCTCGTATCGGACGGATGAACACCATTATCGAAGAGGCCGAAAAAGGCTTCGATCAAGCGATGGCGGCCTGGAATGCTGCACCCGAGGCGGAAAAAATCGCCTCGGCCGCCATGCCCGCACCAGTCATGCCGGACTGGGTCACCGGCAGCACGGCAGTCCCGCAAGCGGCCCCGGGCGCTTTGATGGCCCCAGGCGCCGCCGGGCAAAATGCAGCAGGAGGCACCCCGCAAGCGGTGCCCGGTGCAGCGGCGCCAGGGGCAGCGGCGCCAGGCACGCTGGTACCGGCCGGGACAACGCCGCCACCGACAACCGGAGGCCCCGGCGCACTGTCCGCCCCCAAGCAGGACGGGAAAAAGCAATAAAACGGAACTGTACCGATTCAACCGTCAGGCTATTCCATCAAAATGCCGGAGGCAGCGAAATCTTAATCGCGCGTGTCCGGCATTTTGCATTGTTTTGCAACCGATTCGCCGTTCATCCCCCACACTATGGCAAACAAACCGCTCCTGTTGGCTCTGCTCCTCGCTTGTTCCTCGACGGCACTTGGCCAAACATATACGATGACCGGAGCACCCATCGCCTCCTGCAACGGCACATTTTTCGATAGCGGCGGAAGCAGCAGCGACTATTCCAACAACCAGAACCTGCACACCACCATCTGCCCCGACGGCATGGGCGGCTCCCATATCCTCTTGCAATTCGATAGTACCGTTCTTGCCCCTGGCGATGTGCTTTGTATCCTCGACGGCTCGACTGTGCTCGCGCCCGTACTGGCATGCGCGAGTGATTTCCCGGCGGGACAGCCATTCCAAATCCAGGCTTCCGCCAACAACCCCGGCGGCTGCCTGACCGTCACGTTTGTTTCCGATGCCGCCGGAACGTCCGCGGGATGGTCTGCAGGAATATCCTGTTCCAGCCCGTGCATATTGCCGGCTCCTGGAAACGTGCAAGTGGCGGACATGACTGGCGGAAATATGACCTGGACCTGGGATGCCGTTCCCGGCAGTACCGGGTTCGACGTCAGCGTGAACGGTGGCGCGTGGCAACCAGCATCCGGGGCACAATCGCATACCGTAGGCGGGCTGGTTCCCGGCGATCTTGTCGTGATCGAAATACGACCTGTCAGTGCCAACCCCGGCTGTGCCGTGACGAGCATTACCGCAAACAAAACATACGTCGAATGCACCCTGACCGCTTCGGTGGCATCGCTTACTCCGGCACTTTGCCCGGGAACCGCAACCGGTTCGGCTGTCGTCGGCACGAGCGGTGCGACTGGCGCCATCCAGTTCTTTATCGTGGGCAACCCCCTGCCATTTACAACCGGAAATTTCACCAACGTTTTTTCCGCAGGGGCACACCAAGTGGCCGTACACGATACCGCCGGCTGCCGCGATACGGTTTCGTTTGTCATCACGGAACCTTTGCCAATTGACATCCAGATCACCGTCACCGATGCCGAATGCTTTGCCGACAACAGCGGGTCTATTCAAGCCACTGCTTCGGGCGGCACCGGAATGCTGACATACGCTTGGCAGCGCTGCCAAGGAGGCATGACCATGCCCGGCCCAATCGCCATTGACCTGTTTGCGGGCTGCTACGCGGTTACCATAACAGATGCCAACGGCTGCACGGCCATCGCGCAGGATACCATTGGCGAGCCGCCCAAGTTCGATTTTATTTCCTCCCAAGATTCTGTGCGTTGTTTCGGCGGCATGAACGGACGCGCCACCGTGTTTGCCTCGGGAGCCGTGCCGCCTTACACCTACAAATGGGGCAACGGCGATACCGCCAACACCGCCGACAGCCTTAAGGCCGGCTTCCATTCCGTAACCGTCACCGATGCCATCGGCTGCCAGGCCGTAACGCTGGTGCAGGTGTTGCAACCCACCCAACTGATACTCGACAGCATCCGCACCACACCAATCGCCTGTTTTGGCGGCGCCAACGGCACGGCAACCGTCTTTGCGCACGGCGGTGTCGTACCGTATTCCTTTCTTTGGAGCAACAGCCAAGCCACTCCGACAGCCACCGGACTGGGGACGGGAACGCACACCGTAACCCTGACCGACCGCAATGGCTGTACCGTCACCGGAAGCACGGCGTTGAATGCGCCACCCCAACTGGCCGTCTCGTTGACCCTTTCTCAAAACGAAACCTGCGCGGGCGCCTGCGACGGACAATTGCTCCTCACGTTCTCGGGCGGCACGGCGCCATACGTGGTGTTGTGGAACAACCCCAGCCTGCCGCCCGATGAAACCGCGCCGCAAAACCTGTGTCCGGGCAGCTATACGGCGACCGTGACGGATGCCAACGGATGCACCCAAACCGCTACTACAGCCATCGTTGCCGCCACAGCGCTCGACATCCAATTCGCTGCAACGGCCCCCTTGTGCGCGGGCGACCAGAACGGCAGCCTGACCGCTTCCGGCTCCGGCGGCGCCCTACCCTACCAGTTTCAATGGAGCATCGGCGCAGCCGGCGGATCGCTTCAGAATTTGGCTTGCGGCATCTACACCGTCACTCTCACCGATGCCGCAGGTTGCACCCGAGTCGGAAGGGATACCCTGCCCTGCCCCGCAGCCATTCTGATAGACAGCATAGCGCCGACTCCGATAGCGTGTTTTGGCGGAGCCAACGGCTCGATAACCGTGTTCGCGCATGGTGGCACCGGCATGCTTATGTACGCCTGGAGCGCTCCCAACCTGCCGCCAGGCCCCATTGCTCCCAACCTTGCGGCAGGCATCTACACCGTCACCGTGTCGGATGCGAACGGATGCAGCGTCACCGCGACAGCAAACGTGACCCAGCCCTCCGCTCTGCTTGTTTCGGCGACAGCCTCGGTGGTCAGTTGTTTTGGCGGAAACGACGGCTCTGTGAAGGCTTCCGCTACGGGGGGCACCCTACCCTATCAGTATGCCTGGAGTGTTCCCGCCGCCACTCCAGAAGTGACCGGACTCCTTGCCGGCACCTATTCGTTGACCGTCACGGATGCCAACGGCTGCACCGCAATGCCGCCGCCTGTAGTCGTGGCGCAACCCGGCAGCCCTGTTCAGGTCACCGCTGCCCAAACCCGTCGTGCCTGTGTCGGCTCGAACGATGGGGCAGCAGAGGCCACGGCCGTCGGCGGCAACGGGCCACCGTTTACGTTCGTTTGGAGCAACAATGCCAACGGGCCGGTGGCCTCCGCGCTCGGTGTCGGCACCTACACCGTTACCGCCGCTGATGCCAAAGGCTGTACCGTTACGCAAACCGTTGCCATTGCCGAGTGGGACAGTATCCGGATAAATGTGGCATTTGTGCTGCCTTCCTGCAACGGATTAAAAGACGGACAGGCTGCAGTAAACCAGGTAAGCGGTGGCGCCGGAAACGGTTCGTTCAGCAATTATTCTTTCGTTTGGAGCATACCCGACGTGGGCGATACGCTCTATGTGAACGGTTTGGCCGGCGGCCAAACATACACGCTTACCGTGACGGACCAAACGGGCTGCAGTAGAGTATTCGCTTATTTCCTCGACGATCAGCCGCCGATCGTGCCGATCGTGCAGGCCACAAACATCAGCTGTTTCGGCCTCGGAAACGGCGCCGCACAAGTCGTATCCGTGCAAAGCCAACAACCTATCGCACAGTACCGCTGGAGTACCGGGGCAATCGGGCAGACGCTGAACAATTTGCAGGCCGGCACGTACACCGCAACCGTTACCAGCACCTTAGGCTGTACAGGAACCGCCGTGGCCACCATATCCGAACCGCCCGAATTGCTCGCGGGCTTGGGATTCCAGCCGCTCGTGTGCAACAACGACAGCAACGGTGTGGTACGCGCCCTACCGCAAGGCGGAACCCCGGGCTATACATTTAGTTGGAACACAGGAGCCTCCACGGACAGCCTTTCGAACCTCGGGCCTGGCCTGTACGCCGTGACGGTGACCGATCAAAATGGCTGCACTGCCGCCGACAGCATGGCGCTCAGCCAGCCCAACCCGCCGGAACTGACCGTACAAACAACGGAGCCACAGTGTTTTGGCTACCAAAACGGTCTGGCGCGGGTACTGGTGATCGGTGGTGCCGGGCCGTACCGATACAGCCTCGACGGCCAAGATTACGTCGGGGCAGGCACCTTTTTCGGCCTGCCCGCTGGAACGTTCACGGCCCGGGTGCTGGACGGACTTGGGTGCATTACAGCCGCCACCTTCACCCTGAATCAACCACCCGCCATCGAGGTGCAGACCGACCCGGACATCACCATCACGCTCGGCGACAGCATCCTGCTCAGCGCCGATGCCGTCCAAACTGCCGGCGCAGCCACCTACCTGTGGCGGGACGCACTCGCCGACAGCCTGTACTGTGCCGATCCGCCCGAGTGTTCCTCCGTTTGGGCGTACCCGGTGTACAGCAACACCTACACCGTGCTGGTGACCGACACCAACGGCTGCACCGGCAGCGCATCGGTTCGCGTGGACGTTGAAAAACCGCGCGGCGTATATGTACCCACCGGCTTTAGCCCCAACGGCGACGGGAACAACGACTTGTTGGTGGTACACGGCAAAGGCGTTCAAATTCGCCGGGTGAAGATGTTCCGGGTTTTTGACCGCTGGGGCGAATTGCTTTATGAGGACTTCGACTTTGCTGTGAACGATGCGCAGCGGGGCTGGAACGGAACCTTCCGGGGAGAAAACTGCCAAGCGGGTGTTTACGTCTGGTACGCGGAAGTGGAATACCAAGACGGTTTTGATCAGGTCGTTCAGGGGAACACCACGCTAATCCGATAATTGCTACATTTGACCGTTCATTCAAGGCAACCATTTGCTATGAAAATATTTACCCGACTATCCCTGTTTCTGATCCTTTTGCTCCCGACAGCCAATGCCTTTGGGCAGGATCCGCGTTTCACGCAGTACTTCGCTTCGCCCTGGAACCTCAACCCCGCGATGACGGGCGCCTTTGAGGGGCGCTGGCGGGTCACGGCCAATTACCGCGACCAGTGGAGCAGTATCCTGGCCCCCGTGCCGTTCCGCACCTACTCGGCTGCTGCCGACGTACGACTTGGTGTCAGTCGCGACGATTATTTCGCCTTCGGCCTCGGCCTTATGCACGACGAGGCCGGCACCGCCCGGTTTTCCCAGAACAAGGCCCTGCTGGGCGGCGCTTTCCTCAAGCAACTTGCCGGCGGCCCGCGCCGCGCCAGCCACTTCGTGAGCGTGGGGGCACAGGTGGGTTTTGGCCAAAACAGCATTGACTGGGGCCGTTTGTGGTTCAGTCGCCAGTTCGACCCGACCACCGAAGCGCCCGATTTCAGCGCCGGAAACGGCGAGCCGAACGCCGGGGCAAACACCGATCTGTACCTCGACTTCAACGCGGGCATCCTGTGGTACACCCTGTTTGGCAGCGACGGCGGCTATTGGTCGGCCGGTGCCGCCCTGCACCACCTCAACCAGCCCGTGGTCACGCTGGCCGAGGACAACTCGGAGCGGCTCTACTCCCGGCTGTCGCTGCACACGGGCGGCCAGTTGCCCATGAACGACAACTTCAGCCTGATGCCGGGCGTGCTGGTCATGCAGCAAGGCCCCGCATTCGAAGCGGACCTCGGCATGAATCTTCGGTATTCCAACAACGACCGCAATGAACTGGCCCTGCGGCTCGGCGCCTGGGCGCGGCTTGGCAACAAACTCGACAGCGGCGTTCAGTTGGACGCCATCGCGGCCGTGGCCATGCTCGAACTGGAGCGCTGGATGCTGGGCATCAGTTATGACATCACGGTATCGCCCCTGGCTACCGTGAACAACTCCCGCGGGGCATTCGAACTTTCCCTGACGTATTTTCACCCGGCCGAACGCAAGGCGCGGGTGGTTTGCCCGCGGTTCTAAACCGTTTTTCCATTGCTAACTCTTAAATTTTTTGCCATGAAAAAAACATTGATGTTGTGCCTTCTCCTAGCCTCAGCCTCTTGGCTGACGGCGCAGGTTTCCCCCTTGAAAATCACGCCTGAAAAACCCAAGGCGGGCAGTACCGTCCAATTCGAATACGACATTGCAGGCGGCCCGTTGAGCAAGGCCACCGAATCCATCGAAGTCGTGGTGCTGGAGTACATCGCGGACCAGCCGCAAACCCGCGACGTCCTGTTGAGCGTTGCCGGCGGCAAAATCTCCGGGCAATTCACGTTAAGCGCCAACGCGCAAGTGGCAGCCCTCGCCTTTCAGGCCGGCGAGCGTTGGGACAACAACAAGGGCGAAGGCTATTTTGTGTACCTGCACGACGGAGCGGGCAAGGTGCTTCCGCAAAGCATCGCGGCCCACGCGCTGGTGTACCGCGACTGGGGCAGCCTGTTCGAACTCGACCGCAAGGCAACAGTCGCGTTCGATTTGTACAACCGGGCGTTTGCCGCCAACCCGGCGCTGAAAAAGCAGTACTGCGTATCGTACGCCAACTGCATCCTTGGCGTCAAACGCGGCGACGAAGGCAAAACCGAGGCGCTGGCCATGCTCAACGAGGCCGCATCCGCCGGACTGCCTGAAAAAGACCGCGTGGCAGTGGCTCGCTTGTTTGACCGCCTGGCAGCTGCGGAGCAGGCCAAGCAACTCCGCGAAACGATTACCAAGGATTTCCCCAAAGGCGTGTATGCACGCCAACAGCGCCGCCAGGCGATGCGCAGCGCAACGGACATGGCCCAAATGGAAAAGATCATCGAGGACTATATGAAGGATTTTCCGCCCGCCACCACCGAAGAGAAAGACGAAGTGGCCGAACTCTATGCCATGCTCGGCAACAAGGCCGTAGAACAAAAAAACTGGGATGCGCTGAAAAAGGCCGCAGAAAAAATGATCCCCGCCGCCCGAGCCAGCCTCTACAACAACACCGCCTGGAACATGGCCGAAAAAGGCGAAAACATGGATCAGGCACGCCTCATGGCAGCCGAGGCCACCACTTGGGCACAAAACGAGATGACACAACCCCAGTCGGCCAAGCCGCCGTACCTTTCCCATAAGTCCTGGGAACAAAACCGGAAATTCACCTTTGCGCAGTATGCCGATACATACGCGTACATCTTGGACAAGCAGGACGATCCGCAAACCGCCCTGAAATACCAGGCATTGGCCGTGGAGATCACGGAAGGGAAAGAGGCCGAGATGAATGAACGGTACGCCGCATTTCTCGAACGCACCAAAGCGCCCGACCTGCGCTACCGCCTCGAAGGGTTTATCCTGCACGGCAAGGCATCGCCCAAAATGAAAGAGCAGTTCAAGCGACTGTTCGTTTCGGAAGACAAGTCGGCAGCCGGTTCGGATGCCTACCTCGCCGGATTGGAGAAAATTGCCAAGGAAAACATGAAAAAAGAGATTGCAGCCAAGATGCTCGACCAGCCGGCGCCGGGTTTCCAACTCAAAAACCTCGACGGGCAGGAAGTCAGCCTGCAAAGTTTGAAAGGCAAGGTGGTGGTCGTGGATTTCTGGGCAACCTGGTGCGGCCCCTGCAAGGCATCGTTCCCGGGCATGCAAAAGGCGCAGGACAACTACAAGGACGATCCCAAGGTGGCGTTCGTGTTTGTGGATACCTGGGAGCGGCCGGGCGACAAGGTCAAAAATGCCTCCGATTTTATCAAAAGCAAGAACTACACGTTTAACGTGCTGATGGATACCGAGGACACGGTCGTGGCATCCTTCGGCGTGAGCGGTATCCCCACCAAGTTCATCCTGGATGCCAACGGCAAGATTCGTTTCAAAAGCGTCGGCTACTCCGGCGACAACGATGCCCTTGTGGACGAACTCAGTGCCATGATCGAACTGGCGCGAACCACGCCGTAAACGTATGGAGAACACATTCCGTCAACCTGTTTTGTTGCGGTGGGCCGACATGGACCCCAACGGGCATGTGCGCCACTCGGTCTATTACGACCTTGGCGCATCTGCCCGCGTGGCGTTCCTGTCGGCCCATGGCGTGACCTACGAACTGATGGAAACGCACCATTTTGGGCCGATCCTGTTTCGGGAGGAAGCGGTTTTCAGGCAAGAAATGCGGTACGGCGACAACCTTTGGATCAATCTGCTGGTAAGCCGGCTCCGGCGAGACGGTTCCCGGTTTTCGTTTCGCCACGAAATCACCCGTGCCGACGGCACGCTCTGCGCTACCTTGAACGTGGACGGTGCCTGGATTGACACCGAACGGAGGAAACTGGCCGTCCCCCCCGATATCGTCCGGGAAATGTTCGAGGCAGCACCCAAGTCGTCCGATTTTGAATGGCAATGAACCGCACCGTGCACCACTCTTTCCTGTCTATAGTCGGCGTGCTCCAGTCCAACCGCCAAATTCGCGAACTGGGGCCTTGGCTATCCGGCCTGTATGCCGAGATGAGCCGGCAATTCAGCGACTACGAGTTTGTTCTGGTAAACAACTCGTGCGACCTGGCCGGCATTGATGCGGTCATGCATCCCTTGCCGGAAGACTTGCGGAAAAATGTTTTTTTGATCAATCTCAGCACGCCGGTCAACCGGGACAACGCCCTGTTGGCCGGGCTTGATCGCGCCAATGGCGACTATGCCGTGGTGTTCGAGTTCGATTTTGCCCAAACGCCCGAATTGGTCGTGCAAATGTGGGAAAAAAGCCAAACGGGGTTCGACATCGTGTACCTGCGCGGGCCTGAGCGCCGCTTGTCGTGGCCCTATCGCATGTTGTACCGCTTGTTTTACGGCATCCTGCACCGCTATTCCAGCCTGCGCATTGACCCGCGGGCACACCAAACCCGGCTCATCAGCCGCCGCGCGCTCAACTCGCTGTTGCGCTTGCGCGAAAACAGCCACTATCTCAAAGCCATCTACGCATTGGTGGGCTACAACACCGCGGCCCTGAACGTGGACCAACCCCTGATCCTGGAGCCGGAAACCACTTTTGGCGAGCAATTCCGCACCTCGCTGGTGGCAATCACTTCGTTCACCACATTCCTGCGCAGCCTGCTCTGGTGGATTTTCGTGCTCTCTTGCCTCGTGGCGGGCATGGCTATTTTCAACGCCGTGAAAGTGCGGCTGACCAACGTGGACATCTTCGGCGAACACCACCAGGCGGTATCCGGTTGGGCTTATCTCGTGGTGATGATCTCGGTCTTCTTTGCCATCACCTGCCTGAACCTGTACATCATGTCCATTTACTTGTCCAACATTTACAGCGAGATCAAGAACAGGCCTTTGTACATTATAGAATCGGTAAAGCGCTACTAATGTCGCCTGTGCGCTTGGACGGCGAATGAAAAGCGGGTAAACTTGCGCATTGCAAATCTTAATCGCTCACGAAATCGGTCTCGCCTCATGCCCAATTTTACGATTTTCACCCTGTTGGCATCCCTTGCTGCCCCGCTCTTTGCCGCCGCCTGTCCGCCCCCTCTCAACCACCGTCCACCGTCCACCGACACCATTCCGCCGGTCATCACTTGCCCTCCCAATGTGACGTTGACGCTTGGGCAGAATGGCTGCGACACGACCTACACGTACACCGTAACGGCCACCGACAACTTGCCTGGCGTGGTCGTGGCCAAGGTTTACGGCATTGCTTCCGGCCAAAATTTCCCTGCGGGAACTACGATCAACCTGTACATCGCCGTGGATGCCGCCGGGAATACGACTACCTGCTCCTTCTCGGTGCATGTGGCGTCCAACCCGCCTGCGACCGTGTATTGCCGGGACATGGTCACGCGATCGCTCGGCTCCAATTGTACCCTGGTGCTGCCCCCAAGCGAATTTCTGGAGCCTCCTTTCGGTTGTCTCGATGCGTATTCGGCGGAGGTGGACCGCTCGGTGCCTTTTGGAAACGGGCCTTGGGATCCGGCCAACTTCGTCTCGGGCGACCTGGGCAAGACATTTCAATTTCGAGTAACGAATCTTTTCAACGGAAACAAATGTTGGGGCGACATCAAACTCGTGGACAGCCTGCCGCCCGCCCCGGTTTGCCCGAGCATCAATGTGCCGTGCGCGTTGCCGTTGGAGCATTTGACGCCGATATTCCTTGCCGACAGCCTCGGCTTTTCTGCGGGCAGGCCGGTTGTCATGGACAACTGCCCCGGCACCAATACCTTAAGTTTCACGGACGTGTCGGTCAACCTGCCTTGCGGCTCGCCCGCCGACAGCGTGACCGGCTACATCTCCCGAACCTGGATCGCGTGGGACATCTCCGGCAACAGCGCCCATTGCACCCAAACGATCAACCGGGTGCGCTCCCTCCAGCACGTGCTTTTCCCGTCGAACGACACCCTGTTCTGCGCTGCGCCAAATGCACCGCCAAGCGTCACCGGCGGGCCGTTCGTATCGGTGGGCGGGCGAAGGTACAGCCTGCTGACCGCGCCTTTTTGTGAAATGGACGCGTTTTACGACGACTCGATCGAGACAACCTGCGGCGGTGGCAAACGCATCCGAAGGGTGTGGGACGTGCGGGACCTCTGTTTGCCTCCCGGCATCGGAAACCCGGTGTTCGCCACACAATACATCGTGGTGCGCGACACGATGCCCCCCATCGCGAATTGTCCATCCGACACCGTTTATTTGATCCCGGCAAGCAACGACTGCCGCGTGCCTTTGGTTTTGCCTGAGGTGCTGTTGCAAGACGACTGTTCGCCCATTAGCGACGCGACCGCTTTTTGGATTGCCGGTACACAAACAAAAATTCTGTCGGGCACCGTGCAGGTGTCCAGCGGGAACGGCCCCTCCGACTCGACCATTACGGCAGTTTTTGGCATGGTGGACAACTTTCCGGCAGGGCCAACCGACATGCTGTACGTGTTTTCCGATGCATGCGGCAACGTATTTTCCTGTGAATTTCAGATCGAGGTTTGGGACAGCATACCGCCAAAGGCATCTTGCGATAGTCTGGTCAGCGTGTATTTGGGCACCGACGGACAGGGCATATTGCCCGCACAGGAAGCCGATAACGGTTCGGAGGACGACTGCAGCGGCACGGCGTTCAAAATACGACGAGACACCACCGGCCCTTGCGCAGTTGACATCGGCAATTGGCAGGACCACCTGGTGTTTTGTTGCAACGAGATAGGCGATACCCTCCCGGCAACGGTGCGCGTGTACGACGTGGTACTGCCCCCCGGCGAGGTTTCGGATACGTTTGCCCTTGGGCAGTTTTCCGAATGCTCGGTGCGCATCGTCGTTTTGGACACATTGGGGCCAGTTTGTGTGTCGCCCACGGATGTATCCATCTCTTGCGATGCCTTTACCCCTCAGATGGACGCTTATGGGCTGTTCACCTATTCCTGCAGCAGTGATTCCATTTTCGAAACAGTCATTTACAGCCAGTTCGATACCGTGTGCCGTACCGGTATCATCATCCGGCACCTTGATGTCATTGACACTTCCATCTGGGAGAGCAATACTTGTATCCAGCGCATCACAGTCGGCAGCATGCCCCAGCATTTCTATGTGCGTTTCCCCGACGACAAGATCGCCTTAGGCTGTGATTCTGTCGGAGGGTTCGACGGCGGGGCGCCGGTGTTGTACGGCGAGGGCTGCGAAAACCTGGTGGCCACCTACACCGACGAGGTGTTCAAGGTGGTGCCGGATGCCTGTCTGAAAATAGATCGTACATGGACGATAATCAATACCTGCACGCACAACCCCGCCCTCCCCTTGGTGACCGTGCCGAATCCCAACCCGAGCAATGCGACCAACCATGCCATCAATCTGCCCGGCCCCGTGGTGTCGGCCCCCGATGCCGCCCCCCCTTGGGTGGCGACCACGGTGGCCATCAACCCGGGCCAAACGCCCACCAACTTCAGTACGTTCTGGAGCGCCGACGCGAACGGATACCGGTACAAACAAATCCTCAAACTGATAGATACCCAAAAACCGCTCCTGCTCAACTGCCCGGCTTCTGACCAAACCTATACGGATGAAAGCGGCAACGACAACAATTTCTGGAACTCGGCTTTTTGGTTCGATCCCCTGACCGGCTCGAATGATTTGTGCGAAGGCGCGATAAACCTGTGCATGTCCAGTACTGATTTGTGTGCGGACACCAGCGTAACGATGAGCTACACCCTGTTTCTCGACCTGGACCATGACGGCACCCAGGAAACGGCGGTTGTGAGCACACATGCCTTCCAAGCCAATACCGTTTATTACAACAATGTAAAAAGTACGGGCATCGGCGGCGGCACGCCCCGACAGTTTGATTTCCGGCTGGTGCCAACCAACCAAAAATATGGCTTCACGATCCAGACTACCACTTCGGGGCGCGACAGGACGGCTTGCGTCGTCTGGAAAAACAGCACGAATCCGCCCAGTTTTGCCACACCGCAGCTGCCCTACGGCACGCACCGCATCCGATGGATAGCCACGGACGCGTGCGGAAACGCAAACTCTTGCGAGTACGTATTCACGATCGAAAACAGTGCGGGAATCTGCGGCAACTCGCTGGTACCCGTTACCGGCAACATCCTGACCGAGACCGGGGCGGGTATTTTGGGCGTAAATGTTCATTCGAACCGGTCCTTGCCCAGCACCCCCGACTGGTCGAGCGATACCACCACCAACATCAACGGCAAGTACACGCTCGAGATACCTACCGGAGGAACGTACAGTATCCGTCCCGAGCATGACGTGGCTCCCCTGAACGGCGTTTCCACGCTCGACATGCTTTTAATCAACAAGCACATCCTGGGGTTGGACACCCTGGACAGCCCGTACAAACTGGTCGCCGCCGATGCCAACAACAGCCGTACGGTGACCACCTTCGACATCGTGGAGCTGCGCAAACTCATTCTCGGTTTGTACACCAAGTTTCCCAACAACAGTTCCTGGCGTTTTGTGGACGACAAATACGTGTTCCCCCAAACAGGCAACCCCTTGCAAACGGCGTTCCCCGAAACCCAAACCGGACAAAACCACTTGCCCGCCAATCCGCCCGTGCACAATTTCATCGGCGTCAAGATCGGCGATGTCAACGGGAACGCGTTTACAAGCGCCACGGAAACCATCGTGGAAAACCGCGATGCACCGGTCATTGCCCTTGATTTGCCGGATTGGAGCGTACGGGCTGGTGAAATAATCGAAGTGCCCGTGGTGCTGTCGGACCAGGTAGCGGGGCTTCAGTTCACACTTGCCACTTCTGGACTGGACATTCTTGATCTCCTCCCGGGAGTCGGCATGAGTGCCGACAACTTCGCCGTATTTCAAGAGGACGGCCTGATCGCGGTCAGTTGGTTGGGCGATGTCCGGCCATACTTTTCCATGCGGTTACGAGCACACAACGACTTGCGGCTAAGCGATCATTTGGGGCTTTCGGCCAGAGTGGCCATCCCGGAGGCCTACTTGCCGGAAAAAAAAGGATACCGGACCTGTGATCTTGCTTTGCGTTTTGGCCAGGGCGAAAAGCGGCCCTTGAGCGTTGAATTGTTTCAAAATCGGCCAAACCCCTTTGACGACGCCTCTGAGATCGGCTTTTACTTGCCAGCGGAAATGTATGCCACCTTGCGTGTGTTTGACACAGCCGGACGCGAGCGATTTACCCACGGGGCACGCTATTCTCCGGGATTGCATACCATCTTGCTGACCAAGGATAGGCTCGGGGGAGCGACAGGAGTGCTGCATTACGTTTTGGAAACGGAGGGGAAACTTCTGAGCAAAAAGATGACATTCCTGGCCCCCTAAAAAAACTGCCCGCCCTGCTTACGCAGGACGAGCAGCCCGATCAATTTGAAAACGAAATAAGAGCGTGTGCTTGATAAAAATCGGTGGCGAAGGTAGGGGCCTTGGACATACCCGCCCAACCCCCATGTAGGGGTTAGGTACCTGTTCATTTTTTCAAGCGGATAAACCCTTTTTCGAAACAGTACTCTGCAAAATCTCTGGCATTTTTAAAATCGAACACAAAAATGCCTTTGGCCTTGCGCAGCAGGTTGGCGTTGTACTCGTGCAGGGTGTGGCGCGTCCAGCCTTTTTCTTGCAATACTTCATCGGTTTTTTTCCCTGCGGCATAAAAGGATAGCAAGTCCAGTTCAGCGTCCGTGAACTCGTCGAGCAAGGCAAGCACCATCTGGCCGACAAGTTGCTGGTGCAGTGCATTGTCGGCTACATCCCGAATCTGGATATGGGCTTCCAAGGGCCGCTGGTTTCGCGGAGACCACTTGCTTTCCCGGTAAAATGTCTGAAGGTTGGTTGCGATTCGCCCTTCCGCATCCACTTGAACGATGGTCGTGTTCATATAAAACCAAAAATACTGGCCATCGTGTACCTGTAGGGGCAGTTGTGCCCTGAACACAGCATGCAAAGGGTCCACAGCCATTTCCTGAGTCAGGATGAGGTTGTACGCAGCCGTGCGCCAACGCAGATACGGCAGCACATAATCGGGGTGTACCCGTTTGAAAAAATCTTTTACGGAGCTCAGTTTGCGCCCGAACAGTTCCTGGTCGCCTTCGCTGTGGCTGATCAAGAGGGATTTGTAGTCAACCATCAGCCAAAAGGCCATGTTGGGGTAGTCTTCCCGAAAATGACTCAGTCGTGACAGGAACTGCTCGAAATCCGCCTGACTCAGGTTCACGGGAGGCCCGACTGTCCGACGGTAGGCCGCGGAGGGCTGCTCGATCTGGCGCTCAAATAATTCATCAAACGGTTGATAGCCAAGCATATTCGTACATTGTAGTGAACAAATAGTTGAATCACATCTTGAGAGCCGGGGCAAAGCACTCAAAGTTAGTTTATTTCCCAAAAGTGGACGCACCAAATTACTTGGGCCCGCTCCTACCATGAACGCAAAAAAAAGACAATGGCAAAACTTGCATTTAATGAACGTTGTTCAGCAAATTTGCGTCGTTCATTTTTTATTAACGGAAATCATGGGAATCGTACAACGAAAAGAACGGGAAAAAGAGGAGATGCGCCGCCTCATTCTGGATGCTGCGCTGCGGCTTTTTCGGGAGCGCGGATACGACGGTGTCAGTATTCGAAACATCGCCGAGGCGATCGAGTACAGTCCGGGCACCATTTACCTGTACTACAAGGACAAAAGCGAGATTTTTTTCGCCCTGCAATTCGAAGCCGCCGCACTCAAACGCGACCACCTATTGCCCGTGGCCGGCATCGAAAACCCGTGGGAGCGCCTGATCGAGTTTGGCCGCAGGTACATTGATTTCGGCATGAAGCACCCCGATCTGTACGACCTGCTTTTTATCACCCGGTCTCCCATGGAATACATTGAAAATCAGGAGTGTTGGCACCTGGGCTTAGCTACGCACTCTTTCTTTGTGGAAACCGTGCAGGCTTGCGTGGACCAGCGCTACTTTAAAAGCACCGACACCGAAACCATCGCGTACACCCTGTGGTGCCATGCACATGGCCTCGTCTCGCTTTTCATTCGCGAACGTATGCGCATGTACCCGGAGGAGAAACGGCAGATACTCGCCGAGAAATCGTTCGCCATGATCGCCAAGATGGCAGAAAGCCTTTGAGGAGGTTGAACGGTGCAACATTATTCTATTGGCCGCAGTCAAACCAAGTACTGAAAATAACGAGTCAGACACCAAATTCGGCGGCTCACGACTTTCCGATTGTTTCGCGCTGATCAGGTGCGTTTTTTTGCCCCATGAACTAAACGTTGTTCAGTAAATTATGCCTGTTTTTTGAAATGAGAACAATCTGCGTTTTTCTACTACTCTATGGCCTGACGAGTGCCAACGTCGGTAATGCACAACCCTCCCCTGTCCTTGAAGCATACGTGCAGGAAGGCCTGAGCAACAACCTCGCGCTACGCCAACAATCCCTCGACCTGCAACGCAGCATGGAAGCCGTGCGGCAGGCGAAGAGTTTGTTTTTCCCGACGGTTCAGTTCAACGCCACGTACACCCGCGCCACGGGCGGGCGTCAGATCGAACTGCCCCTTGGCGACCTGCTCAATCCCGTGTACGGCACCCTGAACCAGTTGTTGCAAACCAACGCGTTCCCGACCCTGGAAAACCGGACGGAGCAGTTTCTGCCCGACGATTTCCACGAGACCTACCTGAAGGTGGCTTACCCACTCTTCAATTCCGACCTGAAGTACAATCGGCAAATTCAGGAGCAATTGGTGCTGAGCAAAACCGCCACCAAAGCCGCTTATGAGCACGAACTGCGCTACCGCATCACCGAAGCGTACCTGCGCTACCTGCAGGCCCTGGAGGCCGAAAAGATTTGGCTAAACAGCCGGGAGCTGCTCCTCGAACTGCGCCGCTTCAACGAATCACTGGTGAAAAACAACGTGGCCACCCGCGACGTGGTCGCCACCGCCGACTATGAACTGAGCAAGGCCGAAACCGAAATTTTCCAACTCAAAAGCGGCCAAAACACCGCTCGCGCCTATTTCAATTTCTTGATCAACCGCGACCTGCAAGCAGATGTCGTGGTGGACTCCTCGCTGCTCCGGCAAAATGTACAGGTGTACAACCAATCCAGTTTGGTCAGCAATGCCCTTGCCAACCGGCAGGAACTCGCTGCCCTCAGCGCCGGTCAGGCCGCCGCCGAAACCGCCCTGAAACTGAACGAGTCCAACCGGGTTTTGCCTGATTTGTACATCGGCGGGCAGGTGGGTTTTCAAGGTTTCGGGTACAAGTTTAACGGCGATCAGGCTTACGCGCTGGCACAGATCGGCCTGACGTATGACTTGTTCGGCGGCGGTATGAAAAACAGTAAAACCCAACAAGCCCGGATCGAGACGGAAAAACTGCGCGCCCAGCAGGACGAGGTGCGCCAACAAATCGCCCTTCAGGTCACCCAAGCCTCGAACGAACTCGAAAGCGCCCGAAACGCCTGGAACACGTCCCGGCAGGGACTGGCGGCCGCCGAGGAGATTTTCCGAATTGTGAACAACAAATACCGCGCAAATCAGGCCCTTCTGATCGAATTCCTGGATGCCCAGAACCGCGTGACTACGGCCCGTCTGCAAACCGTACTGGCATGGGCGGAAGTGTTGGTGAAGGAAGCGGAACTGCAAAAAGCAGCGGGGATGTAGGTCAGGGTTCGATTTCAAAAAACTGGACGAACCCTTTGCGGATCAGGCCTTGCTTGAGTTTCATGTCGCCGGTCCAAAGTTTAGCATCAAACTCCAAGGCAAGAGCCACATACACCATGTCTTTCAAATCTATGTCAACAGTAAGATCGTAAGCCTTCTGGCGATTTTCAAGAGAAACCTTGACAGGGTTAACGTAGTCAATTTGGTCGCTTATATGCTTGTATAATTCAATCAATTCTTCTTCGTCGTGAACAGAGTATTTCAATATTTTGGGGTAATGTTTAAAAATTTCAACTCCGATAAAATTGGGCGTATGAAATAATGGGCGCCGGAAAGCAACACTTCACGGATTTTCGACGGCTTCAGGAGTGCCGAAAAAACTTTGTTGGTATCGAGTATGACTTTTTGCAGCATAAATCATCGGGCTACACCTTCGAGCATTTCATCTGCATTACGCTCCCACCATTGGCGCTCCATATCATCCACCCAAGCGCTCAGTTCCTGGTCAGACATGGGCTTGGCCTTTCTTGCTTTTACACGCAAGGCTTTACTTGATGCAGCAAAAATTTGACGAATCTCTTCGGTTGTGAAACCCGCCTTTTGTAGCGCATATTCCCAAAAAAGCAATTCCCCTATTTTGTCCAATAGTGCTTTGTTTAGGTTTTGGACATTCAATCGAATGACAACTTCCTCTCCCTGACGCTGAATACTTAGATCGCCCATGTCGCAAAATTTTTCACAAAAATAGGATTTAGTCGCACGCAATCATGAAAAAAATACCGCTCAATGCCCTTCTCCCCACCCTGCTCGTAGGCGGCGCACTTTTTGGCCTGTACTGCCTGCTCGGCGGCTGCGGCCAAGCTTCTGTCGAGCCCTCGCCCATCGTCGCGAACGCCGTAGAGGACGAACGCATCCCCGTGCGCACAGCCGCCGTTATCACCAAAACTTTTTCGCTACCCGTGCACGCCAGCGGTATGTTGACAAGTTCTGCCGAACAGCGCCTCTCGTTCAAGGTGGGCGGCGTGATTCGGAGCATCCTCGTGGACGAAGGCGCCGTGGTACGCCCCGGCCAGTTGCTCGCCACGCTGGACAAAACCGAGATTGATGCCTCCGTGAGCCAGGCCGAACAGGCCGTGCTCAAGGCCGAACGCGACCTCGCCCGGGTAGAGGGCCTCTACCGCGACAGCAGCGCCACGCTCGAATTGCTCGAAAACGCCACCACCGGACGCGATGTGGCGAAAGAAACCCTGCGCATTGCCCGGTTCAACCAGCAGTATGCCGAAATCCGCGCCACCCGAGGCGGAAAAGTCATCAAAAAACTGATGAACGAAGGCGAGATCATCGGCCCCGGGATGCCCGTGTTCGTGCTGTTCGAGAACGGCAACGACGATTGGGTCGTCAAGGTCAGCGTGAGCGACCGCGACTGGGCACGCCTTGCCCTCGGCATGCGTGCCGACGTGCGCATGGATGCACACCCCGGCACGCTTTTCAGCGGCAGGGTCACCGACCTCGCCCCGGCAGCCGATCCCGCCAACGGTCTCTACCCCATCGAGGTCCGAGTACAACCGCAGGGAAAACGCTTCGCCCCCGGGCTGTTCGCCGAGGTTGAAATTGCCCCGCAACAGGCCCGAACCTATCAGGCCGTTCCCGTGGAAGCCATCATCGAAGGCGACGGCCGCGAGGCGTTCGTCTTCGCCCTGGAACCCGACGGCGAGCGCGTGCGCAAGGTGCCCGTGCAAGTCGCTTTCCTCGACGGCAGCCTCGCCGTGTTGGCTCAGAGCATCGGAAACGGCACAGAGGTGGTCACCGCCGGCGCACCATACCTGTCGGAAAAAAAGCGGGTGAAACGCGTGGAAGGGCAATAGAAACCCTCCAACCCGAAACCTTCAAACCCGAAACCTATTTCAACCTTCTCAGACATGAAAATCGCTGAATTTTCCGTAAAAAATAGCCAGTTCACCTTCATCGTCTTCTTGGCCGTCATGTTTTTGGGGATTGGCTCCCTCCTGAACATGCCCCGCGCCGAAGACCCCAAGTTCGAAGCGCCAGGGTTCACGGTCATCATCGTGTACCCGGGCGCCGGCCCGGCCGAAATCGAGGACAAGATCGCGGACAAGGTGGAAGCCAAACTCGGCGCCCTGGAGAATATTGACCGCATGCGCTCCGTGTCGGCCAACGGCCTGATGGTGCTGACCCAGGAATTCAAACACGGCCAGGACCCCGAAAAAAAATACGAGGAAGTGCTCCGGGAGATCAACGCCCTTCGCCCCGACCTGCCGCAAGACCTGTACCGCATCGAGGTGCAGCGATTTTCGGCCTCCGACGTGCTCATGTTGCAGACCGCGATCATGTCCGAAAATGCCTCCTGGCAGCAGATGCGCGATCAGGCCGAGCGGCTGGAGGACATGCTGGAAAAAATACCGGGCATCAAGGGCGCCGACGTGTTCGGGTTTCCCAAACGCGAGGTGCGCATCGCGCTCAACCTGCCCCGAATGGCCGCCGAAGGTATTCCCGTCAGCCGGGTGCTGGGCGCCTTGCAGAGCGAAAACGTGTCCATTCCCGGCGGCGCCGTCCATGTGGGCGAGCGGCAGTTTTTTGTGCAAACCAGCGGCGATTACGAAGACATCGAGGACGTGCGCAACACCATCGTGTTTGCCAACGGCGGAAAAATCGTGTACCTGAAAGACCTCGCCGGGGTGGAGTTTTCCTACGAAGATCCCCGGCACATTGCCCGGTTCAACGGGACACGCAGCGTGTTCGTCACCGCCCGCATGAAAAACGGCGAGAACATTGCCGTGGTGGGCCAGCAGGCAAACGCCGTGCTCGAAACCTTCCGCAACGACCTGCCGGCCAGCATGGATTTCCAAAAAGTGCTCGACCAGGAGGACTCGGTGCGCAAACGCCTGAGCCGTTTTTCCAAAGACTTCGCCATCGCCATCCTGCTCGTGCTGCTCACGCTACTGCCACTCGGCACACGGGCCTCGCTGGTGGTGATGATTTCCATACCCCTGTCCATCGCCATCGGGCTGTTCGCCCTCGACCTGCTGGGCTATTCGCTCAACCAGTTGAGCATCGTGGGCCTCATCATTGCCCTGGGTATTTTGGTGGACGACTCCATCGTGGTCGTGGAAAACATCGAGCGATGGCTGCGCGAGGGACATAAGCGACGCGAGGCGGCCATCCTTGCCACCAAACAAATCGGCCTCGCCGTACTGGGCTGCACGGCCACGCTGATCCTCGCGTTTTTGCCGCTGGTGTTCCTGCCCGAAGCCGCCGGCGATTTCATCCGAAGCCTGCCCATGGCGGTGGTGACCACCGTGCTCGCCTCGCTGTTCGTGTCGCTCACCATCGTGCCGTTTCTCGGCAGCCGCTTGTTGGCCGAGCACCACGACCCGCGCGGCAACATCTTCCTGCGTGGCCTGAAATGGGCCATTTCCAAAACGTACGCCCGCCTCCTGACGCTCGGCCTACGCTACCCGCGCTGGACGATGGTCGCCTCCGCAGTCATCTTTTTCGGCGTGCTTGCACTGGCTGGCCGGTCCGGTTTCACGGTGTTTCCGGCCAGTGAACGCCCCATGTTTTATATTGACGTGGAAACCGCACCCGGCACCAACATCGAATACACCGACAGGGTGATGCGGATGGTGGACTCCGTTCTGGCCACCTACATGCCCGACGACGTGAAAAACATGGACCGCGCAAGACAGGTGAACCTCGCCGACTCAAAAGCGCAAAAGTTGGAAACCAACCAGTCGAGATACCCCGGCCACGGTGCTCCGGCGCGCGTCGTGTCGTTTGCCACCAATGTCGGGCATGGCAACCCGCGGATGTACTACAACGTGATCCCGCGCAACGAAAGCCCCGACTATGGCCAGATCATCGTGCAATTGCAAGACCGCACCCCGCCGCCCGTGAAAGTGGCGCTGATTGACGAACTGCGGGAAAAATTCAAAAACGTGCCGGGGGCCGTCATTACCGTAAAAAACTTCGAGCAAGGACCGCCTATCGAAGCGCCCATTGCCATCCGGGTGTTCGGCGAAAACCTCGATACCCTGCGCAGCGTGGCCGCCAGGGTGGAAAACATGGTTTCCGAAATCGAGGGGGCTATCTATGTGGACAACTCCATCGCGGCCATCAAAACCGATCTGCAGGTCAACATCAACCGCGACAAGGCCACCTCGCTGGGAATTCCTATTGTTGAAATTGACCGGACGATACGGCTCGCGGTCGCCGGATTGAACATGGGCGGCTTTTCCACGCCCGACGGCGACGAGTACAACCTGAACGTCACGCTGCCCAAAAACACCGTGTTTGCCGGACTGGATGTGTTCAAAAACATCTATGTGAACAGCCTGACCGGAGCCGCCGTGCCGCTTGGCCAAGTGGCCACGCTGGAGTTCAAACGGGCGCCAAATGTGATCACCCACTACGACCGCGACCGGTACACGCTCATCACGGCGTTTGTGAAAAGCGGATTTTTCGCCCAGGACATCAACACCAAAATTCAGGAAAACCTCGAAAAAATGGATTTCCCGAAGGGCGTGCGCTACGTCATCGCGGGCGAGGTCGAAACCAGCCAGCGTTCGTTCGGGGGCATGGGCACCATTATTTTGGTCACGATTTTCGGTTTGCTGGCCGTACTGATCCTGGAATTCAAAACTTTCCGCAGCACCATCATCGTGTTGTCGGTGATCCCGCTCGGCATCATTGGCGCCGTGCTGGCGCTGCTGGTCACGGGCTATCCGTTTTCGTTCACCGTGGTGGTGGGCCTCATCGCGCTCATGGGCATCGAGGTGAAAAACTCGATCCTGCTGGTAGATTTCACCAACCAGTTGCGCCTCGAGGGCAAACCCATAGACGATGCCATCCAGGAAGCGGGCGAGATCCGTTTTGTGCCGATCCTGCTCACCTCGCTCACGGCAATCGGCGGCCTGATGCCCTTGGCCATCGAAGAAAACCCGCTGTATTCGCCGCTGGCGTACGTCCTGATCGGGGGCCTGATCTCGTCTACGCTGCTGTCCCGGATTGTGACGCCGGTGTTGTACAAGTTGCTGGCGCCAAGGGTGGTACATTGAAGGTGCGGCGAGGAACTAAGGCGTCCAAGGCAGGAATTTCTCGTGTTGCACCGCTTGCAGTCGGGGCTTGACGGTGTTCAGGAATGCGCCCGAAAGCACGCGTTCGTATCGCTCCACATAGCCCGCCGCCATTTTTTTGGCGCTAAACAGGTCCCGGGCGTACTCGTGGCACACCGAGCGGGAATAGGTTTCGCTGTGCCCGATGGCCTCCGCCAGCACAGCACCCTTGTTGGAGAGATGGCCTACGGCATCGGTGACGATTTCGGGCAGGGAACCGTAGGGGGTGCCGAACACGGGACAACCGAAATAAAGGCTCTCGATAATGGCCAGCCCGAACGGCTCGTGCCAGCGAATGGGGAAAATAAGCCCCTTCGAGTCGTTGAGCAACTGGAATTTTTCCCGTCCGCCCACCATCCCGTAAAACGCGACACGAGGACTGAACGTGAGCCGAAGTCCCATGTTGAAATTGAACCGCACCCCGCCCAGCACCTTGAGCCGCTCCCGCTTCGTACGTTTGATCACGTCTATCGCCCCCTGTACGTTTTTGACCCTCCAGGCCGCTTTTCCGAGAAAATGGAAATACCGTTTTGTCGTGGAAAAATCCGGCCGCATGTACTCGTCCCAATCCAAGCCGTTGTGTACGAACACCTCCGAACCAAACCGCTTGGCATGGTTGCGAGAAATGAAAATGGTATTGCGGTCCAGCGCGGCCTGATCGTTCCGGTTGCCATGCATGGTGACGACATATGGCTTGGTCAACTCCTCAAGGTCGGGGGGCACGAAATGGAAATGGGCAATGTCAACATTGTCCGGTATTTGCCCGGCAATGCCCTTGCTCGTGTCCAGAAAAACCACGGAAGCAAATGGGCAGGACGACCCCTGCTCCACGAGATAGGTAACCTGGTGCCCCAACCGCACCAGTTCTTTTCCAAGGCACCAGATCACGCGTTCGGTGCCACCGTAAAGGGACACGGGGATGGTTCCGGTGTTTGCGAGCAGGATGTGCATGGGCGATGAAATTTGAAACTCTTCAGAGCAATGCTTCAGGCACAAGCCCCCCCTACCGATCCAACACCACCCGATAAACCGCCGAGCCTTGCCCGGCCCGCACCACGAGCGCGTACATGCCGTCGGCGAGACTCGTCCAGTCCAGCACTGTTTGTTTTTTTACTCGGTCGCCACTCCATTGCTGCACCGTTCTTCCCAGCGCATCGAAGACGGCCATCTGCACGTTCGCGTCCACCAAAGCGTCCGGTAGCACCACGAACACCTGCCCGCTCGTGGGGTTGGGGTACACCGAAACCAACGCGCTCCAGTAGGCCCCGTCCGTGCTCACAAGGTTGCTCACCACGAACGGCCCAGCCAAGCGGGTACAACCGAAGGCGTCCGTCACGAGCAGGGTGTACGAGCCGGCGCCGACATCCGACAGGTCTTCCGTCGTGGCAATGGTCTGGCCGTTTTGTTGCCAGTCGAACGTGTAGCCCGGTAGGCTGCCGCCGACGGTCACCTGAACACCGCCCGTATTTTGAGCGCCCACATCGGGCAGAATGGTGTCGAGCGCGACGCTTAGCGGACTCAAAATTTCCACCTGAAACGAGCAGGAACCCACGTTGCCGCTCGCATCGGTGAAGGTGTAGGTGGTGGTCGTCACACCTGCCGGAAACTCCGATCCGCTGGACAGCCCTTCGATCAGGTCGAACTGGCCGCCCAACATCAGGCAGTTGTCCGTAGCCACCGGGGCGGTGTACTGCACCAGGTTTTCCTCGAAACAATGCCGGATGTTGGCCGGGCACACCACCGAGGGCGGCTCCAGGTCCACCACGGTGATGTCGAACGTCAGCGTGCTGCTGTTGCCCGAGGCGTCCACGGCCGTGGCGGTGACCTGCCGAACGCCAAGTTCCAGGCAATCAAAACTTTTGGGTTCAAATTCGACCGCACCGACGGCACAATTGTCCGTGACGGTAATGCCCAAGTTTTGCGGGGTAAGCGTCACGAAACCCGCCTGCCCAACAGACAGGGGCGACGTTCCCGCCTGAATCACCGGCGGTTCCGAGTCGTCGGCCAGAACGGCCATTTGAGTCGAAGCCGTGCAGCCATTGGCATCGGTGGCGGTGGCAGAGTAGGTTCCAGCAGAGAGGCCGGATACGAGCGGCCCCTGCTGGCCATTGCTCCAAAGAACCTGAAGCGTGCCGGTACCGCCACCGGCCACTACGGAAGCCGACCCGTCAGTACTGTTGGGGCAGGTAGCGTTGGTCACATCTGCTGGCATCAAGGTGAGAAGCGGCGGCTCGTTCAAGGTCACAGTGGCGATAAACTCGCAGTCGTTGGCATCGGTAACGGTCACGGAATAGTCGCCTGCCGGCAGGTTGTCAGCCGTTTGATTGGTGGCGCCGGACGACCACGCGTACGCCAACGGGGCGATTCCGCCCGTAGGAGTGACCGTGGCCGACCCGTTAGCCGAACCGTGGCAAGCCGGGTCGGTTCCGCTGATGCTGCCCGAAAGGTTGCAGAGGGCGTCCCAAACTTCGACGGTTTGTTCAGCGGTACAGCCGTTCGCATCGGTGATCGTAACGGTGTACAAACCGGCGGGCAAGCCGCTGATCATTTGATCGCTCGCGCTATTACTCCAAAAAAAGGTGTACGGAGCAATGCCGCCAGCAGGATTTGCCATGGCGGTGCCGTCGCTGCTGCCCGGGGCCGTTATGCCGGTGGCGGTGGCATTCGCAAAAAGTTCGTCGGGCTGCAGCACCGACAGGCTGATGGTGGCCGAACAATTTTCCCCATCGGTAACGGTCAGCGTGTACGTTCCGGCGACGAGGTTCGCCAACCCGGGCGTGTTTTCACCGGTGTCCCACTCGTAGGAAAATACGCCGTTTCCGCCGGAAGCCGCCACGCCAAGGGCGCCGTTGGCAGCGCCAAAACAAGTCGCGTCGGTTTGTTCGACAACATCCAGGATCACGTCGCTTTGCTGGATCACCGTCGTGGTGGCGGTGTTAGTGCAGCCGGTTGCATTGTTGGTCACCAAAAGGGTATAGTTGCCCGCCGAACCGACTACTGGCGTGAGCGTGGTTTCCCCTGAAATAATTCCGACACCGGCTCCGGAGAACGACCACAGGTACTCGAATTCCGGCCCCGTGGATGCCGTGGCCGACAAGTCAATTTCTGTTTGGTCGCAGGTCAGCGGCCCCGGTGTTTCGATGGCCACATTGGGCACCTCCAAGGACTGGGTCACCGTGGCGGCATCCACGGAAGTACAGCCGTTGACCGAGTTTGTCACCGTGAGCGAGTAGGTGCCGGGAGCGTTGACGGTCAAGCTCAAATTCGTGTCGCCTCCCGTCCACAGGTACGAAAACTCAGTCCCCTGGCTGCTACCGCTGCCGTCGAGCACGACCGTCTGCGCCGTGCAATCGAGCGTAGCATCCGGGCCGGCATCGGCCACCGGCGGCGCAGTGTCTTGCAGCACCTCGACGGAATCCGTGGTGATGCAAAAGTTGAGCGTGTCCGTCAGGGTGAGGGCATAAAAGCCCGGCGCATTTACGACCGGCATCAGGGTGGTATCGCCCGACACGAAGCCGGGTCCGCTGCCGCCGGGCAGGGACGTGAACGCCCAGTGGCGAACGATCCGGGGGCCAGAAGACGAGCCGGAAGCATCAATCGTCACGGTGTCTGTAAGGCAATTGAGCGGCAGCGGCAAGGTGAAGACCACCGCAGGGGGGATCGTGTCGAAAACAATTTTTACCGTGTCGGTGGCCGTGCAGCCGTTTGCCGCGTTGAGGCCGCTGACGATGTAGGTGCCGGCGCTGTCCACCCAGGGCAGGAGCGTGCTGTCGCCCGAAAGGAAGTGGCCGTTCGGGGTCGTCCAGACATAACTGAATTCCGGCCCGTTGGACGACAGCCCGGCGTCAATGCGCACCGAATCTGCGGCGCAGTTGAGCGCGGGAATGGGTTTTTTGACCGAAATGACCGGAGGGGCAAAATTGCCGCCCACGCTTACCGTGTCGGTTTTTGTGCAGCCGTTTTGTGTGTTCGTGACGGTCAGGATGTACAGGCCGAAAGAATCCACCGTGGCCGTTTGTTCATTTACCGGGCCGGAGAAATGGCCGTTCGGAGTTGTCCACAGGTAGGTAATCGAAGGGCCGGTGCTGCTGCCGGTACTGTTCAGCGTCAGGCTTGGCGTGGTGCAATCCAGGGCGCCCGGCGGATCGGCGTTTGCCGATGCATCGGGAAGCGACAAGGTTTGGACAACGTTCACCGTCGCCTTGGCGGTGCAGCCGTTCACATCGTTCGACACCGTCAGGGTGTACTGGCCGGGGGCGTTCACCACGCAGTTGTTCAACGTGGTAGCGCCCGACACGATGCCCGGCCCCGTCCACTCGTAGGAAAAGTCGAAACCGGTGCTACTGCCCAACCCGATGAGCGTGATCGTTCCCGGCACGCAAGTGATCGGCCCCGGGGCGGCGGCCACGGCGGTGGGGGTTGCGATATTTTGCGTCGCCTCCGCGGTGGCGGTGGCGGTACAGCCGCTGCCGGTACGGGTGACGGTGAGCGTGTAGATGCCCGGCTGATTGACCGTCGGCATAAGCGTGCCCTGCCCGGAAACCACGCCGGCGGCAGGTTGCCAGTTGTACGCAACGCCCGCTCCGGTCGTGGAGCCGGTGCCGTCGAGCATGGTGGTTTTTTGCACGCAGGTGAGTTCTTCCCCGCCCGTGGCGTTGGCCGTCACCGTGTTCGGGTCGGGCAACACGGTGATGGAGGCCGATTTGGAGCAGATGCCGTCGCCAGTGTCGAAGGAAACGGTCAGCGTGTACACGCCCGGTTCGTTGACGGTAGCCACGGGCGTATTCTGGCCGGACAAAATTCCCGGTCCGTCCCAGGAATACGAATAGCCCGGCCCCGAAGAGGAGCCGCTGCCGTTGAGTGGAATGCCCGTTTGCAAAGCCGTGCAGGGCAAAATGATCGAGGCCGGCAACACCACGTTGACAGTCGCCACCGCCACCGCCACCTGGTCGGTGACCGTACAGGCTTTCGACATGAAAATATCGTCGAGCGCGTAATCGTCCCCGAAAAAGCCGTTTCCGCTCGTACTCAGATCGCGGATGCACACGGTGGCGCTGGTGGCCGTATTGGAAAACCAGGTCGCCGTGAACTGCATCCATTCACAACCGCTGGACGGCGGATCGAACGGGTTGCCCACGAGCGTGTTGTTCACCGCAAACTGCAACGTCGGCGGGGAAATGGGCGAGGTCATCATCCAGCCGCTCAAGAAATACCAGGAGTTGGCCATGACCGGAATGGTCTGGCACCACACCTGGTTGTTCGGGTTGCCGGTGCCGTTGATCAGCATCAGGTAGCCGGTGCCGTCGCCGAAGGTGTGATCGTCGCAGGGCGGAAACGAGGCCAGCACGAGCGCGGGCGAGGTCGTGAGCACGTAGGTGCCGGGGGTGATCGGGGTTGGGTTGTAGGTCAGGCTGGTCGTATAGCCCGTGACGCCCGACTCGAAGCCGGGGTTGGTCACCAAATTTGGCGCTGCCGGGTCGAATGCCGCGCCCGTGAGCGTGTAGGTGAGGGGGCCGTTGACCGTGGCCGTCGGGTTCAGGATCGCGGGATCGCTGAGGCCCGTGGCGGGTGTCCAGCGGAAACCGAGGTAGTCTCCGGTGATGTTGCCGTCCAATTGAATCGTTTCGCCTGGGTTGCAGACGAATTTGTTCGGGCCGGCATTCACCGTGATGGCGCACTGGGCATGGAGGGTATTGGAAAAAACGTTCAGGAGGAGACAGAGGGCAAAAAGGCGGAGGAGACTTTTGAGCATACGGAGCGGGTTGGTGTGGTGACGCCGGATAATTTTCGCTCGTAAAAGTACGCACCGACCTGAAATCACCGCTCAAAATTTCAACCCTGCGCGTTCCAGGTGTTCCCGGCAGGCCCGTGTGCCGGAACAGCGCTGCAAACATTTCCGGTCGGTTTCGCGGGTTTCGAATTCGTACACCAGCACCTCCACGAAGTGCCGCCGGGTGAGCGGCTGCAACCCGATCTCGTATGGCAGGTTGGACGTGGCGTCGTCGAGCCACTTCCGGGCCTCCTCGCGCCCGATTTTTTTCCCGCTGGAGCCCGCGTTCCGGTCGGTGACGGCCAGCACAAAAATTCGGAAATGGCCCTTATTCGGGAAAATGAGCGCTTTCAGATAGTCCATGATGCCGCCCTCAAAGGAAACCGCCGGGTAGTCCACCCAGCGCTGGTGTTCGGGCATGCACCTGCCGTCGTCGGGGCGGAACTGCTCCAGCCGGGTGACGAGCGCGAAGCCCCCCGGCAGGTGGTGGTAGCTGCGCGACCAGTAGCGGCCTTCGTCGAGGTGTTTGCACAGCCAGCGGTTCACATCGCCCAAGGTGGCAAACCGGGAAGACAGGTTTTGCGCCAGCGTATGGCGTTGGGCGCAGGTCGGCGGCGGCCAAGGGAACGCTTTAAGCCCGGCCACTTCGGCACTGTTTTTATTGTCATAAAAACTCAGGTTTTCGCGGGTGTGCAGCACGGTTTCGCCGCGTGCCCAGCCTTGCGCAATGGCCCGGCGCCGCTCTTCGGTGGTCACCGTATGCCCGCCGAAGCCTGCGCTGTCCCGTTGCCAATCGGCCATGCCGACTGCCGAAACGGAATCCGTCAGATGCGCCCGGTACAGCATGTAGCCCATGAACTGATCGGCCTCCAGTTCCTCGCCGCGGCGGCAGCAGGGGTCGAAGCGGTGCTCGTGGAGCAGGTGGCCGATTTCGTGCGCCAGCAGCGCGTATGTTTCCAGCGGGTTGAGGTCGTAAAAAAAATCGGCGCTGTACAGCAGGTAGCGCTTGTCGCCGTCGTGTACGGCCACGGCGCTGCCGGCGTTGCTGGGCACCAGTTCGAAGTTGGCCTCGGGCCGGCCCGCCCAGCCGAGGATGCGGGCCACCACCTGCGGCACGTCCTCTGCCGACTCGAACCGGTACAATTCGGTTTCGAGCGAATCGCCCCAGTACTGGCAATAGCGGGGGGATTGCAGGTTGAGGCGCTCCTGCGCGGGCAGGAGGGCGGGAAATAGGAAAAAGAGGAGGGCGTATCGGGCCATCAGGAGAACCGATTTAATCATTACCCGGCAGGTGTAGGCGAACCTTTTTCACCATGCCGACCGGCAGGTCAAAGTACTCCGCTACCTGCCGGTCGCTCCAGTCCGGGTTCTTTTTCAGGAATGCCAGGAGCACTTTCTCGATACCTTTCTCGATACCTTTCTCGATACCTTTTTCGATACCTTTCTCGATACCTTTTTCAAAACCTTCTTCTACAAATTGCTCGTATGCCGATTTGGCACGGCGCTCTTCTTGCGGGGGCAAGGTTTCTACAAGTTCCATAATGTCATGATTGGTGAGTGAAGAAACGATTTGGATGTATAAAAAAGTAGCCTGAAACAAGCCCAGCCAGATTTCTTCCGGCAGGTTTTCGTGGACAAAAATAAGCATCTCGCGAAAATGACGGCGGATATATTCATCTTCTCGCGCGTGCTTGAATACCAGCAGGATATTCCGCAGCAAAACAATGCCCTGCATAGACCGGATATCGTCGTCGGACATGGCCTGCACGTCCACTTTGAGAATATCGAAGTGAGGAATGTACCCGGCCAGGCTGGCCGGCACAGATCCGTATTGCTCGCGCAAGGGACCGGGTTTCCAAGAGACTTTGCCGTGATAAAACAGGATGGGTATCGTCAGCGTAAAAAACGGGCGTTTCTGACGAATGTCTTCTTCCTGCACCCCGCTCAGGTAGTTGGCCAACTGCACGTACACGCGGCGCCCGGTTGCCCCGCTTTTGTGCTCCAGCAACAGGCAGATGCGCACCGGCTCGGCCTGAACAGTTTCGCAGGTGTACACCAGATCGGAATAAAACTCGCGGAGCTCGTCGGAAAGGTAGCGCTCCGGCGACAGTTGCAGGGTTTGCAGGTTCAGCACCGCCAATTGATCCGGCGGCAAAAACGCGCGTATCAGTTCGAGCGCTACCGGAAGCACCTTGAACACCTGCCCGAAGTAGGCATCGTGCGGGCGGTCGAGGGAAATGTCGAGGGGTATTTTCATGTCGAAACTGAATATGTGATCCGACAAAAATAACCGTAGGGCACGACCGACAGCCGTGATGCCTTGGAGAAGAACAGATTTTTTGAAATTGAATATGTGCGATTTGTCCGACGAGTAATGGCCGAACCGCCCTCTCCGTTTGACATTTCGAAGGGAACCGTGTCGAGCATCGTCAGGTTGTGCCCCATTGATAATTGGCCAAAGTTGTAGTACGTTACGAGGGCCAAATAGCAAACAATACCTGTAAAAAATTGGGGCTGCGCCCCAAACCCCCTAGCTACCGCCTCGCGACCGCCCGCGTACACTCGAAGGCCGGAAAAAATTTCGGCTGCGCCGAACAAAATCACACGCAACCCCAAAAGGGTAAAAAAATAAAAGAGCCAAAGGGCTATTTGTCCTGGGCCACCCGGAAACCGACGTTGTCGTCCCGTCCGGAGGGATTGAAGTTGCCCCGGTACGAGACGCGGACGCTCCAAGTATCGCCGTTCCACGACCCGCCACGGACCACCCGGGAGCTGCCACTGGATGGGCCAGCTGGATTCGTCTCCGCACCCGAAGGGTAGGTTCCGAACCAGTCGCTGCACCATTCCCACACATTCCCGCTCATGTCGTGCAGGCCCAGTTCGTTGGCTTTTTTGCCGCCCACCGGGCGCGTTTTGTTGCCGGAATTGGAGTCGTACCAGGCCACGTCGCCCGGGTTGCTGCTACCCGCATACTTGTAGTTTTTTGTCAAACTTCCGCCCCGCGCCGCGTACTCCCACTCGGCCTCGCTGGGCAGGCGGTAGTTCTTGCCGGGGTTGGCGGCGTTCAGTTTTTTCAGATATTCCTGCACGTCGTCCCACGATACCTTTTCCACCGGGCACTCGTCGCAGTTTTTGAAAGAGGAGGGATTACTCCCCATCACGTCCCGCCACTGCTTTTGGGTCACCTCGTATTTGCCGATGTAGTAGTCGGACAGGGTCACTTTTCTGGCAGGTTTTTCGGCATCGTAACAATCGCTGCCCTGCTCGGCGGTGCAGCCCATGGTGAAGGTGCCGCCGGGCACGAACACGAGGCCGTCGGCGGCGAGGTCGCCCGCGCGCATTCCTGCCCCACCGGGGAGGGGGGTAGATTGCGCCGCAGTCTTGGTCTCCGGGCAGCCTTGCAGCGTGGGCGATCCTTTTTGCGTGGGGCATTTGTCGTCGGGGTCAGGCACGCCATCGTTGTCCGAGTCGGGGCAGCCTTCGAATTGTTTCAGTCCGGGGGTGTCGGCGCAGCGGTCGGAGGCGTCGGGCACGCCGTCGGCGTCGCGGTCGGCAAGTGGGCAGCCGCGCAGGGAGAGCAGGCCGGCGGTGGTCGGGCAGGCATCCTGGTGGTCGGGCAGGCCGTCGCCGTCGGTATCGGGGCAGCCCTGCCAGCGGGCCTCGCCGCGCTGGTAGCGGCAGCTGTCCTGGTGGTTGGGCACGCCGTCGCCGTCGGCATCGGGGCAGCCGTTCAGGATGGAAAGTCCGTATGCGCCGGGGCAGGCATCGTCGGGATCGGGCAGGCCGTCGCCGTCGGTGTCGGGGCAGCCCTGGTATTGGGCCAGTCCCGGCTCGTCGGGGCAGCGGTCGTCGGCATCGGGGGTTCCGTCGCGGTCGCGGTCGGGGGCATTGGGTTTGGCGCCGCCGTCGGCTTTCGGATCGGCGGGGCGTATGCCGAGCACCTTGCGCAGGTGCTCGTCCTGTTTTTTCCAGCCGGAGGCCACGGCCTCGCGGCGGGCGCTGCCAGGCGGGTACTTGGCGGTCTCGGTTTCTTCGGCAAACTGCTCGATGCCGGCCTTGCTCTCGTCCAGCCCGGCGTTCAGCATGCGCAGGGCGCTGCCCGAGAACTTGTCGGCCTCCAGTTCCATGGCCTTGCGGCGCTCGGGGTCCTGCTCGTCGAAGCGGTGCCCGTTCAGGTGGTGCCCGATCTCGTGCGCCAGCACGGAGTAGGCGGCCCAGCGGGTTCGGCTGTCGGCCTTGAATTTTTCCAGAAAAAGCGTGCTGTACAGGATAACCCGCCGCCCGTCGGACTCGATGGTAGCCAGGGCATTGGGCACGTTGGCCGACTTGACGATGAAGTTTTTGGCCAGACCCTGCGCGTCGCAGATTTCCTGCACGATGCGGTCGGCCTCGGTGCTGGGCGCGAAGGTGAAATAGTCGTTCAGCAGGGTTTCGCCCCGGTACGAACAGGCATGCGCGACGCGGATGCGCTCCTGCGCGGGCAGGAAGACGGGGAGGAGGAGGGACAGGGCGAGAAAACGCATGGCAGTTTTGAGTTTTGAGTTTTGAGTTTTGAGTTTTGAGTTTTGAGTTTTGAGTTTGGGAGTCAAAGGTGGAAAACCGGTTTGGGGAAACCAATCTTTTGGGGAGGAATATGCCAAACGTAGCGTGGGAAATGACACAGAGGCTCACAGAGGCTCAGAGAACACAGAGTTTTTTCTCTGTGCCCTCCAAGACTCTGTGAGCCTCTGTGACATTTTTTTGTGTACTCTACACAGGCACTCTACCGCAGCACAATTTTGCCGGAATGCAGCATGCCGCGTTTCGCCAACACCTGGAAGAAATAGACGCCTGCCGGCAAATTCCCGCGTTCGAACCGGTACGTTGTTTCCGCAAAACGATCTGAGACGACTGTTTTGCCAAGGGCATCCGTCAGCACAAAACGGCGGTTCGGGTCGGTTTGCGGCAGTTCGAACGTAGCCGTTTCGGTCGCCGGATTGGGGAACACGCGCAACCGCCCTGCCGAAGATTCCGGGTTGTCGGTGCTCACCGTCAGCACGAAGTTTTCGCCCACGGTATGCCAGGTCGTGTTGGTGATGACGGGCGCATTGAAGTCGAAGTAGATCGCCGCGCTGTTGTGGATCACGGTGCCCAGCGGGTTGTCCGGCTGTTGTTTCACCCGGAATACGACAAACCCGTGCGAGGCGGCTTCGTTTACAGTACTGTCGGGCAGCAGGATGTGGTCGAAACGGAAACGCAACACGTTGTTTTCCAGCAAATCAAAATCGTACGGATGGCTGGAGGCGCCGGGACGCACGGACGCGGCATCCAGAAACGCAGAAAGCGTATCGAGCAACACCACTGTGAAGGCCGTGTCGGTGCCCGTGTTCTGGAAGCGGATCATGTACTCGATGTCGGTGTTGCGTTTGATGAAATGTTCGCTCCGGTAGCCCCTCGGGTAGGCCTGCTTGTCGTTCGGGTCGAACGACGACGTGTTTTCCCGGCAGAAGGTGGACGTGAACGGGTCCGGGTCGTTGATCGGGAACATGTTCACCAGCCCGGGCTGGTTGAACCCGCCACAGCCTTCCAGGGCTGCAGCCACCACGCCACCCCAGGGGTGGCCCGGCTCCTGCGGCACCTCGACGCGCCAAGTGGCGCCGTTGGCCGGAACCCTCAAGGATCGCGTTTCTCCGGCTCCCAACTGGATCGGCTCTTCCTTGAGCATGATGAGGTCTTCGGTCACAATGAAATACAACTGCCCGCTCATGCCCTCTGTGCCGACGTTGTGGATTTCCAGCAATACGGAATCGCCTTCGCAATTGGCTTGGGCAAGCAGTTCGGCGCCCTGCCAGTTCCCAATGGGTGGGCAGTCATCGGTGGGGAAAATAGCCGCTTCCGTGCAGTGCGTGATGCCGTTGGGTGCGTCGCAATCCAGCAGAAACTGGATCGAAAACTGGCCGCATTGCCCCGGAGCAAGGTCGCCGGTCTCAAACCGGTAGCTGTTGCCGCTCAGCAGGGTGCCAGGCAACGACGAACCGGTGTACTGCACGAAGGTGTCCAGCGCCACGTCCACGTACGAAGCTTCCACGGAGGTTCCGCTGAGGTTGCAGTAATTCACCGTGTAGGCGCTGTTGAAACAGGGGCGCATGTTTCCCGTGGCAATATCCACGGTCAACATGTTGCATTCGTAGTTCAAAATAGCGGGTATGTTTTGAACACCGGGGACACCGGACGCCACAACAACCCCGTACGTCGAAGGACATTCCCCGGACACGTTGCCCGCCACATCGAGGCTCACTTCCACGAGGGTGTCCTGCGGGCAAACGGTCAGTTCGTAGTGGCCGTCGCCGTCGGTCGTGGCGGTGTACACCGCGTTGCTGGGGTGGCCGATGCCCTTGACTTTCCAGCCTGCAAGCACCTGTTCGCCGGCGTCCTGCGTGCAGTTTCCGGTAGTGTCCAAAAACACGGTACCGCTGACAAGCAGTTGTTCGTTGATAAATTTTTGTACATAGTGGTACGCCGTCGTACGTCTACCGAGATTAAGCGTGGGCACGTTATTTTCGTACAGATAAATGCTGTCACCGATGGCAATGATCGCGTAGGGGTCACCTACCCGGCCGTCATTATCCATGTCAAGCGCAGGCAACTCGACCTGGTCTATAGGAGGGGGGAAAACCGACCAGTCAAGAATACCCCAGGCACGCTCCTTGCGCAGGTAGCCGTCATTGGATGATTCAAAACAGGGGGCAAGTAAGTACGTGTCGCTAGCAAGAAAAGACTCGAGGGTTTCGCCTCCGTAGGTTTGCAAAGTATCGGTCACGTTCTCCCCCGGGTACTGCCAGCCTGGAAGGTACGCCGTAAACCCGTCGCTAATGGTGATGTACTGTGCCACCACCGTAGCCTGATTGTTGGCGGCGTCGGTGACAAAAAACCGGCGCTCGACCTTTGTGAGTGTATCAATCGGGCCTATGAGGTAGTAGGATTCCTGGTAATTGCTGTTGCTGTTGTCGCAGTTGTCCCAGTGGTATGCCTCGCCGAACGCGGCGCGCACCTTGGGCTGGTCGTCGGGCATGTTGAAATAGTCAATGTCGAACAGGTCGTACTCGGCCCGACTGAAGGTCAGGTCGGGCGGAATTTCGAGGTACGGTGCCTGCACATCAGGGCTGCACTCCGGCGCGATCAGGATTACCGGAGCGGAGCAGGTGCTCCAGTTCCCGGCTTCGTCGCCCACCCAGAGGTACACGGTGATTTCGTCGTTGGGCGCTCCCACCAGTTCGACCTCGGTCGTCGTCGGCGGGCTGGTCAGCCCCGGATCGGTGGTGATGCGCAGCAGCAGTTGGTTGGCCGGGGTGCAGTTGTCGGTGCTGTTGTTGTTGAGTACGGCAGCGCTGAAGCGTGTCGTGTTCGGCCCGTGGGAGTTGGTCCAGGCGAAGCCGAAGAGGTCGCAGTTTGCGGTCGGCGGGGTCAGGTCCGGGCTGCATTGCGCGAACAGGCCAATGGGCTGCACGAGCATCGCCGGCAGGCACCAGAGGAACAGGTTCCACAAGTGCCGGTTGCTTTTCGATTTTGAGAGAACGGAGATGTTTTTCATAAAAAAATAACCTGTTGATGAAGATTGAAAGGAAGGATCGGTGCACACACAAAATCACGGTACAAAAGTGCCGGAACATCGGGCTTCAACCAAAATCAAAAAATTGCGATAATTGAGGTTTAATTCACAACTTGGCCGTGCAACAACCTGATTTTTAATTTGGTATTTTAATTGCAGTTGAATTGAAATGGAAAAAAGTCAACTCTCGCAACTCATTTTTTCGTTGACATCTGCCGAAAAACGGGAGGCCCGCAAGTTCCTGGAGTCGCCGTTCTTCAACCAGCGCCGCGACGTGATTCAACTGTTCGACTGGTTTTGCTCCGGCGACACCCCCGAAAAGACTGCCGCCAAACGCCACCTATTCGGAGCCGTTGGGACGGACGATCAGGAACTGCGCCTGCGCATGACCTACCTGCATCGCCTGCTGGAACGCTACATCGCCCAAAAGGAAATGGATGCCGACGATGCCGACCTGCGCCTGCATCTCGCAGCCGGTTACCGGAAGCGCGGGCTTGTGCCGCAGTTTGAACGGGTGCGCAAAGGACTTGAAAAATTGCTGGAAACCAGTCCGCAGCGTGATGCGCGCTACCACGAGCACCGGTTCCGGCTGTACTGGGAAGCCCACCAACTGGCGCACGACCGCAACCCAACCGATTTTGCACACCTGCACACCGCCTCCTTGGCTGCCGATACCGCCTACCTCACGCTCAAACTCCGACTCATTTGCCTGCAAGCATCACATTCGGCCCTGTACGCCGGCGGACAGCCGACACCCTGGGAAGCGGAGGTGGTGGAATTTGCCGAAAAGAACTTTGCGCACGAGCACCCGGCCATCAAAACCTACCTGCACTGCTACCAGATGCTGCGACGCCCGGAGGAAGAAGTGCATTTTCAGGCGTTCAAACGCCTCTTGCTCGCCGATACCGGCGCGTTCGCTTCCGAGGAAATGCACGGGCTGTTCATTTGGGCAATCAACTACTGCGTGCGCCGCCTCAATGCCGGTGAAAAACGCTATTTCCGGGAAGTGATGGACCTGTACAAACCTGGCCTCGCAAGCGGATACCTGCTCGAAAACGGTGTCCTGCCCCGGTTTACCTACCACAACGTGGTGGCCGCCGGTCTGCAAACGGGCGAGCTCAACTGGGTGCACGAATTTATCCACCAGTACAAAAACAGCCTCGAAAAACCCTACCGCGAAAGCGCCTTCCACTTCAACCTGGCCCGGCTCGAATTTTTCAAAAAAAACTACGGCGCCGTGCTCGACCTGCTGCAAAAAGCCAACTACCGCGACGTGCTGGTCAATCTCGCCACCAAAACCCTGCTGCTGAAAACCTACTACGAACTGGACGAACACGACCTGCTCCAGTCTCACCTCGACGCCATGCAAAACTACATCAGCCGCAAGCGCGTCCTCGGCTACCACCGCACCAACTACCTGAACATCATCCGCTACGCTGGAAAACTGCTCGCGCTAAACTTCGGCAGCAAAAAAGACGTGGAAAAACTGTGTTCCGCCATCGAAAACGAAGAGCACCTGTCGGAAAAAGAGTGGTTTTTGGGGCATTTAGGTTAGAAGGTTTCGGGTTAGAGGGTTTCGGGTTAGAAGGTTTCGGGTTAGAGGGTTTCGGGTTAGAAGGTTTCGGGTTAGAAGGTTTCGGGTTTCTGGTTGTGGAACTCTCCAAACCCGAAACCTTCTAACCCGAAACCTTTTAACCCGTTTCAACCATGAAGTATTCGCCGTCAAAGGAAGACACTACTGCCTCCATGCGGCTGCGCTGGGTGTCGGTGATGAAGATCTGGCCGAAGTTGCGCCGGATGAGCAGGGCGATAAGTTGGCGGACGCGCTGCTCATCCAGTTTGTCAAAAATATCGTCGAGCAGGAGCAGCGGCGACACGCCTTTTTCCTGTCGCAGCACCTCGTATTGGGCCAGCCGGAGCGCCAGGAGGAAGGATTTGAGTTGGCCCTGCGAGGCATATTTTTTTACCGGGTGGCCGTGCAGGGTGAGGGTGAGGTCGTCGCGGTGGGGGCCAGCGGAAGTGCGTTCGAGGATGCGGTCGCGTTCGATGTTGGCGGTTAATGTGGCGGCAAAGTCGTCCGAATCGCTGTCCGGCTCCAGGGCGACGGCAACCTGCTCCCCGTCGCCGGCGATGGCGGCATACATTTCCTGAAACACCGGGCCGAACGCGTTGGTGAATTCCCGGCGCTTTTCGGCGAGCACTGCTGCCGGAGCGGGCATCTGCTGGTCAATGGCCTCCAGCAAGGCCGGATCGAAACGCCGCTGCTCGGCAAACATTTTCAGCAGGGCGTTGCGTTGTTTGAGCAAGGCGTTGTACGTCAGCAGGTGTTGCAGGTATTCCGAAGATATCTGCGACAGCGTGGCATCCAGAAACCGGCGGCGCTCCTCACTGCCGTCCTGCACGAGCGCGATGTCGTCGGGCGCGATCATGACCACCGGAAAACGGCCCACATAGTCAATCAGGCGCGGGTAGGGCGCCCCGTTGCGCTCGATTTCTTTGCGCTGGCCGTTGGCAAACTTGACCACCACGTGGCTGCGCTCGCCGTCGTGCTCGAACACGCCTTCGACGCGAAAAAACGGTTCCCCGTGCAGGATCAGATTTTTGTCCGGCAGGTTGCGGTGGCTGCGCGTGAGGCACAGGACGTGTACGGCGTCGAGCAAGTTGGTTTTGCCCGTTCCGTTCAGGCCGACAAAACAGTTGAGCCTGGGCGACAAGTCCAGCGCCCGCTGGGCGTAGTTTTTGAAATTCGCGAGTTTGATCGAGTGCAGGTGCACAGGTGCTCCGATTTTGGGCAGCGAAGGTAGGGCATTGAAACAAGATAGGCTGTTTTGCGGCAAAAACGTAAAAACATGCGTCACGGCTTGGGCGGATCACAATACTTTTGTCTATGCTTCCATCTCGACACTTCCTCCTGATCCTGTTCGCGCTTAGTCTTGCCAATTCAGTACAAGCGCAAACCGACACCGCCTGCTCCGTAGTTTCCCTTCCGTCCACCTTCGTCACGCGCGAGGCCTGGGAATCGCCGGGCAGGGGGCCGTCCAGCAAAGCAACGCCGATGGTAGCCAATATGAACCCCGAGGTGGACGATATGCCGGAGATCATCATTCCCGGAGCGCGGCATTTGCCCAATCGCCCTGATCTGGCCGGCTGGACCAACGAAATCTATTTTTTCCGGGGCGACGGATCCAATGCCGCCAATCCGTTGGTGTTGTACATCCAGGGAACCGATTTTGAAGAAGGCCACATTCCCGGCCCGACCATTGCCGATGTGAACAACGACGGCAAGCCGGAACTGCTGATGACCTGCCGCGACCGCAAAATCCGCGTGTACAACAACTACACGGAAAATCCGGCGGCGCCGATGACGCTGTGGATTACCACGACCGATCTGGTTGACACCCGCGCCCAACGCCCCATGATGGCGGATTTTGACAGCGACGGCACGCCCGAGGTGTACGTCGGCAGCGATGTGTTTCGGTTTGATTTCTCCAACCCCGCAAACCCGACCCTGAACCGCGTGCTCGAGGGCCCGATCATTTGGGGCGCCAACATTACCGGGCAACTTTTCACCAACCAGTATTTTTATCAGGTCAGCAATCCCGTTGCCGCCGATTTGTTGACCGTGGCAGACTGCAACGGCGACCCGGACTGTGACGGACTGGAAATTGCCGCCGGCAAAGCGATTTATTCGATTGACCTTGACGCCACCGACGGCGACGGCCTCGAAATCAAAAGGCAGCGCTTCCTGCAGTCCACCGGACAGATCATCTACTTCGACGGCTATACCTCCGTCGCCGACATTGATTTTGATGGTGTGCTGGATGTGCTGGTCTCCTCCAAACTGAGTAGCGAAATCGGCGTGACTGCCTGGAATAAAAACGGCTTCCTGCGTTTTTTTCCCTATCCGGCTATCCCGTACAACGCCGGCGGCGCCTTGCCCTGTGTCGCCAATGTGTTCGACGACCGGACCGAAGGCTTCGCGGTGGACTTGCCCGAAATAATGGTGAGCAACGGACATAATTTTGTTGCCTTCAACTTCAATGCACACCAAAAAGACCCGACCGCCCCATATTGGTGGAATCTCCCGACAAATGGAAGTGTTGGCCGAAGCCCGGCCGTCACGTTTGATTTCAATGGCGACGGCCATCAAGAAATACTTGTGACCCTGACAAGTTTGAAAATTATGTACGGTGGAGCCGCTCCTTTTCCGCCAGGGGTTGACTCCCTAAGGTGTTGGCATACCTTAGGGAAGCATAATTCAGTCTCGGACGGCCACCCGGTTGTGGCCGATGTGGACAACGACAACGAGGCGGAACTTGTGTTCACCTACTTGCCGAATGGCGCCGCCGTTTCCGAAGGCCGAGTCGTCGTCGTGGAATCGGGCGAAGGCCCCTGGGTGCCCACCCGAAAGGTGTGGAACCAGTACAACTACTTCGTGGTCAACGTGAACGACGACCTGACCATCCCGACCCACCAGCAGGAACACCACCTCGAAATACCGCCCGGCTCGGGCAACCGCCCCCTGAACCAGACGCTTTTTCAGGCGCCCACCGGCCGGATACCTCTGCCCGACGCGAGCGCGACGCTGCAATCCGTGTTTTGCCAAAACGATCAAGTGCAGGTACAGGTGGAGGTGTGCAATTTCGGCTTGAAAGACCTCGGCGACAGCATCCCGGTCGCGTTTTACGCCACCGACCCGACGACGACCAACGCCGCGCTGCTCGGAGCCGTACAAGTCGTGGGTTCGCCGGTAAAAAAAGACTCCTGCGTGCTGGTGGATTTCGTGTTGCCGCCATTTTCCGGCTCGGCCTACTGCATGGTGAACGACGATGGCAGCCGCCCCCGGCCGTTCAGCCTGGGCACGGACTTCCCGGTCAACGACGTGTTCGAGTGCAACTGGCAAAACAACCTCTTCCAGGTAGATTACTCGGTTCAACAGCCGCCCTTCGACCTCGGCCCCGACGTGGCTGCTTGCAGCGACACCACGCTGCTCCTCGATGCCGGACCGGGCCGCCAAAGTTACCTCTGGCAGGACGGCAGCACGGGACAAACCTACCAAACCCCCGGCCCCGGCCTGTACTGGGTGCGCGTGCAAGATGCCTGCGTGGGCTACCGTACCGACACGCTGCGGGTGCAAGCCACCGGCTATCCGGTCGGCACCGGCATGGCGGTCACGGGCGCCTGTCCGGGCCTGGCCAACGGCTCGATCTCGTTTTCGGGCGCTGCCCAGGGCACGCCGCCCTACATATTGTCCTGGTCAACGGGCGCGACAACACCTGATCTGAGCGGCCTTTCCGCCGGAGCCTATCACCTGCTCGTGACCGATGCCCGCGGCTGCACCGCGAGCGAAACCGCGCAGGTGCCCTTGCTGGAAGCGCCAACGATGACCGCAACGGTGCAGGACATCCCTTGTTTCGGAGCAAACACCGGCAGTATCACCGTCGGAATCACCGGCGGGTCACCGGGTATTGGTTTTGCGTGGTCCACTGCCGAAACAACGCCCGAGGTACAAAACCTCGCCCCGGGCACCTACACCCTGACGGTCACCTACGCCGACGGCCATTGCGCCGAAACGTTTGATTTTCAACTACAACAACCTTCGGAAATGCTCTCGGCGGGCACGACGGCCACTGCAAGTTGCCCGGGCCTTGCCACCGGCACAGGAACGCTGCTCGGTGTATCGCAGGGAACTGCCCCATACACCTACCTCTGGTCGAACGGCGACGCCGGGCTTTCCACCGCCAACCTCGCGCCGGGCACATACACGGTGGTGGCCACCGATGCCAACGGCTGCACACGGAGCGAAACCGTGCTGGTCGGCGCGTTCGAACCGCCCGCCATGGTGTCCGACATACGGCACGTGTCCTGTGCCGGACTTGCCGATGGCGCTATTTTCACGAGCCTTTCGGGCGGCACGCCCGGCTTTGGATACCAGTGGTCGAACAACGCCGCGACGCCGGATGCCCAAGCACTCGGCGCGGGCGCGTACACCCTGACGGTGACGTATGCCGACGGCCTTTGCGCCGAGGTACACGATTTTCAAATAACGGAGCCGCTGCCGCTGCTCTCCGGCGGGTTCACGACCACGGCCGCCTGCCCGGACCTGCCCAACGGCTCGGCCACATTTTTGGGAGCAGCCCAGGGCACGCCGCCGTACACGCTGGATTGGTCTGCGGGCGGCGGCTCGCCCGACCTGATCGGCGTTCCAGCAGGAAATTACACCCTGCTGCTGACTGATGCCAACGGCTGCTCCCTGTCCGAAACCGTGCAGGTGCCGGAACACGTCGCACCGACGGTCATGCCCGCGGTAGTTCCGATCACCTGTTTCGGTGCAAACGACGGCGGCATCTTGGTGGGCGTTTCCGGCGGCACGCCGGGCTTCGGCTTTGCCTGGTCGAATGGGGAAACGACTCCCGACATCCAAAATCTGGTGCCGGGAACGTACACCCTCGACCTGTCCTTCGCAGATGGGGCATGCGCCCAAACGTTTGATTTTCAATTGACCGAACCGCTGCCATTGCTTTCTTCGGGCGTGAACAGCACGGCGGCCTGCGCCAACGAGACCAACGGCTCGGTGTCGTTTTTGGGCGCCGCCCAGGGCTTACCACCCTACGGCTTGCTTTGGTCGAACGGCGGCACCACGCCCGCGCTGAGCGGCTTGCCTCCGGGAATTTACACGCTCGTCGTGACGGATGCCAACGGCTGCACGCTGGCGGAGTCGACTCAGGTGGACGAATTCATTGCGCCGACTCTATCGGGCACGGCCACACCGGCATCTTGTGCCGGCGCTGCGGACGGGTCTATCGCGCTGAGCGTTTCCGGCGGCACGCCTGGCATCGGCTACATCTGGTCGAACGGGGCAACCACGCCAGACCTTTCGGCACTCGGCGCGGGCACATACTCCCTGACGCTGACATACGCCGACGGGCTTTGCACGCAGCAGTACAATTTTTCGGTTACCGAACCGCAAGCCATGCTTTCCGCCGGATTCACCACCGTGCCGGCCTGTATCGGCCAGTCCAACGGCTCGGCCATGTTTTTGGGCGCAGCCCAAGGCACACCGCCCTACACCTTGACATGGTCAGGTGGCGGCAGTTCACCCGACCTGAACGGCGTGCCGGCGGGGATTTACAGCCTGTTGGTGACCGATGCCAACGGCTGCACCATGAGCCAGTCGGTGCAAGTTCCCGAGTACCCGATTCCTTTTCTGGTACCGTCCGTGGATCCGGTCTCCTGCTTCGGAGCCAACGACGGCGGCATCTCGATCACCGTAGCGGGCGGCCTACCCGGCATTGGTTTTTTGTGGTCGAACGGACAAACGCTGCCGCAAATCCAGCAACTTCAGCCGGGGTCGTACGACCTCACCGTGACCTACGCCGGCGGGGCTTGTGTGCAGGCATTAAGTTTTGAAATCCCCGAACCGCTGGAATTGCTGGCCTCGGGCATCAACGCTGTGGCGGCCTGTACCGGGGAAAACAATGGCGCACTCTCGTTTTTGGGCATGTCGCAGGGGATGGGGCCGTTCAGCCTGTCGTGGTCGAACGGCGGGACAACACCCGACCAATCCGGCCTGGCGAGCGGAACCTACACGCTCACCGTCACCGATGCGAGCGGCTGCACGCTCACTATTTCGGCGGAAGTGCCGACGGCCGAAATTCCCCAGTTGGCCACTGCTGTCGAGGATGTCACCTGTTTTGGCGCAGCCAACGGGAGTGCGACGGCAACAACGCTGGGCGGCGGAAGCGTTTCCGCCTACAGTTGGTCGAACGGCGCGAGCGGCCCGGTGCAGCACAACCTCGGCCCAGGAATCTACACGCTGACCGTGACCTACGGCGGCGGACTTTGTACAATCGAATTCAGTTTTGACATTGACCAGCCCTCTGCGCTGCAAACGGGAAATGCGCAAGTGACCCACGTGCTTTGCCAGGGCGAAGCCACGGGTTCCGTATCCGTGGCGCCGAGCGGCGGCACGGCACCGTATCAGGTCGCCTGGTCGGGCGGGCAATCGGGCAATGTGCTGCAGCCCATCCCCGCCGGGGCATACGCGCTCACGCTTACCGATGCCAACGGCTGTACGGTGATGGAACAGTACACGATCAATCAGCCGGCTGCGCTGGCACTGACCACGGCGGTTCAATCGGACACCTGTGCGCAAAGCACCGGATCGGTTGCTGCTGTGGTTGTAGGAGGAGTGCCGCCATACGCCTGGTCGTGGTGGAACGGCGCGAACACCCCGGCAGTGTCGGGCCTTGCAGCCGGAACGTACAGCCTGACCATTACCGACGCCAACCAGTGCACGCAAACGCTGGAAACTTTGGTGACGCCATGGAATTCGATACCGGTTTTGAGCAGTTACACGGACACCATCACCTGCTCCGAGCCGGTGGCGGCGATCGGCGTGAACGCCAATCAGCCCAACCTGCACTACGCCTGGGCCGGGCCATCGGGCACGCTTCCCGATCAGCCGGGCCAGATGGTGTCGGTGGCCGGTGCGTATTCCGTGGTGGCCGAAAACGCCTTTGGCTGCACGGCTACGGCGGCTGTTTTGGTGGCGGAAAACACCACCGTCCCGCAAGCAGAAGCGGGCCCGGAACAGGTCTCGGCGCCCTGCGACGCAGAAGAGGTGACGCTGGATGCCGGCGGCGGATCGTCGTCGGTCGGGCCAGGGTTTTTGCCCTTGTGGCAACACATCGTCGGTGGAGTGCCGGTGTCGGAAACGCCGGGCTTGATACTTACCGCCACGGAACCGGGTCTGTACGTTTTTTCCAACCTGAACATCCAAAACGGCTGCTCAGCGAGCGACACGGTGCTGGTGGAATGGACTGCACCGGTGCAGGCGGCAATTGACGCGGCGCACGTCAGTTGTTTCGGAGAAAACGACGGCAGCATTCGCGTGCAGCACCTCGCCGGGGGGCTTGCTCCGATTGAGTTTTCGATTGACGGCCAACACTTTGGAACAAACCCCAACTTCACCGGCCTTGGGCCAGGAACGTACGCCGTCACCGTCCGCGATGCACAGGGTTGCACCTGGCAAACCACGGCCGTGCTGACGCAGCCAAAACCGTTCTCCGTGGCGCTGACGGTAAGCGACACCCTGATTGATCTGGGCCAGTACCTGTTTCTGAACGCGAAGGTGTTGCCGCCGAACACCATCCTGACCGACATTCGCTGGATACCCGACGGCATTGCCTGGAAGCCGGGATCGCTGAACCAAAAACTCAAACCGGAAGAAACGGCACAGTACGAAGTGCAGGTCACAGACCCCTTCGGCTGCACGGCCAGCGCTGCCCTTGTCGTGGAGGTGGTCAACTACGGCGTGTACGCGCCGAACGCGATCATGCCCGGCTCTGTGGAAAACGGGGTGTTCACGTTGTACGCCGGGCCGGGCATCGAGCGGGTCAGGTTGTTGCGCGTGTTCGACCGATGGGGCAGCCTCGTGTTTGAAAAACGCGGCTTTGCGCCGAACGACCCGGCGGCGGGTTGGGACGGAAGCCTGGGGTCGCAGCCGTTCCGTCCCGGTGTGTTCGTCTGGTATGCCGAACTGGAGGGCAAGGACGGCAGGGTGTTGATTTTTAATGGGGATGTGACGGTGACGCGGTGAGTTCTTAACCCTACACGCCATCGTAGTACTTCATAAAATCCAGCATTTCCCGGATGCGGGCATACAGCGAAAAGATCGAGTTGGCGAAGTACACCTTATCGGAGTACTTGGCCCGGTTGAGCGGAAATTTTTCCCCGAAATACAAAATGTACGAGGGGATAGCGTCGGCGTACTGCTCGATGTACATGCTCGCCATTGGTACTGGTTCCGGCACCAAGTCTTCCAGCACCGCCAGATCGAAGCGCTCGGAGGGAACAGCGTCACCGTAAGCGATGTAGGTGACGTTTTTGAAGTAGTTTTTGGAGAAAAAACGCTCCATGTACGCCCGGCGCTCGGGCAGCACCACCACGAGGATGCGTTCGTGGATTTCCTCGCGCATGCGGCGGACGGCGGAGAGGTCTTCCTCTTGGAGGTTGTCAATCAGGTACAGGGTGCGCTCGGTCAGTTTGGCGAACTCGAGGTTGTAGTCGTCGCGCGCCAGCAGGTTGTTCATGTTTTCGCGCTCCAGACGGTTGAAGTCGGCCAGCAGCCGCAGGCAATCGTTCCAAGATTCCCGCTTTGGGTCGAGCGATGCTTCGAGGTGTTTGATGCACTGGCCGAGGTTGTCGGTAAGGGTGCGTTTGAGCGTGCGTTGGAACTGGTCGAGCATGGGTGTGGTGGCGATTTTTTTGCGGACAAAGCTACGTTTTGCTTCCGGCCTTTTGGGTATTTCTGCTTGCAAAACCCTTACATTTGGCACCTGCAATCCAAAACCTGTTCGCAAATACGACCTCGATCATGCTTGAAAAATCGCCGTTCCCCGGTATGGATCCGTACCTCGAAGGGTACATTTGGCCCGATGTCCATAGCACCCTCGCCGGAGCCATTCGAGAATTGCTTGCCCCGCAGGTTGCCCCGAATTATGTAACTTTTGTGGTGCCATACACTGTGAAAGACAAGTCTCCCGGTGCTGAAGTCGCAATTCTCTACCCCGATATTGGCCTCGTGCTGCACGACCGTGCAGAACAACCCGTGGCAGAATATGAACCTGCAACCAAGGCCACTAAACCGGACCGGATCGTTCCGGCTGAAATCTCGGTGCGCATACCCGTCATCGAAATTCGGGACCGGGGAGACAACAGCCTCGTCACGGCAATCGAAATCCTGTCGCCGGTCAACAAGCGGGAACCGGGCTGGGAAGTGTACCTGGTTAAACGAAAAAAACTCCACGCCGGCGGTGTGCATCTGCTCGAAATTGACCTGCTGCGCCGGGGCCGCCGAGTGGTGCCGGACTACGGTTACCCCGCGTCGCATTATTTGTTCAGCCTGTGGCGAGCGGGCAAGAACGAAAACGAAATCTGGGCAAATGATGTCCAACAACCCTTACCGGTGCTGCCTGTCCCGCTCAAAAGCCCCGACCCCGACGCGTTGCTCCCGCTCAAGACAGCGCTTGATCTGATTTACAAACGCAGCCTGTACAGTCTTTCGATTGACTACGCCAAAGACCCGCCTCCGCCGGAGTTTTCGGAAGCGGATAAGGCGTGGATACGGGAAAAGGTTTCTGTGGTTTCTGGTTAGGAGGTTTCGGGGTTTCGGGTTAGAAGGTTTCGGGTTAGAAGGTTGTTATAGCCCGAAACCTTGAACCGCCGCGCGTGGGTCTTTTGACCCCGCGCCAACCGCTTGATTATCTGACACTAAACCTCGAAACCTTCTAACCCGAAACCTCGAAACCTTTTCCCGCCATTTCCCTCCCGTTCACCAAAACCCGTAGCCGGTGCGCGCCCGCATAGTGCTTTCGTGTGGTGAAATCCGTGAACCTCTGGCGTTTTTGGATCTGTTCGATCTGCCCGGGCGCAAGCACAGTTTCCTTGATTTTGAACACCTTGGGCGACACCTTCCCGCTGCCCGTCAGGTAGTCAATGCCATATTCGAGGCGGATTTGCTGCGGGTTGTCCGTGGTATTTTTGACCGAAAACGAAAACATGAGCTCGCCACCGAGCGGTATGGCGGCGGGCGCTTCCAGGTTTTCCACTACGATGCCCACCACGTCGCGGTCGAAACCGAACTGGGCGAGGGCTTCGGCGCGGCCTTTTTTGAGCAGCCCCCGCAGGGCGTGCCGCACCACCCGATCCGTATCGGGGTGTTGTCCGTGCCAGCGCCGGGCGATGTCGAGCGCCAGGTCTGGGTGGTCTTTAGAGATGTCGTTCAGGCAGTTGGCCACCGATCGGCGCACGGTTTCGGAGGGGTCGTTTTTGAGGTTTTCCAAAACCGGCAGCACGGGCGCGGGATCGCGCTTGAGCGCCGGCACGCCCATGCCCCAAGGCAGTCGGGGTCGGAAGCCTTCGCTCGACAGGCGCCGCACCATCGGGCTGTCGTGCCGCGACCAGGCCAGCATCTGCGGGTACATGCGCTCAGGGTAGCGCAGCAGGAAAGGCCGCACGGCAAACTCGGCGCTACACCAGCGGGTAATCGTTTCGAGCGCCGGGACGGACGGTTCCGGGTGTTCCTGGCCGAACACCTCAACAAAATCGGGCAGGAAGCAGTACTCGAAGGTCATTTTTTCGCCGTGTTGCGCGATCAGGTGTTCGGTGGCGCGCACGACGATTTCGAGCGCTACCGGGTAGTCGTTCGGTAGTGAGGTGCCGAGGCATTGGGCGATGCGGCGCATGCGTTGTTTCAGTTCGCGCTGCTCCCATCCGGCATCGAATATGGCAGAAGCAAAGGCGGTTCGGTCGAAGGGCGGCCACACGGTCTGCATGGTTTGGGCAAAGCCCTCGACGAGGGGGCGGGAGAAGATGTTTTTGAGCGGTTCGGCCATGGGGGCAAAGGTAGTGGATCAAAAAATTATCGCGCCCCCCCGGCTCATTTCCCAAAATTATGCCTTTACCTTTGGCACACGAACACTCACCTTTACTTAATCTTTTTCCCTAATCAAGTCGGCGCCCGGCAGTTTTGCCGGCAACAATACCTCAGGCGCTCGCGTGTTGTCCCTTTGCGGTATGGCGGGGCGGTTTTGTATTTGGCTTCCCCGGGCTGGTGGCGGGTACCACCACACTTTCGGAACGAGACCTTCCAGGTTTGCCAAACCTGGAAGGTCTGGATGCCCTTTTAAGGGGCAATACCGCTCACCCCCGGGTAACAACCTGCGGCTGCGACGGATATGCCTCGCGCCACGCTTCCCTTACGTTTTAATCCATTTTTTTACTCACAACCAATCATCGTCTCATGAAAAGTCTGTACCCCGCCCGGGCGGCCGCCCGGCGTATGGCCATCGTATTCGTATGCGCCTTCCAACTCAGCACAAATCTTTCCGCCGACAACTACTACTGGGTAAACGGCTCCGGCCTCTGGAGCGAATACGCCACGCACTGGGCCAAAATCCCCAACCCGACGCTGCCAGCGCACTACCACGCCAATGTGCCCACTGCCGACGACGACGTGTACTTCGGCGACACCAACGGCGGCACGGCGTACACCCTGAATGTGGACGCCGGCAGCACCGTGCCGAAATGCCGGAACATGGACTGGACGGGCGTGCCGGTGGGCACAGTGTGGGGCGGCGGCGGCGGCCGGATGGATATTTACGGCTCGCTCACAATGGATGCGAACATGAGCGTAACCTTCAACAACCAAATCCATTTTATCTCGAACGATGCCACTATGAAGCCGATTTGGAGCAATGGGGTGCATTTTTCGGGTCAGGTTTTTTTTGAAGGGACAGGCGGTGGCTGGACTTTTCAGGACGACATTTTCTTCAACGAATACGTCGAACATAATGGTGGCCTGATTGAGACAAATGGGCATACAGTGACTTTCGCAGCAGCCTTCTATGGCGACTATTACTATGGTAATGCCGCAGCATTGCATCTAGGCAGTTCGGAGTTTATCATGTCCGGCGGCCACGCTTATTTCAGATATTCTGCCGGACAATTCAATGCGGGGACTTCGCACATCAAGCTGTACGGAAATCAGGCCTATCTGCAAGGGCCGGAATTTTTTAATTATCCGATACGATTTTTTGATGTCAGTTTTTATGGGCCTGTGTCCTCTGATGGTTCAGGAGGTCTGGCTTGGGGCCACGTGGACGGCACCTTGACTTTCCATCAATTTGGCGCAATCCATGCTTACGGCAACATTGTTCCGGAGTTGAACAACGTGATTTTTATTGATGGCGCATTGATACACAATGCAGTTAACTACCATAACCTTACGATGGCCCCTGGAAAAACTTACACGATCAGCGGCTACAATTCCAACTACGGTACCGACCAAACCATCCTCCCTGGCGGCACTTTCACCGCCATGGGCGTAGGCTCCTGTGCGGAATTTATCACCATACAATCCTGGCAGTACGGCAAGGCGGTGAAGTTCATAAACAACTCCGGCGCCGACATTATGACGGGTTGCCTGATCCTGCAGGACGTCCACGCCGCCGGCACGAATACCCTGACGGTGAACGACGGCGTGAACCTCGGCAACAACACCGGCTGGATATTCGTAAACCCCAACCCCGGCATTGACCTGTACTGGGTGGGCGGCGCCGGCGACTGGAACGATCCCTGCCACTGGACCGACGATCCGCTGAGTTTGACGGGCGATTGCGGTTGCCTGCCGAACGGCGCATCGAATGTACATTTCACGGCCAATTCCGGCTTTTCGCCCGGCGACAAGGTCACGGTTTCAGCGGATGCCTACTGCGCGGATATGGACTGGACCGGGGTGACGGGCGAGCCGGAGTTTTTTCATGATTTCGACAATGCTGTTAATTTGCATATTTACGGTTCTGTCACACTTTCTGCGGGCATGAATTTCAATTTTGCCGGCGTAACGCGCTTCCGAACGGGTAGTGTCTCGACAATTAAGAGCGCGGGTAACGCTTTCCAATATACCCTTGTGTTCGAGGGAACCGGGACCTGGGAGTTGCAGGATTCGTTCAAACAAATCAATTATTCCATTTATCACGAACGCGGCGTGTTTAAAACGCTGGGCCATCCCATGGTAATTTGCCAATGGCTGGGCAACTGGCTGGAAGACGGTTCGGGCACCCGTGTGAACATGGGCGCCGAGATGTTCCTCGGCGTGGCAGGGGGCAATAGTTCGAATATCCATCTGGAAAAAAGCCCGAGAACCGGCCAAAAAGGCGAACTCCGCTGCTTTTACGAAGCGGGCAAATTCCACGCCGTCGAATCCCACGTCATTGGAGAAAAAGGTGGGTATATTGATTGCTACCCGACCACTTATCACGACTTCTGGGATGTCACTTTCCTTCCCGTCGAACACGCGGGCGATTTCCTCTACGGCAACATCCTGAATAAACTCACCTTCCTCGCTTTCGGCAATCTCATTGGCCCGAACTCCCACATCCACGAGGCGGAGTTTCACAAAGGCAGTTACCTGTACGACAGCCATACCTTCGACATTTTGACGATCTACGGAGGCTACAGGCATAAACTCCAGCCCTGGTCGGGTACCGGAAGCACCGTGCAGACCATCACTGCGGGCGGCGTTTTCAACCACGTCAACTCGAACTGCGAACACCCGACCGTGATGTTTAACCCCACGCCAGGCGAAACGGCCACCTTCCGCAAGGAAGGCGCGGGCACAGCCTTCGACATCCAGCATGCCGTTTTTGACCAGGTGTACCCCGACCAGACGAGCGGAGCCGTGTACACCGCCACCAACTGCGTGGCCGTGCAGCCCGCCGTGGAGGCGGCCTGGAATATCGTCAATCCTCCCGCCCGCGACCTGTATTGGGTAGGCGGCGCCGGCGACTGGAACGACAGCAACCACTGGTCGCTCGCATCCGGCGGCGCGGGCGGCGAGTGCCCGCCCACGGCGCACGACGACGTGTTTTTCAACAGCGGCTCGGGCCTCGGCGCCGGAGATGCCGTGACGATAAGCGAACGACATTCCTTCTGCAAGGACATGGACTGGACGGGGGTGGGAAACGGAGCGGTGTTGAATAATGCGATAACAACAGGCAATACTTCAGACCCTTATGCCCTGAACAACCTTTCCATTTTTGGCAGTTTGACGTTTTCGAGCGCGATGACCAATAATTTCATTGGCTCGGTTTGGATGCGGGCAAACGGGCCGGCGACGATTACGAGCGCAGGGAATCACTTTAAGTGGTACACATATTTTTGGGATGCAGCAGGAGATTGGACGTTGATGGATGCACTGAGAGTTGATGAACACGTCAGTCATTATTATGGAAAACTCTCCTCAAATAATCAACCTATAACTGTGGCCAGTTGGTATTCAGATTTCTACAGTAGCGCCTCGGCAGCGTTAAATTTGGGAGCATCAACAATGAATATTATCGGTGGCGGGATCCACAATGCCGACGCAGATGGCACCTTTTACTATCACCCCGGACAATTTCAGTGCGGTACATCAAGTGTGGTCTTCGGGGAAAACCGTCTTGGCCATCTTTATGCATACTTCACCCCAACGGAGTTTTACAACGTGACTTTTAAAGGTTATACTGCTCTCTTTCATTCAGGTATCGTTCTCAATAAACTTATTGTTGAAACGACGGGTGTAATATCTGGTGACGGGTATATCCATGAAGCCGAGTTTCACGAAGATTTCCAGTTTTCTACTTCCACGAGGTCTTACCACAGCATCAAATTCTTCCCCGGCAAACGCTACACCTTCACCGCCAACACCACCCAAACCATCGTCCCCCACCTCGGCGTCGAAGGCCAGTTCATCGCCCAGGGCCTGCCCGGGCAGTACATAGAAATCAAGTCTGACAACCCCAGCGTCCCCGCCATCATCCACAAAGACGACTACGACGGCACCAGCACCTGCACGAAGTACCTCTTCCTCACCGGCATGACTCACACCGGCACCGAGGACATCTACGTGCCCACGCCCGGCGGCGACGTGTTCAACAACGCCGGCTGGCAGTTTTTCCCTTGCAACCCCTGTCCGGCCACTATTCCCGTGCTGGATGTGGCCAACAGCATCACCACGGGCTGCCCGCCCGGCACGGCCAAACTCGTGCTCGCCGGCCTCAAACCCGACGAGTGGGCCAACTGGTACACCGACCCTGCCGCCACCACCGACCTCGTGTACTCCGGCGGCACACCCGGCCCGGCAGGAAATATGTTCCAGCCTGCCATCACCGGCCCCGTCACCTACTACGCCCGCGTGTACAGCGACGGCGGTTTGTGCGAAAGCACCGTGGTGTTGGCCGTGGACATCACCATCACATCGCCCCCCGCAGGGTTCAACGTCACCGGCGGTGGCCTCGTCTGCGCGGGCAGCAACGGCACGCCCGTGGGACTGGACGGCTCCGCCACGGGCGTGTCCTACCAACTCCAACTCGACGGCTCGGATGTGGGCAGTCCAGTGCCCGGCACCGGCACGGCGCTGGATTTCGGCCTGCAAATCGCAGCGGGCACCTACACTGTGGTGGCCAATACCGACGGCACGAGTTGTCCGGCAACCATGACCGGTTCAGCCATCGTGACGGGCAGCCCGAACCAGGCGCCCGTAGTGGTAGCAACGGGCAATTCCCCGCTGTGCACCCCCGCTGACCTGTATTTGTCCGAGTACGGCGGCGCGGCGGTGACCTGGGACTGGAGCGGGCCGGGCGGCTTCGCCTCGTCCGACCAGAACCCGGTGCTGGCCAATGCATCGCCCGCCAACTCGGGCACCTACACCGTGGTGGTGTCCGACGGGCTGGGCTGCACGAACATCGGTTCGGTGGGCGTGGCGGTGCATATCCCGTATGTCCCGTACTGCCCGACCGACACGAGCATGTGCATCAACTACGGCCCGTTCTCCCTCGTGGATGGCGGTTGGCCAACGGGCGGTACGTTCAGCGGCCCCGGCGTGTCGCAAAACGTGTTCTACCCCGATGTGGCCGGCCCGGGCGTGCATGTGCTGGGTTACTCGGTGTACGACCCGAACAACTGCCCCATCTCCTGCACCTTCAACTACACGGTGTTCGACCTGCCTGTGATGACCTGCCCGGGCGATTCCACCATTTGCCTCAGTTTTTCCACGCCTTTTGCGCTGACGGGCGGAAGTCCGGCGGGCGGCACATACACCGGCCCGGGCGTAACAGCGGGCGAGTTCGACGCCTCGGCGGCGGGTCCGGGTCAGCACATGATCACCTACACGGCATACGCCTACGGTTGCGCCAATACCTGCACCTTCACCTACACCGTCGTGGGCGACCAAACGCCGACGCTGACGGTGCAGCCGCCGGTAACGACGCTGTTCGTGCCCTGCGACCAGGGCCCGCCGCCGCCCGATGCTGCGGCATTCGACTACCTCGGCAACCCGCTGAACTATGGCCTGACGGAGGTGTCCTCGCCCGGCGGCTGTCCGCAGGAAATGGTGCTTGTGCGCACCTACACGGTGGTGGACCCCAACGCAACCTGCAACGTCAGCACACAATTCGTGCAGACGATCTTCGTGCAGGACAACATGAAGCCCGAGTTGTTTGGCCTGGCGGACATCACCGTGTCGTCCGCCGATCCGCTGCCGCCACCCTCGGGCAGCGCGGCGGACAACTGCGATATCAGCCCGATGCTGAATTTTTCGGATGTAACCCTGCCCGGCGCATGTCCGGTGGGCTATGTTATCGTGCGCACCTGGACGGCGGTGGATGACTGCGGCAATTCCAAAACGGGCATCCAGACCATCACCGTGCTGGCGCAGGCCGACATCTCGGGCGACCTGATCATTTGCGTAGGCCAGAGCACCACACTCAGCGCCACGGGCGGCGTGTCGTACGCCTGGTCGCCGGGCGGCGGAAACACGCCCTCGATCACCGTGTCGCCCGCCGGCACGACGACCTACACGGTGACCGCCACAGACGCGGGCGGCTGCACGGCCACGGCTTCGGCGACGGTGGCGCTGACGGCAGGGATTGCCTTCACGGTCACGCCTGCCTCGCCCTCCTGCTACGGCGCCGGCGACGGCAGCCTCGCGGTGGGCGGCGTTTCCGGTGGGCAAGCGCCCTACCAGTACGCGCTCGGCAACGGGTCATTTCAGAATAGCCCGCTTTTCACCGGCCTCGGCGTGGGAACCTACACGATCACCGTGCAGGACGCCGATGGTTGCACCGCCGAGCAGCAGGCCAACCTGCCGCAGGGGCCGGACCAGCCGCTGGCAATCCAGTGCCCCACGGGTCTGCCGGCGCTGACGGCAAATTCCAGTTGTCAGGCCACGCTGGGCGATTACACGGGTCTGGCCACCCTTTCCGGCGGCTGCAACATCCCGCTGAACCCGACGGTGCAGACCCCGCCACCGGGCACCATTGTCAACCCCGGCACGGTGGCGATCACGCTGACGGTGAGCAATGTGGCCGGGCAGAGCGCGACGTGTGTGTTCAATGTGGCGGTGAGCGGGGGGTGCGGGGGGAATTGAGCGGCCCCGCCCCCATCCCCTCCCCCCGGGGGAGGGGGGCTTGCCCTCGAAAACGATAATAATTTCCGGGTTGGGATGTTTTTGGCATCCCAACCCGAAATCAACCAACAACGCTTGATGTAGCCCCCCTCCCCGGGGGGGAGGGGTTGGGGGTGGGGCCACTTCGCGGGGAGGGGGGCGCGAACTAAAATACTAACGCTTCACATACCGCGAATCCCGCAACCAAAACCGCCATTCCCAGGCGGCACACGCCCCCGCGGACTCCACCCCGATGCGCGGCCCGGCGGCAATGCCCGTCTCTTGCACGACAATGCCCCGGTCTTCAATCCAGACCGGCGTGTCGGGTGCGAGCAGGCTTTGCCCGGTAAGGGAGGTATGCAGGCCGAGCGCCTGGGCAAGGACGCCCGGCCCGGTGGTCAAGCGCGGCCCCAGTTTGTTGGAACTGGGGCCGCGCCGCGCCTGCATGCGTTCCAAACCTTCCAGCGGCGCAACTGCCCGGATCAGCACCGCATGCGCCGTGCCCTCCGGCCCGGTGACCACATTGAACAAGTGGTGCATGCCGTAGCACAGGTAGATGTAGGCGTGGCCGCCCTCCCAAAACATGACCTCGGTGCGCGGGGTGCGGCGGTTTCCGTAGGCATGGCAGGCGCGGTCGTCGGGCGCGCGGTAGGCTTCCGTTTCGGTGATGAGTCCCACCGTACGCGCACCCCCGAATTCCGTGACCAATACCTTGCCCAACAAGTCGCGGGCGACCTGCACGACATCATCTCGAAGGTAAAATTCCTTGGAAAGGCGCATCGTTCGTGCGGCATTCATGCCTTGTTCGATGGCACACGGATCAAAACGGATTGGACACGGATGTAGATTGATAAAAAATCCGTGTCCAATCCGTTTTGATCCGTGTGCCATCGAACGCTACAATGTTTTTACAATTTTTCCGAAAATCCGATGGTGGCCATCGTCATCCGGTTCAGTTCGCGCTGGAGGGCATCCGGGGGCAGCAGGTTGAGGTCGCGCTGCTTCGTCCATTCGACATATTGGCTTTGCAGCAACACGACCGCGGCGGTATCGGTTTTTTCGTGGTCGCGCAGGTAGTCCAGCGCAGCACCAAGCCCTCCGTCAGACACTAAAAGTTCGAACACTTGCGCCCTCGCCACATTTCCTGTGCGCTGGGCAAACTCGGCTTTTTTGGACACATACTCCTGCATGATCGCCGCATTCGGGCGAAAAAGCGGCTCCTTCCGAAAATACATGATGTAAAACGCGATCAACAAGATCGTCTGAATCGGCAACAACCAAGTGTGCGATTTGGTCAGGTAGCCTTCTATGCTCCAGTTCGCCACCGCCATCGGCAAGGCCAGGAATGTTAGTGCGATCAGCAGGAGGTACACCAGCGTGCCGGCGTACACGGCCCGGAACGTGGCGCGCATTAGCACCTTCGAGGGGTTTTTGTTGAGCAGGACGGCCGCAAAAAGCAATACCAACCCGGGCAGCAACTGGATGAAAAGCCAACTCCAGGCCTGCGTTTCGACAAGTTCGAACTTGCCGTTCAGGGTTTGCACAAAAGCCAGCAGGACGAGGCCCAAGGAAAAGCCGAGCCACAGCCACAACAACTTCTTTCGGGTATCGGTGAGTAGGATCAGCATTTTACAGTTTTGAGTTTTGAGTTTTGAGTTTTGAGTTGGCCGGTTAGAAGCCGAGGGCGGTGGCGATCCCTGATTTTCGCAGGTGTGTTTTGGCGCTGAAACGGGGCGACGGGCATTTTTGCACAGGCTTGCGGTTGCTTTCGGGCACTTCGAACTCGTACACCAACGCGGTCACGTCATACGAGGGCAAGTACCCCAGGGCGGCAAGGCTGTTGGGCAATCGGTTGTATCCCTGATTGAGCCATGCCGCGGCCTGCTCCTTCGAGACCCGTGTTTCGCTGCCACCGAACGGCTGGTCCGTCACGACGAACACGAACAACCGGAAATAGCCTTTTTGCGGCACCACAAGGGCCTTCAGGTAGTCGAGCACGCCGGTGAACGTGCCGATGGCCGGATACTCGAGCCAGCGGGTGCGGTCGGGGCGAACCGAGCCGTCGGCGCCCTGGTATTGTTCGAGTTGGGTGACGGCGGCAAAACCGTTGGGCACGGAAAAGAAACTGAGTTGCGCGTAGCCCTTGGCTTCGAGCGCCTTGCGCAGCCGGCCCTCCACGTCGCCAAGCACCTTGCAGTTTTTGAAAACCGCTTTTGGCAGTTCGGTGCGGGTATTGCAGGCGGGGGGCGGCCAGGGGAAGGATGGGAGAAGGGGTTCCGAACCAACCGCCTTTTCCTCGGTATCGAAGGGCAAACTGGTACTGACCTCCGTGGCACGCTCGGCACGGGCGAATCCGCTGGCCACTGCCGCTCGGCGCAGGTCGAGGGGAATGCCGAACGAAGAAGTTGTTTTTGCCAAAAACGCGTCTGCTTCGGCCTGGGAAAACCCCAGCAGGTACAAAACAAAACCCATGAACTGGTCGGCCTCGACCTCTTCGTCTATATGCTTTTCGGGGACAAACGTGTGCTCGTTGGCGTGGTGCCCGATTTCGTGCGCCAAGATGCCGATCCGTTCGACAGCAGTGCTTTTTTCCAAAAAGTCGAGACTGTACAACAGGTAGCGGGAGTGGCTGTCGAGCACGGCAACCGCGTTCTCGACATTGGTTTGCGCCCAAGTGAAATTGATCGGGATGTTGCCCAGCGCGGCGATGGTGCGAATCAGCGAGTCGGCCATGTCGCTGTCCGGGAACTGGTACAACTCTTCGTCCAATGCAGTACCGGAATAGGAACAGTGTTGTGCGGTGGTGATCTCCAGGAGCGTTTGCGCGGGCAAGGCCTGACAAACCGCAACGAAAAGCGGTAGCATCAAAAAAAGGCGGCAGGTCGGTCTGATTCGCATGGCGTGGTATCGGTTAAGGATCCGACAAAGGTACTACAGCCAAAAAACGCACTACCGTTTTTTCTTAGCCGGCTTTGCCTCCGTGGGAGTGTAAAAATCGTCCAATGTATCCGTGTCCTCGGGGCAAAGGCCGCTTTGGTACAGGTAGTACTTTTGCTTCTCTGTCGTTTTGCTCAGCAGGTCGCGCCCCATCTGGAAGGCTTTTTCGTAGTTTTTTTCCAACGCCAACGCAGCATAAAAACCGCTGGAAAAACTGATGGCCTCCTCGTCGGACACCATGCCCCGGATGCCGATGGCGTATGGGATCACGCGGGACACGACCTTGGAAAAAAGGTTGGACATGCCGGTGTTGAAAAACACGCAATCGACCGTTTCTTTGAGCATTTTGAATGCCGGCGCCAAAAACTCGTAGGGGATCAGGTACGACGTGTGGTCGTGCTTTCGCATCAGGAAAATACCGACATCTTCGGCAAATCCGGACAGGTGGATGATGTTCGGTTTTTCGCGGTAAATAGCCTCGAAGAAGGTGTCGAGCGTCACATCGAACTCCTCGGTGATGCTGAACTTGTCCCGGTGGTTTTTGAAAATCTTGCGAATCTCGAGGTATTCTTTTTCCAGTTGCAATTGTGCCGGCGCGTCAACAGGGTTGGCGGCCAGAAACAAGAGTTTGGTTTTCGGCCCCTCGTATTCGCTGTCGGACAACATGGCCCCGCCCGACAGCAGGCCCTCCGACTGCATTTGATCGAGCAGGCTCAGGAGGCCGAAGTTGACCTTCGAGAGCGTGGACATATTCGATGCGGCATCTATGAGGCCCATCGCGTAGGCAAAATTGGCCTGGGCATACTGACCGCTCAGCTGTATCACGCCATTTTTGATGTCGGCATTTCCAGAAGCCAGTTTGGACATCTGGCTGATGGCTTCCTGGGTTTTTCCCTCTCCGATCAGACCTTTGATTGTGTTGAGCATACAACTACAGTCGATTATGTTTCCAAAGATACCGGCCAAGGTAAAACTTGCCTGTGAATATCCCGGTGGGTTTATCTCATCTTTGCTTCGGCTGCTTCGGGAAGTACAAAAAAGTCTTCCGGGAAAGCAAAATGGACGCAAGCGCATGCCGTTGATGACCTGGTGCCATGCGTACCGCCATTCGGGTATGATTTTTGTCTGCCCTCGCCATGTACCCAGATATTATCTTTGCCAACAGCAAAACGCCTTTGCCCTACTCAGACTTACGATGCGCCGACTTGTCCACTTTCTCCCGCTGCTCATGCTCGCCGGAAGCACAGCTCTCCTGCCGGCACAGACCCGCACGGACTCGCTTGATGCGTTCCTCCTCCTCATTGCCGAACTTGCCGAGGCCGACAACTACGAAGAAGCACAGGTGGAAGCTGAGAACTTTCGTGCCTATCTGCTGCAAAACAAACTTCTTTGCCCGACGGACGCCGTGTACCTGCTTGGCGATGTTTACCGAAAAAACCGCGACAAAAACAGTGCCCGCGATTTTCTCGATGAGGTTTACGCCGGCTTAAAACACCACCCGGAGGCATCGGAACAGGTCGAACTGCTGGCCGCGCTCGCGGAAGAATACGCCAACTGGAACCGCCCCGAACAGGCGCTTGCTTGCCTCCGGCAACTGATTATTGCCAAAGACTCTGTGGCCGAGCGCGAACGCCGGGCCGACCTCTCGGCGCTGCAACTTCAACTCGACTCGCTGATTCGGAAGAAAAAAAACGAGACTACCGTGCCGACCGGAGGAGTACTGCTGCAACGCGAGCATTTGTACGCCTTTGGCGGCGGTACTTTGGCCCTGCTGATGTTGTTGCTGTACCGCAACCGGCGTGTGGTGAACCACTGGCGAAAACTGGTGTCCAAACGCGAGTTGGAGATTGATTTTCTGCGATCCGAGCGATTCACCAATACGCTGCCTGTGGAACAGCCCGTGCCCGAAGTACAAGCAGCCGAGCAGGTCTTCGCGTACGAACAGGCCCGCAACGGCAACCACCGGCCCAACAAAACAGCCCTGCTCATCGAGCCCAACCGGCAGATCGTCCTGTACCTCAAATCGCTGCTGGCCGACCGCTTCGAAGTGGAAACGGCGACTACCGCCAGCGAAGGCTTGCTGGCGGCATCCAACCACCTGCCCGACCTCATCGTGTGCGACGCGGCGCTCAACGGCCAGACCGGCATTGACGTGGTACGGCAGATCAAACTTGCCGAACGCACCAACCACATCCCGGTCATCCTGCTCACCGAGCGGTTTGGCAACGAGGGCAAACTGGATGCCCTGCGCGCGGGCGCCGATGCCTGGTTTACCCGCCCCGTGCTCGACCGCGAACTCGACTCCTCGGTGACCCTCCTGCTGGATGCGCACCACAAGCAGCACGAGGCGTTCGCCCGCTTCCTGCACCTGTATTTCTCCGAAAACCGCATTCCGATTGGCGACCCGTTCCTCGCCAAGGTGGTCGCCGCCATCGAACAAAACCTGAGCGATCCCGACTTCATGGCCGACGACCTTGCCCGAAAAATGCAGTTGCACAAGCAGCATTTTTTCAAAAAACTGCACGTGCTCACCGGCAAGGAACCCGCACAACTCCTCCGCGAAATGCGGCTGGAAAAAGCCAAATCGCTGCTCGAAATTCGCGCGGGCACGCCGCAAACCATCGCCGAACTGGTGGGGTTTTCCAGCGCCGGCACATTTGCGCTGGCGTTCAAGGAGTATTTCGGCGAAAACACCCTGCTGCTGCGTATGCCGGAGAAGTAAGGAGGACGCCCCCTTTGTCATCCCGATACACTCGAGCGTTGATTACGCATAATTCAAAGGCTAAGCCCTGAAAGGGCTATATGTTTATAGCATTGAAATATGATAGATTCGAGAACCCTAAAGGGGTTCTATGTTAGGGTAACGTTCTGACATACAACCCCTTCAGGGTTGCCACTCATCTCGTTTTACATCTATAAACATGCAACCCCTTCGGGGTTTTTGGTCTTGCATTATGAGTAATCAATGCTCGGATGAAAGGGATGCAATTTATTTTTCTTCGCGCAGCCACTTCATGCCGCCCTCGGGCAGGGCATTGTTCTGAAAATCGAAAAACGCAGCGTGCTCCTGGTGCGAACCCTGCCCCCAGGGCGTCCGGCAGGGCGACGATACCCAGGAAGGTTCCCAGTAAAGCACCCCCGAACCTCCCCGGCGTTTCACTTCTGCCGTCAGGTCGGCCAGCCAACGGTACTGCGCATCCGGGCTGGCGGGCGCGTAGTCGGGGTGCGTTTCGCTGATGATGTTGCCGGCGTTGTCGTTGGAGTCGGTCGTCCAGATGTAGCCGGTTTCGAGGATCATGACCGCCTTGTCGGGGTATTTGCCGCGCAGATGCGCAATGATGGCGCCGGTTTGGGCTATGGTCACGGGCTTGTGCCAGGCCCAGTAGTACGACATGCCGACGACATCGAAATCCCGCACGCCGTGTTTCCAGAATTCGTCCAGCAGCCAGGCGGTTTTGGACGGGTCGGCAAGGTGCAACACCGATTTGATGTCTTTGCCCGCATGTTTCGCGGCATCTCGGACGGCCTGAAAGCCCGACACAAAAAGCGGGGCATTGCGGTTCCAGTCGGTGGGCACGCCCGCCGCGTCGTCTTGCGGCGACAGCAGGATGGGGCGGTTGACCTCGTTGCCGACCTGTACCATCTCGGGCAGCAACCCCTCCGAGTTCAGGTGTACGAGCGTCTGGAACACATAGTTGTACACCGAGTCCCGCAGCGCGGGCAGGTCGTTTACCACGGGCAGCCAAGCGGCGGGCGCGAGTTGGCGCTGCGGGTCGGCCCAGAAGTCGGACAGGTGAAAATCCAGCAGCACGGCCATACCCGCATCCTTGGCCCGCCGAATGCTGCGGCGCACGTCGTCGAGGTCGGAATACCGTTTCCCCGTGTTGAGCGTGTCGTACCACGAGGGGGTGTGCCACAGCCGCAGCCGCACGAGTTTGCAGCCGTTGTCGGCAAACATCCGGTACGGGTCTTTGGGCTGGTTGTTTTCCAAAAAAACCACACCGCAGTCCTCCATCTCATTGGTATAGGACAGATCGGCTCCAACATAAAATGTCGTAGGCTCCTCACCGGCGGGAGGGGCACTTTCCTGTGCGCAGGAAAACGGAAGCAGCGGGAGAAAAAAAAGAGCGGTTTGAAAAATGCGAAAGATGTTCATACGATGGAGGGTGGACGGTTTATTCTTCCCAATCGAGCGATTTTTCCACGGCTTTGTGCCAGTACAGGTCGAATTGTCTGCGTTTGTAAGCAGACATTTGGGGCTCCCAGGTTTTGTCAATGCCCCAGTTTCGCCGAATATCTTGAGTGCCGGTCCAGTACCCGACGGCTAACCCAGCGGAGTATGCGGCGCCGAGCGCTGTGGTTTCGATCATTTTGGGGCGAATGACCGGCACATTGAGCATGTCGGCCTGAAACTGCATGAGCAGTTCATTGACGACCATGCCGCCGTCCACGCGCAGCGAGGCGAGTTTGATACCGGAGTCTTGCTCCATCGCCCGCAATACTTCGTGGGTTTGGAACGCGGTGGCCTCCAGCGCGGCGCGGGCGATGTGCCCCTTGTTTACGAATCGGGTGAGTCCGGCGATGGTCCCTCGGGCATGCGTATTCCAATACGGCGCGTACAGCCCCGAAAAAGCGGGCACGAAATATACCCCGCCATTGTCGTCCACGGAACGGGCGAGCGCTTCGATCTCGCTACTGCTCCGGATCATGCCGAGGTTGTCGCGCAGCCACTGCACGAGGGCGCCGGCCACGGCCACCGAGCCTTCGAGAGCATAATTCGGCGGTTCGCGGTCAAACTGGTATGCAATCGTGGTGAGCAATCCGAAGCGGGAGGGGACGATCTTGGTTCCGGTGTTCATGAGCAGGAAACAACCGGTGCCGTAGGTGTTTTTGGCTTCGCCGGGTTCGAGACAAGCCTGTCCGAGCAGGGCCGCCTGCTGGTCGCCGAGCGCTCCGGCAAGCGGCACGCCGCGCAGGGGTTCGGCCACTACGGTAGCCTGAAACTTGCTGCTGGGGACGATGTCGGGCAGCATGTTTGGCGGGATGTTCAGCCGAAGCAGTATTTCATCCTCCCAGCGGACTTTGAAAATGTTGAGCAACTGGGTTCTGGAGGCATTGGTCACGTCGGTGATGTGCAAGCCGCCCTTGGAACCGCCGGTTAGGTTCCAGATCAGGAAACTGTCCATGGTGCCGAACAGTGCCACGCCTTTTTCGGCATCGCGGCGCAGGTTGGGCACGTTGTCGAGCAGCCAGCGCAACTTGAGGGCGCTGAAGTAGGTGGCCAAGGGAAGCCCCGTCGTGATGCGCCACCAATCGTCCACCTCGCGTTCCTGATGATAGCGCACGAGCTCGTCGGTACGGGTATCCTGCCAGACGATGGCGTTGTGGTAGGGCCTGCCGGTTTTACGGTTCCATACGACAGTGGTTTCGCGCTGGTTGGTGATGCCCACGGCGGCTATGTCGTCCACAGAAATGCTGCGGGCGATGCGGGCCTGGGCAACCACTTCGAGCGTGTTCTTCCAAATTTCCACGGGATCATGCTCCACCCATCCCGGTTTCGGGTAAATCTGCTCGTGCTCTTTTTGACCCATCGAGACAATCTTGCCCTTGCGGTCAAAAATGATGCAGCGCGTACTGGTAGTGCCCTGGTCAATGGCCGCAACGTACTTTTTCATTTGGGCAAATGTAATGCGGGTAACTGGTTAGAAGGTTTCTGGTTAGAAGGTTTCTGGTTCCGAAAACCTACCAACCAGAAACCTTCTAACCAGAAACCTTCTAAACCTCATTCCCGCTTGAGTGCCAGAATCTTGATCTCGACGCGTTGGTTGAGTCTTCGTCCTTCTGGGGTGGCGTTGGTGGCGACGGGGTTCCGTTTGCCGTAGCCTTTGAACGATACGCGTTTGGGGTCCACGCCTTTGGAAATGAGGTATTCGGCGGCGGATTTGGCGCGGGCCGTGGACAGGCGGTCGCAGAACTCGTCAGGGGGCGTGCTGTTGGTGTGGCCGCCGATCTCGATGACGATGTTGCCGTTTTCTTCCATGAAATCGTACAGTTCGTCCAGCGTGGGCAGGGCGTCGGAGGTCAGGCTTGCACTGTCGGCATCGAAGCGCAATTGCTCCATTTTGATCGTTTGGCCGCTGCGAAGCAAGGAAGCATTGAGCTCCGGTAGGATGCGCTGTTTGATTTCGACAGGCCGTACCACGCTGCACCCATGCACGTCGGTCACCGTAACGCTGTGTACCCCAAGCTTGAGTTTGGATGCAGTGGCCTCCGTTTCGCCATTGTCCCAGGCAATGGTGGTAGGCTGGGTGCCCCCTTTGATTTTCACGGTGGCTTTGCCATCAGTGCTGCGTTCGGTGGTGGCGCCGACCACGCGGGTCACTTCCACCCCCAAGGGTTCCGGAGACTTTACGATGATCACAGCGGTTTGGGAGGTTCCGGCAGCATCCGTCACCATCAGGGCATACGTGGCTGGCGGAACATTGGTAATATCGGGGCCTTTCCAGGAAGGGTTGTCCCATTTGTACTGGTAGGGCGGTTTGCCGCCATTGACAGTCACTTTGAGTCCAGACGTTTGTCCGGCACAAAGGATGGACGAGGTTTCCTCCACGTTGACAGTGAGGGGCAAAATATTTTCGGGCACATCGAGCGTAAAGGTTGCTACGCAACCCCGTTCGTCGGTGATGCTTACGGTGTGTTTCCCGGGGCTGAGTTGGGTGGCGGCTGCGGTGTTTTCGCCATTGTCCCACAGGAAGGACAATTTACCGGTACCGCCCCGGCCTTCGGCCTTCGCCTTGCCGTCGTTGTTGCCCGTACTGGTCGGGGCCACTAATAGCGCGAACGGCAGTATCGCCGGCGGCTCCTTGACCTCGATCACGGCGGAGATCATCGCTCCAGCGGCATCGGTGACGCTGACAATATGCGTGCCTGTGCCTACGCCTTCGGGTTGTTCCCCGGTCAATGTGGTGCTCCACTTGTATTTGTACGGGCGTTTGCCTCCTTTGACTTGTACCTGAAGTGTCCCCTTTTGGCCGTGGCACGGAATGGGCGCCAGTTCGGTGATGCTGGCGGAAAGCGGCAATATGGCTTCTGTGATGGCCACCTCGGAAACGGCCGTGCATCCATGGACATCCGTGACCGTGAACTTGAACGTGCCCGACCCGAGTCGAACGGCGGCATCGCCGACCTCGTCGTTTGCCCAACGGATCTGGTAAGGCGGAGTGCCCCCCGACACGACAGCCTTGGCGCCGCCGTCGTTCTCTCCTGGTTTGGCCGGGCGCTGCGCCGTAGCGGATGCCTTCACCGGCTCCGGCTCCAATACCTGGAAGGCGGTCGAGGTGCGTCCCCCGCCGGCATCCGCCACCACGAGTTGATAAATACCCGCCACTACGTTGGTCGGCTGCTGGCCCTGCATACCGGGCTGCGCCCAAATGAACTGGAAAGGCGGTTTGCCGCCGCGCACGTCCACCTTCAGGCTGGTGGTGCCGCCCGCACAAGTGATTTTTCCGGTTTCTTCTATGCGAACGGAAAGCGGAAGGATGTTTTCGGTGACCTCCACCGTGGCGGTGGCCGAGCAACCGTTCACGTCCGAAACGGTCACGGTATGTGACCCTGGAGCGAGGCGTTTGGCACGTTCGGTGGTTTCTTCCGTGTCCCAGCGGATCTGGTAGGGCGCGGTGCCCCCGGTTATTTTCACGGAAGCCCTCCCGTCGGCGCTGGCGATGGCGGCGGCGGCGTCCAGGGTGGTGGACGCGGCAAGCGGTTCCGGCTGTTTTACGGAAAACGCAGCTGTCGTTGTGCTGCCCGTCACATCGGATACCGTAACCGTGTACGTCCCGGCGGGCACATTTTCCGGCTGATAACCGCTCATCTCAGCTGTACTCCACTTAAATTCGAACGGGTTTTTGCCGCCGACGACGTTGACTTTCAGGCTGCTTTTTTCCCCGTGGCAAGCGATATGGCCGGTCTCCTCGATCGTGGCAGCCAGGGGCAGGATGTTTTCGCCGATGGTGACCTTGGCGGTGATCGTGCAGCCGTTGGCATCGGTGACGGTGACCGCATGCTGGCCGGTGGTTAGCCGCGTGGCCGTTTCGGTCGTCTCGCCGTTTTCCCAGGCGTATTGGTACGGGGCGGTACCGCCGCGGGTGGCGGCCACGGCCTTGCCGTCGGCGCTGCCTACGCCGGCAGCGACCTGGGCGGTGGCCACCACGCTCAGCGCCGACGGCTGGGCCACGGTCAGGCTGGTCACGGTCTTGCCGCCAACGGCGTCCACCACGGTGAGGGTGTAGGTGCCGGCATTGACGCCGGTGGGCTGGGTGCCCGCGAACTTGGGGTTGCTCCACTCGTACTGGTATGGCTCCTTCCCCCCCGACACAGTGACCTTCAGGATCGTATTGCCACCGGAACAGGGTATGGGCGTTGTTTCTTCGATCATGGCGTTCAGCACATCCAATTTACGGCCGAGGGTGACGGAAGCCGTCGCTGTGCAGCCCCGTTTGTCGGTAACGGTGACGCTGCGCGTGCCTTCGGAAAGTTTGATGGCGGGATTGGTGGTCTCGCCGTTGTCCCAGCGATATTTGAAATCCGGCGTACCGCCCTTGATTTTTGCATCCGCTACGCCGTCCTTGGCGCCGAGGCCACTTTCGATTTTCTTTTGTTCAACGGTGACCACAAGGCGCTTGTCTTCCACCGTCACCTTGCCGGACTTGGACTTGCCGGCCGTGTCGGTCACGGTTACGGTGTAGTTGCCGGGGCCAACGCCGCCGGGAGTCCCGCCTTGGAGTTGGGGCGCCGACCAGGCGTAGGTGTAGGGCGGTTTGCCGCCGCTGACCTTCACGCCCAGCACGGCATCCTGTCCGTTACCATTGCAGGAGACTTCTTGGTCCACCGAGCAGTTGACCAAGAGGGAGGACGCCTTGTCCACGAGGTACAAGCCTTTGTCATCGGTGCCGATCCAAACGGCGCCGTCCTGATCAACGGCCATGCACAGGCCGTATTCGCTCGTATAGTATTCGGCGCCGCTGAAAAACTCGAACTCGTCGGTCAGTAGGTTGTAGCGGCTGACCATGCGGGAGAGAATCCAGAGATTGCCCTCGGCATCGAGGTCGAAATCCTGTGCCTCGCCTTCCAGGGCTTTTTCCTTGATGTTGATGGCCTGCCAGCGCTGGCCGCCTTGGGCCAGCCAGAACTCGCCGTCGGCCAAGGCATAGATGTCATTGCCGACCTCCCGGATGCGCTGCACGTCGTAGCCGTCGAGTTCGATTTTCCATTTGTCCGGAGTTCCGACGAGCATGCCCTCATCGCTGCCGATCCAATACCGGCCTGTTTTGTCCTTGAAAATAGTGTTGATCGTGTTCGAACTCAGTTTGGTATTGCTTGAATTGTATTTGGCCACTAATTTCAGCGCGGGCTTGGTGGTCAGTTGAATCACGCCGGCATCTTCCGTGCCCAACCACAGCCAGTCGCGTGTACTGTCGTAATAGGCGGCGGTAATGTTGGGGGATTCGTTGAGCACCATTTGTAGAATTTCAGGTGTCCAGCGCATATCGGAATTGCCGCCGGGATACAGAAGCGTTGTGCGCTCGCCCGCTCCGAGTTCGAGCGGGGTGGACAAATCGCTGGCCTGCACCTTGTACACGCCCGGGCCTGCGGCAACCCACTTGGCGTTGTCGCCGTCCACAAAAATATTGCGCACGGATGCCGAGCGCGGCACCGCCCCGCAACGCGTCACCTGGCGGTCGGAGGACTGGGCAAACAGGGCTGGGGCAAGCAAAAGGGAAACAAACAGGAGCAGTGTTTTTCGGTCAAACAAGATCATCATGCGATTGATTCGATTAATTCGATTGATTCGATTGATTCGATTGATTCGATTGGGCGCGCAAAGTTCGGGCGCTGCACATCGAGAATGGCACATTAACGGAAAATAAGCGGTTGAATTTTGCAAAAAACTGGTGGGCGGTGATTCAGCCGATTTGTCCGGCCCGAAGTTTCCAGACAAACTCCAAGCCTATGGCGCTGGCGAGAAAACGCTCCTTTCGGTTGCCTGCAAGGCGTTGCGTCCAGTCGGTAAACCCGCCGTCAATGATGGCGTATTCGTTTCCTCTATAATCCAAAACGATGCCGAACTGCAATTCGCGGTAGTACCCCTGCTGTTGTTGCGGTATCCTTTTTATCTCGACAGGCAGCCCAGGGAACCGCTCGTGGATCGTGTCGGAAACGGCATCAAAAAGGCGATTGGGGCCAGTCTCAGGGTCAAGGGCCTTGAGCACGATTTTCAGGCCCGTGTTTTCAAATAATTCGCGCAGCATCCGAATGTACAACCCGATATGGGCGGCGATGTTTTCTTTTTCAAACGCGAAACTTCCGGTATCGCGCCCAGCAGAGCTCAGGCAAAACACGCCGAAATGGGGGGTGAACCCGGGAATGTTGATCTGTTGCGTACGCAGGTGGCGGTGCGCGGCGCACAGGTGCAGCGGAGCCGTCGGGTAGCCGGAAGCCTGCCGGCGCACACAGGCCTCGAGGGCCAGGATATTGGTGCAATCCGCCACGACTTCCGTGCCCCGTACCGCCGACAATACCTTGTGCTGATGCACGGTAGCCACTGCCGAGCAGGAACCCAGCGGCCCAACCGGCGACAGCTCCAGCGACTCAAACCCGACCATCAATCCGGCTTTGAGCCATTCCAGTTCAAATTCCCGAAACGAAATGGCGTGCACCGCCGAGGGCTTTACCATGCGGTTTTGCCGATAGGCCGACAATAGCGCCGCAGGGGTTGTTTTGCCGGCTTGCCGGCGGAATACCTCCAGCAAGAGTGCGCTCAAGTCCGAGGCAGACAAGCGTTCGGCAAGTACCTCGGGCAGATCGGGCACGCCGGTTTGCTTGCACAGGCGTTGTAATAAAAGGTCGTTCATACGCAGGTTTCTTTTTTTGATAATAGCCTCAAGGAAGTTACAACCTAAGCAACAACTCTCTATCGCCGTATCTTGTCCCAAAATATATCATTTTTTTATGGCAGAACTCAAAACAAAGCCCACCGCAACAAATCCGCTGGATTTTCTGAACGCCATCGAAGACGCACAAACCCGCGCCGACTGCCTCTCTATCCTGCAAATGATGCAAGATGCCACGGATGCTGAACCCGTCATGTGGGGACCCGGCATCGTCGGTTTCGGGCAATACCATTACAAATCCAAGAGCGGACGCGAGGGTGATTGGTTTCTAGCGGGCTTCTCCCCGCGCAAGCAAAACCTGTCGCTCTACATCATGTCGGGCTTCGGCCGGTATGCCGAACTGATGGATAAATTAGGCAAATACAAGACCGGTGTCGCATGTCTGTACATCAAACGTTTAGCCGACGTGGACCGCGAAGTGCTGCGAGAACTGATCCGGGAATCGGTGAAAAACATGAAGGACAAACAGCCCTGAATGTGCAGTAGTCGGATAAAAAAGTTTTTCCACCCCTGTAACCTCTCCGAACGCTGTGCTGTCAGAGGGACTGTCAACAAACAAAAACCACTCTCTTTCATCAACTAAAACAACGTATCATGCACGGAGAAGGCATTCTTGCACTGTTCATCCCCATCACCCTTGGCCTCGGCGCTTTCCTCATGGTTTGGGGCATTCGTTACCTCGAAAACAAAGAAAACATGGCCTTGATCGAAAAAGGCATGGAGCCGATGCAGCGCCGCCGTCGCCAAGCCGATCCGTCGCGCACGCTCAAAAACAGCCTGCTGTTCATCGGCGCGGGCTTAGGTCTGTTACTTGCCCTGTTCATCAGCAATGCCGCCAACCTGCAGGAAGGCGAACGCACCGGTGTGTTTTTTGCCCTCATCGCCATCTTTGGCGGACTCGGTATGCTCGCCGCTTACCTGTACGAGCGGAAGAACCCGCCGAGCAATGAGTAACAGTTTTGAGTTTTGAGTTTTGAGTTTTGAGTTTTGAGTTGATGTCCCGATCGGATTATTCCGGCCGGGACATTTTTTATTCCTAAAATACTTGCGTGGGTTTTCGAAGGCAGTTACATTTGCAAGTGATTACTCACTTATATGACAAATAAAGAAATAATCTTGCAAACCGCTTTGCGCCTGTTCGCCGAATACGGGTTCGACCGCACACCGACCAGCCAGATTGCCCGCGAGGCCGGCGTGTCGGAGGGCTTGATTTTCCGGCACTATGGCAGCAAGGCCGGGCTATTGGAAGCGATCATCCAGCACGGCAAAAGCCAGGTGGACGAATCCATGCAGCCTTACCGCCGGGGCGCCGACCCGCGTGAAGCCATCGAACAGCATATTCGGGAATCCTTCCGGCTCATCCGGGAAAATGTCCCGTTTTGGCGGCTGGTTCACCAGTTGCGCCAGCAAGCAGCGGTACAGCAAAATGCCGAGTCCCAGCTCGAGGCGTTCAAACAATCGGTAGTGAGCCAATTGGCCGTGCCGTTCCAACTGCTCGGCGCCGCCCAGCCCATCGAAGAGGCACTGTTGTTGTTCGCCATCATTGACGGCATCACCGTGCAGTATGTGCAAATGCCGGACGTGTACCCCCTCGAATCCATGCAAACCTTCCTCATTCAAAAGTACCGCCATGGACAATTCATGGGTCAACCGTGACCTGTACCCGTTTGAATCCCGTTTCGTAGACATTGACGGGCACCGCATGCACTACCTCGACGAGGGCACGGGCATTCCGATCCTGTTTTCGCACGGCACGCCGGAATGGTCGTTCGGCTGGCGCGATTTGGTGATACGCCTGCGCGGCCAATTCCGCTGCATCGCGCCCGACCTGCTCGGGTTCGGGCTGTCCGACAAGCCGACTGATGCGGATTATTCTGTGGCTGCCCATGCCCGCCGCATGGAAAAATTCATTGAAAAACTGGGGCTGCGCGATTTCCATGTAGTGGCCAACGACTTCGGCCTATCCATCGCGTTCCACTATGTGCTCCGCCACCCGGAGCGGGTCCAACGCATCAGCCTGTTCAACGGCTGGATGTGGCCCCTCGACACCAACCCGCACTATGCCCGCCCGGCCCGATGGATGCGCAGCTGGTTGGGGCGGTTGCTGTACCTGCGATTCAACTTCCCGGTGACTGTGGTCACTCCTGCCGCTTTTGGCGACAAAAAGAAACTCACCCCGGAAGTCCACCGCCACTACAAAATGGCCTTGCCCACCCCGGAGTCGCGCCGGGCCGCATACGCCTTTTCCGGAGAACTACTCGATGCCACAGAATTTTGGACAGACCAATGGCGGCAGGTCGGCACCTTGGCCGACAAGCCATGCCTCATTGTTTGGGGTATGAAAGATGCTTTTGTGCCGCCTTACGAACTGGAGAAATGGCAAAACGCCTTGCCGAAGGCACAAGTGCAGCGTTTTGAAAACGCCGGGCATTTTGTGCAGGAAGAAGAGCCGGAACGGATGGCGGAGGCGCTACGGGCGTTTTTGGGCGTTTGAATTTTCACCGCAGAGACGCAGAGGCGCGGAGTTTTCGCAGGTCAATACTCGGGTTCACAGACCTTCCAGGTTTTGGAAACTCCGCGATGAAGTAACCTGCAAAACGCACAGAGGCGCGAAGGTTTTGATGACTCAAAACACTCCGCGCCTCCGCGTCTCTGCGGTGAAAAAAATCGCGTCTCAGCGGTAAAAAACGTTTACTGTTTCACAAAAATACTCTCCATCCGGGCTTCCGCCGTTTGCACCGACAAGCGGTACACCCCGGCGGGCAGTTCGGACACATCAATCTGGAAGTTGCCGCCGTTGGGCACCGTGACCGTGCGCATCAGGCGGCCGTCGGCCTTCCGCACCTCGGCCAGCACTTGACCGACGGGAGTTCCCGTTTCGGATTGGGCAATTACCGTCAACCAGTTGGTGACCGGATTGGGGGACAGCGCAAGTTTGCTGACCGAGTTGCCCGGGGCAAACTGCGTGGTGCAATCTACTTTGCCCAGTTCGAATATGTCGTGGCAATCCGGATGGTTGTGGTCGCGCACGACAAACTCGAATTCCGTGAGGTTGTCGCCGTCGAGCGGGCCGAGGATGATGGGCTGTGCCTGGTTGTACGGGAAGGTGCCGTAGTCTTTGCCATTGCCGACGATGTCGAAGCCGTCGCCACTACCGTTTTTGTGTTCAAACGTAACGATGGCGAAGAATTGGCCGCAGAGGCAAGGCGTGGCCTGAACATGTAGGTCATTGATTTCGCACGGCTTGTTCAGGCAGTCGGGCACGTGAAACTCTTTCTCTGCGCAACATAGTTTTTGATCAGTCCCGGGCACAATCAGGCACACTTTGACGTAGTCGTTCGGACCGCCATCGGTCGGGAAATTGGCGATTGTGTACGGCATGGCGCTGAGCGGGAAACTACCGAGAAAGTGGCCGTTGGCCCAGATACCGAACACCAGATTTAAAGAAGTCGGAGTGTTGACGCCAAATTTGACTACCGCTTTGTAGGTGCCGTCGGCGTTGCAGGGCCCGGTTTCCACGTTCAGGTCCACGATGGCGCATGGTTGGTTGTTGCAATTGGGCACGGGGAACTCCAGCGTCCGGCAGCAGTTCGTCGGGCCGCCGTTTGCGCTGACGAGGCACACCTTGATCACGTCGTTCGGGCCGCCGTTGGTCGGGAAGTTGGGGATCGTCAGTGGCAAGGCGCTCAGCGGGTAGGTGCCGAGTAGGGCGCCGTTGGCCCACAGCATGAAGTGCGTGTTAACCCCAGGGCTTTGTACCTTAAAATTGACCACGGCTTTGAACGTGCCGTCCGCATTGCACGGGCCGGTCTCCACTTTCAGATCGTAGATTTCGCAGGGGCCGGTGCCGCAGTTCGGCACGGGGAACTCGAGCGTCCGGCAGCAGTCGCCGGAAACACCGTTCGGATTCACCAAACATACCTTGATGTAATCGTTCGGACCGCCGTTGGTCGGGAAGTTGGGGATCGTCAGCGGCAGGGCGCTCAAGGGGTAGGTGCCCAACAGGGTGCCGTTGGCCCACAGCATGAAATGTGCGTTAACCCCGGGGTTTTGCACCTTGAAATTGACCAAGAGTTTGAATGTGCCGTCGCTGTTGCACGGACCAACGTCCACCTTCAGGTCGTAAATCTCGCAAGGGCCGGTGCCGCAGTTCGGCACGGGGAATTCCACCGTTCTACAGCAGGTGTTGGATATGCCGCCCGCCGAGTTGACGATACACACCTTGATCACGTCGTTCGGGCCGCCGTTGGTCGGGAAGTTGGGGATCGTCAGCGGCAGGGCGCTCAGCGGGTAGGTGCCGAGCAGGGCACCGTTGGCCCACAGCATGAAATGCGCGTTGGTCCCCGGGTTTTGCACCTGGAAGTTGACCACGACCTTGAACGTGCCGTCGTTGTTGCACGGGCCGGCTTCCGCTTTCAGGTCGTAAATCTCGCAGGGCTGGTTGTTGCAGGGCGGTACCGGAAATTCCAGCGTTTTGCAGCAGTCCGAAGGGATGTTCGACGCTGGATTGATCAGGCACACCTTGATGTAATCGTTCGGGCCGCCATTTCCGGGGAAGTTGGCAATAGTCAGCGGCAGAGCCGTCAGCGGGTACACGCCCTGCTGGGCGCCGTTTGCCCACAGCATAAAGTGCGTGCCGAGGCCCGGGTTGTGTACCTTGAAATTGACCACGGCCTTGTAGGTGCCGTCGTTGTTGCAGGGGCCGGTTTCTACTTTCAGATCGTAAATCTCGCAGTCGAGTTGGCCGCAGTCCGGCGCTTTGAACTCCTTGGTCAGGCAGCAGGTCGTGGAAGGTCCCGACGCGAGAAACACGCACACCTTCACCACGTCCACGTTGTTTCCGCTGGCGGGAAAATTGGCAATCTTCAGCGGCAGGGCGCTGAAGGGGAACAGGCCGAGGAACTGTCCGTTGCCGGCCCACACACCGAATTGGCCTTGTGTGCTCAGCGAGCCGAACTTGAGGGAGATGGAATAGGTGCCGTCGTTGTTGCACGGCCCCACTTCCACGTTCAGGTCGAAAATGCCGCAGGGATTCTGGCTGCAATCCGGCGCGTCAAATTCGACCGTCAGGCAGCATACCGGCGCGGTGCTGTTGGTGCCGAGCAGGCACACCTTCACCACGTCCTTGTCGTTGCCGCTGGCCGGGAACTTGGCGATCTTCAGCGGCAGGGCGCTCATGGGGAAAATCCCGAGGAACTTGCCGTTGCCCGCCCAAACACCGAACGCGCTGGGCGTCGTGGAGGAATTTTTGAAATTGATGGTGATGGAATAGGTGCCGTCGTTGTTGCACGGCCCCACGTCCACTTTCAGGTCGCTGATCGGGCAGGGGTTCGGATTGCAAACAGGCGGTTTGAACTCGACGATTTTGCAACAAATCTTGACGCTGTCGGCATTCAACAGACAAATCTTGAGCGCATCCGAGGCATCGCCGCTGCGCGGGAAAACCAGGCTGAGCGGAAGGGCAGCAGTACCGTAGTACCCGAGGAAGTCGCCGTTTCCGGCCCAAACGCCGAATAAGGCATCGGCCCCGGGGGTAGGCAGCGTCGTGTTGAAGTTGAGGGTGATCTTGTACTTTTTCTGGTCAATGCAGTCGCCCACGTCCACTTTGATGTCGCCGATGCCACAGTCTTTGTAAAAACAAGCAGGCACATTGAATTCCTTGGTGCGGCAGCAAGTGTTGCTGATGCAGATTTTCACGGCGTCCACGTTGTTTCCGCCCCAGGGGTAGTTGGTTATGGAAACGGGCAGGTCGGCGTAGGCAAAACGTCCGAGGAAGTCGCCGTTGGCGGCGTACACGTTGAACGAGTCGGTGGCGGAAACGTTGGGCGACTTGAAGTTGAGCGTCAGTTTGTAGGTGCTGTCGGACGTGCAATCGCCCGTTTCCACGCGCAGGTCGTTGATGCTACAGGGCGTGGGCGGGCACACGGGAGCCTTGAACTCGTGGGTACGGCAGCAGTTCGGGTTGTCGTTGATGCAGATTTTGATCTTGTCCACCGTACCGCCGCCTGCCGGGAACGTTAGCGAAACGGGAAGTTGGTTCAGCGGGAAATGGCCGAGATACTGGCCGTTGCCGGCCCAGACGTCGAACAGGTCGTTGGTGGCGCCCACGACCTTGAAATCCAGTTTGATCTTGTACTGGCCGTTGGGCAGGCAATCGCCGGTTTCGACCTTGACATCGTAGATTTCGCAAGGCGTGGACTGGCTACAGTTTGGGGCGGTGAACTGCTTGATCGCACAACACGGGGGTGTTGCCGGGTCATTAGTCGCCATACACACTTTGACGTAGCCGCCAAGCAGACCATTTCCGGGGAAATTCGGGATGGTGAGCGGCAGGTCGCTCAGTTTGAAGGCGCCGAGTGCCACGCCGTTCCCCGTGAGGTGGAATTCGCTGCTCGGCGGGTTATGCACGCTGAAATTCAATTTCAGGGTGTAGGTGGAGTTGGATGTGCACGGTCCGGCTTCGACAACCAGATCGTAAATTTCACAGGGGGCGTTTTGCGCGGCCAACGGGAAACCAAAGGCCAGCAGCAGAAGGGTGAAGAGAAGGTTCGGGATGCGCATAGTGAATGCTGTTTGTTTTGGTGAACAGAAAGTCAGGAAATCGGTGGATTAAGAGCTCGTATGATACGGCGGCACGAAATTACGCTTCTTTGACGATGAGAAAGTTTAAGATTTAATCAAGTTTCTGCAATCGGTCAGAAAAACAGCGGATGAAACCGCAGTCCTCCTCGATCGGTAAATTCCAGCGTTGGCGCCGGTATTTTGATGATGTTGATCGCCCCGGCCAGCGTGCGCAGAAAACGGTTTCGGATGCCGAGGCGGGTGAGGTCCACGTCGAGGGAGAGGTAAAACTGCCGGGTACGCGGGTGCCGCTCCGGATCGAGGCGGTAGATGTCGCAGTCAGGGCCTTCACAGTTGCGGTTGCCTTTCCACTCGTAGCCCTCGCCGACGAACAGGTTGTCGGCGCCCATGCCCACGGCCACGTTGAGCCAGCGGGGCAGCCAGGTGGCGCGTTCGGGGAAAAAAGCCCGCGGGTTGACGGAAGCCCACACCGTGAGGGCGTTGTAATTTTTCAAAAAAAGGCTGACCGGCCCGGTGCCGTACAGCGCGTCGGAGCGTTGTTGCAGGGTGGTCCAGCCGTCGCTGCCCACCGGGCTGACGGGATAGATGCGCTCCGATGGGTAGCTGTTCGGCCAGGCGCTCATTTTCATGGTGATGCGCTGCTCGCCCCAGCCGAGTTCCTGCGCCAAGAACATGCCGGAGCCGAGCAGGTTGAAGCCCATGTCGCTCCACGAAAAGCCCCACTGCGACGAAAACCCGTCGAAAATTTCCAGCGAGGTCATGATCAACTGGCTTCCCGCAAAACCAAGCCAGGCCGACGTGCGCGGCTTGATGCCCGCCCAGCGCGCCCCGGCGAACAGCCAGCGGCTTTCGTTGTAGGCCATGAGCCAGTGGCCCATCTTGTCCATCTGGTTCCACTCGCCGAGGTCGTCGAAGGTGTGGAAATGTTTGGACGGGTAGTTGGCGTACCAGTCGTTGTGCAACGAGATCATGGCTGCGCCATACAACACCGTCCCCGTGGCCAGCCCGACCCAAAGGCGGGGTTTGTGCAGCGAGTCGGCGGGCTGGAGGAGTGTTAAGTTTTGGGTTTTGAGTTTTGAGTTTTGAGTAGGGGGGTCGGGCTGGGCATGGGTGGGTACCGCCAGCAGGAGCAGGAGAACGGACAGGAGAAAAAGGCGTGACATGGTTTTTCGGGGCAGCAAGAACCGCACCGGAAATGGCCGGGGAGTATCAAACAATCGAGGTTTCAAACCCTGGTGTCGCCGCTACGCGGCTTTTATAAATACTTGTTCGCCGATTTCTACAAACGGAACCGCCGCTACGCGGCTGCATAAGGGGCGTAGCCCCGGCGCCGTTTATAGCCCCGGCGCCGTTTATAGACCGGGGCCGACTAGTTGACAGAACCGCGTAGCGGTGGCACGACACCAAAAACACATCGTCTATCATCCTCAATTCACCATCAAATCCCACAGTTTCGGCAAAAAAACCACTCCCCCCACCACCGCCGCCCCGACAGCCGCCACCAGCACCGCCCCGGCGGCTGCGTCCTTGGCCTTGCCGGCCAATTGATGGTACTCCGGCGAAACGAGGTCGGTGAGGTATTCCAGGGCTGTGTTCACGGCCTCCATGGCAAGTACGAGCGCCATGCACAACACCACCGCGATCCACTCCTGCCGGGAAATTTCGAGCCAGAACCCGGCAGCCACCACGGCAACTGAGGCGGCGAGGTGGAACCGGGCGTTCGGCTGCGTGCGGAACATGTCGGCAAGGCCGCGAAAAGCATATCGAAAACTGTGGATGTTCATTGGACTTGCGTTGAAACTGCTTAACATGTGCCTAGGTACTCTACCGCCGAGCCTTGGCTGCGCATTTTTTGCCCCGCACATTTGTCATCTCGAAGAGATCCGTCCGCTCTACGGTGGAGAACCCGTCGCGTGACACTCGGAGAGCGGACGGTTCTCTTCGAGATGACAAACCTCGCGTGATAGTGACGGGGTGACTGCCAGCCACCCCGTAGCCCTGTATATTTCTAACTACACGAGAAAAACTCATCGCTCATCGCTCATCGCTCATCACTACCGTTGCGCATCCACTACGGCAATGGCCACCATGTCCACGATTTCGCGGACGGAGGCGCCCATCTGCAACACGTGCACGGGTTTTTTCAGGCCGGTGATGATGGGACCGATGATCTCGATGCCTGCCAGGGCGCGCACGAGGTTGTACGCGATATTGGCCGACGACAGGTTCGGGAAAATGAGCGTGTTGGCCGGGCCGTCCACGAGGGTGCTGAACGGATAGTTTTGGCGCAACAGGTCCATGTTGAACGCCAGGTGGGCCTGCATCTCGCCGTCCACCACCCAGTTGGGGTGTTTTTCTTTCAGGATAGCCGTAGCGGTGCGCATTTTCATGGCAGCCACGCCGTCGGCCACCGAGCCGAAATTGGAATAGGTGAGCATGGCGATGCGCGGCTTGATGTTGAATTTTTCCACCTGCCGGGCGGTCAGTTCGGCGATTTCCACCACCTCTTCCGCGGTCGGGTCGAGGTTGACGGACGTGTCGGCCAAGAAGAGCGGGCCGAACCGGCTCATCAGGATGTACATGGCCGACACTTTTTTGTTGCCGGTTTCCGGGCCGATGATGCGCAGGGCCGGGCGGATCGTGTCGGGGTAGTTGCGCGACAGGCCGCTGATCTGGGCATCGGCCTCGCCGGTCTCGACCATCATGGCCCCGAAGTAGTTGCGGTGCTTGATGATCTGCCGGGCTTCGCGAAAGATGATGCCCTTGCGCTGGCGTTTTTCGTACAGGATGCTGGCGTATTTCTCCACGCGCTCCGCCTCTTTTTCGTCGGCAGGCAACTTGGGGTCAATGATCGGCACGCCATGCAGCGCGATGCTATTTTCGCGCAGCAAGGCTTGCACGCGCTCCACATTGCCCAACAGGATGGGATGGGCTATTTTTTCTTCCAAAACAACTTTCACCGCTTTGAGCACGGAGACGTTTTCGGCATCGGAAAATACCACGCGTTTGGGTTTTTGTTTGGCCTTGGTCTGGATCACGCGGGTGAGGGTATTGTCCACGCCGAGGCGTTTGGACAATTGCAGTTCGTATGCGGCCCAGTCGGTGATCGGTTTTTGGGCCACCCCCGACTCCATGGCCGCACGGGCCACAGCCGGGGCAACGGTCGTGAGCAGGCGCGGGTCCACAGGCTTCGGAATAATGTAGTCCCGGCCGTACATGAGGTTGGCGTTGCCGTAGGCTAAGTTGACGAGGTCGGGCACGGGTTTTTTGGCCAAGCCAGCGAGCGCCCGCACGGCGGCGAGTTTCATTTCCTCGTTGATGGCCCTGGCCCGCACGTCGAGGGCGCCCCGAAAGATGAAGGGAAACCCGAGCACGTTGTTGACCTGGTTGGGAAAATCGGAGCGGCCGGTGGCCATGATGATGTCGGGCCGGGCTTCGGTGGCATCTTCGTACGTGATCTCCGGATCGGGGTTGGCCATGGCAAACACGATGCAGTCGGGCGCCATGGAGCGCACCATGTCCTGGTTGAGAATATTGCCCTTGGAAAGCCCAACGAATACATCGGCGCCCGCAAGTGCGTCGGCCAAGGATGCATCCACCGGCAGGTTATCGTTGACAAATTCGCTTTTTTTACCGTCAAGGTTATCCCGCGTCGGGTGCAACAAACCCTTGCTGTCGAACATGAAAATATTGGACTTTTGGGCGCCCAAAGCGCAGTAGAGCCGGGTGCAGGAAATGGCGGAAGCCCCTGCTCCGTTGATGACGATTTTGGCCTTGGCAAAGTCTTTCCCTACCAGTTCGAGGGCGTTGAGCAGAGCAGCGGCACTGATGATGGCCGTGCCGTGCTGGTCGTCGTGCATCACCGGAATATTGAGCTCATTTTTGAGGCGCTCCTCAATCTCGAAACATTCGGGTGCGGAAATGTCTTCAAGGTTGACGCCGCCGAAGGTAGGTTCGAGGATTTTGACGGTGCGCACGAATTCGTCTACGTCCTTGGTATCCAATTCCAAGTCGAAACAGTCAATGTCGGCGTAAATTTTGAACAGCAAGCCCTTGCCTTCCATGACGGGTTTCCCGGCTGCCGGGCCGATGTCGCCCAGTCCGAGCACGGCGGTGCCGTTGCTGATAACGGCCACGAGGTTGCCCTTGGCGGTGTATTTGTACACGTCCTCGGGGTTGTCGGCGATGGCTAAGCATGGAGCAGCCACCCCCGGCGAGTAGGCCAGCGACAGGTCCCGCTGGTTGGCAGTTTCCTTGGTCGGAAGCACCTCGATTTTTCCCGGGCGCCCCTTGGCGTGGTACAGCAGGGCTTCTTCTTTGAGGTTAGACTCTTTGTTCATGTTCGAAGGCGTTGATTTGAATTTGAGGCGCAAAAGTACAGCGTTGTTGGGTTGGAAGGTTACTGGTTAGAAGGTTAGAAGGTTTCTGGTTTGAGAGTTTTGCAACCAGTAACCTTCTAACCTTTGTGCCGCTGTTGGCGTCTCGCCAACAGCAACGGCGGAGCCTGATGCCAAATCTGATGTACGACCTGTGACGACTCTCAGCACTTCGAAAGGTTTTCAAGTTGGTTTTGCGTCAAATTGCTGAAACAAGCAGATACATCGAGCTTCGCTGTTGCTGTTGGCGGGACGCCAACAGCGGCACAAAACTTTGTTGCTGTTGGCGGGACGACGCCAACAGCGGCACAAAACTTTATGTCACAAGACAACCTTCCAACCTAATTCACCCGAATCATTTTCCGAACCGCGCGGTGTTCCTTGGTTTCCAGTTCGTAAAAGAGCACGCCGGTCGCATTTAGCGACGCATGATCTACGGTTACGGCATGGTAGCCCTTCCTGAAATCGCCGTGTTGCCTGAACAGCGTCCGCCCGATCTCGTCGCGGATCGTCAGCGTCGCCTCCATCGCCTCGGGCAGGTGAAACCCGATCTGGGTGCTGTTCGTAAACGGGTTTGGGGTGTTTTGATAGAGTTCGAAACCCAAACCTGTAATGGTCGGCCCATTGGCGCCGCCGAAACGCAGGCCTACCTGCATGCGTGCGGCATCGGCATTATATGCCTCGGCTTTGGTGATGCGGCTCGACACCCGCAACAACCGGCTCAGTTCACCGGAAGTCCGGGCGCGGAACGTCAGCGCAAACTCGGCCTCGGCATTCCCGTACCAACTCGTCGTGAGCGTCTGCTCGCTGGCAAATACGGCAAAGTTTGCCGGACTCATGCCGGCACCGGGCCGAATGTCGAGCAGGTCCAAACCGGTATGGTTCAGCGTGAACTGGTAGCCTTGCACCTGTTCGGCAGCGCTGAACACCACGGTGAACACCTCGCCAACTTTCACCGTGAGCGCCCCCTCCCTATTGGGGAGGGTTGGGGTGGGGTTTACGTCGAACAACAGCGTACGCGGCGTTCGGTCTTCCGTGGGCACAAAACTGCTCGTCACGACGTTCCCGTTCACGTCGCCGACTTTCACGGCAATGAAATTGTGTAGGAGCGGGGACTGGGGCGACAAGTCGGGGAGCAGCGACCCCTCCGGGAAAATTGTCTGGAAGGGGTTCGACTGATTGGGGAACAGGAACGTCTTGTCCACAAAACGCCAAGAGGGCAGGTTGGGCAAATCCGTGTAAATGCCGAGGATGAGTTTGCGCAGTTCCACGATGTCGAATGTCGTGATGGACTTGCTGCCGTTGGCATCTGCCGCGATCATTTTGTACGGCGAATTCAGTGGCTCCAGGCCCAGAATGTGCTTGTTGATGAGCACCAGATCGAAGGTGGACACACCGTTGAGCGGGTCGTTGTCCTTGATCGGCGTGAGCGTGTAATCGCCCTGCACGGGCACCTGCAAAAACTGGTACACACCGCCTGCATCGGTCGTCGTTACTTGGTTGAACGGCGGAAGCGTGGGATGTGTGCCATTGAGTTCCACCGACGCATCTTCCAGCCCGGCGCCCGATTCTGTTTTCAAGTCCCCGGCCACCGTGAGGTACACCCCGTTGTTGTTGCAGTACTGCGCGTTGTCCAGCACCACTACGTATGTTTTGCAAAAATCGGCGTTGCCCGCAGCATCGCGCACCCAAAGTTCCACTTCCTGCTGGCCGACAAGGTCCTGACAGCCGAACACCACGCTGTTTTGCGGGGTCACCCCGTCGGGCAAATACGGGAACCCCGAGGCAGAGGCATCCACGCGCCGCACGCCCAATACCAACTGTGGGGCGGGCGTGTAATTGTCCTCCGCATAGTGCAGGAAATCGCCGGCAAACAATTCGATCGTTTTCGTTGGCATGATGTTGACGCTCAACCCGTTTCGGCACACGGCCGTGGGCGGCTTCGTGTCGTGTACCGAGAACGCGTATTCGCAAGTCTGCTCGTTTCCGCAGCCGTCGGCCACAAACCATTTCACTTTGTGCGCGCCATACGGCAATTCAGGTTTCACATAAATATTTGGCTCGGCTTCCGTGTTCCAGCGCACCCAGGCCGTCATTTTTTGATCGGTCTTCTGCGTTTCCAAGGCAAACCGGTACTTTGAATTTGCGGGCACGGCCCTGCCGTCGAACTGGCGGGAGCTGCCGCCTGCATAGTTTGGCGTATTGGCATTGTCGAACATGACGGTGCTGGCCGCCGGCAGGTCGGTACTGTTGACCACCGTTTCCATCGAGCCGTTTTTATCGAGGTCCAGAAACAGCTGGTAGCGCACCTGAAGGTTGCCCTTCGAGCACAGGTCGGTGGCCGAAACCGTCAGTTCGGACGGGCCGTCGGCCAGGTTGCTGCTCGAAATCGTCGGGTCGTACCAGTACGGCGCGTTCCAGAAGTCGAGGGCGTTCGCCGTCTGGTCCCCGATATCCATCGCGCCACTTGGGCATTGCTCCACATTGGGCTTCTGGCCGTCGAGGACTTTTATGATCTGGTGATATTCGTAGCAATTGACCCCGGGATTCCAAAACCCGGAAAAATCGGTTGCCAGCATAGCGCCGGGCGTGAGTTTGGCCACCGTCGCGCTCCAGGGAGCCGGTGTTCCGGGCGGCGACACGATGGGGCCAGCAAGATTGTCGGGGTGGTTTTGGGATGCGTTCGGGCTTGGATTGGGCACCTGCACGCAAGCGCCGCCGGGCACATAGTCGCACCAGTTGACCACCCGCCATGTACGCTCGATGGCGTAGCAGGCATCGGGCACCACCGTCAGCACGGCATCGCTGAACGACACGGCGATGGAAGAGCAGCCTTTCCCGAAAAACTCCGGCTCGCCGTACTGCCCGGAGGCGTTGCAGGCCGTGATCACCACGTCGTCCGGAAAACGAATAGCGTAGTTGGGGACATGTGTCACGGTGATCTGCTGGGTACACGCGCTGGTTTGGCCCTGGCAATCGTACACGGTGAACGTGCGCGTCAGGATGCCGCGTTTGCACAGGGTATCAAACTGAGAAAGATCGAGCGAAACGGTCAGACCCTTCGCGCTCAGGTAAGTTTTGCTGGTGTCGAGACAACAATTGTCTATCAGTTCCGGCAGTCCGTACGGCTCCAGGCCGGGGTCGAAGTTTTCACAGGAAACGACCACGTCTGCCGGGGCCTGGCAGCCGGGCTTGAGTTTGTCCTGTATCTGCACGTCCACGAGCGCTTCGTTGAAAACAGGCTGGCCGTTTGCCCCGAGGCTGAGGTTGCCCAAGGCATCCAACTGGTAGCAGCGCAGGATGAGCCGCTGGGTAGTGCCCGCCTCGGCGCAGTAGAATTTTATGGAATCCGCCTCGCCGGTAGCCTTGGCGTATTCGCTTTTCAGATCGGGGAACCCATCGAAACACGGCGGGGCGCCGTTTTGCGCGTTGAGCGCCTGAATGACCGGGGAATACGGCGGCTGACGCCGAACGGTCAGTTTGATGAAGTTGCAATTGTCGTACGAGCCTTCGTTGAAAATCGTGGCGGGCACCGTCACCACACCCGCAAACCGGCCTTTCGCAGGGTCGGGTTCGTAACAGTCGTTCGGATCGTCGGCATTGAGCGATACCACCGTCAAGTGCCGCCCTACGGCAACCGGAGCCACAAAGTCGTGTACACTTAGCCGGAACGAGCAGGTCGCCGTGTTGCTGCAGGCATCGTCCACCCGGTAGTACACGTGGTGCGTGCCCAAAGGCAGGCAGGTGGTGGAGCCGAAGGCCGCCAGGGTATCCGGGTCGGAAGGGTTGTTTCCGGGAAAGGTGGTCAGGGCGCCGCCGACTGTCTGCACCTGGATCGTGTCGTTCGAGTATTGGTTGAGTACGACCACCTTGGCGCTCAGGGCAGTCGTCTGCGAGCAGGCATCGTCCACCACCACGTCCGGAAGGTTGACCGTGGCGCAGCAGGTGTACAAATTGGTCGAAACCGTCAGGTTGGCCGGGCAGGACAGTTGCGGTGCTTGCCGGTCGAGCACCTGGATCAACTGGGTGGCTTGTGTGGACTTGGACTTACAGGGGTCCACCACTGTCCAGGTTCGGTTGATGGTGTAGCCGCCGCCACAGGATGGCACTACCGCGTCGGCGTGCGACCAGTTGATGGAGCACCCGATGGGGCGGCCAAAAACCCGAGGAGCGCCGTGTTTGCCCTGACTTTCGATCCAGGCTGGCGAGGGGTACGGGCTGCCGCACTCGAATGCGGGCAGGGCAAGGTCGTCGTAATTGGGCGGCAGCACCACGTCGTCGAGTTCGGGTCGCCACAAATTGATGGTTTGAACCCAGGAAGTCGAGTTGTTGCTCGCGTCCTTCGCCGTCCAGGTGCGCTTGACAATGGTCGAGATGCTGGACGAGCAAGGTTGCACGGTTGTTTCGTCGGAATAACTAAGGGCAACCGTGCCGCACCCGTCGAGCAGGGGTGCGGGCACCGAAAAGCCGGTTGGCGCCACTTGGGTAATCTGACCCGGAAATGTCAAATTGTTGGGGAACCCTGCCGAAAAAGTAGCGGAATAGCGCATCAGCAGTTTCGCTTCAACTACATGCGTCGTGTCCAAAAAACCATTCTGGTCGCGTACGCGTAGTATCCAGGTACCGGTTGCGAGTTTGCCGTAAAACGCCGACAAGGCCCCGCCGCCCGTTGGGATGCGGGCGTGGATGTCCGTGGTGTATTGGTTGCAACCCGTGCCCGCCGCGGCTTCATCGTCGAGGTACACCCGAAGCGGGGCAACACAACCGGCACCCCGGTTCCAGAGGACTACCTTGGTTCCATCGGGGCCTTCCAGTTCGATGTGCAGGTTTTTTTCAAAAACATCGCCGGTAGCGTGGAGGTAAACATCGAGGTCTTCCACTTGGGCGTCCGGCGGAACGGCTACCGGAATGGTTAGTTGTGCTACCTGATAGTCCGCAATCAGGAGCGGCAGAGGCTCCGTGGGCAATCCGGTACGGAGCACCGACACGGGTCCGCCGTGCGTCGGCGCGGTGTTGAAATTGCAGGGCAGATGCACATCGGCGCCAGTCAGCACGGGGGGCAGTTTGTCCTCTACAAGTACATTGCTAAAGCAAAAGTTGTTGTTCAACGGGTCGGTCACGCGAGCTCCGTAGGTTTTCCCGAGATCGGCACTTGACAGGGAAGCGGGCACCCAGGGGCCGTCGTTGTACGGGGGGATTTTATCCAACTGCACCAAGTACGTATCGTAACAGCGGTACGGCCCACCCAGCAGAATATCATCGGCGCCAAGTACGGTGGCACAATCCGGCCCCAAGGAAACATTCACGGTGCCCGCACAAAGCAGGGTGTTGGTTGGAGAAGCATATTGTTTCACCGTCACGGTAAAGGAAGCCGTGGCGGTATTGCCCGATAAGTCTGTCGCTTTGAAAATGTTGGTGGTGGTGCCAATGGGAAATATTGACCCTGAAGGCAATCCCGAGGTTTGCTCCGGTTGGGTTGATAGCGCAAGCGTGCAATCATCCTGTGCCGACACGGAGTAGGTGTACGCCGCCGAACAGGCCCCGGGAGATAAATCCAGAACAACATTGGCAGGAGCCGATACCGTGGGCGGTGTTTGGTCGGCGATTACCAGCGTTTGCGCAGCGCTTGCTGCCGGGCCACCCGCGCAGGTCTCGACAAGTTGCCAAGTGATGGTGTGGGCGCCTACCGAAACACCTGGAATCAAGAGTAGTGGCGGAAGTGGTTGGGGAATATCCACAGGCGATTCATCGTCGAGTTGATAGCGCAAACCGAGTGTTTGCGCACAGGAGCCCGCGATGCCCGGTACCGGCACCTGCGCATCCGCAAAACAGGTTCCGGCAGTCGTTGGAACGGTAATGGTGCCCGAAGCAGTAATGGTACATGCGCCGGCAGGCACCTCGGACACGATTGCTGTCCAGCCGATACCGTTCAAACTTTGATCGCTGTCGAATGCGAACGTGAGCGCGCCGGAAGTGTTGGCGGTCGTAGCACGGAGGATGTTTGGGGCAGCGTTGAACGGCGCATTTGTACCTTGCCAGCCCCCTACCCCACTGGAAAACGGATTGGGTAGCCCCTGAAGGGCTGGAGCGCCTGAGGAGATCTGCGGTGCAGCGGTGTTTGGTCCATCGTACACAAACAAGGCATCGTAACCTTCTTCCGTGTAAAACGACGTGAACTGAACGACTACTTTGTTACCTGCGGCAGAAGGCAAAAACGTCAACACCGACCCTGCCCCGGATGCAGGGGTATACGAACCGGTTGTATTTCCATCATCCGTAAAAAGATAATAACACGCTCCTGATGGTGTCAACGAAACAGTGACAGGCCCTGAATTCAATGGCATTGGTGCAGGTGTCTGAGCCAGTATTGCGGGAGAAATGCCCAACAACGGCCACACAGCCAGCAGCACTTTGCCGGCAGCAAATCGTCTTTTCATGAAATTATTACTAGTAAAAAATTTGCCTCTATAAATGCGCACGAATGTATGGCTATCGGGTTGGTCTTTGGGAGACACTTTACACGATTATGTTACTCGTAAACAAAAATTCTTTTAATCACGAACCTAACGCAGCACCTCCAAAAGATTGTTTTTTGACCTGTGGCATTCAGTAAAAAATGAGGCGGGCAGCCTCCATTCGGAGACTGCCCGCCCCTATTCTCGCGATTAGCAGGTTTCGGGTTGGAAGGTTTCGGGGCGTGAAACCAGAAACCTCCAAACCCGAAACCCGAAACCCTATTTCGTCTGGATCATCTTGCGCGTGGCGCTTTCCTTCGCCGTTTCCAGCGTGTAGTACAGCACGCCCGTGGCGTTCAGCACCGAACGGTCAACCGTCACGGCGTTGTGGCCCCTGGCGAAGTCGCCCTTCTGCGCGAACAGCATGCGGCCCGTCTCGTCGAAGACCGTCAGCGTGGCCGTCGTCGCCTCGGGCAGGTGGAAGCCGATCTGCGTTTTGTTTGTGAACGGGTTCGGCGTGTTCTGGTACAGCTCGAAGCCCAGGCCCGTGATCGTCTGGCCGTTGGCGCCGTTGAAGCGGAAGCCGACCTGCAGGCGCCCGGCGCCGCCGTCGTACGCCTCGGCCCTCGTGATGCGGCCCGACACGCCCAGCATGCGGCTCAGCTCGCCGGCGGCGGTGGCGCGGAACGTCAGCGCGAACTCGCCCTGCACGTCGCCGTCCCAGCTCGTCGTCACCGCCTGTTCGGCGGCGAACACGCCGAAGTTGCCCATGCCCATGTTCGCGCCCGGTCTCAGGTCAACCAGATCGAGGCCGGCGTGGTTCAGCGTGAACTGGTAGCCCTGTACCTTCTCGGATGCCCTGAACGTCACCGTGAAGGTCTCGCCGGCCTTCACCGTGCGGTCCTGAACGTCGAACAACAGCGTGCCGGCCGTGCGGTCCTCCGTGCTTGTGAGGCTGCTCGTCACGGCGTTGCCGTTCACGTCGCCAACCTTCATGGCATAAAAGTCCGCGTCAAGGACGCTCGCCTGCAGGTTCGCGTACTGCTTCGTCTCGGGGAAGATCGTCTGGAACGGGTTCTGCGGGTTCGGGAACGCGAAGCCCTTGTCCACGAAGCGCCACGACGTGTTGTTCGGGAGCTCCGTGTAGATGCCGAGGATCAGTTTGCGCAGCTCCACGATGTCGAACGTCGTGATCGAGCGGCTGTTGTTGGCGTCCGCCGAGATCATCTTGTACGGGCCGTTCAGCGGCTCGAGGCCGAGGATGTGCTTGTTGATCAGCACCAGGTCGAACGTCGAGACGCCGTTGAGCGGGTCGTTGTCCTTCAACGGGGTCACCGTGTAGTCGCCGCCGTACGGCAGGCCCGGCACGGCGAATGCGCCGACAGCGTCCGAGGCGCCCGTCATCGGCCCGACCGATACGGAGGCGTCCTCGAGGCCGTTGCCCGCTTCCGTCGTCAGCGCGCCCGCCACCGTGGCGTGCGTCGAGGCGCAGTTGTTCATGTTGTCCTGGACCTCCACGTACGTCACGCAGAAGTCCGCGTTGCCCGCCAGGTCCATGGACCAGACCTCCACGTTCCGCTTGCCCAGCTCGAGGCAGTCGAACGTCACCGTCTTCTGCGGCGTGCCGTCGGGGTTGGTCGGGAATGTCGTGCCCGGTACCGCGCCGGCCTTGCGGATGGCGGTCGCCAAACGGTTGGAGGGCGTGCAGTTGTCGTCCGTGTGGAGCAGGAAGTCCTTTTCCGTCAGCATGATCATCTTGGTCGGCATGATGTTCACGCTCAGGCCGTTGATGCACACCACCGTCGGCTTCTTGCAG
>Ga0268299_1000708_pt1 | contig 88215 bp, 105 predicted proteins | sample NOBtaG_FD_193484 | JGI IMG/M metagenome (GOLD analysis project Ga0268299, IMG submission 193484) | Activated sludge microbial communities from bioreactor in Nijmegen, Gelderland, Netherland - NOB reactor | ecosystem: Engineered > Bioreactor > Aerobic > Activated sludge | place: Netherlands... | reverse complement strand
TCGTTAAGAATCCCAATAATCTGGGCTTCCGTAAAGCGCATCTTTTTCATTTGCTGTTTTTGTTAGGTTAAAGTTAAAAAACTCTACTTTTAACCTGTGCAAAAAAAGCAGCCTAGTACCTTATCATAGTCACGCTGCCTCATAACCACATATTTCTTTTTATCAATAACAAGCGTGTTCATAATGAATCTTTGTTAAAGTTAAAAATAAATAATTGAAGCAATTGGGCCTAAGTGAAAAGTTTTAGGGAATTTTTTGTGATCTTTTAGGAAGCGTTCGTTAACGAATGGATCACCTACAGTTGAATTTGGCTGGGCTAGAGTTTGTAAAAAAAGTAATGATGGAGACCGACTGTAATAGCACAAACAACACTCTGATTTTAATTAGGAAAAATCTTTGCGGTCATATTGTAGAGCAGATCTTTAATCCCTGAGCAATTTTTATAATCATCGATTACCCAAGTTAAAGACTCATTAGACTTCTCTATTTTAATTTTTGTAGTGGCTGTTTCTGCCACACTATACCCGTTTCTTTCGAGGGCATTCTTTGTCCATAAATATTCGTGCCCCTCACCAATCAGCCTAACTGATTTATTCCTCCAGGCTTCGTGAAAAACTTTACCGGTTTTTAGATCAAATCCTTTGAATTGAAAAGTTTCATCAAATGATCCATTAAGCACCAAATCTTCAGGAATACCGGTAATAATTTTTTTGTTCCGGTTAGCCAGCCAAATCACATCGGCAGTTTGAAGCGCAAGGTCAAGTTCATGCGTGGCAACTAAAATGGCCTTGTTCTCTTTGCGGGAAAGATTTCGCAGCAGATTCATGATTTCAACACGATTATTCAGGTCAAGGTGTGCTGTTGGTTCATCGAGTAATATAATAGGAGTATCTTGCGCCAGTGCACGCGCAATCATGCTCATTTGCAGTTGGCCATCACTTAACTCATATATTTTTTTTGATCGGAGATGCTGGATATGCGTAAGATCAATCGCCCGTTCGATCACTTCCTGATCACGGTCGTTCAACTGAATATTCCAGTCGAGGTAAGGATATCGGCCATACGTTACTAGTTCTTCCACGGTCATGTTTACCGCATTCACACGATCCGTTAATACAACAGCGATATGTTTCGGATCAACTTCTATTTTATTAATAGGAGAGATGGGCGGATGCAAGCCTGCGAGTGTTCTGATCAAGGTCGATTTTCCAACGCCATTTGACCCCATAAAGCAAACCAATTCTCCTGCCCGGAGTTTGATTTCCAGATTTTCGAAAAGAATATTTTTGTGATCCGCGGAATATCCAACAGTCAGATTACCGATGGAAAGTAATACCTCACTCATAACCTCACTTTTTTACTCCTCAGTATAACCCAAACAACAACGGGCGCACCAATCAGGGCCGTAACGGCATTGATGGGCAGAATCGTGGTGCTTCCTGGGAACCTGGATAGTATGTCGCATAGCAACATCATCGCGGCACCGCACATGATTACGGCCGGAATCAGAAGTTTGTGGTTGGTGGTATCGATAACTAAACGAGTGAGGTGGGGTACAGCAATCCCAACGAAAGCAATCGGCCCGCAAAATGCTGTTACCGATCCTGTGAGGATACTGGTACCTATAATAATGAGTATCCTCGAGTTTTTTAATGATATTCCCAAACTGGTGGCATAATGATCACCCAGCAGCCACCCATTCAATGATTTAACCGAGAAAATGGAAATGGCCACACCAACCAGGGTGCCTAATGTTAAAATCTGAATTTCTCCCCAGTTTAAACTGCTTAAGCTCCCAAATGTCCAAACCAGGTAGTATTGCTGGTCTTCAGCTCTGCTCATAAACTGAAGGACACTAACGATGGAGGAGGTAGCTGCACCGATCATCAACCCAATTATTAATAACGATACATTGTCTTTTACCCGCTGTGAAAAGCCGAGAACAATAAGAAAAATGACTGTACTTCCTGTACTGGCTGCTAATGCCAATGTAAAAGAGTGAGAAAACAGGCTTGATCCAAAACCGGGAATCATCATGGTAAGGGCAACAACCAGGCTGGCACCCGAACTTAGCCCCAGTACATCAGGCCCTGCCAGCGGATTCCGAAACAAGGTTTGCATAAGAAGCCCACCCAAAGACAACGCTCCTCCGGCCAGTATGCAGGTAAGGGCTTTCGTTAGCCTAAAGTCAATTATGATGTCGGTCCAAATCGGTTGGGTTGGCGTTCTTCCTAACAAAACGCTGATTGTTTCAGAAACCGGGATATGGACACTGCCCAATGAAATATTGATCAAAAACAGGAAAAAGAGCAGGAGGGGCAAAGAGACATACCAATACTGTTTTAAGTTTTGTTTCATTTCGGATCACAAACGACCAATATTACTCATTTTCGAAGGTTATTGTGAGATTTGCCAGCATTGCCAAGGCAATTCCAAAAATTTTAAATCCCACCCTTGTCAGGAAGACTTTGTTTCCTATCTTTGCAGTCCTTTTTGGAGCCACATAGGCTTCAAAGCCTGAAAAACAGACATTAAAGGTCAATTATATGCCTGGAATTATAGGACGTAAAGTAGGAATGACAAACGTTTATGGACCAGAAGGCGAGAACATCGCTTGTACGGTTATCGAAGCGGGTCCCTGCTTAGTCACACAAGTAAAAAACGAAGAAACTGACGGATACCGTGCAGTTCAACTCGCGTATGGCGAGAAAAAAGAGAAGCACACTACAAAAGCTGCTCTTGGTCACTTCAAAAAAGCTAACACCACACCGAAGAAGGCAATTGCTGAATTCCGCGATTTCCGTGCTGAATTTGACGGGATGGTTGAATTAGGAAAAGAAATCCGCGTACAGGATGTATTTAAGGAAGGCGACTTTTTGGATGCCGTTGGCACTTCAAAGGGTAAAGGCTTTCAGGGCGTTGTAAAACGCCACGGATTTTCTGGTGTGGGTGGTCAAACTCACGGTCAGCACAACCGTCTCCGTGCGCCCGGTTCGATGGGTAACGCCTCGTTCGCGTCACGTGTACCAAAAGGTAAGCGTCTCGCTGGCCGTATGGGTAGTGACCGCGTGAAGGTGACAAACCTGAAAGTGGTAAAAATCATGGCTGATCAGAACCTGATCATCGTAAGCGGATCTGTTCCAGGTGCTAAAAACTCAACTGTAATTCTTCAGAAGTAATGGAAGTAGCAATTGTAAAATACAGTGGTGAGAAGTCAGGAAAGAAGGCAAAGCTTTCTGATGATGTGTTTGGTATTGAGCCCAACGACCACGCAATTTATTTGGATGTGAAGAGCTACCTCGCTAATCAGCGTCAGGGAACACACAAGTCCAAACAGCGCAATGAAATTTCAGGTTCTTCCAAGAAATTGAAGAAGCAAAAAGGTACCGGTGGTGCGCGTGCGGGTAACATCAAAAACCCACAGTTCAAAGGTGGTGGCCGTGTATTCGGTCCTACTCCCCGCGATTATTCTTTCAAACTGAATAAGAAAGTGAAAGACCTGGCTCGTAAGTCGGCTCTTACTTATAAAGCAAAAGATAATGCGATTGCTGTGTTAGAGGATTTCAACTTCGAAAACCCTAAAACCAATCAGTATGTAAAAATGCTGTCAGCCCTTTCGTTGGCAGATAAGAAAACGCTTCTCGTACTTCCTGAGAAAAATAAAAACATTGTTTTAGCTGGAAGAAACATTAAGCGTGCAAAAGTGACTACCGCTGATCAGATCAACACCTACGATGTGATGAATGCTGATAACGTGTTGTTCATCGAGAGCTCAATCAGCAAAGTTGAAACCTTATTAAATAAAGCGTAATGAGTGTCCTGAAGAAACCATTAGTAACTGAAAAAGTTTCTGCTTTAAACGAAAAGGGCAAATATGGCTTTTTCGTTGACATCAACGCCAATAAGGTGGAGATCAAAAAGGCAGTTGAAAAGCAATATGGCGTAACCGTGGCGAAAGTAAATACCATGAGTGTGATGGGTAAATTAAAAACCCGCTACACCAAAGCAGGTGTACTTTCCGGTCGTCAGCAGAATTATAAGAAGGCCATCGTAACGTTGGCCCAAGGTGAAGTAATTGATTTTTATAGCAACGTATAATTTTTTAGACAATGGCGTTGAAGAAATTAAAACCGGTTACCCCAGGCACTCGTCACAGAGTAGCAACATCTTTTGAAGATGTGACTACAAACGTGCCCGAAAAGTCATTGGTGGTTACTCTGAAGAAAACCGGAGGAAGAAACAGCAACGGACGTTTAACCATGCGCTACATTGGTGGTGGTCATAAACAGAAGATTCGTATCATTGACTACAAGCGCGATAAGGCAGGTGTTCCTGCTACCGTGAAGTCAATTGAGTATGATCCAACCCGTACGGCTCGTGTCGCCCTGTTATACTATGTTGATGGTACAAAAACCTACATCATTGCTCCGGCAGGATTAACGGTTGGTCAGCAGGTAGTATCAGGCGCTGATGTGGCCCCCGAAGTTGGAAACGCGCTGCCGTTAGCAAAAATACCTTTGGGTACAATCGTTCATAATGTGGAAATGAAACCCGGCAAAGGCGGTGCAATTGCCCGCTCAGCAGGTTCGTTTGTTCAGTTGCTGGCCCGTGAAAACGGTTTGGCAACATTGAAAATGCCTTCTGGTGAAATGCGTAATGTACTGGATCGCTGCATGGCTACTGTTGGAACGGTATCAAATGCCGATCACATGAACGAAAGCCTTGGTAAAGCAGGTCGTAACCGTTGGAAGGGTATTCGTCCACGTACACGTGCGGTTGCTATGAACCCGGTTGATCACCCGATGGGTGGTGGTGAAGGTCGTGCATCCGGAGGTCATCCAAGATCTCGTAACGGTATGCTGGCGAAGGGTAAGAAGACTCGTCACCCGAAAAAGTATTCAGATGGTTTAATTATCTCTAGAAGGAAGAAATAATGGGACGTTCAGTAAAAAAAGGACCGTATTGCGATGCAAGACTTACCAAAAAGGTAGAAGTCATTGAAAAGTCGGGCAAGAAGTCAGTGATTAAGACCTGGTCGAGAAGATCAACGATTATCCCTGAAATGATTGGCCACACATTCGCGGTACACAATGGAAATAAATTTATCCCTGTTTATGTGACAGAGAACATGGTGGGTCATAAACTTGGTGAATTTGCACCAACCCGCACATATAAGGGTCACTCAGGTAACAGAAAAGAAGCTTAGTAAGCCATGGAAGCTACAGCCAAAAAAACGAAAAGATCGGTTCTCAAGCGAGAGAAGCGTGATGCAAAGAAGGAAGCGGCCAAAACCGGTCCTGTAACTGCAAAACTGGTGAACGTACCTACGTCTCCCCGGAAGATGAGACTAGTGGCCGACCTGATCCGTGGTGTTCGGGTTAACCAGGCACTTAACATATTAAAGTATGAGCCAAAGGTTGGTGCTGAAAAACTTGAGAAACTGTTGCTTTCAGCAATTTCAAACTGGTCTGCTAAAAACACAGATCAGAAACTTGAAGAAGCGGATCTTTTTGTAAAAGATATTTTTGTCGATGGTGGTCGCATCTTAAAGAGATTGAGACCAGCACCGCAAGGACGTGCCCATCGTATTCGTAAGCGTTCAAACCACGTAACCCTGGTAGTTGACAGCTTGAAAAAGGTAAGCACTGAAGTAAAATCCACTGAAAAAGAATAAGGAATGGGACAAAAGATTAACCCTGTAGGATTCAGATTAGGCATCGTTCGTGGTTGGGATTCCAACTGGTTCGGAGGTAATAACTTCTCTGATAAACTTGTTGAGGATCACAAGATCAGAAAGTATGTGGATGCCCGTATTCAAAAAGGTGGCATTGCCAAAGTGGTAATTGAAAGAACATTGAAGCGTATTACACTTACTATTCACACGGCTCGTCCGGGTGTTGTAATCGGTAAAGGTGGTACCGAAGTAGATAAGATTAAAGAAGAGTTGAAGAAGCTTACCGGCAAAGATGTGCAGATTAACATCTTCGAAATTAAGCGTCCTGAATTGGATGCTAAATTGGTAGGTGAATCAATTGCACAACAGATCGAAGCGCGTATTTCTTATAAGCGTGCTATGAAGCAGGCGATTGCTTCCGCGATCCGTGTAGGTGCAGAAGGTATCAAAATAAAAACTTCAGGTCGTTTGGCGGGTGCCGATATGGCCAGAACAGAACAATACAAAGAAGGGCGCATTCCCTTGCACACTTTGCGTGCCGACATTGATTATGCAATCTCTGAAGCACAAACCGTGTATGGCAAGATCGGTATCAAGGTATGGATCTTCAAAGGCGAGGTTTATGGCAAGCGTGATCTGTCTCCGAATGTTGGGGCAGTAGCCAATGCAGCAGCAGGTGCAGGCGCTCCGCAAGGTGGACCAAGAGGCGGAAATGAGCGCGGTGGCGACAGAAGAGGAAGAGGTGGCGACAACCGTGGCCGTGGTGGCGATAGAGGCGGCCGTGGCGGTGAAGGCAGAGGAAGAGGCGGAGACCGTGGCGGAAGAAGAAATTAATTATTAAAGAAAACGTAAACAGCAATGTTACAACCAAAACGTACTAAGTTCAGAAAGATGCAGAAAGGCCGCGTGAAAGGTATTGCCACGCGCGGGCACTCAATTGCTTTCGGTTCTTTTGGTCTTAAATCTTTGGAAGGCGGTTGGATTACTGCCCGTCAGTTAGAAGCAGCTCGTATCGCGGTAACACGTGCGATGAAGCGTGAAGGTCAGGTGTGGATTCGTATTTTCCCTGACAAACCAATTACACGCAAACCTGCTGAAGTTCGTATGGGTAAGGGTAAAGGTGCTCCAGAATACTGGGTGGCGGTTATCAAGCCAGGAACCATTTTGTTTGAGGCAGGTGGAGTTAACATGGCAACAGCGCGTGAAGCGTTACGCCTGGCAGAAGGCAAACTGCCTATCAAAACGAAGTTTACGGTTAGAAAGGACTACGTAGAAGGATAAGAGCTATGAAGCATTCAGAAATAAAAGCATTAGGCATCAACGATCTGAAAGAAAAGATTGCCAGCGAAAAAGAAGTGTTGCGCAAAATGAAATTTGCCCACCAGGTGTCATCTATCGAAAACCCGATGAAGATGAGAGCAACACGCAGACTTATCGCACAATTGAATACGGAGTTGAGAGCTAAAGAAATTCAAAAATAATTCCTATGGAAAGGAACTTACGTAAAGAAAGAATTGGAAAAGTAGTGAGCAACAAGATGACAAAGAGCATCACCGTTGCTGTGGATAGACGTGTAAAACACCCGATCTATGGCAAGTTCGTTCACAAAACAACCAAGTTCATGGCGCACGATGAGAAGAACGAAGCAGGTATTGGCGATACAGTATTGATCTCTGAAACCCGTCCGTTAAGCAAAAACAAGCGCTGGAGATTAGTTCAGATTATTGAAAAAGCGAAGTAATTATGATCAGCAACGAAACAAGACTTACTGTAGCAGACAATAGCGGAGCAAAAGAAGTTCTGTGTTTGCACATCCCCGGAGGCAGCGGAAAGCGCTATGCCACGGTAGGTGATAAGATCGTAGTTACGATCAAGTCGGCCATGCCAAACGGCCAGGTGAAGAAGGGAACCGTGTCTAAGGCTGTGGTGGTAAGAACCAAGAAGGAAATCAGAAGAAAAGATGGGTCATACATCCGTTTTGAAGATAATGCGGCAGTTCTTTTAAATGCTCAGGACGAACCTCGTGGTACCCGTATTTTCGGACCCGTGGCCCGTGAGTTGAGAGAAAAGCAGTTCATGAAAATTATTTCATTGGCACCTGAAGTGATTTAATACAATGGAAAGAAAAAATAATAAGCAACCAAAACTGCACATCCGTAAAGGTGACACCGTAAAGGTGATTGCAGGAGATGATAAAGGTAAAGAAGGCAAAGTGCTTGAAATTGCAGCCTCTAAAAACAGGGCAGTAGTGGAAGGTATCAATGTTATTACCAAACATCAGAAACCTTCAGCAGGTAAACCTGAAGGTGGAATTAAGAAAACAGAAGCATCGATTCATATCAGCAACCTAATGCTGGTTGATCCTGCAAGCGGAAAACCTACGCGTGTGGGCCGTAAGGCAAATGACAAAGGAAAATTACAGCGGTATTCAAAGAAAACAGGAGAATTCATAAAATAATGGCAACTCCAAGATTAAAAGAAAGATACAAGAAAGAGATTATGCCGGCCCTGAAAACCAGGTTCCAGTATAAATCCATCATGCAGGTTCCCAAGATCGAAAAGATCTGTATCAACAAAGGAATGGGGATTGCGGTAACCGACAAGAAACTGATTGATGTGGCGCTTGAAGAAATCACTTCAATCACCGGTCAGAAGGCAGTTTCAACCAAGTCGAAGAAAGCGATTTCTAACTTTAAGTTGAGGGAAGATCAGCCGATTGGCGTTCGTGTAACGCTTCGTGGCGATAATATGTATGAATTCCTCGACAGGCTGATGAACATTGCTCTTCCTCGAGTACGTGACTTCCGTGGTGTTAGCCCTAAAGGTTTTGATGGTCGCGGAAACTACACGCTGGGTGTAAAGGAACAGATCATCTTCCCTGAAATTTCGATTGATAAAGTGACGAAGATCAGCGGTATGGACATTACGTTCGTAACCTCTGCCAAGTCTGACGAAGAAAGTTATGAGCTCCTGAAGGCGTTCGGGATGCCGTTTGCAAACGCATCTAAAAACTAAGAAGTAGCATGGCTAAAACATCGGTAATTGCTAGACAGACAAAGAGAGAGAAGCTTGTGGCATTGCATGCTGCCAAGCGTAAGGCCCTGAAAGAGGCTGGAGATTATGCTGCGTTGGATAAACTTCCGCGCAATGCCTCTCCGGTGCGCCTGAAAAACAGGTGTAAACTAACAGGCCGTCCGAAGGGGTACATTGGAAAATTCGGTGTTTGCCGTAACGTTTTCCGTCAAATGGCCTCTGATGGCAAAATCCCTGGTTTGACTAAGTCAAGCTGGTAAAACCGCGCCCCTTTAGTGGGGAGGTATAAAAAGACTTATTGGTTGCTGAGTATTAAGGTCGGAAAACCTGTAATAACAGGCTCCGAAACCAAATAACAGTTTGAATAACAAAAATTGTTCAATATCTTTGCAGCCCGTTCAAAAGACGGGTTTGCTTTTTAGAAGAAAGGAGTAAGAAAATGACAGATCCTATTTCAGATTACTTAACCAGGTTACGGAATGCCATTAAGGCAAACCATAAGGTAGTGGAAATCCCTGCCTCTAACCTGAAAAAGGAAATAACCAAAGTGTTATTTGACAAAGGTTATATCCTAAACTACAAGTTCGAGCAAGGTGAGAACCCGCAAGGCACTATTAAAATAGCGCTGAAGTACAACGTGGAAACCCGCGAGTCTGCTATCTCCAGCTTAGAGAGAGTCAGTACGCCTGGTCTTCGCCAGTACCGCGGCACAAGCGAGTTGCCAAAGGTATTGAATGGCCTTGGTGTGGCTATCCTCTCAACTTCTAAGGGAGTGATTACAGATAAAGAAGCCCGCAAACTGAATGTGGGTGGTGAAGTATTGTGTTACGTGTATTAATGATATAGGTATGTCGCGTATAGGAAAACAACCAGTTACACTACCAAAGGGCGTTACCTTCAATTTCTCGAAAGAAAATCATCAGGTAACAGTAAAAGGTCCTAAAGGTGAACTGACTCAACTTATTGATGCCGACTTTCAGGTAAAACAGGAAGATGGATCAGTTGTAGTGGAAAGACCCACTGAACAAAAGCGCCACAAGGCAATGCACGGCTTGTACCGCGCATTGATCGCTAACATGGTAGAAGGGGTTAGCAATGGTTACAAAACACAACTTGAATTGGTGGGTGTTGGTTATAAGGCATCGGCTCAGGCAAACGTGTTAGAGCTTAGCCTTGGATATTCACACAATGTGTTTTTAGCAGTTCCAAAAGAAATTAAAGTGCAGGCCGTTCAGGAGAAAGGTGCTAATCCAACAATTATTCTGGAAGGAATCGACAAGCAATTGATGGGGCAGGTAGCCGCAAAGATAAAGTCACTTCGTAAAGTTGAACCTTACAAAGGTAAGGGTATCCGCTTCACGGGCGAGTATGTACGCAGAAAAGCTGGTAAGGCTGCTGCTAAATAATTAAGCATCATAGACTAATAAAACTATGGCAGGCAAGAACAACGAAAGAAGAACAAGAATTAAAGCAGGTATTCGCAAGAGAATGGAAGGTACGGGCGACCGTCCGAGATTATCTGTATTCAGAAGCAATAAGGGTATCTACGCACAGATTATCGATGATATCAAAGGTGTAACCTTAGCGGCCGCTTCAACAACCGAACTTGGAGAGAAAACAACATTAAATGTTGAGAGCTCTAAAAATGTAGGAAAGAAGCTTGCTGAAAAAGCAGCAGCAGCCGGTGTTCAAACTATTGTGTTTGACAGAAATGGTTATCTCTATCATGGAAATATTAAAGCTTTCGCAGAAGGTGCGAGAGAAGGTGGATTGAAATTTTAAAAATAGTATTGAGTACATAGTTGAGTATTGAGACTCACGACTAAAGACTCAAGACTCACGACTAAAAAAGAGAATATGTCAGTAAGCAACATCAGTACAGTAAAAGCCAGCGAAATCGATCTTAAAGAGAAGGTCGTTGCCATTGAGCGTGTAGCCAAGGTGGTAAAAGGTGGACGCAGGTTCAGCTTCGCAGCGATCGTAGTAGTGGGTGATGGAAATGGTGTAGTAGGGTACGGTCTTGGAAAAGCAAACGAAGTTACCGATGCTATCACGAAAGGTGTGGATGACGCAAAGAAGCACCTGGTGAAAGTTCCGATCATTAAAGGAACTGTTCCGCACGAAGCAACTGGTAAGTTTGATGGTGGACACGTATTGTTGAAGCCGGCTTCCCCTGGTACAGGAGTAATTGCCGGTGGTGCGATGCGTGCAGTATTGGAAAGCGCTGGCGTACACAATGTATTGGCGAAGTCGAAGGGTTCTTCAAACCCTCACAACGTGGTGAAGGCAACGTTTAAGGCACTTTCTTCTATGAGAGATGCCGCTGCGATTGCAAAGAACAGAGGTGTTTCATTGTCAAAAGTATTTAATGGTTAATACCATGGCGAAGGTTAGAATTACACAATTCAGAAGCGATATCAAGAGGGTTGAAAGACAGCAAAGAACATTGCGTGCTCTTGGTTTAGGAAAAGTGAATAAGTCCGTTGAAGTGGAGTTAACACCACAAATCAATGGCATGATTCAAAAAGTAAATCATTTGGTTACTGTAAAAGAACTGTAAGATGAAGTTGCACACATTAAAGCCTGCTTCAGGTTCAACAAAAACGAATAAAAGACTCGGTCGTGGCCAAGGTTCAGGCGGTAGCACTGCCGGTCGTGGACATAAAGGTGCGAAGTCGCGTTCAGGTTACTCTAAGAAATTTGGTTTCGAAGGTGGTCAGATGCCGCTGCAGCGCAGGGTGCCGAAGTTCGGTTTTAAGAATAACGACAAAATTTATTTCAAGGCAGTTAACCTGGATACCCTTGAGATCATTGCAGGAAAAAATAAAGGTGCTGAGATCAGCTTCCAGCTATTGGTAGATAATGGGATTATCGGCAAGAACGACAAGATAAAAGTGTTGGGAAGAGGCGAGTTAAAATCAAAAGTAATTGTTCAGGCACATGCCTTCTCTGAAACAGCATTAAAGGCAATTGAGAAAGTTGGTGGTACCGCTACTAAGATCTAAGAATGAAGCGTTTTTTTGATACGATACGGAATATCTTTTCTATTGAAGACCTCAGAGTCAGAATCCTGAACACCATCGGATTTTTGATCATCTTCAGGTTGGGTTCATTCATTGTGCTTCCGGGCATCGATCCTAATTTGTTAGGAGCGGGTGCACAGGGCGGCATTTTTGATTTATTGAACACATTCCTGGGAGGTTCTTTCAGCAGGGCATCCATCTTCGCATTGGGTATCATGCCGTATATTTCCGCATCGATCATCGTTCAGTTGTTAACTTTTGCTGTTCCGTATTTTCAGAAGCTGCAAAAAGAAGGAGATTCAGGCCGTAAGCGGTTGAATCAAATTACCCGTGTGCTGACAATTTTCATCACCGGATTTCAGGCATACGGATACATCCGTGGAACAATTGATCCTGCCGCAATCATTGATCCAGGCTTTTTCTTCTACTTCTCATCCATTACAATCCTCATTTCCGGTACCATGTTTTGCATGTGGTTAGGTGAGAGAATTACCGATAAAGGTATTGGTAACGGTATTTCCATGCTGATCATGATCGGTATCGTTTCCCGGCTACCAGCTTCTATTTATGTTGAAGCGGTTGATAACAGAGGAATGCAGGGAGCTTTGTTGTTTGTAGTGGAAGTATTGGTGTTATTCTTTATTGTGATGGGCGTGATTATGCTCACACAGGCAACCCGTAAAATTCCAATTCAATACGCAAAGCAGGTTGTCGGAAATAAATTATATGGCGGAAAGCGTGATTTTATCCCGTTGAAGCTTAACTCATCAGGTGTTATGCCAATCATTTTTGCGCAGGCGCTGATGTTCATTCCGGCTTTGCTGGCTGGTATTTGGAGAGACAGTGATGTGGGAGCCTACATTGGTTCTACGTTCTCTGACTTCACCTCATGGCAGTACAACTTATTGTTTGGTTCATTGATTTTGATTTTCACGTTCTTTTATACTGCGATCACAATCAACTCAAACGACATTGCCGATAATTTGAAAAGAAATGGTGGGTTTGTTCCTGGTATTAAGCCCGGAAAGCAAACAGCCGACTTTATTGATACAGTTTTATCAAGAATTACATTGCCCGGTGCATTGTTCCTTGTTGCTATCGCCATCCTTCCTGCCTTTGCAGTGAAAGCCGGTGTTGGCCAGAACTTCGCTCAATTCTTCGGGGGTACTTCTTTGTTGATTATGATCGGGGTAATTCTCGATACGCTTCAGCAAATTGAAAGTTACCTGTTGATGAGACACTACGAAGGAATGATGAAATCAGGCAGAGTAAAAGGACGTTCTCAATTTGCTGCGGCTTAAGTGCTGAATGGTTCACTTAAAGACTGACGAGGAGCTTCAAATCATCAGGGAAAGCGCCCAAATTTTGGGAAAAGCTCATGGTGAAGTGGCTAAACTGGTAAAGCCAGGAGTAAAAACCTCAGCGTTGGATAAAGTGGCGGAAGAATTTATTCGTGATCATGGAGGAGTACCATCCTTCAAAAATTACAATGGATTCCCGGCAACTTTGTGTATCTCAGTCAACGATGTAGTGGTGCACGGATTTCCAGGTAAGTATGAACTGAAGGAAACCGACATTATTTCCGTTGATGGTGGAGTTCAGTTTAAAGGTTTTCACAGTGATTCAGCTTACACCTATCCGTTGGAAGGTGTAGGAAAAGAAACACTTCAACTGCTAGATCGTACTTACGATTCCCTTTTAAAAGGTATCGAACAAGCGAAAGCAGGAAACCGGATTGGTGATGTGAGCTACGCCATTCAAAGTTATGTTGAAAGCTTTGGATATGGAGTAGTACGAGAACTGGTAGGACATGGAGTGGGAAGAGACCTGCACGAAGATCCTGAAGTTCCAAACTTCGGAAAGAGAGGAAAAGGTATGAAGTTGATTCCTGGAATGGTGTTCGCGATTGAACCGATGGTCAATCAGGGAACTAGAAATGTAGTTCAGGAAAATGATGGATGGACGATCCGCACAGCCGACAGAAAACCATCTGCTCATTTTGAGCATACGGTGGCAGTTTTAAAAGATAGAACCGAGGTGTTAACAACACATCAGTATATAGAAGAAAATTATTCGTACAAGTGGCGAAACAAAAGTCGATAGAGCAAGACGGAACAATTTTAGAAGCACTTTCGAACGCGATGTTCAGGGTGCAACTGGAAAACGGACATGAAGTACTGTCGCATATTTCGGGTAAGATGAGGATGAATTATATCCGTATTCTTCCAGGCGATAAAGTGAGATTGGAGATGTCACCGTACGATTTAACAAAAGGAAGAATTGTATTTAGATATAAATAACGCGTAGAGACGCATCATGGTGTGTCTTAAAATTTAAGAACAATGAAAGTTAAAGCATCCATAAAAAAGCGCAGCGCTGATTGCAAAGTGATCAGGCGAAATGGCAAGCTGTATGTGATTAACAAAAAGAATCCAAGGTTTAAACAAAGACAAGGATAATTATGGCAAGGATACAAGGTGTCGATATTCCTGACAACAAAAGAGGTGAGATCAGCTTAACTTACATCTTCGGCATTGGCCGCAGAAGAGCTCAGAACATTCTTACCAAGGCAGGTGTAAATTGGGATAAAAAAGCAAAAGACTGGAGTGATGAAGAGTCGAATGCGATTCGTTCCATTATTGCTGAAAGTTTCAAAGTAGAAGGTACCCTTCGCTCTGAAATTCAGTTGAGCATCAAACGTCTCATGGACATCGGTTCATACAGAGGCCTTCGTCATCGCAAAGGATTACCTGTGCGTGGCCAAACAACCAAGAACAACGCGCGCACACGTAAGGGTAAGCGTAAGACGGTTGCAAACAAGAAGAAGGTTACTAAAGGTTAATCGTTAAAAACTAAATAGCTGAACAATGGCTGTAGAAAAAAGAAAAGACAAAGCGAAGAAACGCGTAGTAGTGGTAGAGGCAATGGGCCAGGCACACATCCGGGCTACCTTCAACAACATCGTTATTTCGATGACCAACTCTACGGGTCAGGTTATTACCTGGGCTTCTGCCGGTAAAATGGGTTTTAAAGGCTCAAAGAAAAACACACCGTATGCTGCACAAATGGCAGCACAGGATTGTTCGACAAGAGCATTTGAACTTGGCTTACGCAAGGTTGAAGTATTCGTGAAAGGGCCAGGTGCCGGACGTGAGTCTGCGATCCGTACCATTCAAAACTCAGGCATTGAAGTAACAACAATTAAGGATGAGACTCCGCTACCGCACAATGGTTGCCGTCCTCCTAAAAAGAGAAGAGTATAAACAATTTAAGATTTCAGATTTAAGATTTCAGATTAAGCGAAATCAAAAATCAGAAATCAGAAATCAAAAATTATAAAGAATGGCACGATACACAGGCCCACGAGCAAGAATCTCAAGAAAATTTGGAGAGCCTATTTTAGGTGATAACAAAGCTCTTCAAAAGAAGAACTATGCCCCCGGCATGCACGGCAAAACCAAGAAACGTAAGGTTTCTGAATATGCAACGCAGTTGGCCGAGAAGCAGAAGGCTAAGTATATCTATGGTTTATTGGAACGTCAATTCGCCAAGGTATTCGATAAAGCAACACGTAAGAAGGGTGTGACCGGTGAGGTATTACTTCAGTTATTGGAAGCAAGACTGGACAACACCGTGTACCGTTTAGGTATTGCTCCTACGCGTAGGGCTGCCCGTCAGCTCGTATCGCATAAGCATATTACGGTTAATGGTGAAATCGTAAACGTACCGTCTTTCGGCCTGAAAGCTGGTGATATCGTTGGTGTACGTGAGCGTTCTAAATCATTAGAATCCATTACAAACAGCCTCTCCATTCAGGGTGTTAAAAAATACAGCTGGCTTGAGTGGGATGGCAGCGAATTCACGGGCAAACTGATTCATGTGCCTGTGCGCGCAGATATCCCCGAGAATATCAACGAGCAGTTGATCGTTGAATTGTACTCGAAGTAATTCTAACATTTAATCAAGAAAGGAATATGTCAATATTAGCATTTCAAATGCCAGATAAGGTAGTTATGGAGAAATCCGATGACTTCCATGGCACGTTTACCTTTAAACCGCTTGAAAAAGGATATGGTGTTACGATCGGTAATGCTCTAAGAAGAATTTTACTTTCTTCATTAGAAGGCTACGCGATTACGGGCATTAAAATTCCTGGAGTGTTGCATGAGTTCTCAACGATTGAAGGCGTTGTGGAGGATGTAGCGGAAATTATTTTGAACCTGAAAATGGTTCGCTTCAAGAAAGTTACCGATAGCTTTGAAAGCAAAATCACGGTTAACATTAAGAAGCAAAAGCAGTTCAAAGCGAGTGATATTGCCAAGTTTACTTCGGCTTTTGAAATTCTGAATCCAGACCATGTAATCTGTAACCTGGATGAGTCGGCTCACTTTGAGATCGAACTGTCGCTTGAAAAGGGAAGAGGCTATTTGCCTGCAGAAGAAAACAAGCCAACTGAACAGGTATTCGGTTTCATTCCAATCGATGCCATTTTCACACCTGTAAAGAATGTGAAGTACAGTGTTGAGAATACTCGTGTAGAGCAGAAGACTGACTACGAAAAACTGGTTGTTGAAATTCAAACTGATGGTTCGATCCATCCTGAGAAGGCGTTGGAAGGTGCAGCTCACATTTTGATCCAGCACTTCCGTTTGTTCTCTGATAAGTCAATCGAGCTCGAAACCGGTAAGGATGCTGAAGTTGAACAGGTTGACGAAGAGATGCTGCATATGCGTAAATTGCTGAAGACTCCTCTTCACGATCTCGACCTGTCAGTACGCGCGTACAACTGCTTAAAAGCTGCTGATGTGAAGACCCTGGGCGACCTGGTTGAACTTGAGATTTCTGACATGATGAAGTTCAGAAACTTCGGTAAGAAGTCATTGGCCGAATTAGAGCAATTAGTTGCCGAGAAGAACCTTACCTTCGGTATGGATCTTGGTAAGTATAAATTAGAAGAAGATTAAGCTATAAGCGATCATGAGACACGGTAAGAAAATAAATCATTTAGGAAGAACATCAAGCCACCGCAAGGCTTTGATGTCGAACATGGCCTCTTCCTTAATTTTAGAGAAACGTATTACAACCACCGTTGCTAAGGCGAAAGCATTAAGAAAGTATGTGGAACCTTTGTTAACCAAAGCAAAGAGTGACACGACACATTCAAGAAGAACGGTGTTTTCCTACCTTCAGAACAAAGAGTCTGTTAAAGAACTTTTCGGTTCTGTAGCATCTAAAATTGGAGATCGTCCGGGAGGATACACTCGCATCATCAAGATGGGTGATGTTCGGTTAGGTGATAATGCTGAAATGTGCTTAATCGAACTGGTTGATTTTAATACCCTCTACACAAAAGAAGGTACAGAGAAAAAGACCAAGACACGCAGAAGCCGCAAAGGTAGTAAGAAGGAAGGTGCCGAGGCCGAGGTAGCAGCAGAAACAACAGAAGCGAAGGAAAAGCCGGCAAAGAAGGCTGCAGCTAAAAAGACAACAAAAAAAGCTGACAAAGAATAAGTTGGTTCAAATAGACCTAAATATTAAAAAGGGATTGGATGAAAGTTCAATCCTTTTTTTATGCGAATACCCTGGTCTGTGTGGGTGCAGACCAAGGAAAAAGGAGCGTTCAATCGTTTGGGATGAAAAATCGTACGGTTTAGTTCCCGGCATTTGCGCTGGAAGTTTAATTTTGTCAAACCAAAAACTGTGAGCAAAGCATATATACTTCTTGAAGATGGCCTCCTGGTGGAGGGTACTGCGATTGGAAAAATTGGCACCACCGGTGGGGAAATTTGTTTTAATACGGGAATGACCGGCTATCAGGAAATTTATACAGATCCTTCCTATTACGGCCAGATCATAGTTAACACCACCGCTCACATAGGAAACTATGGAACGGTTGATGCCGAGCAGGAATCAGATAAACCAAAAATCAGCGGGTTGGTGGTGAATGATTTCTCAGAAGATTTCAGCAGGCTGACAGCTCGCGAAAGCCTTCAACAGTATCTTGAAAAGCATGGCATTGTTGGTATTGCCGATTTGGATACACGGATGCTGGTTCGGTACATCCGAAGCAAGGGAGCAATGAATGCCCTTATTTCTTCTGAACTCACACCCGATCAGATGAAGGCTGAAATCAAAAAGGTGCCTTCAATGGATGGACTTGAGCTTTCTTCCATTGTAACAACAAGAGAAGCTTATACCGTTGGAGAGTCAAATGCTCAGTTCCGTGTTGCTGCACTTGATGTTGGTATTAAGAAAAGCATTCTAACCAACCTCGCTGAGCGTGGCTGTTATGTAAAAGTATTTCCCGCAAAAACTTCCTTCGCGGAGATGGAAAAATTTGACCCGCATGGATATTTTATTTCCAATGGCCCGGGTGACCCGGCCGTGATGAAGTATGCTATTAAAACAGTACAGGAGGTTTTAGAATCTGGTAGACCAACCTTTGGAATTTGTCTTGGTCATCAGTTGCTAGCATTAGCATGTGGAATTTCTACTTACAAAATGCATCATGGACACCGTGGATTAAACCACCCTGTTAAGAACTTGATTACCGGCCTCGGTGAAATGACATCTCAAAATCATGGATTTGCTGTAAGTGAGAAAGACATTGAAAAGCATAATGAAGTTGAAGTGACTCACATCCACTTGAACGATAATACGATCATGGGTATCCGAGTGAAAAGCAAGAAAGCATTTTCGGTACAATATCACCCGGAAGCTTCACCTGGTCCGCATGATTCACGATACCTGTTTGATGATTTCGTAGAAATGATCAAACAAGACCAATTGGAAATGGTAAAATCATAAATTTTAAATTCAAGATTCTAAATACTAACTCCTAAATTCTAACTTCTTAAATCTTATGTCCCTTATCGAAAGCATTCATGCCCGCCAAATTCTTGACAGCCGTGGTAACCCAACCGTTGAAGTAGATGTAGTAACGTCCAGTGGTGCGTATGGTCGTGCTGCTGTTCCTTCAGGAGCATCAACGGGCACCCATGAAGCAGTTGAATTACGCGATGGAGATAAAAAGAAATTTTTAGGAAAGGGCGTACTAAAAGCAGTTGAAAATGTAAATACTAAAATCGCAACAGAACTTGTCGGGTTTTCAGTGTACGAGCAAAACCTGCTCGACAAGATTATGATTGAGTTGGATAAAACGCCTAACAAGGCAAAACTTGGTGCGAATGCTATTCTTGGAACATCACTAGCAATAGCGAAGGCGGCTGCAATGGATGCCGGACTTCCTTTATACCGCTATGTTGGAGGCGTAAGTGCCAACACGCTTCCTGTTCCCATGATGAATATTTTAAATGGTGGAAGTCATGCCGATAACTCGATTGACTTTCAGGAATTCATGGTGATGCCGGTTGGGGCAGATACATTTTCTGAGGCTTTGCAAATGGGAGCAGAGATTTTTCATACGTTGAAAAAAGTTCTGCACGACAAAGGTTTATCAACCAACGTGGGAGATGAAGGTGGATTTGCTCCAAATTTAAAGTCAAATGAAGAAGCCATTGAAGTGGTTCTTAAGGCAATTGAAAAAGCTGGCTACAAACCAGGTTCTGATATTTTCATTGCACTTGATCCTGCTGCTTCTGAGTTTTACGATTCAAAAACAAAATTGTATCACTTCAAAAAGTCTAATGGCAAAAAATTGAAGCCCCTTGAAATGGCTGACTACTGGACAAACTGGGCGAAGAAGTATCCGATCATTTCGTTGGAAGATGGCATGGCCGAAGATGACTGGACAGGCTGGAAAGCACTTACAGATAAGATTGGAAAGAAGGTACAGCTTGTGGGTGATGATTTATTTGTAACCAATGTAAAGCGCCTTCAAAAAGGTATAGACGATGGTGTAGGAAATGCAATCCTGATTAAAGTAAATCAGATCGGTTCTTTGACTGAAACCATTGATGCTGTTAACCTGGCAAAACGCAACTCCTATAAGAGTGTGATGTCGCACCGATCAGGTGAAACAGAAGATAGCACCATTGCCGACCTGGCAGTAGCTTTAAATACCGGCCAAATTAAAACAGGATCTGCCTCGCGTTCTGACCGCATGGCGAAATACAATCAACTCATCCGAATTGAAGAAGAATTGGGAGAAACGGCATACTTCCCGGGCAAAAAGATGTGATTTGGACGCGGCTTAGGGCCACAAGCCTCAGGCTTTTTCGGTGTTAGCCGAGCAAGTTTGAGGCTTGAATTTTTAGAGGGTAAGTCAAAGTGGGTTAGCTCAAATTAAGCTTGTAGCTTGAGGCTTGCAGCTTGAAGCCTATTTGATTACCTTAGTATTCATTTTTTAAACTGTATGTTGAAGAAACTACCAAAAGCCTTCCGTAACTTCTACATTGTTGCGGGGCTCATTTTTTTAGTATGGATGTTGTTTTTAGACTCCAACGACTTCCTGTCACGTTACAAATTGACTTCTAAACTGCATTCCCTGGAAGGAGAGAAGGAATATTATCTTGAAAAGATAACGGAAGTGGAGAAAGACAGAGCGGAATTGATGGGTACGCAGGAATTGCTGGAGAAGTTCGCCCGTGAAAAATATTTAATGAAAAAAGAGACTGAGGATATATTTATTGTCGTTGAAGAGTAAAACAGATATTTTATGGTGCGACTCCTCTTTACTTCCATCCTTATTTACTTTGCACTCATAGCAGAAGCCCAGAACAAGGGAGGCTATGATAACAGCCTTAAAGGTATTCCCTTAAAGGAGAGGATAATAACGGGAGGCGGACTTGGACTTTCCTTTGGAAGCTCGCAGGATTTTATTTCTATCTCGCCCATGGTTGGTTACAGAGTTACAGAAAGACTTTTAGCAGGCACTGGTGTAACCTATCGTTACACTAAATACAAATACTACACTCCGGCAATCAAACTAATTGATTGGGGATTTAATCCGTTTTTACGTTACACCATTTTTAATAATATCTTCCTCCAAACTGAGTACGAGTATTTAAACTATGAATTCCCAACCACCCCGGAGGAAAGTATTCGGAAAGAGTTTAATAGTTTTTTAGCGGGTGGAGGGTTTATTCAACCAATAGGAGATAAGGCTGCGTTTTACATTACGGCACTTTATAATTTTTCGTATCAGGAGCCCTTACCTGGACAATATTCACCTTATTATAGTCCGTTGATTTTGCGGGCGGGTGTCAGTGTGGGTTTTTAAAAACTCAATTCGAAGTTTTTCGCTAATTCCTTTAAATCCTCAACCACCTTTGGATTAAGTGGAATGCCTTCTTTAATTCTGATCTCATTCATTTCTCGTTCCGGATCACCAGGAATTAATACGCGTGGCTGACCTTCAATAGTTTTTGCTGAACGGAATCGAGTAATCCAATTGTCCATATGCGATTTAAATTCATCGGCAGGTCGGAAAGCATCCACACGCATAGCCCCAAAGAAATGCCCAATACCTTTTCCAACCGGGTCGGCAGGAGGCGCAAGAAAACTGACAAACGGAGGAACCCACGGACCATAGTTTGCTCCTGAAAGAACTGCGGAAAAAATATCTACGATCGACCCAAGGCCATATCCTTTATGACTGCCATGTTCATAGTCGCTGCCAAGCGGGATTAATGCTCCTCCTTCTTTCAGTTCGTGCGGATTATCCGATGGTTTTCCTTCTTTGTCTTGTATCCAACCAAGCGGTGCGTTTTTATTCTTACGTTGCAAAATTTCCAGTTTTCCGTTGGCCGCAGTGGTTGTTGCCATGTCGGCAACAAAGGGAGGTTGTTTGTCGGCAGGAATGGCAACCGCAATAGGGTTGGTACCAAGTAATCGCTCAACAGAAAAAGTAGGAGCAACCAACGGACTTGCATTCGTCATGGCAATGCCAATCATGTCATGCTCCAGAGCCATCATGGCGTGATAGCCCGCAATTCCAAAATGGTTAGAGTGCTGAACAGAAACCCAACCGGTGCCGCATTGCTTTGCTTTATCAATTGCAATTTGCATGGCTTTGGGTGCCACTACCAAACCAAGTCCTCCATCACCATCAACCACAGCTGTGCTGGGCGATTCATGAATGATTTTAATGGTTGGTTTTGCATTAATTCGATTGGCTTCCCACAGCCTGATATACCCTGAAAGTCTGGCGAGCCCATGTGAATCAATGCCCCGCAAATCGGCTGAAAGCAGAACATCGGTGGCAAGCTGCGCTTCTTCATCATTGCAACCAATTTTTTTAAAAACCGTAAGTGCAAACTTGTGAAGGGCCTTATAAGGATAATTTTTTTCTGTCATGACGGCAAAGATAGCGGGGATAACATGATTCAAAAAAGTTTACCTTTCCGGTGTGGATTTTGCGGTATGACTGCATCTGTACTTGAAAAATCAGAAATATGAAAAAAATATTGTTTTTGTCAGCACTTATCGTGGTTACTGTTGGTGCCAAGGCGCAAACCGATAAGCCTATTGAGTCAAAGATTAACCGTGTAACGGTTTTTCTAAATCGCGCACAGGTAACACGCGAGGTGAAGACAAGGATAGAGGCAGGGAAAACCAACCTGATCCTCAGCGGACTTACCTCCCAGTTGGATCAACAGAGCATCCAGGTTTCCGGAAAGGGAAATTTTGTCATTCTTGGGATTAGTCATAATCAGAATTACCTGAACGAGTTTAATGTTCCAAAGGGACTTCAGGTTTTAAGGGACTCACTGGAGATTTACAAACGCCAGCTTAGCCTGGAGCAAAATCAAAAAGATATCCTCACCAAGGAAGAGCAGTTGTTGCTGAATAACCAGAAAATTGGTGGTAATCAGCAAAACCTGACAGTGGCAGAGCTGAAAGCGATGGCTGATTTTTACAGAACAAGACTGACAGAGATTGGTGTAGCTAAAATCAAGTCGGACGAAAGAGTAAAAAAAATTAATAATCGCGTAAACCGTGTTACTAATCAGATCAACGAGCAAAATGAATTGTACAGTCGCAACACCAGCGAAATTGTGATCAGCGTTTCTTCAGAGATGGGTACTTCCGTGGAATTAGATGTTAACTATGTGGTGATGAATGCCGGTTGGTACCCCGTGTATGACCTTCGTGCTAAAGACACAAAGAGTCCTGTTCAGTTAAACTACAAAGCCAATGTGTATCAAAATACCGGTGAGCAATGGAATAATGTTAAGCTGAAGCTTTCCACTGCAAACCCCAGTTTAGGTGGGTTGAAGCCGGAGTTGTTTGCATGGTATTTGGATTTTAATATTTATAAGTATAAAAAGCTATCCAGTATGGGTGTAGTTTACCGCTCGGCACCCGCTCCTGAAGCCAAAGTAGCGGATGCGGAAATAGCCATGGAAGAAGCCCCTGCACAAATCTCTTCTGATTTTGTAACTACAGTTCAAACTTCGTTGAATACAGAGTTTGAAATTGGCTTACCCTACACTGTTCTTTCTGCTTCTAAGCCAACGTTGGTAGATGTCCGCAATCATGAAATGAAAGCCGACTATGAATATTCGGTTGCGCCCAAGCTTGATCAGGATGCTTTCTTGCTGGCAAGGGCCACTGGTTGGGAAGAGTTTAACCTGCTGCCAGGTGAAGCCAATGTGTTTTTTGAAGGAACTTTCGTTGGTAAATCGTATATCGATCCAAACAACATTAAGGACACACTTTCTGTTTCGCTTGGCCGCGATAAACGAATTGTTGTAAAGCGCGAGAAGCTGAAAGATTTCACTTCACGTAAGTTGATCGGTGGGAACCAACGGGACAGTTACGCGTGGGAAATATCGTTTCGAAATACAAAAAGCGAACTGGTAAAAATTACCGTGGAAGATCAGGTTCCAGTTTCGCAAAACAGTCAGATTGAAGTTACCGTGTCTGATACGGGTGGTGCAAAATATAATAAGGATACAGGAAAGCTTGTCTGGAATATGGCACTTCAGCCAAATGAGACTAAGAAGGTAGTGTTCAAATACGAGGTGAAATATCCGAAGGATAAACAGGTGAGCGGTTTATAACCGCTTACTTTTTTGTTTTTGCAAGGTGAGCTAAAACACCTTCCTTTAATGAATAGGTTGAAACTCTGATCGCTTTGAATTCAAAGTTTTCCAGTAGGAAGCGAATCAGGCAACTGGCAGTTACGATCATATCCACCCGCATTTCAATCATACCCGGAATGCGCAACCGTTCAATCCTGTTTTTAGAAATTAGCTTTTGATAGGTATCATGAAAACTTTGAATCGTTAACAGTGTTTCCGAATCATCTTCATTGTACCTGATATTTTGCTTGATGCAATGAATTTCACTGAGGGTATCAAATGTTCCGGAAGACCCTACCACTACAGAAGGTTGGAAAGTACGGATGGCTTGGAATAAATCCGGAAGGGAAGAATTAAAATAGTCATCAAGCTGTGCAATTTCATCCCGTGTAATCGGGTCGTGTTTTTGAAATCTTTCCAGCAGTCGTTGTGCGCCAATTTCAAAACTTTGCTTCCATAAAATAGTATCGGCATTGCCAATGATACACTCAACGCTTCCGCCACCAATATCCATGATGAGAGAAATGTCCGCTCCCAGGTTAACAGCCGATCGAACGCCCTGGTAAATAAAAGCGGCCTCTTCCTCACCGGAGATTACAGCCACTTCAATTGAAGTTGATTCCTTAATTCGTTGGACTACCTCCGGTCCATTCTTCGCATTTCGTAATGCGCTGGTACCAAAAGCATAGATTTTTTTAACACCCTTTTGATCCGCTGTTGTTTTGAAAAATTTGAGTGTGTCTATAGCCCGAAAAATTCCCGATTCCTGAATAACACCCTGGTTAATTCCTCCCAAACCTATCTTAACAGGCGACCTTTCACGGTGTGTTATGGCAAACTTTCCATTTTGAAAAGCTGCAATTAATAAGTGAAATGTGTTGGTACCTAAGTCAATAACGGCAATGGGCGAGTCCATGCGTAAAAGTAGGTTGAAAACTGTTTCGGGTGTGCTTAAATCAATAAAAACACGATATATTTCGACTTCTAATTGTTATCCGCCATTCATGACAAAACGCACCCAAAAGGATCCCGTCCTCCAAGCCAAGTACGATGAACTTCACCGGAAAAGTGAAGAAGCGTTATTAGGAGGAGGTGAAAAACGAATCGAGCAGCAACACGCGAAGAGCAAACTTACCGCACGGGAGCGTGTTCAGTTATTGTTGGATGAAGGCACCTTTGAAGAGCTTGGAAAATTTGTGATGCACCGGAGCAAAGACTTTGGGCTGGACAAGGAATATTATTTAGGCGATGGTGTGGTAACTGGATACGGAAAAGTGAATGGAAGACTGGTGTATATTTTCTCGCAAGACTTTACAGTATTTGGTGGATCGCTTTCTGAAACCCATGCGGAGAAGATTGTGAAGATCATGGACCTCGCCATGAAAAATGGGGCACCGGTTATTGGGCTCAATGACTCAGGCGGTGCGCGCATCCAGGAGGGAGTGGTGTCACTGGGTGGCTATGCCGATATTTTTTATCGTAATACGCTGGCTTCCGGAGTAGTGCCTCAGATCTCTGCCATTATGGGGCCTTGTGCTGGCGGAGCTGTGTACTCACCTGCCATTACCGACTTTATTTTCATGGTAGAAAATACTTCGTTCATGTTTGTGACCGGCCCCAATGTGGTGAAAACGGTAACGCATGAAAACGTAACCGCTGAAGAATTAGGAGGTGCTTCTGCACACAGCACGAAAAGCGGAGTGACTCATTTTTCTTGTGCGAACGAAGCTGTTTGTATTGATCAGATTAAAAAGCTGTTAAGCTACATTCCCCAGAATTGTGAAGATGATGCCCCAAGAGTTGCCTATACAACAGGCACTGAAAAGCGTGAAGTATTAAACGGTATCATCCCATCAAATCCAAACCAACCTTACGATATGCGCGAGGTGGTGAATGGAATTGTGGATGAAGGAAGTTTTTTTGAAGTACATCAGAATTTTGCCGAAAATATTATTGTGGGCTTTGCGCGGATTGCCGGAAGAAGCATTGGTATTGTGGGTAATCAGCCTGCTTCGTTAGCCGGAGTGTTGGACATTGATGCCAGCGTAAAAGGCGCACGATTTGTTCGCTTCTGCGATTGTTTTAACATTCCGTTGCTGGTGTTGGAAGATGTTCCGGGCTTTTTGCCGGGCACCGATCAGGAATGGAATGCGATTATAACCAATGGAGCCAAGTTGTTGTACGCATTCTCAGAAGCCACCGTTCCTCGCGTAACGGTGATCACTCGAAAAGCTTATGGTGGCGCGTATGATGTGATGAATTCAAAACATATTGGGGCCGACATGAACTATGCATGGCCAACGGCAGAGATTGCAGTAATGGGCGCCAAAGGAGCAGCTGAAATCATTTTCAAGAAAGAAATTTCTGAAGCGACCGATCCAAAAGCAAAACTGGATGAAAAAGTTGAAGAGTACACTCGCAAGTTTGCTAATCCGTACCGGGCAGCACACCGTGGGTATATCGATGAAGTGATTTATCCTGATCAGACCAGGGAAAAACTCATTGCAGCTTTTGAGATGTTGGAAAATAAAGTAGCCAAGTTGCCGAAGAAAAAACATGGGAATATTCCTCTTTAAAAAGTGTTGAGGTGTTAAAGTGTTGAGGTGTTAATGTTAATCATCACACGTGTAACTTAAAAACTTCAGCACCTAAGCACCTAAACACTTGAGCTTATAAACACATAAAAGACATGGACAAAAAAAGTAAAGAATTCTTATTCAAGTATCTCAACAATGCTTCGCCTACCGGCTTTGAATACTCGGGCCAACAGATATGGTTAAACTACCTTAAGCCTTATATCGATGATTATATGGTAGATGTTTACGGTACTGCGGTGGGTATTGTGAACCCAAAAGGCCAGTACAAAGTGGTGATTGAAGCCCATGCCGATGAAATTTCATGGTTTGTGAATTACATCACCGAGGACGGGTACATTTATGTTCGAAGAAATGGTGGTTCCGATCACCAGATTGCCCCCTCCATGCGCGTTAATCTTCATACCGAAAAAGGAATTGTAAAAGGTGTATTTGGGTGGCCGGCCATCCACGTGCGCGATGCCGCTAAGGAAGAAGCGCCTTCCTTAAAAAACATCTTTATTGACATTGGTGCCGAGTCAAAGAAGGAGGTTGAAGCCATGGGTGTTCATGTTGGTACCGTGGCCACCTTTGAAGATGAACTGATTGAACTCAATAAAAATTATCTGACAGGGCGTGCGTTGGATAACCGCATGGGTGGTTTTATGATAGCCGAAGTTGCCCGCAGACTGAAAGAAAATAAGAAAAAGCTTCCCTTCTGTCTGTATGTGGTTAATGCCGTTCAGGAGGAAATCGGGCTGAGGGGGGCGGAAATGATCTCACGCAGACTTAAACCGGATCTGGCCATTTGTACCGATGTTACCCACGATACCCAATCGCCCATGTACAATAAGAAGGAGAGCGGCAACCTGAAATGTGGCTTGGGCCCGGTGGTTTGCTATGGTCCGGCCGTTCAGAATAACGTGCTGAAAATGCTCATCCAAACCGCGGAAAAGAAGAAAATTCCATTCCAGCGCCAGGCCGTTAGCCGTTCAACAGGTACGGATACCGACTCTTTCGCATATTCATTCGAAGGAGTAGCTTCAGGGCTCATTTCATTACCTCTTAAATACATGCATACAACCGTTGAAACGGTACATAAAAATGATGTCGAAAACGTTATAAAACTCATTTATGAGGTGTTATTGCAAGTAAAACCGGATCAAAACTTCCATTACATTAAGTAATAAGCCCTTAAATCTTACATTCGAAAGAATCTGGTCTGTATAGGCTCTTCCACGCAAGCGGGAGGGCCTATTTTTGTATCATCAAAACGGAGAAAAGACCAGAAAAATGAAAAAGATTCAAAAAACACTCTTAGCGCTGTTCATTTTTAGTAGCAGTGCAGTATTTGCGCAAGACAGACCCATGCACGAAGTTTATTCGATGATGGTGTACAACTTTATTAAGTATGTTCAGTGGCCTGACCACGCAGAAGGTGGTGAGTTTGTGATTGGTGTGGTTGGTAATAACGACCTGTACAATACGCTCAACTCATGGTACGGTGGTAAGCCTCGCGGTTCCAAAACCTATGTGATTAAAAAATTCAACTCTGCTGCTGATGTTTCAGCTTGCCAGGTTGTTTTCATCGATAAGGCAAAGAGCCACGACTTTGATGCGATCAATAGCAAAGTAAAAGGAAAGGGTACCCTGGTGATTACTGATAAGGCAGGATTAGGCGAGAAAGGAAGCGGTATCAATTTTAAAAATGTAGATAACAAATTGAAGTTCGAGTTGAATCAGCGTGCTGTAGAGGCATCAAACCTTAAAGTAGCTGGAGCACTTTCTTCAATGGCAATTTTGATTTAAGGGTTGTTTGGTGAAAATCCTCTCCCGCAATGTGGGGGAGGTTTTCTATGGAAACCCTGAAAAAATTGTAACTTGGAATAATTTAAAACCCTCAATTGTTATGAAAAAAGTTTTTTTATCACTCGCGACACTGGTTTTTTGTGTTAGTGTTTGGGCGCAGGAAAGAGCCACACACGAAATACATGCTGCCATGTTGTACAACTTTATTAAGTATGTTCAGTGGCCGGATGATGCCGCAGGCGGAGAGTTTGTAGTGGGCGTTTTGGGTGAAGATGATGTCTTCAACACCCTTAAAACCTGGTACGATGGAAAGCCAAAAGGCAGTAAGAAGTATGTGATTAAGAAGTTGGGCTCAGCCGCTGAGGCATCTTCTTGCCAGGTTGTGTATGTTGGCAAAGATAAAAGTAAAGAATTTGACGGTGTTAAGTCCAGCACAACTGGTAAGTCTGTTCTTACAGTTACCGATGGCAACGGACTTGGACAAAAGGGAAGCTGCATCAATTTTAAAGTAATTGACGGAAAGCTGAAGTTTGAATTGAACCAGGCTACCGTTACCAGCTCAAACCTGAAGGTGTCAGGTCAGTTGACAAGCATGGCTATTGTGATCTAAAAAGTATCGATCAATTTCAGATTGAAGAGTAAGATGAGTGTGGAGTGGAGTTTCCAGGAATTGATTGAGAACTCGAATGATATTTTTATCGTAGTTGACAGAACCTATAAAATACGATACATATCTTCCTCAGTTTTAAAATTGTATGGCACCCGGCCAATCGCATTACTGGGGAGAGACATTTTTGATTATGTGACTGATGACAGGGTTGAAGAGATTAAGAAGAGTCTCGAAGGTTCAGTAAACGGACAATCCTACGAAATAGGGTTAGAACTTAAAAAAGGCATTAAAACCTATTTTAATGTTCATGTTTCAAATGCGCATCAGACGGATGCAGCAAAAGGTTTTGTATTGAGATTGCATGACATTACTCAAACGAAGGCAAAAGAAACGGAGCTTATTAATACCAATAAGCAACTGGATCAGGTGATTTATAAAACCACACATGATCTCAAAGCCCCGGTTCTTTCAGCGCTTGGTTTGGTAAATGTGGCTGAAAGGGCACCGGCAGAACAACAACAGGAATACCTGCGGTTGATTAAAAGGAGTCTGCTGAAGCTGAATTCGTTTATTGAAGAAATGAATAACTTCTTTCGGAACGAGAAGCTGGCAGTACAGCGGGAAAAAATTGAAATCGGACAACTGGTTCAGGATGAAATTCAGAGTTTGAAAAACCTCTATCATGCCGATAAAATCTGTATGGAGGTGGAGGTAAACGAAAGCTCGGAGCTTTTTTCAGACCTGGTGAGGGTGAAAACAATTTTAACCAACATCCTGACGAATGCCATCAAGTATGCCGATCCTTCGAAAGCTGATCCGTTCATTCGGGTTGCCATCAGGGTGGGAGCTGAGTTTTGTGAAGTAGTTATTTCCGATAATGGAATTGGAATTGAGGAAGCGCATATCGGAAAAATTTTTGAGTTATTTCATCGCGCCACTACACAGTCGCACGGTACCGGTATCGGATTATTTATTGTAAAAGATACCATTGAACGCCTGAACGGAACGATTGAGGTGCAATCGAAACCGGGAAAGGGCACAACGTTTAGAATACAAATACCAAATCAGCTGTACCAAACAGCGGGTTTGAATTAAGATATACGCGCAGGGTCACGGAGTTTTATTGAGAGGGTCTTTCTTCGTGTGCTCTGTGCGTTTTTTTTTTATCATGATTATTGGATTGGAGGATTATCAGGATTAATCCTTGCCTGGTAGACGCAATCATACATTTAATCCCTTAAAATCAATCTTGATAATCCTTAAATCTTGAAAATCATGATCTATTTTTGTTCTCATGTTCTTGAGAACGTTTACCGATCAACTTGCAAATCAAATTTCAATTCCCAATCCGCCTCAGCGGATTATCTCGCTTGTTCCTTCTCAAACTGAATTGTTGGCCGACCTCGGGCTTGAAGATCGGGTTGTAGGCATTACCAAATTTTGCGTTCATCCTGGAGGGTGGAGGAATACTAAAACCATTGTTGGCGGTACAAAAAATTTCAGGTTTGATGTGATTGAATCGTTAAACCCTGATTTAATTATCGGCAACAAAGAAGAGAACTACCGGGAAGGAATCGAAAAACTGCAGTTGACCTACCCGGTGTGGATGAGCGACATTGTTACTGTACAAGATGCGTTGAGTATGATTGAGCGGCTGGGAGAACTGACCGGAACAACCAGCCAGGCAATAAAAATTAAAAGTCAGATTGAAGCTTCATTTTCCGGACTTAAAAAACTTCCACCTCTTCGCACGTTATACCTCATTTGGAAAAACCCATGGATGGGTGCCGCCCCGGGTACCTTTATTTACGAAATGCTAACGGCAGGGGGTTTAGTCAATTGCCTGGAGAGGCACAACCGTTACCCAGAAATCAGTGGAGAAGACATCCGATTGCTAAACCCTGAGTTGATCTTGCTTTCTTCTGAACCATATCCGTTTCAGCAAAAGCATGTAACAGAACTCCGGCAACTCTGCCCAAAAGCCAACATCATGCTGGTGGATGGTGAAATGTTTTCGTGGTATGGGAGCAGGCTTGTGAAGTTTTCGGAGTATTTACAAACAATCGACATACTTTGAAATGAACGCGATACAGAGAATTTGAGAATCTATTGAATAACTTCTATTGCAGTTGTGTTTCTGCTGGTGTGAACAATCTCTAGTATTCGTACCTCCTTGTCACTTACCCTATAAATAATCTTATAGCTCCACTTGGCAACAGAGCGGTATTCATTTCCTTTATGTTCCAGGTATGGCTCCAAAGAATATCGTTCGGGCATCTTTTTAAGGCTGGCGGTCAGTTTTAAAAGCCCTGTTCTGACTTTTTTCGCGGCTGCGGGAGATTCTTCTTTGATATAATGTACGATCGCTTTTAATGATGCCTTGGCGTTGGTATCCCAGCGTACACGATAGAGTTTCATTTACCAACTTTCAGATTCTTTTTCTAAATCTTCCTGCGATGTATATTCTCCCTTGTCCATTCGTTTTTCTGCAGCTTCTATTTGCATGATCAGTTGCTTTCGGGTTATGGGTTCGCCAATCATGGTATACCCAACAACAGGGTTGTTTTGCTTGAGCAAGTTCTTAATCTGCTCAATAATAGAGCTATCCTGTATCTTTGCCACCTCCTCAATTACATGTAATTTTTCTGCCTGTAGATCCATGATTCTAATATTGTTCATTAAAGATAACTGATTTTGGCAACTCATTGGCGATTTTGTTTCCCCTATGAGTTTTAGCGAATATTTTTTTTTGCAATATTCAACAAAACCTTACATGGTAAAAATAGCTATTTGGGCAGGGAGTTAATGAATTCTTTCAGGTTCATACCATTTGAAAATCCGCCTCGTTTTTCACCAGGCGAAAATTGATCACATTTTACTTTAAATAGTACAGCTAATAAGTATACAGCTTATAAGTGAAATTTGTTTTTCAATATTTCTATTCACTACATTCAATAAGGTTTCGATCGAATCTACTTGCTAATTTTATTTATTGAGAATGCTAACCAATTTAAAAAAACCACTTATGAAAAAGATATTCTTAACATTATTTCTTTCGGTTTTAACCCTTACATTCTACAAGTGTAATATGGAAACAACCGATGAAGTGCTAAATAATGTCGACCCTCTATTGAGGGAATTTGTTCTGTCAGCAGATTTTAAGAACTATTCTAGTTTATTAAGCAAAAAGGATATTGATTATACTAAGTCCAAAGTGCTTTATTTGGATAACGATAAGACAATGCCTGTTATTAGTATAATATTTACAAGGGACAATAAGATCGTATCTTCCGTTGAGGCTGTTAAAAACTTTAATATAAATATAAAGCTGCCGAACAATGGTGAATTTTTTATGTTCTATCGCGATTTTGCTAGTTTTGATTTCAACACAAATACTGGTGAGATTAAATTGCTTGATTTGAATTTTGATTCATTTGAGTTTGGAAGTCTTAAATACGAAGCTGGAGAAAATATTGAAGCCGAGATATTACCATTACCTGAGTCTATCAATATGAAGTATAAAGGGGTATTTGATAAAAATGAGATGTACCTTAATTCAAAAGCAGCTACAAATAGTACGACTGCGGGTAAAGCAGTGCCTTGTGATTCAAGCGGTAATGGGAATGTTTCTTTTAGTGAGTGCTACTTTTGCTTTAATGGCTCTTGCGCTCAGGATGCTAATTGTTTCACATTATGTTATGGTATTGGTGACATTGCAGGTGCAATTGGTACTGGTGTTCCGCTATGTCAGGGATCAATTGCGGCAGCGTGTGTTTACATATCAATTGCATATTAAATTTAATCTGATATGAAAATATATGGGTTGATTGGAATTGTTGTACTTATCTATACCATCCTTATCTTGGTAATTGGTATTTATGCAAGGATTGATTTTCATTCTCGTAACTTTCGATCTAGAGAAGAAAGAATTTATTGGCGTAAGCGACTGTATTTCCTTTCTATCTCTTCCGGATTTCAATATTTAAGATATTTATTATTTCTTTTTAAACAGAAGCAGAATTTGAAGGTGCGATGATAAATTTGGTATCTGATCATGCTTACTGGTCAAATACTTTTGCTGTTTTTGCTGTTCGACATTTGTAATGTCAAACCAAGATAAGCCGGATTTTTAATCCAAAAAGCTAAGCCAGCAAGTTCTAACAGCCGCTTGCTATCGATAAATGTGATTATTGCAGGGATGGATTGTAAACCCTTGTTATCTAGTATTCGACATTACAAATGTCGAACAGTGTTTCAACAGTATTCGATTGAATCAGAAAGAATCAAAACCCAATGACTTTATATCCTCCCAAAATCCGGGGTACGACTTACGCGTAACAGCCGGATTTTCGATAGTAATATCAGTCAGGGTAGCCAGGGGTGCAAACGCCATAGCCATGCGGTGATCGAGGTAGGTGTGAAAGAATAAATCCTGAAGGTTGATTTTTTCGGGTGGCGTTAAAATCCACGCACTTCCCTGTTCAACAAATGAAGAACCTAGCTTTTTCAGTTCGGTCTGCAGTGCTTTTATCCTGTCGGTTTCCTTGATCCTCAAACTTTCCAATCCTGTGAATGTTCCCTTGATGCCTTTGGCAGCACATACCACCGCTACCGTTTGGGCCAGGTCGGGGCAATGTTTAAAATCCAAGGTTAATTCCGTCTGGTGGGCTGATTTGGTTAAGATCAACGAGTTGCCTTTGGCCGAAGACTGCACGCCCAATTTTTCCATAATATCCAGAATCACCCGGTCGCCTTGCAACGATTTTAAGGTCATATTGGGCAATTCTATTTCAGCCTCAGTGGCCAGGGCAGTAAAACCATACCAATAGCTGGCTGCCGACCAGTCAGACTCAATGGTGACCGTGGCCGGGGTATAGGCTTTTGGTTGAATTGTAACTGCCTGCTCCGAAACCTGGCAATCCACCCCGAACTGCCTCATAAGTGAGGCCGTCATTTCAATGTAAGGCTTGCTGGTAACAGGGCCTTCAAATTTCAAAGTCAGTCCTTCCGGTAAGGTAGGGGCAACCATCATCAGGGCAGAGATGTACTGGCTACTTATATCGCCCCGGATGGTGATTTCGCAGGTTAGTTGTCTGTTAAACCCAAGGGTTTTCACAGGCGGGAATTCTTCTTTTTCTGCGTAAGCGATATCGGCCCCAATTTTTCTGAGCGCATCCACCAGGATGGCGATGGGCCGGTGCTTCATCCTGTCGGTTCCGGTGATCACCTTACTTTTTCCTGTTATGGCGCAATAGGCGGTAAGAAAACGCATAGTAGTTCCGGCATCCTCCACATCCAATTCGAGATCGGGTGAGTTGATAAGCCGGTTCATGAGTACCGTATCATTCGCATCAGACAGGTTCAGGAGTTGGGAGGTGCCCTGCCTGCCGGCCGGTAGGCTTTCGGCCAGGGCTTTCAGAATAAGCGCCCGGTTGCTGATGCTTTTTGAGGCCGGTAAATTTTTTACCGATCCGTGTAGTACCGTTTTTTTGTAAAGCGTAATATGAGGATGCAAGACTACTAGGTGTTAGGGTTCGAAATAAAAATTTTTATTCTTCTTTCTTTTAATGCACGAAACATTTGTGACTAAATTTGGGTTAAATCTACTATGAGTACGACAAGAAAAATAGCGATTGGATTAGGTGTTGCATCTGGGGCTTTGTTGGCAGCGTGGCTTCTTACCGGTGACCGTAAGAAGAAAACCAAAGAATTTATTGCTAAGAAAGCTGAATCTATCAAAAAGACCTTCAACAAGGATAGCGAATCACATGACGATTCTGAAGTTCATTATGTTTGAAGCGAGCGATAGTATGCCAGACACGCCACGATCTCATCAAGCCTGATTTCCACATCATAAATGGCCTTCCCAATGCCTTCGGGGAGGACACAGCGTACACTATTGCCTTTATTTTTCTTATCCTGTAAGCACAGCGCAGCAATTTCGGACTGCTGATTTTCCTGAAAAGATAGTTTTCCAAAGATTTGCAGGATATAGGTTTCAATTTCCTTCAATTCTTTTTCACTTAGCGAGCCTCGCTTCATCCCCAGGTATCCCTCAGCAATCAGTCCGGCAGCAATAGCCTCACCGTGCAAAATCTTATTTCCTTTACCTAAGAAGTATGTTTCAAGGGCATGGCCAACCGTGTGACCGGCATTCAGGATTTTGCGTAAACCCTTTTCGTGAGGGTCTTTTGCAACAATGGAACTTTTGAATGCTGCAGATTTTGAAACCAGCGCTTCCCATGGTTGATCCTTCAATCCCTTTGTGCGAATCTCATTCCATAACTTGTTATCCGATATCAGCGCATGTTTGATTACCTCGGCAAAACCTGACCGAAGTTCGGTTTCAGGCAGGGTTTGAAGGAAACCTGTGTAGATCAGGTTGAGTGCAGGTTCTTTAAACACCCCAATCTGATTTTTAAAATAATTAAAGTCGATACCAAGCTTTCCTCCAATACTGGCATCGGCCTGGGCCAGCAGGGTTGTTGGAATGGTTATAAAATCGATACCCCTTTTAAAGGTGGCAGCGCAAAAGCCACCCATATCGCCAAGCACCCCACCGCCAAGCGCAATGAGTGCAGCATGCCTGTCAAGCCGGGCGTCTGTCATGGCCTGCCAGATGATGGAGCAACTTTGAAGCGTTTTATGTTCTTCCCCGCCTGGCAGAACAATTGGGATGTAGGCAGGTAAATATGTTTGCAAAAGGGGCAGACAGTGGGTATGGGTATTTTCATCCATTAAAACCACCAGGCCAGAATACTTCTTTTCGGAGAGAAATTTCTGCAAGTCGATACCGGGGTTTTGCGTAAGGGTGATATTGGAGGTCATTTTCGGGTAGTTCAAAACCTGGGAATCGGGGAGGCACTTGTTTGTAGGCCTGGAGATGCATCCACAAAATATTTAAAGGCCTGAACCCTAAAATTACCGGTTAGAGCTTAAATCACAAACTTCATAAAATATGGTTTAAATCATATTCTGTGCAGATTTGAAGGTTGATTTTTGGGTTATCTTTGCCCGCCCGGAAACATGCCATTTGGGCTGGGCCGAAACGATTATTTTATCATTAATTATCCTATGGAAGCAGAACCGAAAATTAAATTTGAAGACACCGCTGTTGCCTTTTCGTATAAGTCTGACTTGGAATTAAAAAAAGCACATTTCATTTTTTCGTTGGTTAACCATCCGTGGATTTCTGCCATGGCTACAGGACTTGTTAAATGGTCGTTAAAAATAGGATTGCCGATAGAGGGGATGATCAAGAGCACAGTTTTTTATCATTTCTGCGGAGGCGAAAGTATTGAGAGTGCCAAAGAGGCCTCTGACCGGTTGGCGAAATATGGAATTGGTACCATTCTCGATTACTCAGTAGAAGGCGAAAAAACAGAAGCCGGTTTTGAAAAAACCACCGAGGAAATAATCCTGACCATTGAAAAGGCGCGTCAATCCAATAACCTTCCCTTTTGTGTATTTAAAGCAACCGGTGTTGCTTCTGCAGAAATTTTTGAGAAAGTGCAACGTAAGGCTCAGTTGAACCAGGAAGAACAGGCTGCCTTTGAAAAAATAAGAGCACGCGTGAACCGCATTTGTGCGAAGGCCTTTGAATACAAGGTTCCTATTTTGATCGATGCCGAGGAGACCTGGATTCAGGATCCAATAGATGCATTGGTATATGACATGATGAAAAAATACAATTCAGAAAAGGCTATTGTTTGGAACACCTATCAATTATATAGAACGGAGTCGCTTCAAAACCTGAAAAATACCTTTGCCGAGGCTGAAAAAGGGAACTACCATGTAGGGGTAAAACTGGTGCGGGGTGCCTACATGGAAAAAGAAAGGGAGCGTGCCGAAAAACTTGGTTATCCAAGCCCGATTCAACCAACCAAAGAGGCCAGCGATAAAGCCTTCAACGATGCCGTTGAGTTTTGTGTATTGAACAGACACAGGGTCTCGATGATGTGCGGTTCGCACAACGAATACAGTAACCTGTTCCTGACACAGCTAATGGAGAAACATGGAATCGCCATTCACGATGAAAAATTCTGGTTTGCCCAGCTTTATGGAATGAGCGACAATATTTCATTTAACCTGGCCAAGGCAGGCTACCGGGTGGCCAAGTATGTTCCGTACGGACCTGTAAAATCGGTGATGCCATACCTTCTCAGAAGAGCCGAAGAGAATACTTCTGTTGCCGGACAAAGCAGCCGTGAACTGATTTTGATACGGAAAGAATTGAAAAGAAGAAAAAAAGGATAGCCAGATTATACCCTGTTTCATACCTCAATTTGTTAGTCTTGCAATCCCTCCTCTGCCAATGAAAGAACATCTTTGTCCTTGGCGGACGATTGGCAGGATTTAATGTGCTCCGCTTTTTCAAGATGCTCCAGATACAAACGGAGCGCATTTTCAATCAGTTTATTTTTTGGAACAGAAAGGTGCTTGGCTTTTTCTCAAAGCATGTGAGTAAACTGTCGGGGAAGGTACTTGTGAAGGTTGCCAAAAGATGAAATTAATTTATAATTGATACCTCACTATTAATCGACTATTTTTGCCCAAAACTCAGAATTAATGTCATTAAGCGAACAAGAACTGATCAGGAGGCAAGCCAAGGAAGAACTCGAAAAACTGGGGATCAATCCGTATCCGGCCGAGTTATTTGAAGTAAATGCCTCCGCTGCTGAGATACATGAAAATTACGAACGTCATAAAAGTGACTACCGTCAAATTTCCATTGCAGGTAGAATCATGACCCGGAGAATCATGGGCTCTGCCTCTTTTGCCGAGTTACAGGATGATACCGGTCGCATTCAAATCTATTTCCGCAGAGATGACCTGTGCCCGACCGAAGATAAAACACTCTATAATGTTGTTTTCAAAAAGCTGCTCGATATCGGTGATATTATTGGAGTGAAAGGCTACGGATTTACAACCCAAACCGGTGAAATTTCAATTCATGTTACCGCTTTTAAAGTTCTGTCAAAATCGTTGCGCCCGTTACCCATCGTTAAAGAAACTACCGATGAACAGGGTGTTGCACATAAGCACGATGCCTTTACAGATCCTGAACAGCGCTACCGGATGCGCTATGTCGATATGATCGTCAATCCAGAAGTGCGTGACACTTTTATTAAACGTACGAAGCTGGTGAACTCGATGCGGACGTATTTAAATGATAAGGCGTACCTCGAAGTTGAAACCCCCATTCTTCAACCGTTATACGGAGGCGCGGCAGCAAAGCCTTTTAAAACGCACCACAATTCGCTTGACATGACTTTGTACTTGCGTATAGCCAATGAACTTTACCTAAAGCGGTTGATTGTTGGCGGATACCACGGGGTATATGAGTTTTCAAAAGACTTCCGAAATGAGGGAATGTCCCGTTTCCATAATCCGGAATTTACGCAAGTAGAATTGTATGTAGCCTACAAAGATTACTATTGGATGATGGATTTGGTAGAAGAGATGATTGAGCAGGTTGCGCTTGATTTACACGGAAAAACGTTGGTAAGGGTTGGCGATCACGAAATTGATTTTAAACGCCCATGGAAACGGTTCACCATGTTTGAAGCCATTCAGCATTTTACAGGCGTTGATATTTCACAAATGGATGAAGGCACTTTGCGAACAACCTGTAAAGAACTTCACGTACCGGTGGATGAGACCATGGCGAAAGGAAAACTTATCGATGCTATTTTTGGCGAGAAGTGTGAGCCACTTTTAATTCAGCCGACTTTCATTATGGATTACCCGGTGGAGATGTCGCCATTGGCCAAGAAACATCGCAGCGTTCCTGGCCTGGTAGAACGATTCGAAGCCATTTGCAATGGCAAAGAAATTTGTAATTCATTTTCAGAATTAAATGATCCTATTGATCAGCGTAAGCGGTTTGAAGAGCAATTAGAATTAGGCAAGCGTGGCGATGAAGAGGCTATGACACTGGATGAAGACTTTTTGCGTGCGCTTGAGTTTGGTATGCCCCCAACGGCAGGCCTGGGTATTGGTATTGATCGTCTGTGCATGATCATGACAAATTCTCCATCCATTCAGGATGTTCTTTTCTTCCCGCAAATGAAACCCGAAAAACAAGGTGGAGGTTTTACCGAAGCTGAAGCCAATCAATTGGGTATTCGCATGGAGTTATTCCCCATTCTTCAAAAAATGAATATTCAGTCGGTTGAACAGCTAAAAAGTTTGAAAGCATCGAAATTGTTCAACGATGTATGTGGGTTGCGAAAAAAACTGAAGTTGGAACACGTTCAGAATCCCACCATGGAAGAAGTTGAAGGCTGGCTGAAATGATAGACTTTAGCAGGATCCGCCAGGAGAAGGTCAAGAAACTTCTTCACGACCATAATATTGTTTCACAAAATGATTTAAGCAAACTTCAATCTTTTTGTTATAACGCCCATGACGGAAAACCCTATCATAAACACATCAAATCTTTTTTAATTGGGGCAGATATCAATGCCGTTTGGAAGGCCTACAAAACCATCAGTCCGGAAGAAACATGGCGGGGAAAAATGGTTTCCTTTGGACTGATGTATTCCAGATTGAAGAATGAAATTTCATATCCTGAGGATGTATACCATGGGATAGAAGCCGGACAGATAATTTTTTTGAACCTGAATTTGTTTGCCAACCTGGTACACTTAGCAGTTGGCCATGAGGTAACCGATGTAAACGATCAGGAAAAAACAATTAAGATATGCTATCTCCAAAATGGAGCTTCAACAGGCACCCAGTTGATTCAATTGAAAGAAAGCGGAAATCAAACAACAGTCATCCACGAAACGTGGTACAGAAGCGGCTCGCTCTTTCGCGATAAGCTACTATACCCCGGGTTCCATGAGAAAGGCCTGACTGAGTTTCATCTCAACGTGAAGGCAAAAGTAGAATCAGGTTCCTGATCTATAAATTATCGTAGAAGGGCTTTCTTCTTTCCATCTTCAAATCCTGTAAAACAGAAGCCTTAACATTAATAGATAAATTATAAGAGGTAAACGGCCCGAAAGGAACCCAGAAGAAGTTGAGTGTCCAGCAGTGCAGGTCGCGGGCAATAGTAACGGTGGTTTGCGTAAACTCTTTGCTTTCAAAATGGTACCCCGAACTAAAGTTTATTTTCCATTTTTCTGAAAGGGACATGTCGCCAGAGAATTGAACCGCCTGGGTAATGTTATGAATTTTTGTTGTTGTTGGCTGTTTAACCGATCGGGTATAATTCAGACTATAATTAATTCGTAAACTCCAGGGAATTTCGAAATCGATGTAGGCGTTAGGGTTGTTCAGCAGAAATTGTTTTTCCTGTTCGGGCAAATCCGATTTTAAAATTTTATCGCGGCTCTTCTGTTCATTTTCCCTTGCTTTAGGATTCAGGTTTGTACTGATGGCCATGTTCGCGGAAGTGATTCTTCCAATGCTGCCGGCTTTCCAGGCGAGTTCATCAACCCTGCGTTCGTACGTTTTTCCTTCTTCGGTTGTAAATGTTTTATAATAATAGGGGTCCAGTGTGGCGCTCATGTTAATGTTTAACTTGTTATCAAACGCATTGGTATTGGCAGATAAGCCGAAAGGCGCAAGATTAAAGGAATCGGCAACCAGGTTGTAAGATGAGTTAATAGAGAGGTTGTTTAGCAGACTTACCTTTCGTGCCACACTGTCCTTTTCTGACTGAACTTTCATTTCAACACTGTTTCCTACCCCAAACCCGATGGCCCCGCTCTTGCCTAAGGTTGAGGGGCCGTATACAAAACCTTCATGCCTCGATTTGTAAATAATTTTTCCGTTCTGGTTGATGGCCTGAAAATAATTGTCGTTTTTACTGAAATCGGGTGTGTAGCTGAACGAAAGCGTTGGGTTAACTACGTGGCGGATGGCCTTAATATTTCCGCGTTTCATATGATACGTTCCGTACACGCGTGTATTAATCCCTGCACTAAAGCTGTAGTTGGCAATCCGGTTAAATCCTTTGATGGTATCGGAGGTTAGTGTTGGCTGATTGTTTACGATATCATATTCCCAATTGAGTTTTTCGAAATACCATTTTTCTTCATAGCTCATCGAAGGAGAGATGGTGAAAAAACGAAAGGCTTTAAACGAATAGCCGATTGGTACGCTGTGACGAATTCCCTTTTTTCCGTTTTCATAAAATTTGGCAAAGTTTGCTCCATTGAAGGGCGCTATACTATCGGTGGTGGTACTGCTGCCGGTTTTTCCCATGTTGTTGGTAATGCGGTTGCTGGCGGCCATGCTGTAACCAAATGAAAAATTATCCAGTACGGTTTTTATGCCATCCTTTCGTTGAAACGGATATTGGTTTTGCATGTTTACAGTAAGGTTAGGCAGTTGCATATCCACCTGTTCGGTTTCAAGGTCCTGGTTGTGACTCAAGTTTACCCCCATGCTGAAAGGCGTGTTCGAAAACCGTTTGCTGTATGAAATATTGGAACTCAACTTCCTAGAGATGCTGTTGATGCTGGACGAACTCAAATCGGTGTAAGAATAATTCAGGTTGTTATTTTTATTGTACGATGACGTAGCAGCATTTACGGAGGCTGAAAACCGACCGGTACCTTTCGATTGCGGTGAGTGTGTCCACGCAAGACTAAAATCTTTCTGAACACTTTTGTCTTCTATATCGGAGGAAGCAGGATACCGCGAATAGCTGAAATTAAAATTACCGTTAAAGCTGTATCGCTTCATATACGGTGATTGAATGTAAATGGCGTGCCCGCCTTTTGAATAAATATCGCCTGTTAGGGCAAGTTTGAAATATTCACTGATATCAAAGTAATATCCGCCTCTGCGAAGGTTGAAACCACGTGTGCGATCCTCACCGTACGATGGTACAATAATTCCCGACTTGCTTTCGCGCTGGGCGGGAAACATCCCAAACAAAAAGCCAATGGGTAATGGAATATCATTGAACTCCATATAGAAAGGTCCCGAAACAATTTTATCGTTCGGAATGGCTTTGGTCTTTGTTGCACGAATATTGAAGTGCGGATGTTCCATGCTGCAGGTTGTGTAGCTGTTTTTTAAGCTGAGCAGTTCATCGTTTTCATTTTTAAAAACCGTTTCTCCATGCAGGAAGCCCTCGCTCTGTTCGGTTACCACCTCGGTAATCCGTGCCCGGCCCGTTTTAAAGTTGTAAACGATGTCTTTCATTTCATACAGTTGCCCGCCATCTTTAAAAACAGGGTAGCCTACGCGCCTGCCCAGAGAATCCCTTTTTCCATTGGCTGTGAGGGTATTATTTTTATAGTCGATAATGATCTCCTCGGCATCCAACTCAATTTTGCCATATACAATTTTGGCATTGCCATAGAGCCAAACAATTTGGCTGTCAATGCTGCTGTTGATGGAGTCTCTGGCCGAATAATTGATAGTGGTTTCGATGTCGCTCTTGGGAGCAGTTTTGGTAGTATCGGCTGGTGTTTGAGTGGTATCTGATTCGATTGCCTGATTACCTGCCGGAATCTGCCTGAGGGGATTCTGAGAGAACACTGTTGAAGTGCCACTTATGATGAAAAAGAAAAATAACAATTGGAAAGGCCGCACAATTGGTGAGTTCGTTGGCAGGATAATGGCTTTTTGCGAAAATTTCACAACTTTGGGTAAAGTTATTGCAAATAGTTTGAACATCGTACGGCCCGTGAGGAATATTGGATTTACCGCCCTGTTTTTAGCAATTATCTTGCTAAACTCTTCAAGTACCTATCCGAAACAGGAGTTTAAGATCAAAACAATTGTTATTGATGCCGGGCATGGAGGAAAAGACCCGGGTACGCATGGCAAATCGCTTAAAGAGAAAAATCTTGTTTTAAAAATTGCCTTAAAAGTAGGAACCTATATTGAAAAGAATATACCTGGGGTTAAAGTGATTTATACCCGTAAAGACGATACGTTTATTCCGCTGGATGAACGGGCTGAAATCGCCAATACAAACAATGCCGACCTGTTTGTTTCCATTCATGCCAACGCAAGTCCGAGTGCAACAGCCTATGGCACTGAAACTTGGGTAATGGGTTTGGATAAGTCTGAAAAAAACATGGGAGTCGCCAAGCGTGAGAACTCGGTAATTTTATTGGATGAAAATTATCAGGAAAGATACGAGGGCTTTGATCCCAACAGTCCGGAATCTCATATTCTGTTTGAACTTACCCAAAGCGCCTATCAGGAAAGTAGTTTAAGGCTGGCATCGAACGTGGAGACCCAATTCAGCAAGCGTGTAGGCAGAAGAAGCCTCGGGGTAAAGCAAGGTCCCTTTTGGGTGCTGTGGCGAACAGCCATGCCCAGCATACTCATTGAGGTTGGATTTTTATCAAACGTACAAGAAGAGCATTACTTAGCCACCGAAGGAAACCAGGAATTGATTGCATCAGGAATCTTCAGGGCTATCCGTGACTATAAAAATGAAGTAGAATCCATTAAATTAGGCGCTGATTAATCCTAAATTTTTAACGAAACCTCATGAATATATCCAAAGAAGTAAAAGTCGGCCTGTTTATGGTCGTGTCGTTGGTGTTACTTTATGTGGGGTTTAATTACTTAAAGGGAATCGACTTCTTCTCTTCCACAAAAAAATACTATGCGGTCTATCACAATGTGGATAAACTCATGCCATCCAACCTGGTGTACATCAACGGTTATTCTGTGGGCAGGGTAAGTGCCATTCAGTTTAACCAGAAACAAAACAGCATTGTTGTTGAAATGGAAATCAACTCCGATGTTGTTCTGGGCGATTCTACCGTGGCATTTTTGAACGGTGATATTTTAGGTACCAAGTTTATTCAACTGGATGTTGGCAGTATTGCAACCCCCCTGAAACCCCGCGATACCCTTCGGTCGGATGTGGCAAAAGGTATTACCGACTTCCTGTCGGAGCCGGTAGCTGATTTGCAAACTACCTTGCGGAAGTTGAACAAAATACTCGACAACCTGGGAAGCAATTCAGAAAAGCTGGATGAAATCTTCAATGATTTTAAGGCCACTCCTAAATTATTGAACCGCACATTAGCCAATACCAACAGTAAAATCGACTCGCTTACGTATAACATTAGTTCGGTTACGGCAAATGTGAACAAGACACTCAACAACCTGCAACCCTCGCTGGTCAATCTGAAAACATTTACCGATTCGCTGAAGTCAGTCGAAATTAACCGAACCCTGGTGCGGGCGCAAGAGGCCCTTTCTAAACTGAACGAAACGCTCGCCAAAATGGGCAAAGGCGACAATACCATGAGTAAGCTGATGACTGAAGACACCTTGTATGTTAACCTTAACCGCCTATTGCTTACACTGGATACTCTGGCGAGTCATCTGAACGAAAACCCGAAACACTTCCTGGCCCCGCTTGGTAAATCAAGAAATAAAATTCAGCGCGACCTGGAAAAACAGAAGGACGAGAAGGATAAAAAATAATACAACCATTTAATTCCTATACCATGTCCGGCAAGGATCTGGAATTCAACAAAAACGAAGATCAGTACAAGCATCTGCTGCATCAGCTTCATGTGAAAGCCACCACCACCAAATTAGGCGGAGGTGAGAAAAAAATTGCCGAGCAGCATCAGAAAGGAAAATTAACAGCCCGCGAACGCATTCAATATTTAACAGATAAAGGGTCAGCGTTTTTAGAAGTTGGACTTTTTGCCGGAAAAAACATGTACAAGGAAGTGGGCGGGTGCCCTTCGGCCGGGGTGGTAACGGGTATTGGATACATCCATGGCCGCCCGTGCATGATTGTAGCCAACGATGCCACCGTAAAAGCGGGAGCGTGGTTTCCAATTACAGCTAAGAAGAATCTTCGTGCGCAGGAAATTGCCATGGAAAATCGACTCCCTGTTGTTTATTTGGTCGACAGCGCAGGCGTTTTTCTTCCGATGCAGGATGAAATCTTTCCCGATAAAGAACATTTCGGAAGACAGTTCAGAAACAATGCAAAAATGTCATCGATGGGTATTGTGCAAATTGCGGCCATCATGGGCAGTTGTGTAGCCGGTGGCGCATATTTGCCCATCATGTCGGATGAGGCAATGATAGTTGATAAAACAGGTTCGATATTTTTGGCCGGATCATACTTGGTAAAAGCCGCCATTGGTGAGGACATCGACAATGAAACCCTGGGAGGCGCCACCACACATTGTGAAATTTCCGGAGTGACCGATAATAAATTTCCGAATGACGAGGCCTGTCTTGATTACATCCGCTCGATCTTCAACAAAATCGGTCACAACGAAAAGGCGGGTTTTGATCGTATCAAGCCGACACTCCCGAAGCAAGAACCAAAAGAAATTTATGGTTTGCTGCCCAGCGACCGGACCAAACCCTACGACACGTTAGAAATTATTAAGTGCCTGGTCGATGATTCAGCATTTGATGAGTATAAAGATTTGTATGGTAAGACCATTCTTTGCGGAACCGCCCGCATCGATGGCTGGGCTGTTGGAATTGTAGCCAACCAGCGTAAGGTCGTAAAAACAAAAAAAGGAGAGATGCAGATGGGCGGAGTGATTTACTCCGACTCAGCCGATAAAGCCGCACGGTTTATTATGAATTGCAACCAGCGCAAAATTCCATTGGTGTTTTTGCAGGATGTGAGCGGATTTATGGTGGGAAGCAAAGCAGAACACGGAGGAATCATTAAAGACGGTGCCAAAATGGTAAATGCCATGGCAAATTCTACGGTTCCTAAGTTTACCTTCATTTTGGGTAACTCGTATGGTGCCGGAAATTATGCCATGTGCGGTAAAGCCTATGACCCAAGGTTAATTTATGCCTGGCCGTCAGCACAAATAGCCGTGATGAGTGGCGCTTCAGCCGCTAAAACTTTGTTACAGATTCGGGTTGCTTCCCTTAAATCACAAGGAAAGGAAATCAGCAAAGAAGAAGAAAATGCCCTGTTGAAAGAAATCACTGATCGCTATAACGATCAGCTAAGCCCTTACTATGCAGCAGCAAGGTTGTGGGTCGATGGAGTTATTGATCCGGTTGAAACGCGAAAAGTTATTTCAATGGGAATTGAGGCTGCCAACCAGGCGCCTGTGGAGAAGTTTAATGTGGGAGTAATTCAAACCTGAGGAAGGGGAATAAGGAAATAGGGGAATAGGGAAATAAGGAAATTGGGGAATAAGGGGATAAAGGAATAAAGAATAAGGAGATAAATCTATACCCTATGCCCTATACCCTATACCTTACACCTTATACCATTTTAACCCTATGGAATTCCTAAAGTAATGAACGATAAAGAACTAAAAGCCCTTGTTTCCCTCCTGGATGACCAGGACGATCAAATCGTTACGCAAGTGGTTGATAAAATCCGTTCGTTAGGAAAGGAAGTTATTCCCTACCTGGAGCAGGAATGGGAAAGTAACTTCAATCCAATAGTGCAGCGCAGGATTGAAGAGCTCATTCATAACCTTCAATATGAGTTATTAAAATCCAGAATTCAGGAGTGGTATAACACTCCGGAACAGGATTTACTCAGCGGCCTGTGGCTGGTTGCCACCTATCAGTACCCTGATCTTGAAGTAGAAAAATTAAAGCAGGAACTGGAACAAATTTATTATGAAGCCTGGCTTGAATTTAAGCCCGATTTGTATCCGTTCGATCAGATAAAAGTGCTGAATGGCGTCCTGTTCAATAAACTGAAATTTGGTGCGAACACAAAAAATTTCCACTCACCGGGTAACTCCATGATAAATGTGGTGCTGGAAACACGAAAGGGCAACCCCATTACCCTTTGTGTTATTTATTTGCTTGTGGCTCAAAAACTAAAAATGCCGGTGCATGGTGTTAACCTTCCTAATTTATTTATTGTCACCTACAAGGATGAGAAAACACAATTCTATGTTAATGCCTTTAATAAAGGGTTGATTTTTTCGAAGCAGGACATTGAAAATTATATTCATGAATTACGCCTGACTCCTCAGGATTCTTTCTTTCAGCCTTGTTCCAGTCTTGAAATCGTGCGCAGGGTGTTTCGCAACCTGATCATGTCGTTCGATAAAATGGGTGAACATGAAAAGGCCGAAGAAGTAAAAGAATTACTACTGCTGATTGCCGATGGTGCCGACCTGGGAGTTTGATTTATAATTTTAAAGCAACTTTGCGCCCTGGCGCTTTTGCGGTAAGGTACTTTTATCTCCGCTAACGGATACTGCATCCAACAGGTCTTGCCTCCTGCATTTCAATTTTTTGTTTGGTCGTTAGTTTTTCAATTGCTTCTTTCAGGTATGCTTTTTTAACACCATCAGCCGACTGGGGACTGTCATCAATGGCGCCCTTATATGCAACTGTCAATTTTCCACCCGATGAACGCAACAGAAAACATTCCGGGCTTTTATGGGCACCTAATGCCGTCATGGCTTTTTGTTCAATATCCCAGAGGTAAGGAATGGTAATCTCATGCTGTTCGATATACTTTTTCATTAGATCCATAGATTCATCTGAGTTGGCGTTAATCAGAAGAAACGCAATGGTCAATTTGGTGGCATCTGCCAAGGCCTGAACACGTTTCAGATAGTAGTCATCATAAGCGCAATCGGTACTTGTGAAAATAATGGCAATGCCGGCCCGGGAAGAAAAATCAGTAAGGGCCACATATTGTCCTGTTGTAACATTGGTCAGTGAAAAATTTGGAACAGCTTGTCCCATGCAGATAACAGGTGATAGCATTAAAAGCAAAATGAACCATCTCATAGGTCAGATATTGATTACAACTACAAAGCTACCGAAAACATAGTACTGCAGGGGTACGATCGTTTCGGTTTCGTTGATGATGATCTTCCCTGTAAGCTGACCGTTTTCTCCGGCTTTAAAGGGCTCAACAAGTAGGTGTTCGGCAAATACAAGGTCTTTCTTACCGTAAATTTTGATCAGGGCTTCCTTCGCACACCAATAAATGCAATGCTTGATCTCGTCAGTTCCGGCATCTTTTAATTCAGACGCGTGCAGCACGCGCGGTCCGATTTTCAGCAACTTTTCCTTGATTTGCTCCAGGTCGATGCCAACCGGTTTTTGGTTATCGGCAAGGGCTGCCACGTAAGGATAAGAATGACTGAGTGAAAGTTGAACCGTATGTTGTTTATAGGAAGGCTTGCCGAATACATCTTTTGTAACACCCTGAAAAGATTTACCCAGTGCCTCCAGCAGGTTGCGGGCCAGCACGCGACCGGCAATAAATTCGAGTCTTTTTTCCGGATGTGTAATTGTTTCGGGGATTGATTCGTATTCATGAACCAGGCTCAATAATGACGCCTCATCCTCCTGAATTCGCCAAATGCCCCAGGCACGTACATTTCCATTGTACTCTAATTTCTCAAGAGGCATTGATTATCCACGTTTAAATTTCAATTTTGTAAAAATCTGATAAAATTCCATACAACAGAGGCGTGCAAACAGTTAACGTACAAAAGCTTTGTACTTATTCAGGTCACCGTAGCAGTGTTTATGCCCTTCAGGCATCAGATAACCCGGATATTTTTTTTAGCGGGGCAGGCGATGGAATGATCGTTAAGTGGAATGTTCAGCACCCGGAAAATGGAGAGTTAATTGCCAAACTTCCGAATTCTGTTTACGCGCTCCATCATTTTCAACCGCAGGTATTGTTGGCGGGCCATAATTATGATGGCATTCATTTGTTGGATGTTCAGAATAAAAAAGAAACCGGGTCGTTACATTTTACAGAAGCAGCCATCTTTGATGTTCAATCGGTGGGGAACAAGGTGTTTGCAGCTTCGGGAGACGGAATGGTGACATCGATTGATGGGGAGAGGCTTTCTGTAGTTCAGAAAGTTAAACACAGCGAAAAAAATGCGAGAACCATGGCTATCCATGCCGAAAGAGGTGAGTTGGCCGTTGGCTATAGCGATCACTTTATACGCATATTTGATGTCGATACACTGCAACTGAAACAGGAATGGAAAGCGCATGGTAATTCTGTTTTTACAATACGGTATACGCCTGACGGCAAATTATTGCTGAGTGGTTCGCGCGATGCACGACTCAAAGCGTGGGATGTACCGGCCGGGTATTTGCAGGAAAGGGAGATTGTGGCGCACATGTACGCAATAAATCATATTGAATTTAGCCCGAATGGCAAACATTTCGTAACTTGTAGCATGGATAAGTCCATCAAGGTGTGGGACTTAGCCGAACTGAAGTTGTTGAAGGTTATTGACAAAGTCCGTCATGCGGGCCACGGCACTTCAGTTAACAAACTTTTATGGACATCACACCTGTTAAGTGCGAGTGACGATCGCACCATTTCGGCCTGGGATTTGATTTTTAATTTTGAAGACAGGTGAGTTTCACCCGTCTATTTTTTAAACTAAACTATTACAGCAATGAAAATTACACCGTTAGAAATCCGACAGAAAGCCTTTGAGAAAAACTTCAGGGGTTATAATTCCGATGAGGTGAATGCATTTTTACAGTCACTGTCACAAGAGTGGGAACGCGTACTGGATGAAGGAAAGGAGTTGCGCATAAAACTGGAAGCGTGCGAACGGGAAGTACTGAAGTTACGCGAGGTTGAAAGCTCGTTGTATAAAACGTTAAAAACGGCAGAAGATACCGGTGCCAACGTGATTGAGCAGGCACGTCAGGCTGCTGACCTGAATATGCGCGAGTCGCAGTTAAAAGCCGAGGCCCTTTTGAATGAGTCAAAAGTAAAAGCGCGCAACACCATTGAAGAAGCTGAAATGAAGTCTAAACAAACACTGGTGGAGATGGAAGACAGGCTGAAGTCAATGGTTGATCATTACAAAAAGCTTGAGAATACCCGCGATGAATTGTTGCTGGAATTGAAACGAATTTCACAAGATACCATCGAGCGGGTTGAGAGAATTAAAAGTGCGCAAAAGAATTTTGATGCCGACCAGCACGTGGCACAGGCGCGCAAGGAAATCAAGAAGACAATTTCCCCCAATGTTGAATTTAACTCTCCACAAGAGCCACAACCAGCCCCAACTTCGATAGGCGATGAAATTGAAGCGGAAGTAAGTAAATCGGTAATGGAAGAGTTGAGTTCACGAAAAGCAACCAAATCATTTTTTGACGAGATTGGATGAACGGACGCATAGCGCTTGAGGGCCTAGAGTTCCATGCCTTCCATGGTGTATATCCGCACGAGCGAGAATCAGGCAATTGGTTTGAAGTAGATATAGCGGTTGAAACAGATTTCTCGGAGGCTGCTAAAAACGATTCTCTTACCGGCACGATAGACTATGAAGCACTTTACCGGATTGTAAAATCTGAAATGGAGATGCCCTCCAAACTGTTGGAATCGGTAGCAGAGAAAATTGTAAACGATGTGTTACGGGAATTTAAAATGGTGATGCTTGTCGAGTTCAGTATTTCAAAAATAAATCCGCCCATCGGGGGGAAGTGTAAGCGAGCAACGGTACGTCTGGTAAAGAGGAGGGAATAGGGGGATAAGGGATAAGGATAAGGGAATAAGGATATATGGAGTAGTCTTACTACTTACTACTTACGTCTCGTTCAACAAACATAAATCCCCGGGCATCAGCACCTTCATGAAAATCAACTTCCTTTCCGATGATGTACATCGTGTGTTTTTTATCAACCACCACTGGAATGCCGTCAATGCTATAGGCCAGGTCTGAGGCCTTTTGTTTATCGAAGCCAATCATCAGGGAAACGCCTCCACAACCACCACCACGAACGCCCACCCGCAACGAATAACCTTCCGGGATATTCTTCGTTTGCATGATCTTGCGTATCTCTGTGGCTGCTTTCGCAGAAATGGTAACGGGTTGTATGTTAGAAAACATTTTAAAGGTTTGTTCTTAGTGACTTTGTGTCTTTGTGGCTATAATTCCGGCTTTGTTAGGCCACGAAGGCACCAAGACACCAATCTTTTATTCAACTTTGCGAAATCAAATCGTTAAGTGGCTTAAAATTATTTAAATTTCAAACACAAACAGAACGTTATTAATTCCTATGGACGCAATCATTGAATTCGGCAAGATTTTGATACCTGCTTCGGTAGTACTGTATGCAGCGTATTTGCTGGTGCGGTCCTTCCTGGCGAAAGAAATAGAACTTAAAAAACTGGAAATACGAGGCCATAGTATTGAAACGGTTCTTCCCCTGCGCATTCAGGCATATGAAAGAATGTGTTTGTTTCTGGAACGAATCAGTCCCCAAAACATGTTGATCCGGCTAAACCCCGGGCCTATTCCCGCCAAAGAGTTTCATCAGATGTTACTGGCGGAAATCCGTAATGAATTCAATCACAATGTTTCTCAACAGATTTTTATGACAGAAGCTGTGTGGGAGAATATAAAAAATGCCAAAGAAGACCTGGTGCTCACGATTAACGATGCGGCTTCCGAGATGAATACAGAGTCCTCCAGTCTTGACTTGTCCAAAAAAATATTTGAGCGGTACATCAACAAACCGGTAGATCCGGTAGCGCACGCTTTGAGCCAGCTAAAACTGGAGATACAGCAAACATTTTGAAAAATGTTTTTTTCGATAGAGCCCTGAACAGTGCAACCCGCCTATCGGGCAGCAAAGGACGTATTTTGCTGCTGTTAACCAGGCTGAGCAATAAAATGATGACCGTGAACTGGAATAAAGTTTCGCTTACTTCCGCAAAAGAAACCCTGAATATTTTTTCCAGAATTTCAAAAGCCTATGCTTCAGGGAAGTACTGTTCCGTACCATGGAAAACAGTGGTAACAATTTTAGCTGCCATCATTTACTTTCTGAATCCGCTGGATTTAATTCCGGATTTTATTCCACTTCTTGGATTAACAGATGATTTTAGTGTTTTGGTATGGGTGTTTAATTCGGTTAGTGGGGAAATCAATAATTTTTTGGACTGGGAGCGATCAACTACTGTTGCATGAAAACAGCCTTAATTGTTGGTGCTACGGGATTGATTGGAAAGCAAGTACTTCAGTTGCTGTTAAGTGATTCGCACTACCATAAAATTGTAACCATTACACGAAAACCATTGGACATAACTCATCAAAAACATGAAAATATTATTGTTGATTTTGACAAGTTATCAGCATGTGGGAGTTCGCTAAAGACCGATGATGTTTTTTGTTGCCTTGGTACCACTATCCGGATTGCCAAAACCAAAGAAGCTTTTCGAAAAGTTGATTTTGATTATCCGGTTGAAGTAGCGCGCCTTGCAAAAAAGTTTGGAGTCGAGCAATATTTACTGGTTTCTGCTTTGGGTGCCGATAAGCACTCAAAAATATTTTATAATCGTGTAAAAGGTGAAGTTGAAGACGCCATCACTCAGGTTGGCTTTCGTACGCTTCATATTTTCAGGCCATCACTTTTATTGGGCAAACGTGAAGAAGAACGCGCAGGCGAGGGTGCAGCCACTGTTTTTTTTAAGCTTTTTGGATTTTTAGTTCCTCGGAAGTACAAGGCTATTGATTCAGCGAAGGTGGCCCGCGCCATGTTAGACAATGCAAAATCAGGTGAAGCAGGGGTTTTTATTCATGAATCACATTCAATTCAAGGTTATTGAAGCAGGTAGTTGAATACCGATGTGTAGGTATCTTATGAAATAGAAGTTTTTTAAAATTTAATTTTAATATCCTTCATGAGAAAATTTATGACCTTATTGATTGCATATGTTTTATTATCGTGCAACCAATCAGAAAAAATTAGACCAACCATTATTGCGTTTGGATCATGTGGCCACCAGGATATTCCTCAACCCGTGCTGTCTCTTGCGGCAGACAGAAAACCGGATGCTTTCATTTTTCTGGGCGACAATATTTATGGCGACACGAAAAGTATGGATACGTTACGTTTGAAATACCAAAAGTTGGCCGACCGTCCTGAATTTAAGAAGTTGAAGGCAGCAACCACGTTGTATGCTACCTGGGATGATCATGATTATGGCTGGAATGATGCCGGCCGGCATTATGCGTTTAAGGAAGAGTCTAAGAAAATATTTCTTGACTTCTTTGGCGACCAGGGCGACAGCACGATCCATCTCCATAAAGGTATTTATCACACCGTTTACCTTAATAGTGGCGGAAAAAAAATTCAAATCATCCTTCCTGATCTTCGCACCTTTCGTGACAAACTACTTCCATATAATGGAACCCGAAAAGATGATGCCCGGTTTACGTACGAACTGGATTATTCACCGTACACAACAACCGATTCGACCATGATGGGCGAAGACCAATGGAGGTGGATGGAAGACCAGTTGAAAGTTCCTGCCGATTTACGCATTTTCGCCTCCAGCACCCAGTTTGGTATTACCCATAATGGGTATGAAGCTTGGGCGAATTTTCCACATGAACAGAACCGTTTGATTGATTTGATTCGTAAGACAAAGGCCCAAAGTGTATTTTTTATTTCAGGAGATGTACACTATGCCGAAGTTTCCAAACTGGATGTTCCTGACTTATATCCTTTATATGATGTTACGGCAAGCGGCATCACTTCAACCTGGGGTTTTGCAACGCCCAATGATAACCGGATTGACGGACCGGTAATGGAAAACCACTTTGGTTTGCTTTCAATTGATTGGAACCATTCTGACCCTAAAATCACTTTTGAAATTATTGATGTGGAGAATAAAACGCGTATTCACCGCGAGATCATGTTGAGTGAATTGTCATTAAAAAAATAAACTTCATTATATGAAACCTTTATATGCTTTCCTTGCTATTGTTGGGTTTGTTGTGCCTAACATTTTGGTTTTTTATGAATCCATTGAAACCGGAAACATCCTGCTGTGGCTCGATCCGCAAGCAACTTTGAACGGCATGTTTGGCAACCGCATAGCGGCCGCGTTTATTTCTGATTTATTGTTTGTTGTCGTGGCCGCCCTGGTTTGGATTATTATGGAATCAAAGCGACTGGGAATGAAACGCAGTTGGGTGTATGTGGTGCTTACCCTGTTGTTTGGCCTGGCCGGGCCCCTTCCTCTATTTTTGTATCAACGCGAAAAAGCTTTGGAGAGGAAATAACTAGAAGCCATCTCAAAAATACCTTATGCGGATTTTCTACGGCTTTGTCCATTCTGCTTCGTTGACTTTTTTGCTCAGACTACTTCCAGTATGAGCTGCAAAAGCCGCCTCGCATAATGGCCAAATACTTGAAAATCCACTAAAATCTATTTTTGAGATGGCTTCTATTCTTTCTTTCTGATTAAGAAACAATCGGTAAATCGCTCCATATTAATTTTCGGGTAATATTCAGATGCTTTAGGTGCAGCCAGTAAAATCAAAGTTGTGTGCAGGCCCGAAACTGCATGGGTTTCGTGAATTAATTTCTTTCCAATCCCTTGTTTTTGATACGCTGCATCCACGGCCAGGTCGGCCAAATAGCAACAATACCCGAAATCGCTGAGGGCGCGCGAAACGCCCACTAGTTTAGAGCCATCCCAGGCGGTAACAATAATAGTAGCATGCTGAAGCATTGTTTCAATACGGGCAGCATCACCAACAGGCCTTCGCTCAGCCAATGTCGAGCGCTTCAATACATCAATGAATTGATCTGCTGTGATCCGAACATTGTGTTTGTATTGAATCTCTCCGTTGTTCATGCGATGGCTGAATCTATTTCACGATATCGTTCCAGCCATGCACATCTGGTTCGGTACCCCTTCGAAGATTACTCAATTTTTGTTTCACGCGTTGTTGAAAACTATCACCATGGGCAGGAGGAAGTCCATAATCTTTCCCGTGAATATTAATCACCGCAATTTCGGAAACTACTGCTGCGGTACCGGCACCAAAAGCTTCTGTTAGTGTTCCCTTTTTAAAGCCGTCAATCAAACTATCAAGGCTTACCTTTCGCTCTTCTGTTGGTACACCCATATCCTTAGCAAGTGTTAAAATGGAATCGCGGGTAATACCATCCAATATGGCGCTGGTCAGCTTTGGTGTTACCAGTTTTCCATCCATTACAAACATCACATTCATGGCGCCAGACTCATCAATGTATTGATGTTCTTTTGCATCTGTCCATAAGACCTGATCGAAACCCTGTTCACGGGCAAGTTGTGTAGGGTAGAAGGCGCCACCATAATTACCGGCACATTTGGCATAGCCGGTTCCACCCTCCGCTGCCCGCACATGCGTTTCTTCCACCTTTACACGAATGGGCTTGGAAAAGTAAGGTCCTACCGGGCTGGTCATAATTACAAATTTGTATTGTTCGGAAACCTTCACGCCAAGTTTCGACTCGGAGGCAAATACTACCGGGCGAATGTATAACGAACTACCCTCTCCATTGGGTAACCACTGCTGATCGGTTTCTACCAATGCGTGTAAGCTCGAAACAAATAATTCTTCCGGCAGGGCCGGCATGCACATTCGTTCGAGCGATTTCAGTATTCTGCGATAATGCCGTGGGGTTCGAAAAATGTTAATTCGGCCATCGTTCATTCTGAATGCTTTCATACCTTCAAAAATCGCCTGGCCGTAATGTAAAGCAAGCATGGCGGGGGTCATTGGTAGTTCACCGTACGGTACAATTTGAGGCTTGCTCCATGCACCATCTTTATAATCGGCCACCAGCATATGATCTGCAATGTGATTGCCGAAGCCGAGGTTGTTAAAGTCTACCTCGCTGATGCGAGATGCTGCGATGCGCTGAACCCGAATAGGGTTCGTTTGTGTAGTCATGGGAGTTTTTTTTGGAAGGTATAAATATTTTTTTTGAATTTTTTAGCAATTATTTTTTTCTATGACGCACCATTTCATCGGCAATCGCAACAGAAGCGGAGTCGCCTCTGGCCTTCAATTGACTGACAATCTCAGCATGATTTTTGTCATCCCGGTTTTGAGAAAGTTTAAAGCATGCTTCAACGCTTGTGATTTTAATGGTGATACCTACGATACCGCGAATCTCCTTTTCGAGGTATGATTTCGACATACCTTCCACTGAAACAGATTTTTGTGAATGCTTTTCGTATTTGTCTGTCAGGGCCTTTAGCGAAGCAAGTAATTCTTCGCCCTCTTGAATTTTAATGTTTCCGTAAACATGTACCGCCAGATAATTCCAGGTAGGAACATTTTCGTGATCGTACCACGATGATGAAATGTAAGCATGAGGCCCCTGAAAAATGCAAAGGACTTCAGTATTGGAAAAATTTCTCCACGCTTTATTGCCACGCGAAACGTGACCGCTAAGTTCTGTGCCATCTTTTGAAAGAATGAGCGGAATATGGGTAGCCCAGGGTTTCCCTTCAACCTGGCTGACCAGTATAGCAAAACCATTTAATCGGATAAAATCCAGAATTTCTGTTGAGTCGCTGACGTGAGAATAAGAATTAATGTACATGATTTATGGTTGTAAGGTTTTTAGAATACTTTGAATCGTAACCAGATGATGATCGTTATGTTCGGCATCAAACCAGGCCAGACACTTTGCTTTCAGGTCTTTTAATAGCAGACATATTCAAAGGTTTAATTTCAACAAGATGTCGGTTTGGGCATCCTTGCCCAGCATAAATACGTGTGAACTGAACTGTTCAAAGCCAAGTTTTTTATAAAACTTTTGTGCGCGATAGTTGTGTTCCCGCACACCCAGCCAAAGTACGAGGTCACCTCGTTTCTTTCCCTGTTCTATCGTGTAACGCAAGAGGGCTTTGCCGATACCTTTCCCGATGAATTTTTGTAAAACATAGATGCGCTGGAGTTCAAGGGTTTCAACTCCCGGAAAATGATCTTTCACCTCATCAGACTCGCGTATGCGTGCGTAGCCGGCCAGTTCATTATCAGCGTAAGCGAGGATGTATAAGCTGCCGATCTCATTTATTTCAGATTCGATTTTTGATACATGAAAAGCTTCATTTACGTAGGTCGAAAAATCTTCGGGGTTATTTACTTTTTCGAACGATTCGCGAAATGTATCCTGGGCCAGTTTGGCCAGCAAGGTTGCATGAGAGGCATCAGCATGGACGAGCCGTATGTTCGTCATAAAATTAATTCCATTTTAATGTCGCTCCGCTGGTACGCGGCATCCAGCGGTACTTCATTGAAACCGAGTTTACGATACATTGTAATGGCAGGTACAAGTACTGTGTTTGAATACAAAATAATCTTGTGCGCGCCCAACTCCCTTGCTTTGATGATGGCAGCTTCTGAAAGGAGAAGCCCCACATGCTGACCACGGAATTTTTCATCTACGGCCATTTTAGTGAACTCGTAAACGCCAGGCTCAACAAACTTTAACGCAACAGTTCCCGCTATTTCTTTATCGCAGGTTGCCATGAGGATTTTGCCACCTTTTTTTAAGATATGCTCATCCGGATGTTGCAGTACAGCAATGTCAATGGGTTCCATCCAAAAATACTTCTCAATCCAGTCGCGGTTAAATTTTTCAAACCATGGCTGGTGTTCGGGCCTGTATTCAAGGATGGTGAGTTCCATTACATCCATATTCCGCGTTGAATGTTATTTTTCTCAATCTTCAGAAAGCCCCCATCTACAATAAAAAGCTTAGCACCTGTTGTGGTTGAACTACGATGTGGTATCACATCATCAGAAACCTGGTAGCTCATTCCTTGCTTCAATTTGAATTGTCTTCCATCTTTTAATTCCGTAGTGATCTCACCTTCAAGACAAAATAAAATATGTCCTTTGGTACACCAGTGATCAGCTTGATAGCCTGCAGAGTATTCAACTACCCGTACGCGCAAATCGCCCCATTGCATGGTTCGCGAACAGGACTTCCCTTGTTCATCGCTGATGCATTCTGTTGCTTTAATAGTGTTCCAGTCGGTGGTTTGAAATGGAACGAGGTTTTTTATCGGCTGAAGGATGCTTTCCATAAATCACGAAGTTGATAGCCACGGTTTACGATATAAATTCCGGCCACGGTTATTAAAATGGCGAAGCCGATTTTTGTATTCAGTTTTTCGCCTAACACGGCCCAGCCCAATACAACAGCCACCAGCGGATTTACATAAGCATATAGCGAAACAATTGTCATGGGTAGTTTTCGAAGCGCGTACGAGTATGATGCATAGGCGATGATGGAGCCAAAGATGATCAGGTACAATAATGAGTAGCCTGCTTCAGGAGTCCAACTGACAGAACGCAGGTCATCAAAAATAAAACTGAAGGGAAGTACCAATAATCCTCCGAAAAACATTTGCAAGCCGGCATTCATAAACGGATTGGTGTTAGAGTTGTGTTTTTTAATCCAGATGCTTCCTGCTGCCCAGCTAAATACGGCAACAAGGGTGACCAAAATTCCCATCAGGTATTGCATGTTAGAGAATTCACTAATGTGCTCTCCGAAAATCATAATAATACCGGAAAGCCCGATGGCCACACCAATAACGATTGGCACCGTAGGTTTTTCTTCTTTATTGATTGAAAGGTTTATGAGAATGACAACCATGGGCATGAGCGAACAAATAATGGCAGCAATGCCGCTGGGGATGTGCATTTCTGACCAGGCAACCAGTCCGTTGCCAAGGGTAATCAGAAAAAATCCGGCAACAGCCTGTTTGAATATTTGTTCTTTTGATGGCCACGCAGTTTTGGCAATGATCAGCAGGAAGCCAATCAGTAATACACCGGCCGTAAGTTGCCGGATGGCCGTAAACAGAAAGGGCGGAAAGTGTAAAACGGCTATCCGCAGCGCCAGGTAGGTTGTTCCCCAAATGATACAAACAGCCGCTAAAGCGATGTATGCAATCAGTAAATCTCTTTTCATTCGCAGTCGAAGTTAATGACTTAAAACTTTTGATTTATACGGATAAAAAACAGTTTCAGTTTTGTTAATTTTGACCATATCAGTTGTGAGATTATTATTGCAATAGGAAAGAAATCCACAGTTAGTAAAAATTCATAACATGAGCCTGCGCTACTGCGTGTAAACAACTACATGCTTCGGTCGCATGACAATGATAAAAAAGGAGAACTATGGAAACGCTTATTAAACCCGATCACAAATACATTGATGTTGCCGATCGTATTGAAAGACTGATTGAAAACGGGGCCTTAAAAGTTGGCGACAAGCTGCTTTCTGTGCGGGCTCTTAGCAAAGAACAGGGTATTAGTTTGAGTACGGCATTTCAATCGTATTACTATTTAGAGAGCAAAGGGTTGATTGAAGCCCGGCCGCAATCGGGATATTATGTGAAGTTCAGTCATGAACATGTGTTGGAAATGCCAACCTGTTGTGAGCCAATTGATGATGCCGTACCGGTATCATTAGATGAAATGATCAGCACGGTTTACCATGATTTGAACAATGATAAATTGATTCATTTTTCACTTGGTGTGCCATCCATTGAGTTATTGCCAACTGCAAAACTGAATAAGGCAGTAACGCAAGCTATTCGCGAATCAAAATCGAGTTGTTTAGGGTACGAGCACATTCAAGGTAATGTGAAGTTACGCAGGCAAATTGCGAGGCAGGCATTTAATTGGGGAGGCTCGCCAAAAGAAGACGACATTGTTGTAACAGCAGGATGCGTGGAGGCACTGGCGCTTTGCATTAAAGCAGTAACCAAACCGGGCGATACCGTAGCCATTGAATCGCCAACGTACTTCGCTGTGTTCCAGGTTATGGAAAGCCATGGATTAAAGGTGGTAGAAATTCCTAATCATCCGGAAACAGGAATTGACCTCGATTATTTAGAGATGGCCATTCCCCGATTTGATATTAAAGCGTGTTTGTTTGTGTGTAATTTCAACAACCCAATGGGAAGTTGCATGCCCGATGAGCATAAGAAGCGATTGGTAGAGATGCTGGCCAGAAAAGAAATTCCCCTCATTGAAGATGATATTTATGGTGAATTGTATTTCGGCAAGACCCGCCCGAAAACTTGCAAGACGTACGATAAGAAAGGACTCGTTTTGCATTGTTCTTCCTTTTCAAAATCTCTTGCGCCCGGGTATCGCATCGGGTGGGTTATTCCCGGAAAATTCAAAGACCAGATTATTAGATTGAAACGCATGCATACCGTGGCCACGAATACACTGGCGCAGTCGGCCATAGCGCTGTTTTTAAGCAATGGCCGGTATGAGCTTCACTTGCGGCATTTACGGAAGGCCTTGCATACACAATCCTTAAAATATACACAGGCTATATGCGAACACTTTCCGGAAGACACGCGCATCACCCGGCCACAGGGAGGGTTTGTATTGTGGGTGGAGTTAGATAAGAAAATCGATACGTATAAGCTGCATAAAAAGGCGCTTAAACAGAATATAGGGATTGCCCCCGGCCAAATCTTCTCTTCACAGAGTCGTTTTGCAAATTGTTTCCGGCTGAGTTTTGGTGAGCCGTGGAGCAGCCGTATTGATGAAGGGGTTAAAATTCTGGGTAGGCTGGTGAAGGAAATGAGGTAATATTTTTTCAATTATTCCGTTGAGACGGATAATTATCAGCCTCTACATATTATATATTTGCCGCTTAATTTTAAGGTCTTGCAGGTTCTATTCATCGTCTTTTTGGTTGCTGTAGGAATACAGCTTATTTATTTAACATTTTTTCTGATAGCCTTCCTTAAAAAGGATAAAGAGGATGACGCGACTATTCAACCGGTATCAGTGATTGTATGCGCGCACGATGAGGAGCAAAATTTGAGGGAACTTGTGCCGTTGTTGGTGCAACAACAACACCCATCCTTTGAAGTAATTATTGTGAATGATCGTTCCAACGATGGCACGTACGATTACCTGTTGCATGCCACTCAAACACAAACAAATCATAACGCATCTGTACGCATGGTTCACATCGACCGGGCACCTGCGCATGTCAACGGAAAAAAATATGGCATTACGCTGGGCATTAAAGCAGCCAAATACGATTGGATTGTTTTAACGGATGCCGATTGCCGTCCGCATTCAGACCAATGGTTGCAGGCAATGAGCGCGAAATGTTCTGGCGGTAAAGAAATTGTGCTCGGGTATTCCGCCTATCTGCAAGAAAATGGTTTCCTTAATTTGTTTATTCGATTCGAAACATTGTTTACGGCCATTCAGTATATGTCGTATGCCATCCTGGGTAATCCTTATATGGGTGTGGGCCGTAACCTTGCTTACCGCAAATCATTATTTCTCGATAACAAAGGCTTTAACGGTTACCTTGGCGTAACGGGTGGTGACGATGACTTATTTGTTAATCAGCATGCGACCGCTTCGAATACGGCTGTTTGTCTGGGAGAAAATTCGATTGTGAACTCTGTACCAAAACGAACCTGGCGCGATTACTTCAACCAAAAAGTGCGACACTTGTCGGTGGGGAAAAAATACCGGTTTGGTCATCAATTTTTGTTGGGAATTTTTTCGATTTCGCATGCCCTTACCTGGATTACAGGAATGCCGCTTTTATTCATTTTTTCGGGGTATTTATGGATATTAGGTGCATTGGTTTTCAGAACATCGCTGATGGCATTTACCACCCATCGGGCAGCCGTAAGGTTTGGGCACAAATTTGAGTCGTGGAGTGTTCCTCTTTTAGATTTTCTTTTTGTGATTTATTATCTTTCAACGGCACCGGTGGCCTTATTAACAAAAAAGATCAGATGGAGGAACTAGAACGGCAATTTTCGGATAAGGCACTTGAAGATTTCCGCCTGATTGATGAGGCCGTTCAAAACAACGATGAGAAGGCGTATGCCAAATTACTGCAACGGTACAAACGCCCGGTGTACCACATGATTTTAAAGATGGTTCGAAATGTCGATGACGCGGAAGATCTCACCATTGAATCTTTTGCCAAAGCCTTTCGCAGCCTGCACAAATTCAAAAAAGATTTCACATTCAGTACGTGGCTTTTCAGAATTGCCACCAATAATACCATTGATCAGATCAGAAAGAAGAAGCTCAATACGATGAGTATTGACAATACGTTTACCGATGACAATGGAGATGGCATTTCCATTGAAGTAGAAGATGAAAATCTTAACCCGCAGGAAGAAACCATCAAGGCACAAAAAGAAGAGCTGGTTCAGATCTTTGTTGATAAGCTTCCCCCGAAGTATCAGAAATTGGTGCGGCTGCGTTACTTCAATGAATTGTCGTACGAAGAAATTGCCACTGAACTGGAAGCACCACTGGGTACTGTTAAGGCGCAACTTCACCGGGCCCGCGAACTCATGTTTGAGATGGTGAAGAACAAACGAGACCATATCTAAGTTTACGATTTCAGATTTTCGGATTGACGATTGCAAGACTCAACCATTATATCTCACTATTTTTCTTCGCTTTCTGAAAGGCAGAAAAATCAGTTTTCAAAACTGTTCGATTTATATTCTGATTGGAATGAGAAGATCAATGTGATTTCCAGAAAGGATATCGAAAATCTTTATGTAAATCATGTTCTTCATTCTTTAGGCATTGCCAAAGTGATGGCATTCAAACCGGGAGCACAAGTATTGGATGTAGGCACCGGAGGAGGTTTTCCGGGTATACCGCTGGCCATTCTTTTTCCGGAAACCCATTTTCATTTGGTAGATTCCATCGGGAAGAAGATTACCGTAGTGAATGCCGTAGCCCAGGAACTTGGCCTTCGAAATGTGAAGGGTGAGCAAATCCGGGCCGAACAGATTAAAAGCAAGTATGATTTTATTGTGAGCCGCGCGGTAACACGGCTGAAAGAATTTTATGGATGGATCCATCAGAAAGTAAAAGATAAATCTGATCATGAACTCGACAATGGTATTTTGTATCTGAAGGGCGGTGATTTAGACGAAGAGCTTCGGGAATTAAAAAAGCCATACAGCCTATACAATCTATCCGACTATTTTAAAGAAGATTTTTTCGACACGAAGAAGGTCGTTTACGTTCCATTATAATCCCAGGCCTTTTTGCCTGCCTGACCACCTGCTTGCCGGTAGGCAGGGCAGGCAGGCCAGGGTCTCAACGAGAAGCAATAAATACGATCAAGAGAAGAACCTATGTGAGATCGCGGCCCGGGGCCGCGATGGTAGGCTAAGTGTGTGTACGATGCATCGCAAGCATTTCATCAAACACCTGCTGCTTGATGGCGCCAACTTCATCAAGGGTTTTTCCGGTAACATTTAATTCCTTGCCGACAATAATTTTAATTTTCCCTGGCCGCAGATTAATTGTGCCCGGTGGCATCAGCTTGCCTGCGCCAATAATCATGAGGGGCACAATAGGTAATTGAGTATCAATAGCAATGCGGAAAGCTCCATCTTTAAAAGGCTGCAAAATTTCTTTCGTTCGGTTTTGTGTGCCTTCAGCGAAAATGAGGGCTGAGATTCCGTGTGAGAGCGTTTCTTTTATTTTTTCAATGCTCTTTTTCCTGCTTTGGGCATTTGATCGGTCAACAATTACGGTTGCACCGCGCGCAATCAATCCAAAAATTGGGATCTTTAATAATTCTTTTTTGGCAATGGGCCTGAACTCGGTTGGAATCAACAGACGTAATCCCGGCAGATCAAGAAGCGAAGTGTGATTGCTCACATAAATGTAAGATTGGTCTCTCTTCAAACGCTCGCGACCGTAAAATTCATACCGGATAAACGTGAGCAGGCTGAAAATCCACGACCATAGCCATAAAAAGAAATAGCCGATCCAACTGAATTTACGGCCCAGCATGAACGGAATGGTGAGGCCCGGTAAAAACAGGATCATGAACACTGTGAACACAATAAATACCCACAGCGTATAGAGTTTAAGCAGCAGTTTCAAAACAGACAGAATAAAAACCGCGTGAAGATAAAAAGTTAATCATCAATTTCTGATTGATTTAAACCTGTATTTGCCCTACTTTAGCTTCCCTAAATTAAACCCACTCGTATGAAAAAGTTCTTTTTCCTTTGCCTGGCCTTCATCGTTTCAACAGTTGTGTTCGGACAAGATGATAAAACCCCGAAGCGCCCTGAAAACATGGGAGTTTCTGATTTTGACATCTTTAAGAACAATTCTTTTGATATCCTTGACGAATCGGTAAAGCTTAAGACCGATGCTACGCGTTTAGATACTGATGTTAAAAGTTATGCTGCCGGATTGGCCAGTGTGTCGGTTGAAAAACTCAAAGCCGACTTTAAGGCATTTCGGGGTATTGGAAAATCAACCAATGAACTTACCGGACGTATTGATGATCTAAAAGAACAATCTAAGGCGCTGCTTGAAAGTGCTAAAAGTTTAAAACCAATGACAAGATCGCCACAGGCTACCGGTAATACCAATAAATCGGTTAAAGGTTTGGATGCTTCCAAGAAGAATTTAGATGTAGTTACTTCGTTAGTAACAACTAATACGAAGTTATTAGCCGATGAACTTAAAAATCGTGGTGAAACGGTGGATGAAGAATAAAAAATTTATTTATTAACTTGAGAAGGTTGAAGGCATTTCAACCTTTTCTTTATTGTACACACCTGTAGTTTATTCAATACGATGACGGTAAAAAAAATTTTTCTGGTACTGCTGTTGGTGGGGATCATCCGGAACGCGCAAGCCCAGGACTTGCTGAACCAACTGGGTAAATCAATTTCGAAGGAAATTGGCAAAAAAGGCGGAGAGAAAAAGGAGAGCCTTGATTCGGTAGACTATCAATTTGCGGTTTCAGTCAGCGAAAATGCCGGATTCTTTGATGTGAAGGATAAGGGAGAGGGGGAGTCCAAATTTATGTACATGTTCAAAGAGCAGACCGATAAAACACCGGTTGAAATTGCCCGCGATACCCTTGAACTCGGTATAGGTTATTATGAAATCCGATGGTTTAGATTTGCTGAAGAATCCTTCAGAACTGCAGAAGCCTACATTGAAGCCAACTCCCTGACAAATCACCTGGTCTATCTCAGAACAATCTCCAATATAGGTCTCCTGTGCTTAACGCAAGGAAAGAATGCCGATGCCGATGCATACCTGAACAATGCCTTGCAATTAAGCGAACAGAAACTCGGCAAGAAGAGTCCAGCCTACATTGCCAATCTGAACAACCTGGCGAAACTTCACCAGGCATTAGGCAAATACAATGAAGCGGAGAAGGAATTTCAGGATGCGTTATCCCTGGGAGAATCATACTACAAAGAAGGGATGGAGCGGTCAATTTTATTGAATAACAAGGCTATGCTCCTGCAAGCCGTTGGCCGGTACGATGAGGCAAAGGAGTTAATGCAGAAAGCCATTGCAGCCTCCATGGCAACATCGAAGAAAAAGGAAAAGGCAAAAAGAAAAACGCTGGATAACCGCAGGTTCCTGATCAACCTCGCTTACATTCATCAATTATCGGGCGACTTTGTTAACGCGGAGGCGACCTTTCTTGAGACAAAGAAGATATTCGAAAACAGAGCGCAAACCAATGCGCCTGAATATGCAGGACTGCTTGACCAACTTGGTATCCTGTATATTCAAATGGGAAAGAATGATAAGGTGGAAGCCTTGTTGAAGAAATCAAAGGACATTTATAAGAATCGTTTTACCGAACAAAATACATTTTACGCGAAAGTAACGGACGACCTGGGTAACTTTTATCGGATCACAACGCGCTATGATGAAGCAGAAAAGCAACTGAACAAAGCGCTGGAGATTCGCGAAACATTGTTGGGCACCAGCCACCCCGATTACGTGCGAACCCAGGAAAACCTCGCCATCCTGTATTGGAAAACCAATCGTTACGATCAAGCCTACATTATGTACCGCGAGGTCATGGACAAAACTATCGACTTCATCAACCGGTATTTTCCACCCATGAGCGAAGCCGAAAAAACAAAATTCTGGGATGTAACCGCCCCGCGTTTTCAGCGCTTCTTCAATTTTGCCCTTGAGAGCGGATCACAATTAAAGTATGTGGCCCAGGATTTCTTCGATTATCAAATGGCCACCAAGGCGCTGCTATTGAATTCGACCAATAAAGTGAAGGACGCCATCCTGAAAAGCAACGATAAGAACCTCATCAGCGATTATTTGCTCTGGCTCGATCAAAAAGAACAACTTGCACGCCTGTATGCCTATTCCAAGGAGCAATTAAAGGAGCAGAAGATTGATCTTGCCGCACTGGAACATTCAACGAATGCCATGGAGAAATCGCTTTCCGAGCGTTCAATCGATTTCTCTGCAGGCTACACTACACAAAAGCTCAGCTATAAACAGGTACTTGGCTTGTTAGGCGATGCAGAAGCTTTAGTGGATATTGTTCGGGTGCGCGGCTTCAACCAGGATTTTACAAACGATTCGCGCTACGTGGCGTTAGTTCTTAAAAAAGGAATGGAAATGCCCCAGTTGGTTATTCTTGACAACGGGCAACAATTGGAAACACGGTATTCGAAGTATTATCGTAATGCCATTCAACAACGGGTAGCCGATCAATACTCGTACGATCAGTATTGGGCCAACATTGAAAAGGAAATTCAGGGCAAAAAACTTGTGTACATTTCTCCGGATGGTGTGTACAATCAAATGAACCTCAACACCCTCAAACGCCCGGACGCTGATTATGTGGTGAACCGGTACGATCTCGTGATTATTGGTAATGCCAAAGACCTGATCTCTCTCAAAACTAAAAAGTCGGGCGTTCCCAGGAAGAATGCGTTTCTGCTAGGTTTCCCTGATTACGGAACAACGGAAGTATCAGCATTGCCGGGTACAAAAGTTGAGATTGATGGTGTATCAAAGATTTTAAAAACGGCAGGCTACCAGGTGAGCCAGCTCATGCAAAAGGATGCTACTGAAAAAAACATCAAAGCTTTGAAGGGGCCATCGTTGGTGCACATTGCTACGCATGGCTATTTCTTAAAAGATGCAGATGAAAGTGCGGGTTCGGTTTTTGGTGTGAATGCGGAAAATGCATCGAACAACCCCCTGCTGCGTTCGGGATTGATTTTAGCGGGAGCGGGGAAGACCATTACAGGATCAGGTGGTGTGGATGTTACCAGTAATGACAACGGTGTACTCACGGCTTACGAGGCTATGAACCTGAACCTGGAAGGAACCAGCCTGGTTATTTTAAGTGCCTGCGAAACCGGCTTAGGCGATGTAAAATCAGGTGAAGGCGTGTATGGTTTACAGCGCGCATTCCAGGTAGCCGGTGCCGATGCCCTGATCATGAGTTTATGGAAAGTAGATGATGCGGCCACGCAATTGCTGATGACCAATTTCTACACCAATTGGATTAAACTGGGTAATAAGCAAAAAGCTTTCAAACAGGCGCAACTTCAACTCATGACCAAATACAAGGAGCCCTATTACTGGGGCGCGTTTGTGATGATGGGGATGTGATTAACAATATCTGCAATTACTTAAACACGGTGTTGTGGCGCGTTGCCTATTTCAAATTTATTTTTATCCAAGTCCTGATTTGGTCATACGTAAATTCTCCCTTTGCTGCTTTGATTATGAAGTCAAATTTTTGGTTCTGTCCTAAGTCAATATCCATTTTACTCTCCATAAGAACAAGTCTCATAAGTGTGTATGCTGTCCTTTTATTACCGTCAATGAATGGATGATTTGAAATAATACTTTCAAAAATTGCTGCTGCTTTGTCGATAGGACTTGGATAAAGTTCTTGTCCGTCAAAGGTCTGGTCTGGTCGGTTAATTGCAGATTCTAATGCTCCCCTGTCTCTTATACCAGTAGCTCCGCCAAAACTCTCTATTAATATATCATGAATTCTCTCGACTTCGTTAATATCAATCATTTAGCAAGCCTTTCCAATAATTCTCTGTCTTCGGTCAAAATGTCCTTAAGATTCATTGTCAGATTAACTTTTTCAACTGATTGATTCTCGATTTGTTTTAAGAAATTCAAAACGTCCTGAAGTACTCTCTCTGGTACTTTGTCCAAGGATTTCTGTATCTCGGATTTGAGGTCTTTCGTTGTCATTTGACATCCGTACGTTATGGCTTGAATTTACAAAAAAATGTCCACTTTTTTCTCAGTCTGGCAATGAGTCACAACGTTTGTGTTTATGACGACTGCCCACAACTCAGAGTAAACGCGGATCCTAATCTACTCAATCTTCCCCAGCTTTAAAAAAACAGGAAAGGATACAACTTCCCTTTCGTTCCAATGCGGCTCCATTAATTTTGTCACTTCCGGCACCGGATCGAAATTTTTGTCTTTCATAAACTTTTGTGTTGCCGACCAGGTGGTGAGGTATCCTGCAAATTCCTCCAACGTCCATTCAACATTGATCGTAAATTTTGGCGCAGCGATTTGATCAAACGGAAAAGGAATATCCTTGTATTCTTCTTCTACCAATTTTCTGGCGCTGTCCCAATACAGGCCAACAACGTGATTATAAAAATGATTAAAATGTTCATCAATCTCCGGATTTACAGAACAAACAGCGTAGCCCCATGCAGCTAACAACGCATCTCTTTTAGCTACACGCTTTACTTCGCTGTAAAATTTCTCCAGATCAAACCAATGAAGGGCTTGCCCTACGGTAATCAAATCAAACTGAGCATTTTCGAAATTGGTCTGTTCGGCTGGTTGAAGAGAATAGTGGATGTTTGAGCGTTGAGCGGCCTGATCTAACTGCTGTTGGCTGATATCGGTTGCGCATACCGATGTAAACTGGTTTGCTAAAACCCTGGCAACCTGCCCATTGCCGGTGGCGCAATCCCAGGCGCTGTCAAATTTCTTTACATACTTAAAAATGAATTGATAAAGATCCTCGGGGTAGGTAGGGCGGAATGTGGCATATAACTTTGAATGGCCTGAGAAATAATCCCTTTTATTCATAAAATTACCGATGTTCCAACCGTTACTTAAAAGCGTGTGTCTAAATATAGTCAAGAAACTAACCTATCCATGCGAACGATTTCCAGACTTACCGGTTTCATCAGCGTAGCTGCCCTTGTTGGAATTATTTCGTGTTCCGATTCTGAAAATGCTCCGCTTAGTCCAGCAGTTAAGCAATATTTATCAATGCGGATGGGCTCCAATAATGCCATGGCGGAAAGTATGAGCGGCCCGGTCAACCAGTCTTTTCAGGGTTTGTTTAACCAGGCATTCCGACCCAACGGAAGAACAAAGGGTGATTCTACCGATTCCGCTGCCGATACAACCATTATTGAAGACCCATGGCAAAGTTGTGCCGTGATCACCAACGTAATGCATGACGATGGAAGTCAAACAACCACTTACGATTATGGTACCGGCTGCGAAGAGGGGTGGGGCGACTATACCTATTTTATGCACGGCAAGTACAGCACCACGTACCTGAATTTGTTTTCTCAGTCGGGTAGTGTCTTTAAAAATTCATATTCGTATGACTATGAATATGATAATTACGGGGGTCGTTACAGTGGAGGTTGGACATGGCTGTTGAATGGAGGAGGAACTTACAAGGGAGCATCGGAATATGATACTGCCACACAGGAATTTTCAGGCGCTTATTCCTATGATTATGAAACAACCTATCAGTTTGATTCTATTGTTTATTACAATAAGAGTAAAGGTGCTTCGCGGTATTCCAACGAAAAATTTATTATTGAAACCAGCGATAGCCACTATTCTTACGGAGAGGATTATTATAAATCAAAAGTACTTAAGCCATTGGTGGCTGATTACTCGTGTTATCGCCAGAGCGCTTTTAACAATACTTTTTGTTTCTTTCTGATGTTTGTAAAAGGTAGGGAAAGGGTACAGTATAAAAATGGAGAAGAAGAAGGATCGTTTGAAATCGACTATGGCGATGGTGATTGCGATAATATTGTGACGATCTTCGAGAATGGAAATGTTACGATTGTTGACTTAAGTAAGAACTGGAATTGGTGAAGTGGCAAGTTTATTCATAAAAAAATCCTGGCATTCACGACCAGGATTTTTTGCTTACAGATATGTTTAATCTTATTTGATAAGAATACCCAACTCCTTCAGTTGTTCATCCGCGATAGTCGAGGGTGAATCAATCATTACATCGCGGCCAGCATTGTTTTTAGGGAAGGCGATAAAATCACGGATGGAATCGGCACCACCAAAGATTGAGCACAATCTATCGAAACCGAAAGCAATACCGCCATGCGGAGGTGCGCCAAACTCAAAGGCTTCCATTAGAAATCCAAACTGCTTTTTTGCTTCTTCTTCTGAAAAACCAAGATGAGTGAACATCATTTGTTGGGTTGCGCGGTCGTGAATACGAATAGAGCCGCCACCCACCTCTGTTCCATTAATCACCATGTCATAGGCGTTTGCCCGTACGTTACCCGGTTCAGAATCGAGTAATTTGATGTCTTCAGTCTTAGGCGATGTAAACGGGTGATGCATGGCGTGGTACCGTTTAGTTTCCTCATTCCATTCAAGCAATGGGAAATCTTTTACCCATAATGCTGAAAATTTATTTTTATCGCGCAGCCCCAGTTTATCACCCATGAGCAGGCGCAGTTCATTCAGTTGCTTGCGTGTGCTGTTGGTTTCTCCGGCCATGATCAGCAACAGATCGCCCGGTTGGGCGTTCATTCGTTCAGCCCATTTTTTCAAGTCATCGGCATTGTAGAATTTATCAACCGATGATTTCAGCGATCCATCGGAACGATATTGAACGTACACCAAACCCTTCGCGCCAATTTGCGGACGTTTTACATATTCGGTCAGTTCATCGAGTTGCTTGCGGGTGTATTCGGCACAGCCTTTCGCGCAAATGCCTACGACTAATTCAGCGCTTTCGAAAACAGGGAAGTTTTTTCCTGTGGTAAGGTCAACCACCCCCTGCCCCTCCTTTGCAAGGAGGGGAGTTACGTCCGACCTCTCCTTTACAAGGAGGGGAGTTTTAAGGGTAACAAATTGCATTTCAAAGCGTGTATCAGGTTTATCAGATCCGTACAGTCGCATGGCATCGGCATACGTCATGTGCGGAACAACAGGCATGTCAATTCCTTTAACGGTTTTAAACAGGTGGCGAATCAACCCTTCAAAAGTATTCAGTATGTCTTCCTGCGTGATGAAGGCCATCTCACAGTCGATTTGTGTGAATTCTGGCTGGCGATCGGCACGCAAATCTTCATCACGAAAGCATTTTACAATCTGGTAATAGCGGTCAAATCCCGAAACCATCAGCAACTGTTTAAAAGTTTGAGGCGATTGCGGCAGGGCATAAAATTCTCCGTGGTTCATTCGTGAAGGAACAACAAAGTCGCGCGCGCCCTCAGGAGTTGATTTAATCAGCACGGGCGTTTCCACCTCAATGAAGTTTTGTGAATCGAGGTATGCCCTTGTTTGTTGTGCCATTTTGTGGCGGAGCTGCAAACTTTCACGAACCGGATTTCTGCGTAAGTCGAGGTAACGGTATTTCATACGCAGATCGTCACCACCATCGGTATTGTCCTCAATGGTGAAGGGGGGTGTTTTGGCAGCATTTAAAAGTTTTAATTCCGAAACTTTAATTTCTATTTCCCCCGTTGGCATTTTGTCATTCTTCGAAAGACGTTCAACCACCGTTCCGGTTGCCTGAACAACAAATTCACGCCCCATTTTTTTGGCGGCTTCCATCAGTGAAGCTTCCGTGCTTCCTTCTTCAAAGAATAGTTGGGTAATCCCATACCGGTCGCGCAGGTCGATCCATAAAATACTTCCTTTATCGCGCAGGCGCTGTACCCAGCCCGCCAGCGTAACCTGTTGCCCTACATGAGAAATGCGCAATTCACCGCAAGTATGAGTCCGTAACATGAGTTTTGATTACTTTTGCAGGCGCGAATTTAAAGAATACTTTCAGTCTGGTCGTTATCAGATAAATTAAAATACTCATGAGAAAAGCTCTTTTTTTGGTTGCCTGCCTTTCCCTTTTGTCCTTTAGCCCTGAGAAGTTGGTCAAAACAAAAATGACAGATGAAATTACCGCTTTGGTACCCAAAAACTTTAGGTCCATGGATGACATCGATTTTTCACAGCGGTATCCTTCTGTACGGAAACCGCTGGCCGCCTATACCAATGAAGCAAGGGAAGTTGATTTCAGTGTAAATATTTCAGCAACCCAATGGCCCGATGGCGATATTGAAATAGCGAAAGAATTTTTCAAGTCGGGAGTACTAAACATGTTTGATGGAGTTGATATGATTGACGAAGGTATTTACATCCTTCGCGGAAAACAATTCGTGTTTTTTGAATTTGAAACGCGCGTGAAAGGCGACCGCAACAAAGTTGAATTGCGTGATCCTGTTCTAGGCTACACGTATATTCAATATCTGATCGAACCGGGGCGTACACTCGTATTTTCATTTAACTGCCCCAGGCGCATGCGTGAAGAGTGGCAGGAGACAGCGCACAAAATGATGAAGAGTATTAAGATAAAATGATTCTTGATTCTCGATTCTTGTTGCTGGCAATTCCAGAATCCAGAATCCAGAATCCAGAGCCCAGAATCCCAATGGAACTATACACTGACGAGTATTTCATGCGCGAGGCTTTTAAAGAAGCACAAAAAGCATTTGACATTGGAGAGGTTCCTGTTGGTGCGGTGGTAGTTTGCAAGAATAAAATTATCGCGCGCGCCCATAATCAAACAGAAAAGTTAACCGATGCCACTGCACATGCCGAAATGCTGGCCTCAACGGCAGCCGCCAATTTTTTGGGGTCAAAATATTTAAGTGAATGTACCTTGTACGTAACCCTTGAGCCTTGTGTGATGTGTGCCGGTGCCCTGCACTGGACACAACTCCAGCGACTGGTTTATGGAGCTTCCGATGTTCAGCGAGGCTACACCCTGGTGGCCAGTCCGGTGTTGCACCCCAAAACAGAAGTTTCAACCGGGCTGATGGCCGATCAGGCTAAAATGCTGATTGACAATTTTTTTAAAAGAATTAGAGAATAAATCGAATTTTCTCAATCCTGTTGCGGTTGTATATTTGAATAAATACATGTTTAACAATTTAATTATTTAAGATATGGCTTTTACACTTCCCTCACTCCCTTATGCAGCTGGTGCTCTTGAACCGCACATCGATGCCCGTACTATGGAAATCCACCACGGCAAACATCACAACGCCTATGTTACCAATTTGAATAATGCGATAGCCGGTAAACCAGAGGAGAAATTAAGTATTGAAGAAATTTGCCAGAACATTTCAAAATACCCCACAGCCGTTCGCAACAATGGAGGTGGTCACTACAATCACAGCTTATTCTGGACCATTATGGGGCCGAACGCAGGTGGTACTCCAACAGGCGCATTGTCGGATGCGATCAATGCGGCCTTTGGAAATTTCGATGAGTTCAAGACCAGGTTTGCTGCTGCGGGTGTAGGTCGTTTTGGTTCAGGCTGGGCGTGGCTGATCAAAGATGCCAGCGGAAAACTTCAAATCACCTCAACACCTAACCAGGACAATCCGCTGATGGATGTCGCTGAAGTAAAGGGCACACCAATTTTAGGATTAGACGTGTGGGAGCATGCGTACTATCTGAATTACCAGAATCGCAGACCGGATTATGTAAATGCATTTTTTAATGTAATTAATTGGGGAGAGGTGGCAAAGCGTTTTTCAGCCAGGTAAGTATAAAATATTAAAGAAACATTTTTTTAGTCGTCTGACCGTCCAAAACGGTCGGACGACCTTCGCCAATAATTTCTTCAACGTTTTGTTTCCAGTAGTTTCTGAATAGCCAGGTACTCATCGCGCAATTTGGCTGCCTCTAAAAACTCAAGTTCCTTGGCAGCTTTGTCCATAGCCTTGCGGGTGCGATCAGCCATTTTCTGAAGTTCATCTTTGCTCAGGTATGCTACCACCGGATCGGCTGCCAACGTGGCCTCCTCGTTTTCTACATAATAGTTCTTCTGCGATTTTTTAGAATCGGCCACCTTGGTTTGATTCATGATTGATTCTTTTGAACGAACAATGGTAGTAGGTGTAATGCCATTGGCCAGGTTGTAGTCCATTTGAATTTTTCGCCTGCGGTTGGTTTCATCGATCGCTAACCGCATAGATTCCGTAATGGCATCGGCATACATGATGACGCGTCCGTTTTCGTTACGCGCAGCACGGCCAATGGTTTGAACAAGCGACCGCTGGTTTCGTAAAAAGCCTTCTTTGTCGGCATCTAAAATGGCTACCAGCGATACCTCCGGAAGATCCAATCCTTCCCGTAACAGATTTACTCCTACTAAAACATCAAAGACGCCCAGTCGCAATTCTCTTAAAATTTCAACACGGTCAAGGGTTGTTACTTCAGAATGAATGTATCGGCATTTCACCCCGGCACGATCCATAAATTTTGTAAGTTCTTCTGCCATTCGTTTGGTGAGGGTTGTTACCAGTACCCGTTCGGATTTTTTTACGCGCTCGTCAATTTCTTCCAGTAAATCATCAATTTGGTTTTTGCTGGGACGAACATCAATCTCAGGGTCAAGCAACCCGGTAGGCCGAATGAGTTGTTCCACCACCACACCTTCCGACTTTCTGAGTTCGTACTCTGCCGGTGTGGCGCTCACGTATACCGCCTGGTTTACCAGCGATTCAAACTCATTAAAGGTAAGCGGCCGGTTGTCCAGCGCGGCCGGAAGCCTGAATCCATAATCAACAAGGTTTACTTTTCTTGATCGGTCGCCTCCCCACATGGCGCGTATTTGCGGAACGGTAACATGGCTTTCGTCTACCATCAGCAAAAAATCGTTAGGGAAATAGTCAATCAAACAGAAGGGCCGTGCACCGGGTTTTCTGCGATCGAAGTAACGGGAATAGTTTTCAATGCCGGAACAGTAACCCAACTCCCGCATCATTTCCATATCAAATTCAGTTCGCTCTTTTAGTCGCTTCGCTTCTAAAAAGCGTCTCTCTGTTTCAAACATGGTTACCTGGTGCACCATGTCAACCTGTATTTCACGAATGGCTTCATGAAGCGTATCTTTTCCGGTAACAAACAGGTTGGCAGGAAAAATGGTTACAATGTTTTCATCTGATATTTTTCGTCCACTAACAGGTTCAATCCTTTGGATGGATTCAATTTCATCACCCCAAAAGTAAATCCGAATGGCATAATCGGCATAGGCCAGAAAAATGTCTACGGTATCACCTTTCACCCGAAAGGTTCCGCGCTTGAAATCAGCTTCAGTACGATTGTAAAGGATATCGACCAGGCCGAATAAAAGTTTGTTGCGCACAATGGTTTCCCCGGTTCGCAGTTTAATTACATTTTTCCCGAAATCTTCGGGGTTACCAATACCATAAATGCAAGAGACAGATGCCACCACAATAACATCTCTGCGTCCGGTAAGTAATGAAGAAGTGGCACTCAGGCGAAGTTTTTCAATTTCTTCATTAATAGAAAGATCTTTTTCGATGTAGAGATTGGATGATGGGATAAAAGCTTCTGGCTGATAATAGTCATAGTAGGAAATAAAGTACTCGACTGCATTTTCAGGAAAGAAATTTTTGAATTCACCGTAAAGTTGGGCAGCTAAAGTTTTGTTGTGACTGAGGATGAGGGTAGGCCGGTTAACACGCGCAATTACGTTAGCCATGGTAAACGTCTTTCCCGAGCCGGTTACACCCAGCAGGGTTTGATGGGCTTCTCCGTTTTCAAGTCCGGTTACCAACTGCTCAATTGCTTTGGGCTGATCTCCGGTTGGAACGTATTCACTGGTGAGTTTGAAATCCACAGTGGGAAGTTCAAGATTTAAAATTCAAAGTTCAAAGTTACCAGAACTAATATTTGTTTGAAAACCTTTGAACTTTAAACGCAGAACCTTGAATTTCAGTTGTTCCAGATCTCCCACGATTTTTCGGCCTGAACGTGCAGCATTTCAAGGCCATTTTTAATGGTGGCTCCGCGCATTTCGGCCTTTTGTAAGAATTGTGTGCGTGCCGGATTGTAAATGAGGTCATACACATAATGATCTTTCGTGATATGCTCCAGCTCTAACGGGGGGAGTGCGTCATTATTCGGGTGCATGCCCAGCGGAGTGGTATTGATGATAAGGTTAGATGAGGTAATTTCACCCGGATGGCTGTTGATTTCTTCGTAGGTAAATTGACCCTTTGATTTTTCGCGTGACACAATGTTGTGTTCAATTTGTAATTTGATCAACGCTTGTTGTACGGCTTTTGATGATCCACCGGTTCCCAGTAATAATGCTTTAAAGGTTCTGTCTTTTGGAAGCCATTTTTCCAGGGTTTCAAGAAAAGCGGCAGAGTCGGTATTGTATCCTTTTAGTTTGCCTTTTTGAATTCTGATCACATTAACGGCTCCGATTTTTTCTGCCATTGAATCAATCTCCTGTAAATATTTCAGAACCTGCTCTTTATAAGGGAGTGTAACATTCAGTCCGCACAGTCCTTTATTTTCTTTTAGCAGGGTTTGGATATCCTGAATTTTTTCTAACGGAAACAGTTCATAGCGATGATCGCGTAAGCCTTCTCTAAAAAATTTTTCATCAAAATAAGATTTAGAGAACGAGTGACTAACGGTTAAACCAATTAGTCCGAAAATTTTTTCCATGTTAATGTTTGGTTTTTAATCTTACCGCAATCTTTTCTGTTACTACAACCAGTAAAATTCCAATCGCCATCATTAAGATTGCCTGGAAAAGCTGAGGGTCTTCTCCAGTTGCGGTTAAGAAGTGCCAAGGTAATACACTTTTATCAAATACCGCAATTTGATCACCTTTCCTGTTTGTAGCATATTCGATCACACTGCGCCATGGCCACACTTTATTGAGGGCCCCTATCATAAATCCAGACAAAAGCGCCATCATAACGGGGTGATAGCCATGTAAGATTTTTGTTAAAATTTTAGAAATACTGATGAGGCCGACAAAGCAACCTATGACAAAAATCAGGATAACCGGTATGTTGCCTTCTGTTAAGGCGGTCACAATGGTTTGATATTTTCCGATGAATAATAAAATAAATACACCTGAAACGCCCGGTATCACCATGGCGATGATAGCAATGGCCCCAGCCAGAAAAACTAAAATGACTGAATCAGGCGTTTGAACAGGAGCCAGAATGGTAAAAAGGTATGCCAGCGCCACACCGGTTACAAAAAAAAGAGCGGTGCCTTTGCTCCATTTTATTTTGCGCAGCACTAATGGAATGCTCATTACAATCAATCCAAAGAAAAATGATAGTGTTACGATGGCGTGATGTTTGAGCAGATACGTCATAAATCCTGCAAAAAGAATCAGACTGGTTGCAATTCCCGCCATTATGGTAAGCAAAAAAGTACCATTAATCTTTTTCCAGAAATCAGAGATACGTTTTCGCCACAATAACTGCAGGCTTTCATAATCCAGTTCACTGATGGAATGAACCAGTTCTTCGTAGATGCCTGTAAGAAAAGCGATAGTTCCTCCGGAAACCCCGGGGATCATATCAGCTATTCCCATACCTATTCCTTTCAGGTAGAGCAGTATGTGTTGTTGAATGCGATTCAACCGATGTTAGTCAACGTGAAACGGAGGTGTTGATTTGTCAATTTTTCTTTCGATACCAAGAAAGTGTAAAAAGGTATCGCCACGCAACCCTAACCGGATTGTTTCGAGCGGAATGACCTCATTGGGCGCGATGTTTCCGAGGTTTACGTTACAACCCAGTAATTTTATAAACCAAACCTGTTGTGCCTTTTGAGGTGCTTCCCAAATAATTTTTTCGAAAGGAATTTTCGTTAGAATTTCCTGAACCAAACCTGAACGGACTTCACCGGTAGAACGGAACAACCCTACATTCCCGCCTTCGCGGGCTTCGCCAATTACCTTCCATGCACCGGCATCCAGCTCTTTTTGCATTAACTCGATCCACTGGTATGGAGGAATGATCTTGTCGGCATCTTTAGAACCCACCTCCGACAACACTGTTACCTGTTCTGAGAGCTTCGATATGTATTCGCATTTCTTGTCGTGGTCTAAATCCATCGAGCCATCCGATACTTCTGCGAAAGACATATCATACTTGTCAAGCACTTTTCTGTACTCATCAAATTGCCCGCGAATAACAAATGCTTCAAACAAGGTTCCGCCAAAGTAGGTAGGGATGCCGGCATCTTTGTATGCCTTTAATTTATCCTTGAGGTTAGGGGTTACGAATGAGGTTGCCCAGCCTAATTTTACAATATCAACATGGTCCGCACACATGCTAACAAAGTCCTCTGTTTCGCGAACGCTCAAACCCTTATCCATAGCCATGGTAAAGCCATATTGCCTGGGCTTTCGTGTGCGCTCAGGTAAGTTTTTTAAATCGTAGTTCATCAGGTGTTTTCTTTTCTAAATTGTTCAATGATTTTATACAGTGCCTTCTGAGTTTCAAGTTTTGGAAAAAACTCAAACAACATGGCGTGCCCATCGAAGTCCAAAATTAATGCATTTTCTAAATAGTTAAAGGCTTCTTTATATTGGCCTGCCTCAATCAGGTACACCGTCATGCGGTACAGTAATTCGGCATCGTCTGGGTTTTCGGTAAAGGCCTGCGACAATACATCGGTTGCTTTTAAATTGTCGCCTTGCTCATAATAAATAAAAGACCAGTTCAACCAAATTTCTTTATCCTTTGGATCGAGTTTGCTGGCCTCCTCGTACGCATCTAAACTGGAAACAATATTGCCCACTTTAAATTCTGCGTGCGCGATGGCTTTCCAGTATTCAGGATTTTCGGCATGAAGCTTTAACGCCTTGTTATAAAAGTGCAGGGCCTGGTACCACTTCTCCTGTTTTTCGAGGCAAGCCCCTGCGCCAAACCACGCTTCATCATACAGGTTGTCCAGTTTGGCAGCTTTTTGAAAATATTTTAAGCCTAAATCGTATTGCTCCAGACTTTCGTATGCAGCACCAATGGAACAATACACTTCGGCACTAGGCCCCTCCAGTTCAATTGTCTTTTTAAAGGAATCAAGTGCTCTTGTAAATTCACTACGATTCATGTAGGTGTTGCCGATATTAAAATATGCCGATGCAAACGTATCGTCAATGGTAATGGCAAAGTCGTAGGCTTTCAGGGCATCTTCGTACTGACCTAATTTGTTATAAACAATTCCCAGATTATACCAGGCAGAGGCCGAGTAGGGATCTTCATCAATAAATTTTTTGTAGAAAGAAACACTACTTTCTAATTGACCGGTTACATCCAGGCAGTACGCCAGTTCATACAGGGCACCTTCGTGATTCAGGTTAAATTCAATGGCATGTTTGTAAGCCTCAATGGCTGCTTCGTAATTTTCTGTATGCTGGTAAGCAAGTCCAATATTATAGTAGACTTCATCCTTGTCTTCGGTAAATTCAAGCGCATGCTCGTAACTTTCTATGGCTTCTTTGTGTTTCCCCTGCAGGGTATAGATGGAGCCGCGCGTTAAAAATATTTCAGGTTCATTGGGTTGTAAATTTTCGGCTTGTTCTAGTAAATCCAATGCTTCTGTATATTCTTCCAGTTGCGAAAGAATTTGTGCTTTACTGGTAATCAGTTGTGTGGAGTAGGGGTATTGGCCAATGGCCATGTTTACCGCCTGCAAGGCTTTGTTGTACTTGGTGCGTAACAAGTAAAATTCAATAATTTCCTCGTATGCATCAATGTCAAAAAATTCGGTTTTCTTTTTTCGCAGGTGATCTTCATATCGCCTGATCAGATCGTTCCCTTCATCCTCTCTTTTTTTTCGAAATTCCTTCGCCATGGGCTCTTGCGTTTACCTAAGGTAAATAAAAATAGGTGGCAAATCTACGGGATTATTATTTTTTTATTCCATGCTGCAAAGTATATTGTTCGCAACACCATTGCAGCGTTGCATCAATCGTTTGAAAATTGAAGTTCAGCGCTTTCTTAACCTTTTGATTGTCATACTCAAAGTATGTCTCAACTGATCGGGCGGTTTCACGTGTGATGAAGGGTTCTGACCGTATGAGCCAACTTCGGAAAATTTCAACTTCCGCCAGGATTTTAGCCAAGCTGCTGTTCACTTGTATTTGGGGTGCTTTTTTTTGAAACCCTGCTGCTGTTTTATCAAAGAAAGTTTTAAGGTGAACGGTGCCAGCGTTTAGAATAAAGCGTTCTCCTTCAATGGGTGCGTTGAAAAGTTGCAGGCAAATATCTGCCACGTCACGCACATCCACATAGTTAAGGTATCGGTTAATGTAAAATGGTTTTTCGTTCCATACATATTTGAAAAGTTGCGTGCTGCTTTTATCCCAGTTGCTGAATCCAAGGATAACCGAAGGGTTTACAATAACTGTGCTCAGCCCTTCTTCCTGTCCACGAAAGATTTCCAGTTCAGCTTTGTATTTCGATTCAGCATATTTACCATTAAAAGAATTATTAACCCATTTGTTTTCTTCGTTCAACTTGGTTTGATCTTTTTGTCTGCCTAAGGCTGCAATGGAACTAATATGAAGCAGGCGCTTTATTGAACCAGCCAGGCAGGCATCCACCACATGTCGGGTACCTTCGGTGTTGACTTGAAAAATTTTACGGGTTTTATGAGGGTTGAATGAAACATATCCGGCTGCGTGAATGACACCGGTAACATCCTTAAAAGCATGCTGCAGCGAAACAGGATCATTCACGTCAGCTTCCCGCCAGTTGATTTTATCCTGTAGATCTTGCAATGATGATAAGTCGCTATGGCTGCGCCTCAGGGCAACAAATGGAATGTTGCTTTTATAAAGGTGTCGTACGATATAACTGCCCACCAAACCGGTGGCGCCTGTAACTGCAATCATAGGTTGTTTCCGTTAAAGGGAATTATTCAGCAGGGGCAAAGATATTGCTTTTTGGAAGTACTTGGTGTGTCGGATTTTCTCCAGGAGTTGAATATGCAGTTCGTTATGGCAGTCGCTGCCAAGCAAGTGAACCCAACCGCGATCAATTAGTTTTTGAACAATTTTTTTTGCCGCTTTTGAATAGTATCCTGAAATGGAGGATATATTTATTTGGAATAACACACCCCGGTTCAGGATATCTTCAAGTTTATCAAAATTTGTCTGGAGGTAAATGTACCGTTCGGGATGAGCCAACACCGGCTTGTATCCTTTAGTGGTTGCCAAAAAAATAAATTCTTTCAGGTTCATGGGTTCGGTCATGAAGTTGGTTTCGAACAGCAAATATCGATTCCCAAATGTGAGGATGGGTTCATCCGATTCCAACTTGCGCATAAGGTCTTCGTCCAGGTAGTATTCGGCAGCCGCCTGAATTTCAACTGCAATTGATTTTGATGTCAGCCAGTTTTGAAGCTCGGTGCATTTTTCAAGGATCGACTGATTCGAGTTTCGGTAGGAATCACTCATTACATGAGGAGTGGTAATCAATTTTTTATAACCCAGTTTTTGAAACCGCAGAATAATCTTTTCTGCTTCTTCCAGCGATTGAACCCCATCGTCAAGGTTTGATAAGAGATGAGAGTGAATATCAATAACCGGAGGAATACCCGCTTTGGTGTTTGTATTCTTGTTGAACCAATTAAACACGTTTAAAGATTGATTTCATCCATGGAGTCTTACCATTTTCCTCATAGTAACCCGCACCGTAGTAACCCTCGTGCATTGAAGGGAGGGCATTGATAACAGTGGTTACGTTAGAGAATTTATTCAACCGTGTAATGCGTTGCAGTGTGTGGGTAAAATCTTTTTTAGAATAATTAGCCCTGAAAACATAAATTGAAAGGTCGGCACACTTCATCGCCATAATGCCATCGGTAACTAACCCAACAGGGGGAGTGTCCAATAGAACAAAATCGTAATGGACTTTCAGTTCTTCAAGCATGCTGCTGAATTCACCATTCAATAATAGTTCGGCAGGGTTAGGCGGCTGTGGGCCTGAGGGAATGACATCGAAATTGTCTAATGGAGTTTTTAACAAGCATTCCTGCCAGGTGTTTTTTCGGATTAAAATCGTGCTGACGCCTTTAGAGGTATCCTCTTGCTTAACAGGTGAATGCGGTTTAGCTTTTCGCATGTCGAGATCAAGCAATACAACTTTCTTCCGCGACAGGGCCATTACACCGGCAAGGTTCATGGCTAAAAATGACTTGCCTTCACCGGAGACAGTGGAGGAAATGGCGATTATTTTTTTTGAAGCGTTAACGCTAAAAAAGTCAAGGTTTGTTCGCAGTGTTCGAATGGCTTCTGTCACCATTGACTTCGGATGTTCAACTACATGAAGCGTTGATCCGTTTTGTTTACGCAGGGTAGGAACAACACCTAACATCGGAACGGGCAATGCTTCAACATCGGCAACGTTGGTGATTTTATTATTCAACAGATAGAGCGTTCCCAGCATGAAAAACACCACCACCAAACCAGCCACAAATCCAATTGCATAAATGATGGGTTTGTTTGGCGAAATGGGGTTAGCCGGAAATGTAGCATTTGAAAGTAATTTAAAATCGGGAGTGCTTCCGGCCTGTGCAATTTCAAATTCCGATTTGCTTTTAATCATCGTTAAGTACAGTTCCTCATACAGTTTATAGAATCGCTCATTCTTATTGAACTGAGTATTTTTGTCGGGCATGTTAACAAACGCATTCTCCAGTATGGCCTTTGCCTGATTCAGTTCCTGCATGCGGGTCAGGTATTTTGATTTGAGGTTGGTAAGTGCTGTTTGAACGGTTGTTTGAATTAATTGAATTTCTTTTTCCTTTTGCTTAAAGGCAAAAGTGGTTTCGTTATACGATAATTTCATTTTGTCCATTTCCAGGTTTAAAGCCTGAAGTTGTTCAATATTTTTGTTGAGCGAAGCCGGAAATTGATTTGATTGCAATGAATTCTTTGAATCTCCGGAAGTGAGCTGATCGGTTAAGGAATTTAATTCTTTAATCCGTTTAGAAAGTTCAAATCGCTGGGAGTCAATTTTGTTGATCTGAGCAATGGTTTTCTTCAAGTCCTCTTTCAGGTCGCTTGTTTTATTTTTCAAGGTAAAGTTTTCGAAGTAGTTTTCGTACTCTCCCATTTTTATTTCGATCTGATGCAATTCGTTTGTCAGCCAATCAATTTTTTGTTTGTTGGTAAGGTTTTTCTGTTCGTTACTGTATTGCAGGTATAGCGAATCAATACCATTCACCAGGTCACGTGCTTTGATGGGATTATTATCCTTAAAGGAAAGCCGTATTGTTTTGGCATTAAAATTTAAGGGTTCAACCGTTAAATTTTTGCTGAGATAATCTAACAGTACCTCCCGACTATTGTAGGTAAATGAGTAAGTAATATCTTGTTGAAATTCAACACCTGGTCTTTTTGAAATTAAGAGATCGCAACCATCTATGCTGACCGGAATCTGAAACGTTCCGGTCACTGATTTACCGGTTCCATCCAACCGGAGCTCAAACTGAGTCGGATTGATCTCTTCAATAAAAAATAACCTATTCTGGCAATCGGGATGTATGATCAAAAATTTTACACTAAAAGGTGCTGAGGTGTACAATTCATAGTTTAATACTTGCCCAATACTGAAGTAGCGCACAAATAAATCCAGCGAATCGATCACATTATTGAGAAACAGCTTGGACTGGATTGTTTCAATTTCTCCGGAAATCAGGTTGATGTTGTTGTCCTGGGTAAATTCACGAATGCCCAGTTCGGAAGCATCCTGTTTAACGTCCAGCTTAATTTCTGAAACGGACTCGTACAAATCTTTGGTATACCGCACGTATAATATAGAGGAGGCATTTGCCAGTATCAGTATCAAAATAATCCACAGCCAGTTGTGTCGGATGATAATTCTCAACTTATTCAGGTCGATGCTATCGGATGTGGTTCTATGTTTGAGTTCTTCCACCGTCAATTATTATTTCAGTAACCAATCAGTACAACAATAAGAGTTGAGATGCTGATCGCGAGGCTTAAAATAGGAGCGTAGTCACGACCGGCTTCAACAAAAGGTCTTCTTACGGGTTCAACATACACAATATCGCCCGGCTGCATAATCATATTTGATTTTTGATACCCCTCCAGGGTACTAAAATCCACTAAGAAAACCTGTTCACCCCTGAGGATGCGCATGTTGTTGGCAATTGAATTATTATCGATTGCGTTAGCCAGGGCAAGCACCTCTGCCAGCGTAATATTTTCATTTGTGAGTGGAATAATTTTTCCGCCCGGAGCGCCCAGCACGATTACCCGTTTATTGATATACCGTAACATCACAAAGGGCTTTTGATAAAATTGTGCGTATTCTTTTTGCAGAACTTCTTCTGCCTGCCGGATGGTGAGCCCCTCTAATTTAAATTCTCCTATCATGGGAAATTTAACGTTGCCAAGTATATCAACCAGAAAATCAGGATCGGGTTGTATATCGTTACCCTGCGTGGGCATATCCTTTAAAAGCTTCAGATCTGGGTCGATGATCAGCTCACCATCATTGGTGTAAACTTCCAGTTTAAGGTAATCGTTCTTTTGGATAACATAGTTTCGTTCGGCCTCCGTAACCTGTTTCTGTAGCTGGGTACCTTCTGGTACCTGAAACATGATGTTCTGCCGATAGGAACAGGAAGCCAGGGCAACAACTGAAGCAAAGAAAACAATTGGTCTGAAAAAAAATGATTTCAACGTTACTACGGATTTAGACAGGTGAAATTACAGATTTTCTCAACAACTGTTGGAGGGTATCTAATTTCTGGTCTTTTTCTGAAAGTACCGGGTCTGTGAAAGGCCATTGAATGTTCAGGTCGGGGTCATTCCAACGAATACCGCTTTCAAAATCGCGGTTATAAATGTTGGAACTCTTGTATAAAAATAATGAGTCTTCCAGTGCGGCAAAGCCGTGGGCGAACCCTTCCGGAACCATCAAAAGATTATGGCGTGTGGAATCAAGAACACAGGTATGGGTTTTGCCAAAGGTTGAAGAACCCTTGCGTAAATCCACAACAACATCCATCACTTTTCCATTCAATACAGAAACCAACTTGGCTTGTTGACAGGGAGGTAGTTGAAAGTGCAATCCGCGGATAACTCCTTGCTGAGAGAACGAAATATTTTCCTGCGTAAAGTCATAAACAATATTGCTTTGGTGGAAGGGTTCCTTCTTGTAGAATTCAAAAAACCATCCCCGGTTGTCGTGATAAACCTGTGGAATAATCTCGAGGAGGCCCTCAATCCCTGTTTGTATTATTTGCATTGGAAAAAACGGGTGATTACGATGGCTTTAAGGCAGCCAGCACACCAAGGTATTTATTAATGACGATAGATTCGTCATATTCGACTTCCATTTTTTGGCGACCATTCAAACCCATGGTCTTTAATGTTTCATCATCATAGCTGGCCATTGTATGCATTTTTTCAGCCAGGTCACCAGAGTCTTTCATGTTGCACAGCAAGCCGTTAAAATGATTATCCACAACATGGTTGCAGCCCGGTACATTGGTTGCAATAATGGGTTTGGATGAACTGGCAGCCTCCAGCAATGTGCGTGGGGTGCCTTCGCGGTAGGAGGGAAGCACTACGCAATCGGCATGTTGAATAAACTGACGAACATCTTCGGTAGTTCCTAAGTACTCGATCGTCTCAGAGTCTATCCACTCTTTAACAATTTCTCTTTTAATTCCTCGTTTGTGTTCCGGATCCATCGCGCCTAAAATCTGATAGCGGGCTTCTAATCCTTGTGAACGCAATTGTTTAACGGCTTCGATATATTCCAGAATCCCCTTGTCTGTAATCAGTCGCGAAATCAACAGGAAGGTAAACTTATTGTTCCTCTCAAAGGTAACCGGCTTAAAGCGGTTCAGGTCAATGCCCGAACCGGGTAACAGATCAACGGTATTGGCCGGTACTAATTTTTTTTCCAGGAAAAGATTTAAATCATCCGGGTTCTGAAAGAAAACTTTTTTCGGAAACCTGAAACTGATTTTGTACAAGAACATGGCAAACTTCGAGACCAGGTCGTCCTTCAAAAAAACAGTTCCTAATCCACACACATTATTAACAACCGGTATTTTAAGTAAGGCGGCAGCCAACGCTCCATACACATTTGGTTTAATTGTATAGTGCAGGATTACATCCGGTTTAACCCTTTTGTATGTGGCGTATAATTCAAAAATCAGCCCGAGGTCTTTTATCGGGTTTGCCCCGCGACTGTCCATTTTCAGGGCGTGATGGGTACAGCCGGCTTCAATAATTTTAGGGGTGTATTCGTCTACAGGCGCAATGGTATGGATTTCGTGTCCGGCAGCCTGTAACGACCGAATTAAATTCATCCTGAAATTGTAAATATTCCAGGAGGTGTTCAGCACAATAGCAACTCTCATGAGGGTTTAGATTAAAGCCTTAAAGCATGGCCTTTGTGGGGTGTGCAAGCCAAAACCTTGAGGTTCAATCTGTAAAAATATAAAAAAGTAACCTGCTGTTAAAGCCGGTAAGAATTAATCACGTAAAATTGCCTCCACTTTTAAATGACACATCAGAATACAGCCATTTTAGTTGCCCTGGGATCTGCGAAAAACAGTGACGAAACCAATGAACATTTGGATGAACTTGCTTTTTTGGCGGAAACGGCCGGCATCCACACCGTCAAACGATTGATTCAAAACCTGCCAACGCCTGATTCCAGAACATTTATTGGCAGCGGGAAGCTGACAGAGTTAAAGGAATATGTGAGAGCCCGGCAAATCAAGAAAGTAATTTTTGATGATGACTTAACACCTTCGCAATTGCGCAACCTGGAGCGCGAATTAAATCCGAAAGATCAGGAGATCGGTGTAAAGGTGTATGACAGGAGTTTACTGATTTTAGACATTTTTATGTTTCGGGCACAAACAGCCCAAGCCAAGATTCAGGTTGAGTTGGCCCGGAATCAATATTTATTACCCCGACTTACCCGGCTGTGGACTCACCTGGAACGGCAGCGTGGCGGAACCGGAACACGGGGTGGTGCCGGTGAGCGCGAAATTGAAACCGACAGGCGGAATATCAAAAATCAGATATCCGTTTTAAAAGACCGGCTTGAGAAAATTGAAAAGCAACGGATTACCCAGCGTAAATCCCGGGCTAATATTGTTCGGGTTGCCCTGGTGGGGTATACCAATGTTGGAAAATCAACCTTGATGAACCTGTTATCCGGATCGGGTGTGCTGGCCGAGAATAAATTATTTGCAACGGTTGATTCCACCGTGCGCAAGGTTGTGTTTGGTAACATTCCGTTTCTATTGTCAGATACGGTTGGATTTATCCGGAAACTTCCGCACCACCTGATTGAATCGTTCAAGTCAACGCTCGATGAAGTGAGGGAGGCAGATATTTTATTGCATGTAGTGGATGTAGCGCACCCGTTTCACGATAACCAGATTGAAGTGGTTTCGAAAACCTTGGCGGATATAGGGGCGGGAAATATTCCGGTAATTCTGGTTTTGAATAAAGTAGATATGCTGAAAGCCAACCAGGAAGGTTCGGTCAACCTGGAAGAGATGAAGCGATATTACCGCCAGCATGGTTTTGAGAAGGTAGTATTTGTTTCAGCTACCCGTGGTGAAAATATGGATGTGCTAAAAACCGTTATGTTTGAGGAGATACGAAAGAAACACATCCAGATTTACCCGAATTATTTAAGTAATGGGTATGAATTTGTTCCCGACTTTGCAAAGACAGTACAAGAGGAAGAATAGTTTTTATATTTTTGCCACCGCATTGGCCCCGTAGTTCAATGGATAGAATAGAAGTTTCCTAAACTTTTGATGCAGGTTCGATTCCTGTCGGGGCTACATAAAACAAAGCAACTTACAGGTTCCTGTAAGTTGCTTTATTATTTAACTGAGTTGACGGTTCATTTGATTCATCTCAATAGTAATGATACACGGTTGTTTGCGTATTACCCGCAGCCGCGGCCGTACGTTTGACGGTTAATCCATCAGCATTGAATTCGTAGGTCAGCCGGTAGGTAGCATCTACTCCCGTGGCCTCTTCACGATATCGACCCGCCAGGTTTTTCTGCGACTTCACGCCCGGAATTATTTCAAACATGGAAATAGTTGAGAGGTTCGGCAGGTATTGGTCATACGTTTGCGTGCGAATCAATACCGGTTCTTCCTGACCTTCAACATCCTGAAATAACATTGATTTGTATACATTGCCATCTACAAAGTAAAGATATACCGAAAAGAGTCCTCGTTTGAACGAACCATTGGGTTGCCTGTGGTAGGGTTCTACTCCGGCAATGTTTCCAGCCTCATCGTACGCATAGGTAGCATATTCTTTCAATACATCATCCTGATACACTTCAGCGCGTTCAATCCTGCTGTTGTTCCACAGGTAGTGTACATCACGCCCCGGATACTTGTTGATTTTAACCAGCCTGTCTTGCTCATCATAAAAATACGTGTCGGTGCCTGTTCGTGCGAAGCCGGTGTAAGTCTCCCAATTTACTTTGGAAATTCTGCCTTTTGCATCATACTCATAAAAACGTTTTTCCGAATCAACACCTCCGCTGTTTTCGTATCCCCTCAGTTTGCCGACCAGTTCATCGTCTTTAATGGTAAGCTTGCGCGATACGTGCGTGCCTTTCACTACGGATCCCGTAACGGAGTGGATCGAAAATGCAACATCGGTGTGGCCGGTTACATCCGAATTGTTAAGTGCGCTGAGAGTGAAGCTCAGTTCAGTGGTGCCGGCTAGTGCCGGGAGGGTAATAATTCCATCTTCGGCAAGCGGATGAGTAACAAATGCCGAAGCGTTGGGTGATTCAACGGTTATCATGACTTTACTTTCGATGGCCACCGGTGCCGAT
>Ga0268299_1000707_pt1 | contig 88242 bp, 71 predicted proteins | sample NOBtaG_FD_193484 | JGI IMG/M metagenome (GOLD analysis project Ga0268299, IMG submission 193484) | Activated sludge microbial communities from bioreactor in Nijmegen, Gelderland, Netherland - NOB reactor | ecosystem: Engineered > Bioreactor > Aerobic > Activated sludge | place: Netherlands... | reverse complement strand
AGCTCAGCAAGATGTGTTGCAGTATATTTCCATGTTTTATAACAGTCATCGACTGCACTCATACTTGCGGTACAAGAGCCCAAATCAATATGAGGTAGAAATTGAAAATGTAAAGAAAGTTGCTTAACTGAGCTGTCCGGTTTTACTTGACCGCGTCAGTGTGTGTCCCGCTTTCTTCAAGACGTATATCTGGTATCGCTCTTCTCGGGTTAGGTGTGTGTAGTTCATCTTTGCAATTTCGACTGGCTGGTCAAAAAGGCTCAGATGCTACCGCATCCAACCCCTCTGACCTGCGTTATTCAAAATTGCACTTCAAACTTGAATCCGCCTGATTATTAACTAACAGGTCTTTTTAATCTCTGCGGGTTTAATTCCCCGCCCCCTTGGGGCGAAAGCTGGTTGAAAACCAGCAGATTGTAGAGCGCAGTTAATACCCCGCTGCTTGCGGCGGGTTGCTTTATTTTAAGACTTGAATCTGAGATCGATAACAATGTGCTTGATCAGTTAAGTTTTTAAAGAAAGTGGATTGACTCTGGTAGCGGCAGCAAAACGACTGTCGTTATCCCAAGGGACACTAAAGAACTGGGTTTATGCTGACACACGAGGGGAATTCGCTGCAATAGGCAAGCATCAGTCAGCTACTGGCTGAACTTGAGTTAGAGCTATCCGGTTGTGCGCTCATGTGTCGGGTACTTGATGTATCCAAGAGCGGCTTTCAGCAAGAAGGATTAGGCTATCTACTTGCAGCTTAATCAATGGACTCATTTTTGACAGCACACTATTAAAATAGGAATTTTTCTTGATTTTGCAAAGGGTTCAGAAAGTATCGCAAGAAAAACCCATCACTTTGAGGCGCGGGATACATTGCCAATCTCGGCTTCCAGGTTAAGCAAACCAATCTCGTGTGTGATGACATTGTGTTGGACACTTACTTATGGGATTACTCCTTTGCGCTTTCACGCTTGGTTGATAAAGATTCGCACCTTTATCAAACTGGGTAGTAAGCCCACCCTTTAGCAAGACCTACTGTCTGATCAAATCTGAATTACTGCATGTTAATGAAATACTTCGTATATCGAGATCATAAAATACAGCACCGCTATCTGACACAAGAAAAAAATTCATATTATTCTCTGATTTCCTGTTCAATTTGGTCAGCCGTTACATGGCGCACATCTTTGCCTTTTACCATGTAAACAACATACTCTGACATGTTTTTTGCATGATCTCCAATACGTTCTATTGCTTTGGCGATAAATACTATTTCCAGGCACGTAGAGATTTTTCTTGGATCTTCCATCATAAACGTAATTAATTGACGCAAGATAGAACGAAACTCCTCATCTACAAACTCATCTTGTCTGACAATTTGTGCGGCTGCATTTAAATCCAATCGAGCAAAGGAATCAAGCGCTTTATGCAACATGTCCATTGCAATACTGGCGACATGTTTGATTTCATTGAAGCGCGGAATGTGCATACGATCAGATGAGTATATCAACTTCGCCATCCGAGCAATTTTCGCCGCTTCGTCACCGATCCGTTCTAGATCAGTAATCGTTTTAATTACCATCATGATCATACGTAAATCACTGGCGGTTGGTTGGCGACGCGCAATGATCTGGTTACAGATTTCATCAATCGATACTTCCATGGCGTTGACACGATGATCACGTGTAATGACCTGATCGATAAGCTCTTCGTTACCACTCGTCAATGCCTCTATTGCATACTCGATTTGCTCTTCAACGAAACCACCCATCTGCAAGACGCGTGTACGAACTTCTTCAAGATCAGCATCAAATTGCTTAGAAATATGCTCTTTATTTGCCATATCGCGCGCCTTTGGTTGGTAGCGAAGAATACAGTTCTTGGCTACTGAATATTAAAAGTCAAATAGAAATTACACGTATGCCGTTATCTGTTCCCAATAATAGCGTATCCGCCCCACGTCGTGCAAAAAGACCATTGGTTACAACACCGGCAATTTGATTAAGCGTAGTTTCCAGTTCAATAGGGTTCATAATTTGTAATCCGTGTACGTCCAGTATGATATTGCCATTATCCGTGACAAAGTCGTGACGTAAAGCCGGATGCCCACCCAAATGAACAATTTCACGCGCAACATAGCTGCGCGCCATCGGGATGACCTCTACAGGCAAAGGGAAGTTGCCAAGAATATTTACTAACTTGCTCTGATCAGTAATGCAAATAAATTTCTGTGCTACCGCGGCAACGATCTTCTCTCGTGTCAATGCGCCACCGCCACCCTTGATCATATGCAAATTCTCAGTGATCTCATCTGCACCGTCAACATAAACAGGGATATCAATAACGTTATTGAGATCATATACTTCGATGCCATGTTCCTTAAGTCTTTGTGCCGTTGCATCGGAACTCGCAACAGCCCCTTCAATTTTATGTTTGATTTTAGCCAGCTCATCAATAAAATAGTTAGCGGTGGAACCTGTCCCTACTCCAACAATACAATCAACCGGAATATATTGAATTGCAGCAATCGCTGCTGCACGTTTCTGTTCGTCTTGTGTCATGATGCCCTTTACGAAAATGATAATATCGTTATCAGGATAGCGTTATCTGTTAATTTAGACAATGCTTCTATTACTTAGAGAATAAATTGTGAAGTACTCTCAAAAAGGAAATGAAATCTGATGATTGGTTGAAGCTGGGGATATAGGTGATGTTTTAGCGACTAACAAGTGATTTCTTCGAAGGATTTAACCAGTATCCTTTGGACTTTGACGGAGTCAGAATTTAACTCGTACTGAAGCGATATTGCACTCTATTTAATCCGAATTCTATGATCAATCATGCAATTTTGTGATTGATCATAGAATTTAATTTGGTTGATTATTTAATAATGGCGTTCAATTCGCCTTTAGTATAACGATTAGCCATATCTTCGAGTGAAACTGGCTTGATTTTTCCTGCTTGTCCTGCACAACCAAAAGCTTCGAAGCGCGCTTTGCAAATATCCTTAGCGGCAGCAGTCGCTTCTTTCAGGAATTTGCGCGGATCAAAATTGCTTTTGTCTTTTTCCAAACTACGGCGGATTGCGCCAGTCATAGCCAAGCGAATATCGGTATCGATATTGATCTTACGCACACCATATTTGATGCCTTCTTGGATCTCTTCTACCGGAACACCATAGGTTTCTTTGATGTCGCCGCCATACTGACGAATAATATCCAACCAGTCTTGCGGCACTGAGCTGGAACCGTGCATTACCAGATGAGTATTAGGAATGCGCGCATGGATTTCTTTGATGCGTTGAATCGCTAGAATATCGCCTGTAGGTTTACGGGTAAACTTATAAGCACCATGCGAAGTTCCAATCGCAATGGCCAATGCATCCACACCGGTTTTGCGCACGAAATCGGCGGCTTCTTCAGGGTCGGTAAGCAATTGATCATGGGATAAAACACCCTCTGCACCGTGTCCATCTTCCGCTTCACCCATGCCGGATTCCAGTGAGCCTAGGCAACCCAGCTCGCCTTCCACGGAAACACCGACTGAATGCGCAATATTAACAACATCCGCCGTGACGTTGACATTGTATTCATAAGTGGACGGTGTTTTGGCATCGGCTTGTAAAGAGCCATCCATCATTACACTCGAGAACCCACTGCGGATCGCGTTGACACAAACCGATGGAGACGCGCCGTGATCCTGGTGCATTACAATAGGAATATGTGGGTAAGCTTCTACTGCAGCAGCAATTAAGTGGCGCAAGAATGCTTCGCCGGCATATTTTCTTGCACCGGCGGAACCCTGCATGATCACCGGACTATTGCATTCATCCGCTGCTTGCATGATTGCCTGGATTTGCTCCAGATTATTGACATTAAACGCAGGCAAGCCATAGCTGTTTTCTGCCGCATGATCGAGTAATTGTCTTAATGATACAAGTGCCATTTAGATCTCCTTAATTATTAAATCATCTGAATAAATTCTGTAAGTATTAGTATAAGCGATTATTTTGTATGAATACGTTTGATTCTTTTTACTGTAGCTGTGCGTATATTTATCTATGCTGTCCCCGTGGCAGATATTTTAATTTGTATCAATGCCTTGCCTTGTTTTCCATTCACCAACCCTAATAATTTTCATGGTATTGGTACCTCCCGTCTTACCTACCGGTTCACCTATTGTCATCACCATAATATCACCACTGCGCACCACCCCGCGGTCGAGTAATTCCTGCTCGGCCAGATTCAGAATCTCTTCCGGGTCATTCAATCCTTCACCAAATTCTACGGGGTAAACACCCCTGAACAAGGTAACTCTTCTGCGCGTTTCTTCGTTCGGACTTAACGCAAAAATAGGCACCTTGGAACTCCTGCGCGACATCAGCAATGCGGTCACGCCGCTTTGCGTCAATGCAGCAATCGCACGAATCTGCAGGCCACCCGCAGTATACATCGTGGCACGCGCAATCGCTTCTTCGATGGTTGCCGGATTAATATTCTGCATTCGCCGATCAATGCTAACCAGATATTCCTTTTCCGCTTCCAAACAAACCCTGGCCATGGCTTCCACTGCTTCCACCGGATATTCACCGGCAGCCGATTCCGCCGATAGCATGACTGCATCAGTACCATCAAGTACCGCATTGGCTACATCCGATACTTCAGCGCGCGTTGGAATCGGATTAGTAATCATCGATTCCATCATTTGCGTTGCAGTCACAACAATTTTATTATTTGCCCGTGCCGAGCGTATCATTCTTTTTTGTAACGCTGGAACAGCAGCATCACCTACTTCAACTGCCAAGTCTCCACGTGCCACCATGATTGCGTCCGAAGCTTCAAGTATATCATCCAACGCAAGAATAGCTTCCGAGCGTTCGATTTTGGCCATAATCATGCCTTTACCCCCTGCTTCTTGCAGCAATGAGCGCGCCTGTCGTATATCGTCACCCGAACGGACAAATGATACCGCCAGATAATCCGCGCCAAACTCAGCAGCCGTTCTGATATCCTCTAAATCCTTGCCAGTCAGAGCCGGAGCGCCTAGTCCACCACCTTTACGGTTAATACCTTTATTATTTGACAGTATTCCGCCTTGCTCGACTACACAGAATACCTGATGACCTTTTACCTGAGATACCCCCAGAACAATGCGTCCATCATCCAGCATCAGTGTGGCTCCGGTTTCCAAATCACCGGGCAGTTCTTTATAATCCAGACCGACTCGTTCCTGATTCCCCAGCTCACATGCTGCATCAAGAATGAACTGATCACCTACTTCAAGCCTAATTTTGCCGTGCTCAAACTTGCCGACGCGGATTTTAGGGCCTTGCAGATCAGCCAGAACCCCTACAGTAAATCCTGCCGCACGTGCTAATGAGCGTGTCATCTCCACCAGTTCAATATGTTGTTCGCGCGTTCCATGTGAGAAATTAATCCGAACAACATCGACACCGCCCCGGATCATACGTTCCAGAGTTTTCGGATTACCGCTGGAAGGACCCAGTGTAGCTACAATTTTTGTTCTTCGAATCATTATCTTCTAGACGATCAGTTAGCGCGCATTTCCAGGATTTCTACTGCGGGCAGCTTTTTGCCTTCTAAAAATTCTAAAAAGGCACCCCCTGCCGTAGAGATATAAGAGACTTTGTTATAAATATCATATTTTTGAATGGCTGCAATGGTATCGCCGCCGCCTGCCAGCGTGAATGCCTTGGTTTCTGCAATTGCTCGTGCAATCTTCTCGGTTCCGCCACCAAACTGATCAAATTCAAATACGCCCACGGGACCGTTCCATACTACCGTGCCGGCTTTCATAATGATATCCGCTAATTCCTGTGCACTTCTTGGACCGATGTCGAAAATCATTTCATCATCTGCCACGCTATCGGCATCTTTCAATACAGCCGGTTCATTAGCATCAAATTTCTTACCAACCACAACATCAACTGCAATCGGGATTGATGCATTGCGTTGGGCCATTTTATCCATCAAATTTTTAGCCGTTGGAACCAAGTCGTCTTCACACAATGACTTACCGACATTCTTGCCGGTGGCTTTAAGAAAAGTATTAGCGATGCCGCCGCCAACAACCAATTGATCCACTTTTTCGGACAGCGACTCAAGTACGGTAAGTTTGGTAGAAACTTTCGAACCGCCTACTATAGCAACCATGGGACGAGCCGGACTCAACAGCGCTTTAGTTAAAGCTTCCAGCTCTTCAGTCAGTAAAATTCCTGCACAAGCTATCGGGGCATATTTCGCGATACCATGAGTTGAAGCTTCTGCACGGTGCGCGGTGCCGAAGGCATCCATTACAAACACATCACATAATTTTGCGTATTTCTGCGCAGTTTCCTCGAGATTTTTCTTTTCCCCTTTGTTAATACGGCAATTTTCAAGTACTACCAACTCTCCAGCAGCAACATCAAATCCACCGTCCATCCAGTCTTTGATTAGTCGAACCGGTTTTCCTAGGCGGTTGGCGATATTATCAGCAACGGGCTTTAAGGAATTTTCTTCGGTCCATATTCCTTCATCAGGACGCCCCAGATGAGAAGTTACCATTACCTTGGCACCTTCTTTGAGGCAATGATTAATCGTCGCCATAGAGGCGGTAATGCGGGCGTCCGAGGTTACTTTGCCATCCTTTACAGGCACGTTTAGATCAGCGCGTATGAATACACGCTTACCTTTTAGGTCAAGGTCAACAAGTTTAATAACAGGCACGATAAACTCCAGAATTGTCTTTAAAAAATATAAAGGATAGCAAACGCTACCCTTTATGTCTTGACGAATTGAATAGTAATTCAGATAGTAATCAAAATCTTAATATTCTTAAGTATGCATCAATCAATACAAATTACTTGGCAACGGTACGAACCATCTCCAATACCTTGGTGGAATAACCCCATTCATTGTCGTACCATGCCACTACTTTAACAAAACTTTTATCCAAGGCCATGCCTGCTTCAGCATCAAAAATAGATGTGCAGCTTTCACCACGGAAATCGGTAGAAACCACTTTCTGATCGGTATAACCCAATACACCTTTCATTGGGCCTTCGGAAGCTTCCTTCATTGCATTACAAATCTCATCGTAACTCGCTTCTTTTTCCAGTTCGACCGTTAAGTCAACCACTGAAACATCTGAAGTGGGGACACGAAAAGCCATGCCAGTCAATTTTTTGTTCAGTTCAGGAATTACCACGCCTACTGCCTTGGCAGCACCCGTTGAAGACGGGATAATATTTTCCAGAATGCCACGTCCACCACGCCAATCTTTATTCGATGGACCATCTACAGTTTTCTGAGTTGCTGTTGCCGCATGCACTGTAGTCATCAATCCCCGTTTAATGCCCCATTTGTCGTTCAATACTTTAGCCATCGGCGCCAAGCAGTTGGTAGTACAGGAAGCGTTGGAAATAATGCTTTCACCTTTATAGGATTTGTCATTTACACCATATACAAACATGGGTGTATCATCCTTTGAAGGGGCAGACATAATGACTTTTTTGGCACCAGCTACCAAGTGCTTTTCGCAAGTTTCCTTGGTCAGGAACAGTCCAGTAGATTCAATAACGACTTCAGCTCCTACTTCGCTCCATTTCAATTCAGCAGGATCTTTAATTGCGGTCAAACGAATTCTTTTGCCATTAACTACTAATGTATTTCCATCAATTGACACATCACCTTGGAAACGGCCATGCACTGAATCATGTTTCAACATATAAGCCAGATAATCAGGCTCTAATAAATCATTAATTGCTACAATCTCAATATCAGAAAAATTCTGTACTGCTGAGCGGAAAACCATACGCCCGATACGACCAAATCCATTAATACCAACCTTTATTGTCATGCTAAAACTCCTTGAATGAAAAACTTATTGCATTCGGATAAACGAAGTGCGTTATCCGAACGCTAGATTCTTTAATTGAATTAGAGAACGCTTTTTACTGTTTTGACTACGTTTTCGACAGTAAAGCCGAAATGCTTGAAAAGCACATCTGCAGGCGCTGATTCACCAAAAGTATCAATCCCCACTACTGCGCCATCTAACCCGACATATTTACGCCAGAAATCCGTCACCCCAGCCTCAATGGCCACGCGTTTGACACCTTTTGGCAAGACACTTTCCTTGTAAGATGGTTCCTGGCGGTCAAAAACATTGGTACAGGGCATGGAAACAACGCGTGCATGAATGCCTTCATCCGCCAACGTTTTCTGCGCATTCACGGCTAAACCGACCTCCGAGCCGGTAGCGATGAGAATAACTTGCGGTTTGCTGTTGTTACTTGCTTCAGCTAATACATAGCCACCTTTCTCAATTTGTTTGATGATTGCCGCGTCTCGTTTTTGAAACGGCAGATTCTGGCGGCTGAAAATTAATGTTGAAGGACCGTCTTTACGCTCGATGGCACGAACCCATGAAACGGTTGATTCAACGGTGTCACAAGGTCGCCATACATCCATATTGGGGATATAACGCAATGTAGCAGTTTGTTCTACCGGTTGATGTGTTGGACCATCCTCGCCCAGACCAATTGAATCATGTGTAAAGACAAAGATGTTACGGATTTTCATCAAAGCGGCCATACGCAGTGCATTACGAGCGTATTCTGAAAACATCAAAAAGGTTGCGCCGTAAGGAATCAGGCCGCCGTGCAACGATAATCCGTTCATCATTGCGCTCATCCCAAATTCACGTACACCATAATAGACGTAATTGCCACCGGCATTATTGTCGACACCTTTGGAACCTGACCATAGTGTCAGGTTGGAACCGGCCAAATCGGCAGATCCCCCAATCAATTCCGGCAGAATGGGCGCTAAGCCTTCAATTGCATTTTGCGAAGCCTTGCGGCTCGCGATGGATTCCGCTTTCGCATTGACTTGATTAATAACATTCTCAACATGACTGCTCCAATTCGCAGGCAATTCTCCCGCCATTCGACGATTAAATTCCGCCGCCTCCGCGGGATGCTTTTCTGCATATTCCGCAAACTTCTGATTCCATTCCATTTCCAGCTTCTGACCTTTCGCTCTTGCGTCCCAGACACTATAAACATTTTGCGGAATTTCAAATGGTGGGTGATGCCAACCAATATGCGGGCGAGTAGCGGCGATTTCCGCATCACCCAATGCGGCGCCATGCACAGAATGGGTATTGGCCATATTCGGAGAACCCAATCCGATGACCGTTTTGCAGCAAATCATCGATGGCTTGTTGTTGACTTGCTTCGCAGCTTCAATCGCAGCTTCAATCGCTACAGGATCATGGCCATTGACATTAGGCACCACATGCCAGCCATAAGATTCGAAACGTTTTGGCGTATCATCGGTAAACCAGCCTTCCACATGACCATCTATGGAAATGCCATTATCATCATAAAAACAAATGAGTTTACCCAAACCCAAAGTGCCGGCTAATGAGCAAGCTTCATGCGAGATGCCTTCCATTAAACAACCATCACCGAGAAAAACATACGTGTGATGATCTACAATATTGTAACCAGGGCGATTGAATTCGGCTGCCAATACTTTTTCTGCCAAAGCCATGCCTACCGCATTTGTGATGCCCTGACCCAAGGGGCCGGTAGTGGTTTCTACACCTGGCGTGTAACCATACTCCGGATGGCCGGGTGTTTTTGAATGGAATTGGCGAAATTTTTTAATTTCTTCCATCGGTAAATCGTAACCGGTCAAATGTAACAAAGCATAAATCAACATGGATCCATGTCCGTTAGATAGCACAAACCGATCACGGTCAACCCAACCCGGATTGCCAGGATTATGACGCAGGTGGTGAATCCACAGTACCTCAGCAATTTCAGCCATACCCATTGGCATACCGGGGTGACCAGAATTGGCTTTTTGCACGGCATCCATCGCCAATGCGCGCACCGCACTGGTCAAATCTTTAAATACCGTCGCGTCAAAATCCTTGAATGTCCCCATCGATACTAGCTCCCTAATTTTTCAGAAAAATAAAGTAAATAAAAGTATACATTATCCCCTAAGATAGGGGATACGACAACTAGAGACCTTCATTTTGTGCCTAAAACCAATTCAGTAGAGAGAAAAACCCTATTTGCTGATTAAGCCAATTTGCTCGCAACGAAGTTTTCCAATAATTGATATTTCAACGTAACAGCACAAAAAACTCCATTTTTAAAAAAATACAGTGCAGCGTATAAATTTATTTGGCAGAATTGGGTTATTCGCACATAACCTTTCATCTACCGGGGAATTAAAAATGAAATATAAGAGCCTTCAGGAGTTCAGTGAATATGTGACTGAGCGTAATCCTAATCAACCAGAGTACATGCAGGCGGTTACGGAAGTCATTGAGAGCTTGTGGCCTTTTATAATGGAACACCCACGGTATGCTGAGCATGGTTTGCTGGATCGTTTGGTTGAGCCTGAGCGCGTGATTATATTTCGCGTATCCTGGGTTGATGATCATGGCGAAGTTAAAGTAAACCGGGGTTACCGGGTGCAACATAGTTCTTCCATTGGTCCGTATAAAGGCGGTGTTCGGTTTCATCCCTCGGTGAACCTGTCAATTCTTAAATTCTTGGCGTTTGAGCAAACCTTCAAAAATGCCTTAACAACATTGCCGATGGGCGGCGGCAAGGGTGGTTCCGATTTTGATCCGAAAGGTAAAAGCCCAGGGGAAGTTATGCGGTTTTGTCAGGCTTTTATCAGTGAGCTGTTTCGCCATATTGGTTCGGATACCGACGTGCCCGCTGGAGATATCGGCGTTGGTGGGCGTGAAGTTGGATTCATGGCGGGGATGATGAAAAAATTATCCAATCGAGCTGATTGTGTATTTACCGGAAAAGGATTGAGTTTTGGCGGATCGTTAATTCGTCCGGAAGCAACCGGTTATGGAACGGTATATTTTGCTCAAGAAGTATTACGGCATGCAGGGCGCTATATGGAAGGGATGCGTGTTTCGGTTTCCGGCTCGGGTAATGTAGCGCAATTTGCTGTCGAGAAAGCCATGGCGCAAGGTGCCAAGGTGATTACCGTATCCGACTCCAGTGGCACGATTGTGGATGAAAGCGGCTTTACCCCTGAAAAACTGGCAGTATTGGCGGAAGTAAAAAATCATCTGTATGCACGTCTGGACGAATATGCCAAACGTGTGAATGTTACCTTTTTACCGGGTGAAAAACCCTGGCATGTGCCGGTACAGGTGGCATTACCGTGTGCAACGCAAAATGAAATCACCGGTGCCGATGCGCAAACACTCGTTAATAATGGTGTCATTTGTGTTGCTGAGGGCGCAAATATGCCATCGACAGCTGAAGCGGTCGAGTGTTTTATCCATAACAAAGTACTTTATGCACCGGGTAAAGCAAGTAATGCCGGTGGTGTCGCCACTTCAGGCTTGGAAATGAGCCAAAATGCAATGCGTTTATCCTGGACTCATGAGGAGGTTGATGTTCGCCTGCAAGCAATTATGCAGGCTATTCATAAATCCTGTTTGAAATACGGTACCAAGCCCGACGGCAGCGTTAATTATGTGGATGGCGCCAATATCGCCGGTTTTGTCAAAGTGGCGGATGCTATGCTGGGCCAAGGTATTGTTTAATCTCTGCGGGTTTAATTCCCCGCCCCCTTGGGGCGAAAGCTGGTTGAAAACCAGCGGATTGTAGAGCGCAGTTAATACCCCGCTGCTTGCGGCGGGGTGCTTTATTAGCTGCAGAATTTTTGCGGAAACTTGAAGAATGGCATTGGGCTTTTACAGTGAATATGTGAAAGTCCCATTTTTTGCAAAAAATTTGCTCAATTACTTGATTGTAAATATCTTCCATTAGAGCCTGTACGGGAAGTCGCTATGAGAAATTGCCTGCTGGGATTAATTCTTTTGGTTTTTTCCGGAACGCTATCTGCAAATCAGGACCTCGATTTTATCGCTGCGCGTGAAGCCTTCCAGGCTGGCAATGTGAAACGTTTGGATGAATATTCCATAAAGCTGCAACGCCATGTGCTTATGCCCTATGTGGAATATTTTAAATTACGTATGAGACTGCAAGCTACTGATATTGCCAATATTCGGTATTTTCTCACACGCTATCAGGGTGATCTGGTGGCGGATCGATTGCGCGGAGATTGGCTCAAGATTTTGGGAAAGAATCAACAATGGACACTCTTTGAAATAGAATATCCGTTGTCAGTGAACAGGGATACCGAGCTTCTATGCTATTACTACCAGAGTCGGCTGAATGCTAAAGATAATTCAGTACTGTCGGAAGTTCGGTCATTATGGTTTACGCCGACCAGTCAGCCTGAAAGCTGTACACCGGTTTTTCGTACGTTAATCTACAGTGAGCAGATTACGCTGGAAGATATTTGGACCCGGATTCGACTTGCATTGGAAGAAGGTCAAACCGGCGTGGCGATGCATATTAGCCGTTATTTGCCTAACAGTGAGTTGTTAAGCAGCACCGATTTGAATAATGCAGCCAAAAATCCACTACGTTACCTCGATACTTTAAAAAATAAAATCAAATCGCGGAGTGACCGCGAAATTGCTTTGTTCGCGCTATTGCGTCTGCTGCGTAATGATACCAATCAAGCCTATGTGCAGTGGTTAAAGATCAAAAATCAGCTTACTCCATTTGATCGTTCTTATTTCCTCGGAAGGCTCGGGTATCGCGCAGCAATGCGGCATGATTCGCGTGCTTTGGATTGGTTTAGAGAAGCTCAGAATACACCGCAAGTCTATCCGCCCTCGGATACCGTGCTTGCCTGGCAGGTACGTGCAGCTTTGCGGCTCGCTCACTGGGATGAGGTGCTGAGAACTATCGAAAAAATGTCACCCGCAGAGCAGCAGATAGATACTTGGCGATACTGGAAAGCGCGTGCGTTAATCATCAAGAACCGAATGCAGGATGCAAATAATATCTTAATTCCGCTTAGCGATGAGCATAGTTTTTATGGCCAATTGGCACGGGAAGAATTGGGTACCATGCTCAGTATCGCAGAAAAAACTTATCGCGTAAGTCCTGATGAGGTGTCCGCAATGGAGCGTAGACCCGGCATACAGCGGGCGCTGGCTTTTGCACGCATGAATTTACGTACGGAAGCATTTCGTGAATGGAGTTGGACCGTTCGACAATTTTCCGATGCGGAATTATTGGCTGCATCCGAGGTAGCACGCCGTCAGGGTATGTATGACCGCGCGATCAATACCGCGAACAGAACGATAACGCAGCATGATTTCAGTTTGCGGTTTTTATCTCCGCACCGTGAGGCACTTAGAAATATAGTGCGACGACATGAGTTGGATGAAGCCTGGGTATATGGTTTGATTCGACAGGAAAGCCGCTTCATTGCGGATATTAAATCCCATGCGGGAGCAACGGGCTTGATGCAATTGATGCCGGCTACGGCCGAATGGGTTGCTAAGCAATTAGGTATACCCAATTTCCGTCAAAATCTGGTGGTGGATGTGAATACCAATTTGCAATTAGGTGCGTATTATCTTAAGCATGTGTTGAATACATTGGATAATCAACCGTTGCTGGCTTCGGCTGCCTATAATGCCGGGCCGGGCCGGGCCAGACGCTGGCGCGATGACACCCGGTTACTGGAAGGCGCTATTTATGCTGAGACGATTCCTTTTAACGAAACACGGGATTACGTCAAGAAGGTTTTGAAAAATTCGATGTATTACGCCAAAGTGCTTGATCATGGGCACAATTCGCCAACACTTAAGGAGCGCCTGGGAGTTGTGAAGGCGAAATAATCATTGAAAACTTATCTTGTGGGCGGTTCAGTGCGCGATGAATTACTCGGATTACCGGTCAAGGATCATGATTATGTGGTAGTGGGTGCTTCACCGGGGGAAATGGAATTGCTGGGATACCGTCCGGTGGGGAAGGATTTTCCGGTTTTCTTGCATCCGCAAACAAATGAGCAATACGCATTAGCCCGAACTGAACGAAAAATTTCACTCGGCTACAAAGGATTCGAAGTGTTTACTTCTCCTCAGGTAACCTTGCAGGAAGATCTGGCACGTCGAGATCTCACTATCAATTCGATTGCCAAAGACGAAAACGGCAATATTATCGATCCTTTTAACGGTGTCGCAGATCTGGAAGCTGGCATTTTACGCCATGTCAGCCCGGCATTTTCAGAAGATCCCGTGCGTATTCTCAGAGCCGCACGTTTTGCGGCGCGTTTTGGTTTCCGCATTGCGCCGGAAACAATGATGCTGATGAATAATATGGTGCATAACGGCGAAGTTGATGCGCTGGTACCGGAGCGTGTCTGGCAGGAACTCGCGCGCGGATTGATGGAAAAAACTCCATCCAGAATGTTTTATATGCTAAGGGAATGTGGTGCTTTGGCACGGATTATTCCCGAAGTGGACGTGTTGTTCGGTGTTCCGCAACCGGCGCATGCGCATCCTGAAATTGATACCGGGGTGCATATTATGCTGGTAATTGATTATGCCGCTGCGCAAAACTATTCGCTGCCGGTGCGCTTTGCCGCATTGATGCATGATGTGGGCAAAGGCACAACACCGTTCGAAGAGTGGCCGCGTCATATAGGCCATGAGGCGCGTAGCGTAGAATTGACACAAAATTTGTGTGAGCGTATCAGGATTCCTAAAGAATCGCGGGATCTCGCGTTACTGGTGGCCCGCTATCATGGCGATGTACATCGGGCGGAAGAGCTCAAACCGTCTACCTTGGCGAATATGCTGCAAATAGTCGATGCTTACCGTAAACCGGAACGATTTGAAGAATTTTTACAGGCTTGCGCATGCGATTTTCATGGCCGTCCAGGTTATGCAATCAAGCCTTATGCGCAGGCTGATCGATTTCGAAAAGCATATCTTGCGGCAAAAAAAGTGGATGCGGGCGCAATTGCCGCTGAACTCAAGCAGAATTTATCTGAGTCAACTGCATTGCCTAGCGCTATTAATACCAAAGTACGTTTAGCGCGCATAGCCAGAATAAAGGCTGAATTGGCTTATAGCCGATAAATGCACGTTTTTTAATTGCGACGCTTCATTCTTTGTTATCGGGTATCATGACTTACAGCTTTGCCAGTTTGAGTAGCGGATATTAATGATTGATTCAAGGAGAAAATAATGTCCTTTCATCTATTCCATATCAATGAAGTGTTTTCAAACGCAACGGGCACTGTTCAGTTCATCGAATTTGTTGGAGACGCCAATATCCAGCATTTCTGGGCAGGGCACTCAATTATTTCAACCAATGGCATCACCTCCAATACTTATAATTTTGGCACCGATCTTCCCGGTTCTGCAACCGCTGGCAAGGCAGTATTGGTTGCCACTCAGGGATTTGCGGATTTAGGAATAGTTGCGCCAGACTATATCATTCCAAATGGTTTTTTATTTACTGCCAATGGCGCCATAAATTTTCCCGGAATGATTGGGGGCGCGATTTCTTATGCTGTACTTCCGGCTGACGGGACAACATCATTGAACCGTGATGGCTCGACAGGCGTCAATTCTCCGACCAATTTTGTGGGCAACACAGGTACGATATTCAGTAATGTCATCTCAGGGACCAATGGCGCGGACAATCTTACAGGTACGCCAGGTGCTGATATTATTAATGCCGGGGATGGTTTGGACAGGCTGAACGGTGTGGGTGGAAATGATACTCTGGAGGGCGGCCTGGGTATCGATACAGCAATTTACAGCGGTAATCGTGCCGGCTATACCATTGCAACGATTTCTTCGGGATTTAATATTTCCGGTTCGGAGGGAGACGATACGCTATCCGGTATTGAGCGGCTACAATTTGCAGATACGAAACTTGCGATGGACCTCAATAACGGACAAGCTGCTAACAACACTGCCCGAATCATTGGCGCAGCTTTTGGTGTGCCTGCGATTACAGAACATCCGGATTATGTGACTATAGGGTTAAATTTGTTCGATTCCGGGCAAACCGTACTCGAGGTATCCGAGCTCGCCGTTAATGTGCTGGACTTATCCAATGATGAATTTGTCGATGCAGTCTATCAAAATGTAGTGGGTGTAACACCAACTCCAGCAGTGCATGATTTTTATGTGAGTTTGTTGCAAGGTAGTGGCGGATCATCCACGCAGGCGCAGTTAATGGAAATTGGCGCCAATTCTGTAGAAAATGCATTGAATATCGATCTTGCGGGGCTGGCTCAAAATGGAGTGGTATTTATCTGAGAAAATTATTGAAGGATAAATAAGAACAGCAATTATCAAAAGTTTATCCCCATTTGATCGTGAACAAAGAATTCTTTGCGCTTATGATAATTTTTTGGTTTTGACTGTTTCAGTAACCTCACATTGAATACGCTTGGGATCATGCATTGCATCGCTCCAAGCAAGTGAGCGGTAGTCAAAACCATTCTCAATTGTCGGCTTGATAATGTCAAAGTAAGGCGATATATCGAAATCCCTTGGAGTAAAAAGGCTGTGATGACGGATATGGTAAATATCCGCATAACAATCTGCACGAGTGAGGTCATCCGACCATGTACGCTGAATTTCCGGCAGAATTGGATAGCGTACCGATTCGAAGGCTTGTGCGATCAAAGTAGAGCAAATTGCCCGTGTAGGATCGTTACTTCCCAATGCCAGTAAGCGTCTGCGGAATCGTGTAGGAACGGGGATCGTTGGGAGTAAATAACGCAAAAGATCGAAGATATGTTTAAGGTCATACCGATGTCCGATACGCGCGATCGCATAGTCGACAATCCGTTTGCGATCATCATTACTCAAGCCAACAGGACGGCAGATCCGGGTGTGCATTTGCGCGTAATGCGCCAGTGTAATGGCGCGTACACCCTCTTTCAGATCAGCCTCAATTAATACTCGGGGGAGTTCCCAGGGAGCGCCATGAGGTAGTACATTACCGATGTAAAGTGCCGCATGCGACCACGTTGATTGCGTCAGGTATTTGATGGCGACACTGACGCGAGTATTTCCCTCCACCAATAGCACATCCCCAGGCCGTAAAGTGGTTGCTAGTTGTTCCTGGCTGATTGTTGCAACCTGAATGCTTTGCCGTATCTGCTTGGTTAAAAACCGCGCCAGTCCACGTCCTATAATTTCAGTTGCTTGTCCCATGAGTTTTTCTTATGAAGCGTAATTCTCGCTATATAAATGTTCTGCACTTAACCTTTTCTCTATTATATGTATCACAATACGTTTTGTGATTAAAAAATCAGTTTGAGACTATGAATGAGCACACCTCTTACTTGTTGGGATTGATGATCTCCGGGGTGGTTGTTACTTTATGCGTGATATTGCATTACGAAGCATTGCGTTTTTTAAGTCGCACGGTGGGTGTGCATGTGCATAAACGCATCGGAGTTCTGATCGTCATGCTCGGTTTGTTGGTAGCGCACGTATTAGAAATTGTGATTTTTGCATTAGGCTATATGTTAATGCAGCATGGTGCCAATATGGGGCACATTGTCGGTTTAGATGAAACCAGTTTATTTGATTTTATTTATTATTCGTCGGTTGTATACACAACCGTGGGATTCGGCGACTTGTTGCCCGTTGGCGCTATTCGTATGTTGAGTGCTGCTGAAGGTTTGGCAGGTCTGGCCATGATAACCTGGTCGGCTTCTTTTACTTTCTTGGCGATGCAGCGCCTATGGCCGCATTTGTTATCCTCATCGGGAAAGGATTCGAAAGATTAAAATTTGCTCTGGCTGTTTCTTGTCAATGCAAATAAAGAATTAATCTTGATCGTGGGATATTATCTTTTACGTGCGTATACGACCTAAAACATAAAAAGGATCCAAGCATTCCTGATCGGAATGATGCTTCAAGGACCTAAGATATTTATTATCATCATCTTCTCGTTTATTTCTGAGTCGACTAAACGTATCGAAATAACGGCGCGACTTTTTATGAAAAGCGCAGGGCTAAGAATGATAATATCATTATAAAATCAACACCTGGAGAAATTATGCGTCATTCAGAACCTGAATCCGGTTTAAATTTCAATTTGATCATGCTCATTGCATTATTAGCGGTGTTACTCATCGTACCTTTTTCCATCAATGCATTGATGCACATGTTATCGGCTAAGAGAGAATTTAATCCGGTGCTTATGAAATTACCGATCGATAGCGCGGCGATTACGATTCCGTCAGCAGTCAAACAATATGAAGGTTTTGAAGTGAGTTTGAATTTAGAAACGAAGCATCTTGCGCGATTTTTGAACGAAATTGCAGCCACAGCTTCCGATGGTACTTCGATACAAGGAATTAGCGGTGTGGTGTCCCCCCGCATGAAAGCCGAGGTTGTTGGAGCAACGTTTGGAATTGATCAACAGGGGCCTCAGGACCCGAATTCGGATTATGGGGGTATGACAAAATGGCGTTGGTGGGTAATGCCGGATTCTTCAGGTGACCGGGTATTAAGGTTCCAGTTGCACTTATTAGCGCAAAATAGCGCACAGACAAATACCATAATACTTGACCTCGCCGAGGCAAAGTTTTCCATTCAGGGAAACCCAATGGAATGGGTTAAACGACATGGAATTTGGATTGTTTTATTGCTGTCTGTCACGGCAGCAATTATATATGGATGGCGACGACGTTACCGATAATAAATATAATTTCTTATTTAAATCAAAGGTAACTGAAAATGGGTATGGTTTTATATTTACTCTCTTGAAAAAAATTAAATAAACCTTATATCGGCATTGAAAGTATATTTTCAGTGATTGTAACAACGCCACGTTTCAAGTGGTTAATTATGTGGAGTTGATGTTAGGCGTTGATATTGAGCTTATATGATGTTTTTTAATTTATAAGGAAAGGAGAAGTTTATTATGGCTATTACACGTTATGAACCTTGGGGTTTGTTGAGTCAGCTGCAGAGAGAGCTGGAGCGGGGTGCTGCTGAAGGTTCCACCGCAACTGCGGAATGGGCACCTGCTGTGGATATTAAGGAAGAAGCAGGTAAATTTGTCATTCACGCGGATATTCCAGGGGTAAAGCCGGAAGAAATTGATATTAGCATGGAAGATGGTGTGCTTACGATTAAGGGTGAGAAGAAGTCCGAAAGTAAAACAGAGAAAGAAGGTTATAAGCGTGTGGAACGGACTTACGGTTCATTCTACAGGCGTTTTAGCTTACCGGATACTGCGAATGCCGATGCGATCTCCGCTTCGTCAAAACACGGCGTGTTGGAAGTGGTTATTCCGAAACGTGAAGCAGTGTTGCCGAAAAAGATTAATGTGTCGGCAATCGAGTAATTTGATTTATTTTGAGTTGTGAATAAAAAATGGAGCCTGTAGGCTCCATTTTTTAAACCATTTTTGCCAAGCCGCTTAAAGCATGACAAAATCCTTCCCCTATTAATTAGTTACCGAATAGCAAAATCCAACATCCCTGTAAAAAGTAACCCGTACCGATGCCGCTCATTACATTGGAAAACGCCTGTTTGGCTTTTGGCCATCATGCTTTGCTCGATCATGCAAATTTGCAACTGGATCCAGGGGAGCGTGTAGGATTAATTGGCAGAAACGGCGGAGGTAAATCAAGCTTGCTGCGTGTATTGGCGGGAGAAATCAAATTGGATGACGGTAAACTTTGGTATGCACCCAATTTAAAGCTGGCTTACGTTTCACAAGAACCGTTGTTGAATCCTGTTAATACGGTGTATTCGGAAGTTTCAATTGGTTTAGGCAACATTAGTCAGATCCTGCTGGATTATCATGCTGTTTCGCATGCGTTGAGTGAAACGACAGATGATACTGAAGCATTGCTGATTCGGTTACAGGATCTGCAAAGTGCCTTGGAAGTGGAAGACGGGTGGAATCTACAAGCAAAAATAGAAGCGGTAATCGATAAGCTGAATCTGCCTGCAGATACTTTGATTGAACATCTTTCCGGTGGTTTGAAAAAGCGTGTGGCGTTAGCGCGTGCACTGGTGATATCACCGGATGTGCTATTGCTGGATGAACCCACCAATCATTTGGATTTTTCTTCAATTGAATGGCTGGAAGGATTATTGCAGAATTTTGCTGGCAGTGTTTTATTTATTACACATGATCGTCGTTTTTTGGATAATGTGGCAACCAGAATTACCGAATTGGATCGTGGAAACCTGGAAAATTTTTCCGGAAAATTCAAGGATTATCAGCATAAGAAAGTGGAAATGCTCGAAGTTGAAGCGGTACATCAACAAAAATTCGATAAGATACTGGCACAGGAGGAAATCTGGATACGAAAAGGCATAGAAGCACGACGTACACGCAATGAAGGGAGAGTACGAAGATTGGAAGCATTACGGCTAGAGCGTGCAGCAAGAAGAGAAAAAGTCGGTAAAGCCAATATTAATGTCGATGTTGGCGAGCGTTCGGGAAAGCTGATTGCTGAATTGAAGCTGGTGAATAAAAGTTATGGCGATAAAGTAATTATCAAAGATTTTTCTTGCCGAATCATGCGCGGTGACCGAGTGGGATTATTGGGTCCCAATGGCGCTGGAAAATCGACCTTGTTAAAATTAATTTTGGGTGAATTACTGCCGGATTCCGGAGAAATTCAACAAGGAACCAAGCTGTCAGCTGCTTATTTCGATCAAATGCGTGAGCAACTTGATGAAGAAATGGTTCTGACCGACACCATCAGTCAAGGGGCGGATTTTATCGAGATTAACGGTAAACGTAAGCACGTCATCAGTTATCTGGAGGATTTTTTATTTCCTCCGGAGCGTGCCCGTTCACCGGTCAAATCACTATCCGGCGGAGAACGTAACCGACTTTTATTGGCGCGATTATTTACACGCCCGGCCAATGTATTGGTGTTAGATGAACCCACCAATGATCTGGATATCGAAACGCTGGAGTTACTGGAAGCCTTGCTGCAGGAATATACGGGTACGTTGTTTCTGGTCAGTCATGATCGCGAATTTCTTGATAATGTGGTCACACAAGTAATTGCATTCGAAGGGAATGGAAAATTATGTGAATATGTCGGCGGTTATGAAGATTGGGTGCGTACAAAACAGTTCGAAGACAATGTCAATCAGCCGAAAATATTATCCAACCGGTTAGATACTTCACCAATTAAAATTTCAAAGTCATCCAACTCCGTTCGAGCTAAAAAATTAAGCTATCAGGAAACCCGGGAGCTTGAAGCATTACCTGCTAGAATAGAGGCCTTGGAGCAAGAGCAAGCGAATATAGTTTTACGCTTGAATGAACCAACAACCTATCGTGATTATCCGGATGAAGCGAAAGCATTACAATTACGCCTTGCTGCGATTGAAAAAGAGCTGGCGGACTGCTTCGCAAGATGGGAAGAATTGGAATCAAAATCTGCTGCAAATTTTTGTACCTGAGATCACCATTTCCCTATAAACAACATGGACATACTTATACTTTTCATTGACCAAACCGAGCGTATCGTTTAAAGTTCAACTTTTGAGAGAAGGAGGATTAGATGAAACACAAATTGATTATGAATTTATTACTTGCCATGAGTATGCTCTTGGCATTTACAGGCGTATCTCAAGCAGAAGGGGATGCAGCGGCGGCAAAGGACAAGCTTTCAATGTGTGAGGGTTGCCACGGAATTCCAGGGTATAGAACAGCTTTTCCAAGTGCTTACAGCGTTCCAAAACTGGGCGGACAGCATGCGGAATATATCGTTAAGGCATTGGAAGGATACAAAAATGGTACACGCAGCCACCCGACTATGACCGGTTTGGCTAAAACGCTATCGGAACAGGATTTCAAAGATTTCGCTGCTTATTATTCTAAAAATTAATTAAGTCATTTACGCAAGGAACAAATTATGAAGAATTATGTAATCGCTGCAGTAAGTGCAGCGGCCTTGATGATATCAAGTCAAGTAATGGCGGCTGATATAGAAGCAGGTAAAAGCAAAGCAGCTGAGGTGTGTGCATCATGTCATGGTGTGGATGGTAATAGTCCTGCGCCAAATTTTCCCAAAATTGGTGGGCAGTATAGAACCTATTTAGTAAAAGCGTTGAACGATTATAAATCCGGTGCGCGGAATGATCCTATCATGGCTGGGATGACTGCAAATTTAAGCGCAGCAGATATTGAGAATTTGGCTTTTTACTACTCAAGCCTGCCGGGCACTTTGAATTCAAAAAAATAAAAGCAGATTATTAAATTTGTACTTAAAATAAGAGCGGGATAAATACTGTAGTTCAGTTTTATCTCGCTTTTAATTGAAACATTCAACTCAGTCGTTTATCCAGACAATCGAAATAAATGGTTGCATCCGGTGCAGATTGATACCGCTGGGCTTGCCAAATCATTTCTGCAAGACACTCCATTACCTGATGTGCGGCATCGTGTTCGCTCCCGCCTTTTTCCAGCAGTCGAGCAAATCGTTCGCAAATTCCAATAGGTTGATTAATTGAAAGTTGTTCTTTGATCGCCACATGCATGCTCATGTGCAAGAATGGATTCGTATCACCCATTTCGGGCAGAAAATCCTTATCCAAATACTGATCAGGATTATCAAGTAATCCTTGATATTCCTGGTGTTGCAGTATTACTTCCAATGCAATTGCTTCAATCCCGGACAGGGCTTCTAGCTGATTGTATTTGTGCCAAGTATCAAAAAACAATTGACGCGCTTGTTCTCTAGAGGGTTTGAACATAGATTTAAATATTTTTATCCTTGAACTCACACAGATGATTTATTTTGCATGCTGAGCATATTGGTTTTCTCGCTTTACAAACGTATCTGCCATGAAGAATCAACCAATGGTGCGCATCCTGACGAAATTCTTTTGGCACTGTCTTAAGCAGTTTCAATTCCACTTCTAAAACATTTTTTCCAGTCGCAAGGCCTGTGCGATTGGCAACCCTGAAAATATGAGTATCTACAGCGATTGTTGGTTCACCAAAAGCGGTATTCAAAATGACATTGGCGGTCTTTCGCCCGACACCGGGTAATTGCTCGAGCAGTTCCCGCGTACGTGGCACTTCACTCCGATGTTGTTGTATTAACAATTGGCAGGTGGCCAAGATATTTTTTGCTTTGGTTTTATATAACCCAATTCTTTGGATAAATCCTGTTAAACCCGCTTCTCCTAAAGCAAGAATTTCCTCTGGTGTATGGGCTTTGGGAAATAATTTTTGTGTTGCGAGATTAACGCTTTTGTCCGTAGCTTGAGCAGAAAGTATCACTGCAATAAGTAACTCGAAAGGTGTGCGATATTCCAGTTCAGTGGTCGGATTAGGGTTGGTTGTTTTTAAGCAAGCAAAAATCTCATGGCGTTTGGCGGCATTCATTTATTTTTTATGGAATCTGGTTTGTTTTCCGTTTGGGCCCGTATTGCCGCTGCACGCTTGAGAGCGGCTGTAATAATCGCTTGTTTGCGCACCTCAGGACTCATCTGAGTTTGTGGCGGTTGGATAAATTCTTTGGTGTGTGTTTTGAGATCAGTCCGCTTCTCATGAGCAATTCGTTGCTGGCGAAATTGGTAGCGCGAGCGCGCTTTGTTTGCAGTTTGTTTTTTCACGGCATCTATAGATGAGCATGCCCAATCCGTTACTTTCTGATTAACCGGAATCATGCTGATGCAATCCATCGGACACGGTGTAACACACAAATCGCAACCTGTGCACTCGTCTGCGATCACTGTATGCATTTGCTTGGCCGCACCGACAATTGCATCGACAGGGCAAGACTGAATGCAGAATGTGCAGCCAATACACAAATTTTCATCTATCCAGGCAACAACTTGATAGGATCTTGGATAACCATGCATCGTATTGAGCGGTTTAGCCGGAATATCCAGTAACTCAGCAATTTTTTGAATGCCTTGTTGTCCCCCGGGAGGACATTGATTGATGTCTGCACCGCCTTCTACGATAGCTTCTGCATAGGGCCTGCAGCCAGCAAAACCACATTTTTTGCATTGGGTTTGCGGCAAGATTGCGTCTATCTTTTCTATCAGCAATTGACTCATTGTTACGAATGATTATTTTTTGAATCCACACAAATCTGTTTGGCGATTTCTTTGATTAAGCCGGGGCCATGATATATTAAACCGGTATATAACTGAATCAGGATGGCTCCGGAATTTAATTTGTCTTGTGCATCATCTGGCGATAAAATGCCGCCGACCCCGATGATTGGAATAGCGCCTTGCAAAAAATGATGCAATTGCTGAATTACTGCTGTAGCGTTCTGAGTCAACGGAGCACCACTGAGCCCTCCACTTTCTTGTGCGAGTATCAGATGTTCGATGCCCCTTCGTGAAATTGTCGTATTGGTGGCAATCACCCCATCTATGCGATGTTTCAGCAGTAGGGCAGCAATCGATTCGATTTGTTTTCCATCAAGATCGGGCGCTATTTTTACCACCATTGGTACATATTTTCCATGAATTTGCGCTAATTTCGCTTGCTCGGACTTTAAGCCGCCCAACAACTGATCTAGAACATCGGCAGCTTGCAATTGCCGTAAATCTTTTGTATTGGGTGATGAAATATTGATTGTCACGTAACTGGCGTGACAATAAACTTTCTGTAAGCCGGTCAAATAATCATCGATCGCTTTTTCAAGCGGTGTGGAAAAATTCTTGCCAAGATTGATGCCCAGTATGCCTTGGTAATTCGAGCGTTGGATATTTTCAACCAGCTGCTCGACACCCTGATTATTAAAACCCATGCGATTGATGATCGCGTTTGCTTCGGGCACCCGGAAAATGCGGGGTATTGGGTTGCCGGGCTGGGGTCTTGGCGTGACCGTACCAATTTCAATAAAACCAAATCCCATCGCAGCAAGGGCATCCAGATGCTCGCCGTTCTTATCCAAGCCGGCGGCCAATCCGACAGGATTAGGAAACGTAAGTCCCATTACGTTTATCGGTCGACAGGGAATGGAAACGCGCTTTAATAAGCCTAGCCGATTGATCCGCTCAATTACCCTGAATGTAATTCTGTGAGCGGATTCCGGATCCAATTTAAAAAGCAGCGGACGAAGCAGAGTATAGAACATGCAGAATTTTATCCCGAAGCAATGACCGATTTAAATGAATTTCAAGAAATATTGCCGCTGCCCAGCAATTGCCAGTGACCATTAATCAAAACTTCGAGGGGTTGGAAATTGGCTTTATAGCGCATTTTCTGATTTTCTTTGATCCAATAGCCGAGATAAAGATAATCCAAACCCAATTGTCGACATTGCTCAATCTGCCACAGGATATTGTAAGTACCAAAACTTGCAGGCGCGATATCAGCATCAAAAAAGGTATATACCGATGAAATACCATCAGGGATGATGTCAATAATACTGATCATGCGTAACTGATTCGCCTCGTGGAACTCTACCAATTTGGAATTCACGTAGCTTTGCAGTAAGAAATTGTGATATTGCTCGCGACAGTCATTATCCATGCCGCCACCCAAGTGGCGCTTGGATTGATAGCGTCGATAAAGTGCATAGTGTTCCGGTTTGTAATGCAATGGATGCTGCGTGGCTACTAAATGCTGATGCAGTTTCCAGGCGCGTCGTTGAGCACGCTTGGAAGTAAAAGTTTTGACATTAATGCGCACTGATTGACAAGCCTGGCAATGATCACAACAGGGGCGATAGATGTAATGTCCGCTGCGACGAAAGCCTGCCTGAACTAACTTTCCATAGGCTTTTGTATCAATCAGATGTTCTGGCGTTGCGATTTCTGAGCATGCCAATCTATCAGGCAAATAACTGCAGGAATAGGGGTTGGTGGTGTGAAATTTAGGCACGGGTAAGCTCTATTCAATCAAACTGCGTTCAAAGTTCCATTTACTGCCGGATTCAAATCCCGCTGTAATTAGACAATTCAATTTTTGACTAAATTCTGCCCTGGAAATTTCTTGCGCACCCAAGGATACCAGATGATGGGTTTTAACCTGACAGTCTATCAGACCAAACTGCCAGAATTGTAACTGTTTTACCAGATGAACCAGGGCAATTTTTGACGCATCCTGAACCCTCGAAAACATCGACTCGCCAAAGAATACCTTACCCAAGGCGACCCCATACAGTCCCCCAGCAAGTTCACCATCAATCCAGGTTTCCACACAATGCGCTAATCCCATTTCATGGAGCGCAGTATAAGCAGCGATCATTTGTGGGTGTATCCAGGTACCTGACTGACCTTCGCGCGGTGCTGCACACGCTAGCATAACCTGAGTGAAGTTGCAGTCAGTGCAGATTTTATAGTGGGTTTTCTTAACAGCCTTACGCAGTGAACGAGAGATTTTCAATTGATGCGGAAACAGCACCATGCGCGGATCCGGACTCCACCAAAGAATCGGCTGATCTTCATTGAACCAGGGAAAAATGCCCTTGCTGTAAGCCTCAAGCAAGCGATGCGAAGTAAGATCCCCGCCAATAGCCAGCAACCCATTGGGCTCGCTCAACGCATTTTCCACCGGTGGAAAAGATGCAAAAGTTCTCATACTGGAATTCATTAAATTCTCAAAGCGAAGTACTGATTACTACTATTTTGATGCAGATCAAAGTTGTTGCAAGCTTTTTTTATTATGCTGTCCCGATTAATTATTCGCCGCATCCAAGAACTAAACTTATAAAGGAGAATTATATGAAGTATTTTTTACAAAAGGGAAGGTTAACTGCTAATTTTGTAACAAGTGTTTCGTTATTCATTATTTTTGCGGTTACTACGACACAGGCATCTGCGCAGGATACGGCAGCTCAACGCATCAAACAGCTGGAAAACACCCTGCTAGAAATTCAGAATGAATTGAATAGAATGAAAACTGAGTCCGCGCGAACGCAAGAAATGCAAAATGAATTAAATCGAGTGAAAGCAGAATCGGCTCGAACTACGCAGAAAGTTGAACAAATCCAGGAAACCAGAGCCTCCAATGAAAAGATTGATTTTGGGGGCATGAGTCAAAAAAGAATCATGCTGTTTTTCCGTGGCGGCTATGCAAGAAGCGATGGACATCGTAATGGGGTGTCGATCGAGAGTCGTGTTGCACCGGTGGGTGCGCAAGAACAGGCAGATCGACACGCGTGGTATACAGGTGCCGGCTTTGATTTTCAATTGACCAAGGATACTTGGGGATTCATACCTAAAACGGAAGTCGATGCAGAACTGATGTTTGAATATAAGCAATATGGTCATGGCATTCTGGGCAATGCGCTGGCGAACGAGCCTACGCAGCTGGCGGGGGGTGCATACAATCCTCGGGGAGTGACCGTTAATCAATTTACTTTAACCGCATCCCCCAAAATTAAATTTAATCATTTTGCGGAATATAAAATCAGACCCTGGATTATTCCCGCCGGTCTAGCGATACACGTCGTCAGCCCTCCCACTGAGTCGATTACCGTACTGGAACCCGGTATTATGTTTGCAGGCGGTATTGAATATAACATATGGAAAGATTTCTTCATTGGCACTGATGCGCGTTACCAATTAGTCGCTGGTTCACTGGATGGCACGAAAATTGGTGGCTTGACCGTGGGTGGCTATGTGGGTATCGGTTTTTAAAATCAGGAAATATACTTTTATCAACGCATTAGCAATCAACGACCATAACAGTATGATTCACTGATTCACAACCGTGTTTTGTTCGTTCGTTACTAAAAGAGTATCAATGAGTAACGAAGCCTTTGCACCTCACTATTGGCTTGGTGAGGTGCTTTTTTATGATGGGAAGAACTGGGCGGATCTCAACTGTTTTCCGGCGATATCTGGTCAGCCGAATTTATTTTCCATTATGAGAGATTCCGTTGTTTCAGGTAGTTGCGCCATCCGCCAAATTGACTGATGTCCACTGTATTCTTGACGGCATAGCGTTCGCAGACGAAACCCAGCAGCGTTTCACCGTTCGCTAAAGTAATGGTGCTGATCCCGAGGGGTGCGGGAATGGCGGCTACAAAACTTCCTAATTCGAGCATCGGTAACTCCCAAACTTCCACCTCAATCGGAACCCCCTGCTCATTTTTGTTGACCCGAATTAACCCAGGACGTTGCGGAGGATTGCCGGGTAATGCGTAGAGCCTGTAGTCAGGGGAAGTGGTGGTACTTGTCACCAATCGGCCTCGACGGCTGGTTAATTGTCCATTCAATGGCAAGCCGGATAAATGGGCGCCACAAACAGCTATCCGTACCTGTCCCGATCCGGGCACGGCAGGAAAATAAGTATCCTGACGCAATGCAATACCCGTAGCGCCTAGAGAGAGTGATTGGGCCTGCTGTAAACGATGAGCAAGATGCAGTAATGGATGATCGTGGTGAGCGGGCGCTGCCAGCGTTATGCCAAATGGTAGTCCGTTACTCTGAAAGCCAGCAGGAACGGCTATGGCCGCATAGTCAAGCAGATTCATGAAATTGGTATAATAACCCAGATTGGTATTGAGGCGGATAGGATCCCGCTGCATGGCTTGAATGGAGTAGATTGTTCCTGCGGTGGGTGTTAATAAACAATCAACGTGCGTCCAAATCTGATCTGCCTGTTGTTTGATGCGGCGTAATTGATAAAAACCATTGAACACATCAGTCGCTGAGCGATGTTTCGCAGTGGCGATGATTTCATGCACCGGTGCAATGATTTGATCGCCATGCAGCTCGAAGAATGATTGAATTGCTGCATAACGTTCAGCTACCCAAGGGCCTTCGTAAAGAAGCCGGGCGGCTTCAAGAAAGGGTTCAAAGTCAATCTCGACAGCTTCTCCGCCCAGCGCTTGTAGGCGTGCTATGGTTTCATTAAATAACCGTTCGCTATCATGATTATCAAAAAATTTAAGATGTTGCTTGCGTGGAATGCCAAAACGAAAATGGAGAGCGGTGCCAAAATTGAAACCGTGTTCTTTTCTTTTCCTGGAATAAATATCTGCTGCGTCGTAGTCGGCACAAGTCTCTAGGATATGGGCCACATCAATCGCAGTAAAAGCGAAAATGGATACCGTATCAAGGGAACGGCAGGCGGGTACCACGCCATGCGTCGAGAGCCAGCCTTTGGTGGGTTTATATCCGATCAGATTATTAAAAGCGGCGGGAACTCTGCCGGAACCTGCGGTATCGGTGCCGAGGCTAAAACATACCTGTCCTTTGGCCACGGCGACAGCCGAGCCTGAACTTGAGCCCCCGGAGATATAAGCAGGATCAAATGCGTTCCGACAAGCACCATAAGGAGATCGTGTACCGTTTAGTCCGGTGGCGAATTGGTCAAGATTGGTTTTGCCGATAGGAATTGCGCCTGCATTAATCAGTTTTTTAACGACCGTTGCGCTACATGAAGGTATATAAGCAAAAGCCGGGCAAGCTGCCGTGGTTGGTAATTCCGCTAAATCTATATTGTCTTTTATGGCGAAAGGTATGCCATACAATGGGAGCGATGCTATATCTGCGGCTTCCACTTTACGGGCATAATCTTTCAATGATTCCAGCGGAAGTGTAGAGATCCAGACATGATCGGGATCATTCTGAATTTCGCCGTGAATTGCTTCAACCAATTGAGTCGGTGAGAATTCGCCACTCGCATAACATCGCTGCAAAGATGCGATGTCACCCAGCGGGAAAAGCTTCCTTCGTGTCATTTTTCTTCCTGAATGACGAAAAGCGCCTGGCCGGCAGATACGTATCCTCCCTGTTTGCAGAATAACTGTCGTATTGTGCCCGTAACCGGCGAATCTACTGCGAATTCCATTTTCATCGACTCTATTACGATAACGGGTTTACCCGCTTCAATACGCTCACCTTCTTTGACCAACACCTTCCAGACGGTACCAGTCACTTGAGCGCTGATCGCCTGCGCACCTTCCGGCAAGTCCAGCTCGCTTTGCGCATCGGCTTCATCCAACATATCTTCATTGACATATTGGGATAGATTGCTGGCTTCCCAGTGCCTTCGCTCGGCTTCAAATGCCGCTTGTTGCGTGGTTTTGAAAGCGTTAATACTGGCAGCTTGCTGTTGCAGGAAGATATTGTATTGGTTGAGGTTTAAAGCAGTTTCTTCGATACGCAGTTTAAAATGTCCGCTAATAAAATCCTTGCGCAACTTGAGCAATTCATCTTCACTCACCGGATAGAACCGGATCTGATCAAAGAAACGCAGTAACCAGGGTTTCCCATCGATAAAATCTGCTGTCTGGCGGTAGCGATTCCACATCGGTATCGTACGTCCGACGAACTGATAACCGCCCGGCCCCTCCATGCCGTACACGCATAAATAAGCGCCGCCTATACCGACTGCATTTTCAGGCGTCCAGGTGCGGGCTGGATTGTACTTGGTAGTCACTAAACGATGGCGGGGATCCAGAGGGGTAGCCACAGGGGCACCCAAATAGACATCCCCGAGTCCCATAACCAAATAGCTGGCTGCAAAAACGATGTTCCGGACATCTTCAATACTTTCCAGTCCGTTAATACGACGGATAAATTCAATGTTGCTCGGACACCAGGGTGCATCACTGCGCACTGACTGCATGTATTTCTCGATAGCCCGTTGCGTCGCGATATCATTCCAGGATAAAGGAAGATGAACGATGCGGGACGGCACCTCCATATCATCAATCGCAGGTAATTGCTTTTCGCCCGCGATCAGAAGCTCCAGCAATGCATCGCGCGACAGCTGCAAGGATTCGAAGTGGACTTGCAAGGAGCGGATTCCGGGTGTCAGATCCAGGATGCCACAAAGTCCGTCATCGATACGTTGCTGCAACCAATTCATTAAGGCATGAGCACGGAAGCGCAAGTTGAGGTCAAGTATCGGCGGCCCGTACTCGATCAGCAGGTATTTATCACCGGACTGACGGTAAGTCACCTGCATCTGTTCTGTACTCTGGGGAATACGATGTAAAACAGGATCTCCCGATTCTCCGGAAATGGAATGAGCCCGTTCAGGGTTATGCGTATGAAGATTCTTGATTAATTCATTCTGCTGTTGTTCCAACGCAGATGCTTGCCCTATCGATACGGGACGGAAGCGGATGCTGTCGCCAGGTTTGAGTTGTCCGATTTTCCAAAGCTCCGCCTGAATAATAGTGACGGGACAAACAAAACCGCCCAGGCTGGGGCCATCCGGACCCAGGATAATTGGCATGTCTCCGGTAAAATCCACTGCACCTATGGCGTAAGCGTTGTCGTGAATATTGGAAGGATGCAGACCGGCTTCCCCGCCATCGCTACGCGCCCATTGTGGTTTGGGGCCGATCAGCCGCACACCGGTGCGGCTGGAATTGTGGTGTACTTTCCATTCAGCGGCAAAAAAATGTTCGATATCCGCGGAAGTGAAGAAATCGGGTGCGCCATGAGGGCCATACAGGACTGCAATTTCCCAGCGATTGGTATATTGGGGAATCAATGCGTGCGACAAATACCGTGAAACAGGAGGATGAGAGGACGGAAGCGGAGGAATATGAAGTACATCTCCGGTACGCAATACACGCCCGGCATGCCCGCCAAATTGCCCGAGCGTAAAAGTGGATTTGCTGCCAAGGTAATCCGGCACTTGGAAACCGCCATATACAGCCAAATAAGCCCGGCTGCCACCTTGTTTGATTTTGCTAAATTGCAGGCGTGCGCCTGCTTTGACAAAATGGGATTGCCATTGAGGCAGCGGCTCGCCATCCAGCAACACATCCATCGGCGCACCGCAAATGGCTATGATACTGTCGCAATTAAAATCCAGTGTCGGGCCTGCAAGGGTAATTTCCAGTCCGGCACTATCATCCAAATTATTGACCAATTGGTTAGCCAGGCGGAAGGCCAGATTATCCATCGGCCCGGAAGGCGGAACGCCCACATTCCAGTAACCAGTACGTCCCGGATAATCCTGGATCATGGTCTGCACACCGGCATTCAGGACGTTGATGCTATGCGGTTGATAATGGAATCCGTTGAGAAATTGCGTGTTCGATTGTCCGTTACGGAATGCCGCGCTGTGCAGTATTTGCTCCAGATACGCGAGATTGGTTTCAATCCCATATAGCGATGTGTTCTCCAACGCAGCCAGCAATTTGGTGATGGCTTCCCCGCGTTCCGGTGCGTGGACGATGATTTTCGCCAGCATCGGATCATAATACGCGGAAACTTCAATGCCGCGCTCAATCCAGGTCTCGACACGTGCGGCAGTAGAAAACTCCACTGCGGTCAGGGTGCCACTGGAAGGCTGAAATTCTTTTGCAGGATTCTCAGCATACACTCTGGCTTGAATGGAAACTCCGCGAGGCTGAATGGTAATGGAATCAAGCGACGACATATCACCTGCAGCTTGCCGCACCATCCATTCCACCAGATCAAAACCGGTTGCTTCTTCGGTTATGCCGTGTTCAACCTGTAGGCGCGTGTTAACCTCGAGAAAATAAAATTCACCCGTGGCGGCATCAAAAATATATTCAACGGTGCCAGCGGATTGATAATTGACGGCCTTGCCAAGGCGTACCGCGGTATCCAGCAATGCCTGCCGCAGATGTGGCGCAAGGTTGGGAGCGGGTGTTTCCTCGATGACTTTCTGATTGCGCCGTTGCATGGAGCAATCGCGCTCACCCAAGGCGACGACTTGGCCTTTGCCGTCACCGAAAATCTGTACCTCGATATGACGCGCTTGGTCGACATATTTTTCCAAAAATAAACCGGCATCCTTAAAATTGTTTTGTGCCAGTGTCTTGACGGATTCGTAAGCGCCCATCAATTCGTCTTGATTCCAACACAGGCGCATGCCGATACCGCCGCCGCCGGCGGTACTTTTCAGCATAACGGGATAACCGATATGTTTAGCCTGATGACAGGCAGCATCCAGGTTTTCCAGCAAGCCGGTTCCGGGTAACAACGGTATCTGATTCTCCATCGCCAGGGCCCGTGCAGTATGCTTCAGACCAAAGGCGCGCATTTGTTGCGGCGTGGGGCCGATAAAGCAAATTTGCTGCGCAGCGCACTGCGCAGCAAATTCCGCATTCTCGCTTAAGAATCCATAACCGGGATGGATGGCTTGAGCGCCGGATTGTTCTGCAACCTGAAGGATCTTATCCGGGCGCAAATAGCTTTCCGCTGCAACGCCCTCTCCAATGCAGTAAACTTCATCCGCTTCGGTAACATGACGGGATAACGCATCGGCTTCAGTATAAACTGCCACGCTCGGTATTTGCATGCGGCGCAGTGTACGGATGATCCGGCAAGCGATTGCACCGCGGTTGGCGATAAGTACTTTGCTGAACATGGCATTAATCCCAAATCAACAGCCGGATCGGCGTCGGATTAAACGCATTGCACGGATTGTTGAGCTGAGGACAGTTGGAAATCAATACGATGACATCCATTTCCGCATGCATCTCGACATATTTTCCTGGCGCAGAAACGCCATCGGCAAACTCCAGACCGCCGGCCTCCGTAACCGGAACATTCATGAAAAAATTGATGTTGCTGGGCAAATCGCGCTTGCTTATGCCTAATTCCCGGCAAAGCGGATCATGCGCCAACGCATGCAGAAAGTTGTCGCGGCAACTGTGCATTGGAAATTTTTCCGGCGCATAGCGCACGGTGTTGCTTTCGGCAGAGCAAGCACCGCCTAGCGTATCATGCTGTCCGCAAGTATCCGCAGTGATGCTGAGCATAATATTGCCAAGATTGGAATAAAGTTTGCTGCCGGTCGACAGGTACAACTTGTTTTGTCGGTTAATGGTGTCAGTAGCACTATAACGTTCTTCAGGGTTATGAGCGTTGTAGAACAAAGTATCGACTGCCTGGTTGCCTTCCAGATCGACAATGCGAAAAGTTTGCCCCTGTTTGACTTGTTTGACCCACGGTTCTCCGGCCGCGCAAACTTCATTAATTACGGCATGTTCGGGATTGAGCAGGCTGGTATGCAAATAAGAAGTATTCATTTCACACCTTCACAATAAAAGTTTTGCGCATTATGTAATGCACGGATATTTTCACTGATATGCAGGCATTCCTTGATGGCCTCTGGGGGGGTATTAAGCAGTTCCAAGTCGACCATGCCAGGCTGATAGGTTTTTTTTGGATCTAACGGATGGGGTGCCGTGGATAGCACAACAAGCGTATTCATTATAAAGCTTAAATCGACGTAATCACCGGGCTTGCTATGGTCAGTCTGATATGCCAACTCACCCCGGGCATCTGTCGTGACTTTACTGAAAAAATTGATGTTAGCTACGATATCGCGTATGCCCAATCCCCACTTACCCAGCTCGATCAGAAGGCCATCCAAGCCGCTACGAAACATTTGATTGCGATGCTCCTGGAAACGCGCGGTACCGTATTTCTTCTGAATCATATCAGTATCGCTCAAGCCGCATACCGTATCATTCCATCCAGAAGTATCCGCCGTGATGCAACAGAAAATCCGCCCCATGTCCGAATGGCAGGCATGCCCCTTGGTTAAACGAAAGGTATGTTGTGATTTTAGGGTATCTGCCATGTTGTAGCGTTCAAGCTTTTCTTCCTGGTTAAAAAACAATACCGCTGCATTTGCACCTCCCTCAACATCCCTTAAGCGCAGCGTCGTCCCGCGGCGGATAATTCCCGACCAGTGGCATCCGCCGGGCACGGTTTGTTTCCAGATGATTTGTGGTTGATGATTCATGACCGGCTCCTCAATAACTTACCGAAAAACAGATAGATTGTAGTAACACTCAAAATGCTACCCAATACCAGGGGCGTGGCCCATAATTGCCACCACGGGGCGTCGGCTGCAATGGCATAAGGGCGCGGCCAGGCGATATTGATCAGCTCGAATAATGCCCAGGTAAATGCCAGGCTGTTAATGACCAATCCCCATTTTCCCAGCTTTAGTTGCCCCAAATCCGGATTCCAGCGGCCAGTCAATCTGGCAAACAATGCGATTCCGGTGGTGAATGCAAACATGGCATAAAGACCGCCAGTACCAAATGCGATGATGGTAGCTACGGCATCGTCGTTAAGTCCGAATATTAACCCGCAACTTGCCATCAAGATAGTGAAGAGAATGGCATTGCGCGGTGTGCCGGCTGGCGTGACCCGATTGAGCATGCCGGGTAAATTACCCTCACGCGCCATTGAAAAAACAATGCGTGAAGTGTATTTGACTACTGATGCACCGCAGGCCAAAAACGCTACCATGACGATTGCCAGAAATGGTTTCTCAATCCAGGCCCCAAAATGGCTGGCGATTAACGGTGTAATCGGATCGGCAGTCACGCTGCTATTTGTTAAAACATCATGATCAAACGCCAATACCAATGAAGCTGAATTGAAAATCACCACGGTTCCGACTGTACAGAGCGAAAAAAATATCGCTCGTGGCACTGCATGTTCCGGCTGATGCGTTTCTTCCGCGGTAGTCGAACAGGCATCAAAACCGATGAATGCCCAACCGGCAATCGCAAGCGCAGCCAGAAAAGCAGCGATGCTACTGGGCGCAGTGCCGGTACCTAAATGCTGAAACAATTCCACAAAAGAGTGTTGGCGGAAGAACAAGAATAACAGCATCGCAATACCCAGTGATCCGACTACCTCAGCATAAACTCCGAGCTTGATAACAAGCTTGAAAATATTGACATGTACCAGATTTAACAGAGTGCACAGAGCCAGAAAAATTATTGCCCATAAAACTTTCTCGCTACCGCTTTCACCTTCCGATCCAAAAAAACCGGCAAACCAAATGCCCCCTGCATAGGCTGTGGTGGTTAGCATGGCAATCGTGGAACTGACGTAAATGACCCCGGCATAATGACCGGCTGTGATGCCATAGAGTTGTCTCGCCCATTTGTACGCGCCCCCGGCAATCGGAAATTGCGACGACAATTCCGCGTACACGGTCGCCACCAGTAATTGCATTAACAAACAAATCACTAGTGCAGCAAACCAGCCCCCACCCGTCACAGTAGTCTGCACACCTATGATCGCATACAGACCAACGATGGGCGATACCACTGCAAAGCCCAGCGTAAAGCTATTCCAGATATTCATGCTGGGGCGCATTGAATGCGTCACCGGCTGGGTTGATTCATCGGTTGATTTTGAAGTTTTGAACATAACAAGCCTCCTTGATCGAGAAATAATACCGAAAGATCCGTGTATCAACGATACACGACTAATTCTCCCGGGCTTTTATCCCTCCGTGGAGCCTCATTATCATGAGACCGGAAACTCTTGGACCAGTCACCTTGCTTACATTGGCCGGAACCCTAGTTTCTCATTTAGGTAGTGTGCATTTTAGCGGCTATATCAGCAATTGCGAATATTTGATGGACATAAAAAAGCACATACCAGACGCCATTCTAAGTTTGAATTCAGAAAAAAGCAATGATGTGGTATCAGTCTCTTTTTTGTTTATTGGGATTAGCGCATTGAAAAAAACGCATTCATCCATTTCATCATACTAATTAATAAAACGTTGGCAGAGACATGCCCATCCAGAGCAGCGTAAGGATTATCATAGTAATACCCACGCCTATTGTACCGACGATCATGCCGATGAGTATGGTTATGCCATCTTTACTGAGTAATCCCAATGACATAATGAGTATTCCCCAGCCGGGCGGAAAATTGGTCAGAGGAATAGGGAGAGCTATGGATAAAGCAAAAACGAATGTAAAAACGCCAATAATTCTTTCCCAGGTATGTACGCTGATATAAGTCAGTCGTGGTTGTAAGCGTTGTTCAATTTTTTTGAGCCAGGGATTAGCCTTAGCAATCAGTTTCTCCATGCTGGAGCGTTTGATTTCTTTATTTTCTATCCAGGCGGGCAGCCAGGGTGCCTGCATGCCCACCATCATTTGTACCGAAAATATGAACAATGGAATGGAAAAAAAAGTTGTGTATCCCGGTGGTACCGGTACGGGAAGACAAAGCGGCAATGCAGCAATCGCCAGTAAAACGCCAAAACCGCGTTCGTGCAAAGTGTTCTTGATCTCACCGACTGTCAGGGTATCACTGCGATATACAACGACGACATTTTCCAGCAATTCAGAGGTGGATCGTCCGTTAACGTTATTGTTGTTGGGGTTATGATCGTTCATGGATGGTTTCCTTCAGTTCCATATCTTGTCACATCATTTTGTTGGTCATATTAACGATAAGCGGCGTACAAAGCACTTTTCTAAAATTTTCCGGGAATCGGTTATCTGTATTCAATAACTATGCCGATCTACGAAGAACTCATCGATTATTGAAGATAGATACGAATCATCATTGGATAGGGGTTGGTTTTTTTGCGCTATTGTACACATCTCCGGCCCTCGAACCAGCCTCAATGTCATGCTGTTGACCGGTTTATGACGTAATCCACGAGTAGACCATAGAGAATTCAGAAGAGGTATTGTTAAGTTGGATCTTGCGACTTATTTTTGAGATTTAACTTGTAATTACCCGTGGCCTTACTGTGGGGTTAGGTGCAGGGCGTTCGGCGCAAATTTCTTCGCCATAAATACAACATCATGAATTTAAGAGAATTAGATTGTAAGTGCGACAATTTGTCGCATTGATTATTTTTTAATTAAAAGTATTATCCGCCTATGCGCTTAAATAAAGCGTGAAATACTCATTAGCTTGATGTAAACCTCGCCTTTCCTCTTCCTCCTCTGATAACGAAGGTTTTATCATAAATTTTTTGTAAAAAATAAGTTTAAATATTAAAGGGAGCTTTATAAATAATGAAATCATCAACACTTAAAAATCGTGCTTTAATTTTGATAACTGCGGTTGGATTAGCCGGAGCTTGGCAGTCCGCATTCGCGCATACACGATTGAAAACACCCGAAGTACAAGAAAACGCAGCAGAGCACGGCAGTGATTATAATGCCGTAGTAGTTGGGCATGGTTGTACAAACCCAACAACCGGTGCAGTTGATGTTACTGTACTTGGAACCGTAGTTGTATTTCCAGACGGGAAGGACTCGATCATAACAGTCGATGGTGCACCGCACACCGGTGATTTGACCGATTTTGTAACAAATTGGGGCAATCCTGTTACAAAAATTCAAGATCGCAGTATTTTTGACTTTGAAGACTATATCAAAGATTCGCTGGGTAATAAGCTTGGTTTTTGGACAGGTGGCGGTAATGGTTTGAAGGGTGGTTTTAGAGCCGTGATTCCATTTACGACGGCAGGAGTTATTATTAACGAAAGTTCATGCGCCAAAAGTGTAACATTCGTTCCTGGGATTGCTGATATTTGTCAAATTACTGATGTTGCAGGTATTAATGCGGAAACAGCTAATATATGGGCACCGGCGGTTGGCTCTATATACGACGGTTCACCTGAGCGGCATGGGTATGATTCACCTGCCACCTTGAAAGTTGCTCGCAGCGCCACCCCTTTACCTGAATCCTGTGGTACGGGGGTTGACGTAGTCGTTAAACCATCTGCCAATCAATTGGATCGCGATTTGCGTATAAACTTCAATGGCAGCCAGATCTGGCCTGCTCAGTAATCTAAAAATAGCTAATCAGGAAGTAGGATTCATTGTCAGCGGCAGCAATGCCGCTGTAAGTCCGTATCATTGATCAGTCTCCCTTCGCATTTTTTTGATGAAGAAGATTCCTCTGTAGCGAGGAAAAACGCAAAGACTAGATACATATATTCTCAATTATCATCTCTATCTTCAGCGGTTTCACTCTGGAACCAGCCGTCACTACAATAACCAGGTTAAAGGCGAGTTGATGTGGTAAATCAAAAAATCTGACCGGATTTTTTAAAACCGTTTCCCGCTTTAGATCTACATCGGCATTGATGTAAACACGCGCATTTGCCAGACAAGGTCGCGAATCAATTCCAGGGCGCGGTACCCCATCTCCAGCCATTACAACAGTAAAAACTGAAAACGGTTCAGTGATGACGGATAGTGCCGAAACACCTCTTCCTGTCCGAACAATACCCAGCGGAACAAGCGCCCGCGTATTGTCTCAAAACTTTTATTGACGCAATAACACTGAACCAACTACATTGAGATATCAAAAAATTTTGAGGTGTTACATGAAAACATTCATAACGATGATCGCCATCACAGCCTTTTTGTTTGCCGATCCGCTACAGGCGGATCGGAATCACCATCATTCGGGCACTTTCGATCAGAAAAATCTGGGCAAGGTAAGCTTCCCGGTTTCCTGTACAGCGATGGCGCAAATGCAATTTAATCAGGCCGTGGCAATGTTGCATTCGTTTTGGTATGACGAGGCGGAAAAGGCATTTCGTCAAGTGACGGTGACCGATCCGGATTGTGTCATGGGTTATTGGGGTGTTGCGATGAGTCTTTATCATCAATTATGGGCGACGCCTCCGGTTGCAGCGGAGTTGCAGAAAGGACGCGAAGCATTACGACAGGTAAACAAGCAGGCCATCAAAACAAAAAGAGAGGCAGCCTATCTTGAGGCTGCTGAATCCTTGTATCACGATGATGAAAAAGTGAATTACGGCGCCCGGAAGCTGGCATACCAAAGCGCAATGGAGCGGATTATGACGCAAAATCCCGATGATCGCGAAGCGATGGTGTTTTATGCGCTGGCATTGATTTCCACAGCTTCTCCCAGTGACAAAACCTTTGTCAATCAGAAGGAAGCATTGCGTTTGCTGCAAAAGGTGCTGGAACATCAACCGGATCATCCGGGGATAACGCATTACATCATCCATAGTAGCGATTATCCCGAGCTGGCCGAGCTTGGATTGAATGCCGCGCGGACATACGCGCGTATTGCACCGGCAGTGCCGCATGCGCTTCACATGCCATCGCATATTTTCATTCGGTTGGGGTATTGGCAGGATGCGGTGCAATCCAATCTGGCGGCCAGTCATGCAGCAAAGGTGCATGCACACGAAAACGCATTGACTGAAACCTGGGATCAGCAGCTCCATTTCATGGATTACACGATGTACGCTTATCTGCAAATGGGTGAAACCGAGAAAGCCCGGAAAATTCTGCAACAGCTGCAATCGATTAAAAAAGTGCGGCCGGAAAATACCACGACTGCATATGCATACGCGGCAGTTCCCGCGCGTTATGCGGTTGAACGCGCCCAATGGAATGAGGCTGCCGGACTTGACGTCAATCCAGGAGATTTCCCATGGCAACAATTTGGCTGGTGCGAAGCCATCACGCACTTTGCCCGTGGTTTGGGGGCGGCGAGAGTTGGAAAAATGACGGTTGCCCAAAACAGTCTGCAACGCCTGGAAACGTTACGTGATAGCGACAGAACCGCCAATAAAGACTATACCGCGAATCAAATCGAAATCCAGCGTTTGGCGGTTGCAGCTTGGGTAGCGCACGGGAAAGGTCAAACGGAGGATGCTGTTCAGCTTATGCGAGCTGCGGCTGAATTGGAAGACTCAACGGAAAAAGACAATGTCACGCCGGGGGCCATCATTCCAGCCAGGGAGTTGCTGGGGGAATTGCTGCTTGAACTGAAACGCCCTGATGAAGCGTTACAGGAATTCGAAGCTTCATTGATACGCACTCCCAATCGCCGCAATGGCACTTATCATGCCGCACAGGCAGCCAGACTAGCTGGGGATCGGTTGAAGGCCGAGCGGTATGAGCAGCAGTATCAGCAATTGATAGCGTCCAGTCAGCCGGGTTGATGAGTCGATAAAATTGTGCGGATTTTATTTGTCAAATCCGCAAATTGTTTATAATAAAAAATATGAGAACATATAACTGCACATGGCTACTGGTTTTTTTTATGCTGTGGCTGCCCCTGCAAGGCGCCGCAGCGGCTGCTTTGTCTGTGTGCGCGCAAGAGAAAAATTTTCACAGTCCTGTTGGCCAACCGACAATTACCATCGACAAGCATCATCATGACGGCTGTCATAAACAAGCTACTGATGACACGGCTGACCATGTATTGGCCGGTTTGTTCTGCGATGATACGTCATGCAATGCTTATAGCAGTACGCCGATTTTGTCCGGCTACATAGCGCCACAGCTTCTCAAAATCACTTCTGCTGTTATTTCATCGAATTCCGGATTCACGTCGTTTGTTCCGGAGCAGCCGCAACATCCCCCTCTCTCTGCCTCCCTGTAATTTTGCCGGTGGCTTAGGCAAAACAGCGATTCTTCGCAAAAAATTCCGCGCGGCGGCTTGTTTAGCGCAGGAAGTGCAAGATCGCAGAATCCTTGGTATCTGCTCATTCTCATTAGAGCGGACGAGATCACCTGTCGGGAGGTTAGCATGCTCATTTTATTCATTATTAGAACGTATCGGAAACAACAAAACTTCATCGGGAGGCTACGGTGAATCGCGCTGGCATAGTTGTCATTGCATGGGTTGCAACTACGATCACAGTTCATGCGCAGGCACAGGGGGAAGCCAGCAAAGTTGGATCCCCCGTGTTCACGCACTCGGCTACTACACAAGAGCTCTCAACCGTATCGCAATTGGGCAATACCCCATTATTACCCGGGTTGATCAGGGAAGCGCTGGAAAACAATCCGGAAATTCAGGCGGCACAACAGGAGCGCATTGCAGCACAACAAAGAATTGCACCGGCCGAGGCGTTGGATGATCCTATGCTCGAAGCGGGTGTGATTAATGCGCCGTTGGCGTCATCCCCTTTTAACCGTGAAGATATGACGATGAAAATGATCGGTCTGTCTCAGCGCTTACCTTTTCCTGGCAAACGCGGTTTACGCAAGGAAGTTGCCAGCAAGGATGCGCAAGCGATTGAATATGGTTATCAGGAAACAGTTAACCGGGTGATTCACAATCTGAAGACAGCTTATTTTGATCTGGGTCTTACGCGTGAGATATTTCAGTTGGTTGAGAAAAACCGGCAGACACTGGAATATTTCCTGCGCATTGCTGAAGAACGTTATCAAGTAGGGCAAGGCAGTCAGGCGGATGTGCTGAGGGCGCAGACACAGGTTTCAAGAATGCTGGACAGATTGCTGGAGCTGGAACGCGAGCAGCCTGTGTTTGAGGCGGAACTGATGCGCGCATTGGGACGCAACACTCAAACCGAGGTTCTGGTTCCCGCGTTATTGCATATTCAGGAAACCCCGTTGATTATGGAGATGCTGCAACAGGAGGCCATGCTACAGCGCCCGCAATTGTTGGCATTGGAAAGCCTGATTGCGCGTAATGAGAAATCCGTTGATTTGGCACGCCGCGCATCCTATCCGGATTTCGATGTGCGTTTATCGTATGGTCAGCGTGACCATATGCTGGACGGTACTCGGCGCGATGACATGGTCAGTATGACTGTAGCGGTCAATCTGCCGGTGTGGCGCGGCAGTAAGATCGAGCCGCGTATCTTGGAATCGCAAGCGCTACGCGACCAGGCAGCCAGTCTGTATCAGGCCCAACGTAACGAGGTGACAGCAAGGCTGCGGCAGCAAATTGCCATGGCCGAACAAAGCCTGAAATCAATCAAACTTTATCAAACCACCATTCTGCCGCAAGCGCGATTGACGGTGGAATCCGCATTAGCCGCATATCAGGTGGGCCGGGTTGATTTTCTGACGCTGCTGGATAATCAAATGACGGTATTTGATCTTGAGACCAATCGCATCACCGCAATCGCCAATTACAACAAGGCGCTGGCGGAGATTGATTGGCTGGTGGGCAAACATGTGCACTGATAATCATCCGGGAGCTTCCATGTCATCCGTGATTAAGCCGGCTTTGGCCGGAATCGCGTTGATAGTCACGCTGGCTGCAGGCTACTGGTGGGGCTATATGCAATCGCAAACAGCCGTAGCAACGACAGCAACAGCAATAACCCACGGAGAACGCAAGATCCTGTATTACCGCAATCCAATGGGATTGCCAGACACTTCTCCGGTGCCTAAAAAAGATCCGATGGGAATGGATTATCTACCGGTTTACGATGGTGATGAAGCGCCATCGGATCAGCGTATTGTGGCCATCAGCACCGAAAAAGTGCAAAAACTCGGTGTGCGTACCGAAACGGCGGAATTACGTGAACTGATACGTACCGTACGCGCCGTGGCAACGGTGCAGGCGGATGAACGCAAGCAATATACTGTAGTGACCAAGTTTGAAGGGTGGATACAACGGTTGTACGTAAACACCACGGGACAGGCGGTCAGAAAAGGCGATGCGCTGATGGAGGTCTATAGCCCTGATCTGATTGCCGCGCAACAGGAATATCTGATCGCCGTGCGCGGCTTGCAATCCGTTGCTGACGGCGACCCGGATGTGCGCGCCGCGATGCAACGGCTGGTTGCCAGCGCATTACAAAAACTGCGCAACTGGGATGTCGCGGAAAATGAAGTGCGGCATTTGCAGCAAACCGGTGAAGTTCGCCAGTACCTGACGTTGCGCTCTAAAGCTGATGGCGTGGTGCTGGAAAAGAAAGTCATTGAAGGGCAACGTTTCATGCCGGGAGAAACGCTGTATCAAATCGCCGATTTGTCGAGCGTGTGGATGCTGGCCGATGTATTCGAACAGGATCTGGGCATGATTCATTCCGGTCAACCGGTGACCCTGCGCGTGGATGCGTACCCGGATAAAATTTTCAACGGTGAAGTGGCTTTTATTAATCCGGTGGTGACGCCGGAGACGCGCACTGCCATCGTGCGCATCGTGCTGGCCAATCCCGATGGCCTATTGAAGCCTGCCATGTATGCACGTGCCGAATTTGCATCGTTTCACCGCAAGGATAAAGTGTTGACCGTACCGGATTCAGCCGTGCTGGATACCGGAACTCGCCGCGTGGTCCTGGTGGCTCTGGGTACTGGGCGCTATGAGCCGCGCACGGTCAAGCTGGGCATGCATGCCGATGGCTATGCAGAGGTGTTGGGCGGACTCAGGGCTGGCGAGGCCGTGGTGGTCAAGGCCAATTTCCTGATTGATGCGGAAAGCAACTTTAAAAGCGCGCTCAGCAGTTTTGGCCACACAACGTATTATCCGGTATCAGGCGAGCAGGAAATCGCACCCAGCTCGGCGGTATTATCTGCTTCCCCAGTACAATATCGCGGTGAAGGTAGCATTGAGGCGATTGATTTCGCCCATGCGACCGTCACGCTTGCACATGGACCGATAGCCAGCCTGAAGTGGCCTGCCATGGTGATGGATTTTCGCGTTCAAGAACCGCAGTTACTGCAAGCATTCAAACCGGGTCAAAAAGTCATTTTTGAAATCGCTGAAGAATCGGCGGGTGAATTTGTCATCGTGCGCATTCAGCCAGCCGATACGTTTCACGATCACTAGGAGAGATTGACATGCTCAAACATGTGATTGAATGGTCGATCCGCAATGTTTTCCTGGTATTGCTGAGTACCGTATTTATCATCGGCTGGGGTATTTACGCGCTATGGAAAATGCCGGTTGATGCGATTCCCGATCTGTCCGATGTGCAAGTCATCATTTATACCGAATATCCCGGCCAGGCGCCGCAAGTAGTCGAGGATCAGGTCACCTACCCGCTCACCACCGCCATGTTGGCGGTGCCGCGGGCAAAAGTGGTGCGCGGTCAATCGGCATTCGGGGTTTCGTTCATTTATGTCATTTTTGAAGATGGCACCGATATTTACTGGGCGCGATCGCGCGTACTGGAGTATTTGAGTTTTGCGGCCAATCAACTGCCGCAGGATGTGCGGCCTGCGCTGGGCCCGGATGCTACCGGCGTCGGGTGGATTTATCAGTATGTCGTAACCGCCAAAGACCGCACACTGGATGAATTGCGCACCATTCAGGATTGGTTTCTGCGCTATCAATTGACCACCACGCACGGCATATCCGAAATTGCCAGTGTGGGCGGCTTTGTCAAAACCTATCAGATCACCGTTGACCCTCGCCGCCTGCAGGCGTATGACATTCCATTGAAACGCATCACCGAAGTGATCGCCGCCAGTAATCGCGATGTCGGCGGGCGTGTGATTGAACTGGCAGAAACCGAGTACATGGTGCGTGGCCGGGGTTATCTGAAAAGCATCAGCGATCTGGAGAATCTGGTGGTGCGGACGCATATCGGCATGCCCGTGTTGCTGCGGGATATTGCCCGCGTGGAACTAGTGCCCGGCGAACGCCGCGGCATCACCGAGCTGAACGGCGAGGGGGAGGCGGTTTCCGGCATCGCGGTGGCGCGTTATGGCGAGAATGCACTGGATGTCATTCACGATCTCGAAGCAAAAATTGACCAGATCAAATCGGGGCTGCCACCGGATGTTTCGGTCCAGTCGGTATATAACCGTTCCGAGCTGATTCACCGCGCCATTGCAACGCTGAGAGAAGTGTTCATTGAGCAGATTATCATCGTGGCATTGGTTTGCGCGGTATTTCTGATGCACGTGCGCAGCGCGCTGGTGGCGATCATCATGCTGCCCATCGGCGTGCTGATTGCCTTCATCGCCATGGCGCAGCTTGGTATCAATTCCAACATCATGAGCCTGGCCGGTATTGCGCTGGCGATTGCGGAAATGACTGATGCCGCCATTGTGATGGTGGAAAACGCGCATAAGCATCTGGCCCGGCTGAAGCCGGGGGAATCACGCACGAATGCGGTAATCGCCGCATGCCAGGAAGTCGGGCCATCGTTGTTTTTCAGTCTGCTGATCATCACGGTATCGTTTCTGCCGGTATTCGCGCTGGAAGCGCAGGAAGGGCGCATGTTCCAGCCGCTCGCGTATACCAAAACCTTTGCCATGGCCGGCGCAGCCATCCTGTCGATTACGCTGGTTCCGGTATTGATTCTTTTGTTGATCCGCGGCCGCATCCCACGTGAACAAGACAATCTGTTGGGCCGTCTGTTGATTCGCGGCTATCAGCCGATTGTCGCTAGGGTGATGCAGTGGAAGAAATCCATAATAGTAGTTGCATTGGGCGTGCTGGCGGTGACGCTTTATCCCGCCATGCGGCTGGGTACCGAATTCATGCCGACATTAAACGAAGGTACACTGCTGTATATGCCCGTCACGTTGCCGGGGATTTCGGTGACCAAAGCGGCGGAAACAATGCAGACGCAGAACAAAATTATCATGAGCTTTCCAGAAGTGGCCTCGGTATTCGGCAAAGCGGGACGCGCCGATACCGCGACCGATCCGGCGCCGCTGGAAATGACTGAGACCATCATCAATCTGAAGCCGGAGCATGAATGGCGCCCCGGCATGACCATCGATTCTTTGATTGCCGAACTCGATCAGGCGTTGCAAATCCCCGGTGTCGCGAATGCCTGGACCATGCCGATCAAGAACCGCATCGACATGCTTGCCACGGGTATCCGCACGCCGGTCGGCATCAAGGTGTTCGGCAATAATCTGACCGAGATCGAAAGCATCGCGAAACAAATCGAGGCGGTGGTAAAAACCGTTTCCGGCACGACTAGTGCGTATGCCGAGCGCATCACCGGTGGCTATTATCTGGACATTGAGCCGGATCGGCTGGCGTTGGCGCGCTATGGCCTAACGGTGGGTGATCTGCTTGAAGTCATTTCGGTGGCGTTGGGTGGGGAAGTAATCACCACCACAGTGGAAGGCCGCGAGCGTTTTGATGTGGCGATCCGCTACCCGCGCGAACTGCGCAGCGACCCGCAGGCCATCGCCACGCAAGTGCTGGTGCCTGCGCTGGGTGGCACCATGATTCCACTGGGTCAATTAGCGCAAGTCAAGCTGATGCAGGGAGCGCCGAGTATCCGTACCGAAAATGCCCTGCTGTCGGCCTATATCTTCATCGACATCCGCGACCGCGACATCGGTGGTTACATAGCCGATGCGCAACAAGCGGTGCAAGCGCAGGTGCAATTCCCGCCCGGATACTATGCCACCTGGAGCGGGCAATTCGAGTACATGCAGCGCGCCACTGAAAAACTGAAAATCGTGATTCCATTGACTGTTTTGATGGTGTTCTTGCTGGTGTACCTGAATTTCGGCCGCATGACCGAAACGCTGATTGTCATGCTGTCGATACCGTTTTCGTTGGTCGGCGGCATCTGGCTGATGTACTGGCTCGATTACAACCTGAGCATTGCCGCGGTGGTTGGATTCATCGGCCTGATCGGCATCGCCGCGGAATCCGGCATGGTGATGCTGACCTTCATCGATCAATCGCTTACTACCATCGTGCGGCAACGCAAAGCGATGGCCGAGCAGGTCAGCTTAACCGATTTGTACGACGCCGTGGTGCAAGGTGCGGTTTACCGTATCCGTCCGGTCATGATGACCATCGCCGGCAGCGTCATCGGCTTGCTGCCGGTCATGCTCAGCACCGGCACCGGCTCCGAAATCATGCGTCGCGTTGCCGCGCCGATGGTCGGTGGCATGGTTTCAGCGACGATTCTGACGCTGATCATTTTTCCCGCAGTGTATGCTTGGGTGAAGGAGATTCCGCTGCGACGTGAGAGTGCGTAGAAGCAAGTAATTCGCAGTCAAATCGCTATTTCAACTGATGACTTGTCAGTCCACTCAGTTAGATCCTATCCCAAATCAAATAAAACCACTTTTTTGCAACAGTATTCACATTTTTGTTTAAATGTTATTTGCTATAACTTGATAAATAACACTATTTGATTAACTATGTGAGAAAAGTCACAGTTCAGCCATAAGAAAACATGTTTTCATATTTACTATAAATCAATGGGAATAATTTTCGAGGATTCTCTATGCGTTTTCAGCTTTTAGCTCTCATCAATAATTATACAAAGTCTCACGAAGCACTGCTGATACGTTCTATAGAGACGCAGCATTAATGATGTCAATATCAAATCATTTTATTCAACTAAGGTGGTTTTCACATTTTAATCCAAAAAGCGGGTAGTTCATAAATACATGAAGTTATGAAACTTACAGTTGTGATGGGTTAATTGATTTATAACAAACTGATTGTTAAGGATAAGCTTATTTTATGGTCAATGCCTTTATTTACTACACTAAACAAAGATTAGCAGCAGTGGAATATATCTAGCTTAATTTTATTAACTACGAAAAGGGAGAAACGATCAAGACATCAAATACTTGTCGGTGGTAAAAAGCTTTTATATCTTCTGTTAATTTTTTGTAGGTCATTCAAGTTGAATGACTTATTTGCACTAATGCTATTCTTCGAGGGGGAGTTATGAATCTGGCAAAAATGCTTACTTTTATCACATTGGTGGGTAGCATCCCTACTTGGGCTTATGCTCAAAGTATATCGCTGCCATCGCAAAACAAGGTGCCTAATTTCACGGCGCAGACCATCAATCAGTCATCAGGTGCTCCTGCAAAAAGCAATATCGAATTTGCTGAGCACAGAATTCTTGTTAAATTCAAGAGCCAGACGACTATCAATGCCAACAATTCTCAAGTATCGACCGGTGATGCTGGAAATTTGAGTCAAGGTGAATTGTCGGCGCTCAATAGTGTTCAAGGCAAAGTTATAAAAAGCTTTGCCAATATGGGTGTACATGTTGTTCAAACACCGTTGGCGGTTGGTAAAGCAATTGAAATGCTATATCGCAATAATAATGTGCAATATGCCGAACCAGATTACAAGGTCCGTGCGATTGTGACGCCCAATGACCCCAACTTCTCTGATTTGTGGGGATTAAACAATACTGGTCAGGCATTCGGTATACCCGATGCGGATATTGATGCGGTGGAAGCCTGGAATACCAGGACAGATGCCAGTAAAGTCATTATAGGCGTAGTTGATACCGGGATAGATTATACGCATGCGGATTTAATTCCCAATATGTGGGTAAACCCAAAGGAAATTCCTGGTAATGGCATTGACGATGACGGAAACGGCTGGGTCGATGATGTCCACGGGATAGATACCTGCAATGGCGATGCTGATCCTATGGACGATCATTTTCACGGTACCCATGTCAGTGGAACCATCGGTGCTAGAGGCAATAATGGAATCGGCGTGACGGGAGTGGCCTGGAAAACCAATATTATGGCCCTCAAGTTTCTGTGTTCGGATGGTTTTGGTTTCGTATCGGGTGCAATCGAAGTTATTAATTATGCATTGGTTACTAAAATAAATAATAACTATCCCCGCATGATTCTGAGCAATAGCTGGGGTGGCGGTGAGTATTCACAGGCTCTTTTCGATACCATTACACTGGCTAAAGGTTTTGGGGTGCTATTTATTGCCGCTGCCGGCAATGACGGAATGAATACCGATAATGTCACTGTCTATCCTGCCGGTTATAAGGTGGATAATATTATTTCGGTCGGAGCTTCCAATTCGAACGACGATCCGGCTTTTTTTTCCAATTACGGCTGTAGTAGTGTGGATCTGTTTGCACCGGGTGAAGGCATTCTGAGCACGATGCCTGATAACAATTATAATTACCTTTCGGGAACGTCAATGGCAACGCCGCATATTAGCGGTATGGCAGCTGTGATTTGGTCCCAAAATCCCAGTAAAAATTGGAGATCCGTTAAAAGTGCGCTGATGAATAGCGTCGATCATCCAGCTTCCGTGAGTAGACGCAGCGTAAGCCAGGGTCGAGCCAACTTGTCTAAAGCCCTAAAACCAGAGGCCATTAATGAGCCCACAATCTGGGGTACTTCGCCACCCTCAGCTGCGCCGGGTGATACGGTAACCATAACAGGTCATAATTTTGGCGCGACTCCAGGCAGCGTTAATTTTAATGGCACACCTCTGACTGTATTGAATTGGTCGAATACAACCATCAGCGCTAAGTTAGGTCTAAACAGCCTGGGTATTGGGGCGTTGAAAGTAATCAGGGCGGATAACAACATTAGCAATAGTGGTGCCTGCTTTGGTGTATCGTTCAAACCGAGCCTGGTTGGACAAACAATAATACCGCGTGCTTGGGCAAGTGGTGCCCGCGTGGGTGGTAAGTACTGGATTATGGGTGGAGAGGCGCCTTGGGGCATTACCGGTATTGTCGAATCGGTCAATCTGTCCACGTTTACTTCAGCGATAAATTCTCAATGGTCTATGCCAATACCTCTGAGCAATACAGGTTCTGCAGCCATTGCTTCCAAGGTTTATGTTGTCGGAGGGTATAATCCGTCTTTGGGGATTGTTTCCAATAGTCTGCAAATATTCGATACCGTCAGTAAAACTTGGCAAGCGGGCGCTTCACTGCCTCAACCGCTGATGCAATCTGCGGTTGCAGCCATAAATGGTAAGCTTTACGTTTTTGGCGGTCTTGATGGTTTTTTTGGAACGACAAATACAACTTATATCTATGATCCTGCAAGCAATCAATGGTCATCTGGCGCTGCAAAAGGAACGCCCACTGCTTATGCCGCTGCAACCTCGGCACCCGGTAGTAGTACAGTGATGGTTGCTGGCGGCTTTGCCTGTTCATTTTTTGGTTGTGAGCAGAACATTGCCGAGATTTACGATACAGTATCCGATACTTGGCAGTTCGTATCTAATCTGAACCGTTCCCGGGCAGGCTCCGCTCATGCCTTTTTCAAAGGTAAAGATCACGTTTTATTTGGTTCAGACCAGAACACAACGGGTGAATACTTTAACGGTAATGTCTGGAAAGAAGCTATTTCCGGACCTATGTTGTATACGGCGACAGGAACCGTCTGTAATGCGTGCCAAGCGATGGTAATTATGGGTGGTTTTGATCAATCATTCTTTTTTGGCTCCTTTAGCCAGAATATCTGGCTTTTAAAGGAATAGTCCAGGAAGCCATGGCTTTGACAGCTCGGTAGCAAGAATATGTGCTACCGGGCTGTATTAATTGATCATGAGCGAGCTCACTTCGGCGAACCAGCTGCAATCGCGATAAGGTTGACTCTGTAGCAGCATTTTGTAACGTTCGGGCAAATTGCGCGCGATGGTCTGGAATTCCTGTTTATCCTGTTCCGTGAGAGTGGTCGGACCGGTAAACGGGGTTGGGTTGCGGCGCAGGTCCAAGTTAAAGACGGGCTGATGCGGCAAATCAAAAAATCGGGTCATATCTTTTAACACGGCTTCCCGCTTCAGATCCACGTCGACATCGATAAAAAACACACGGTCTTGCCAGTGATGGTCTTGAATCAATTGCATGGCGCGGTACTCGATCTCCAGCCATTGCAGCAGATAAAACTGTAAGCGGCTGATTGATGGCGGATAGTGGTGGAATATATCCTCTTGTCCGGTTAACGCCCAGCGGAACAAGCGCTCGCCGCTATCGTCCGCATACTCGGCAAACGGAACATGCAGCTGGCGTATCATCCGCTCGCGCATAGATTCGCTTTTCGCCACCCGCAGCGGATGGCGCACCAGATGGATAAACCCTGGATTGGTTAACAGCGCTGCGGCATGGCGGTTAAATGCCTTGAGGAAGGCATGATTGGATTCAAAATAAAAAGGTTGCTTGCGGCTGGCGATAAAACGGCATTTGCGCTCCAGCACCGGCAATAATGCGCAGTCGTTATGCTGCGTATTCCACGCGATGGGTTGGCCGAACAACGTGGGATTGCCCAACGTGAAATAAGGCTCGTGTGTGCTGTAACAGTGCGTGATGTTTTTGATGAAGAAATCGGCGAGAAAACTGGTGCCGGATCGGCCGCTGGCGAGGGTGAATAGGGCAAGCTGAGTGCTGCTCATACATTCATTTAAGATGCAATTGCCTGCTCGACTACTCCATCCGCCAGTTTTTTCTTCAACCGACCGGCTTGCGCGATCGTGGATTTGAGTGGGTCGCACAGGGTCATCAATTCGTCGACTTTGGCGACGATGCGGTGTTGTTCGGGGAGGGGTGGGAGAGGAAAATATGCTTTCCTTCCATCTTCAGTGCCGAGGCGCGGCATTTTCATGCCATAGCTCCTGACATTTACATAATTTATGAAATTAGGGCTCTTGAGAACAAACTTAAAATAGTTACTGCTAAATGGGCCATAACATCGAACAGGCAAAATCTCAGTTGTACAAACACCGGCTTCGTCAGCAACAACAACTTTATTCAGATATGGCCGTAGCTTTCCATATAAAACATCACCTACCTGAAAGCTATTTTTAGTGCTTAATGAATTCCTTTCAGAAAATCTATATTTTTGAAGTAGTTTAGAAGTATCTTTTTCAATATCCTCAAGATCAAGAATCCATGTTTCATCAGAAATAAAATCGGGCTTTTCTGTTACGCCGAAATTCGTGATTTCACCAAGTCTCACCCACTCCCACCCCTGCGGCAATTCATACGGTTTTTCCTCCTCCGTAATCGGTGGCAGCGGTTTATCTTTCTTGATCTTCCCCTCAGCTACCAACCTGGCTTTTTCCGCCTGTATGCGATTGAGCAATTCGCTGGCAGGTTCATCGTTTGGGTCTTGCGGCACGAGTTTGCCCATCACCGCCAGTTGCAGTAGGGTTTGTTTGAGTGCGTCGATGCTGGCTTCGGTGGTGAACAAGGTATCGAAATTCGCAGCGATGCGCTGCCAGTTGACGCTGAAATCATCCGCGTTTTGCGATTGGGTCAGTGTGCCGAGCAAGTGGCTCACCAGTTTTTCGTGCGCTTCGGCGGCGTTAATGTGCTGCGTTTCCAGTTGATCGCACAACGCCATCAGCTCATCGACTTTGGCGATGATGCGGTGTTGTTCGGCGAGGGGTGGGAGTGGAATTAAGAATTTTTCTAAATCAGTAGCAGATAAATTTGGTTGAGCTGTTCCATTGTCATATTTTTTGATCATCCGAAAAGACAAAGGACTATCAAAGTAATCCACAAAATAATGATGGTTCAGGTAAGGGTAAATCCTGATAATTACAAGCGAGGATGCAATAGCCCCTGTATCAAAGCCCTTAACAATTGCGGATTTACCTAAAGATCCCCTAAGGCAGTAAAGAATGTCATCATTAAAGAATTTCCCACTCCTTAGCAAATCATATCGTTCTTGTGTTATGAATGTCATTTCATCACGATTTATGTGGCCATTTTCCAAATGCCCTGCATTAACAAATGGAATCCCTTTCTTTACTAAAACTGATTTATTCGGATAGTTTTTACTCCTATCCCCGTTTTCAAGGCGACAAAGATTTCCTAATTTCACCCACTCCCACCCTTGCGGTAATTCAAACGGTTTCTCCTCATCCGAAATCGGCGGCAACGGTTTGTCTTTTTTGATCTTCCCTTCAGTAACTAGCTTTGCTTTTTCCGCCTGTATACGTTTCAATAATTCACCAGCCGGTTCATCATTCGGATCTTGCGGCACCAATTTGCCGCGCACCGCCAGTTCCAGAATCAGCTCGCGCAGTTTTTGGATGCCGTATACGTTCACCCCATTGCCGCCACTACGGCCTCGGCCTGATTTCTTTTCGGTTTCGGCGCTGGTCCAGATGTCGAGTTGATCGGTCAACAATGATGGTATGGCGTTCATGCTTTGCCGCCCTTGGCCGGTAATTGCGGCATGGCGCGCTTCATGAAGGTATCGAACAAAGGGACGGTAAATGCGGTGTCGCCGTGTGTCGGGCTGTAAATCATGCCTTTTTTCATCAAGCTGTCGCGCAGAGGGGCTACGGTTTGTACCTTGACGCCCAAGACGGCGGCGACATCGCCGGAGCGTTGCGGTTCTGCGCCTAGCTCAGCCAGCGCGCGCAAATAATCCTTTTCACGCGGGGTCAGCCGGTCAAAGCGCACACGGAAAAAATTGGCGTCGAGACGTTCGATGATTCTGGGTGTCGCGCGTTTTACATCGGTCAATTGCACTGGCGATTGCGGCGCATGATTCCAGGACTGGTAGCCCCATTCTTGCAGAAAATAGGGGTAGCCTTGGGTCAGGCGGATGATTTCATCCAGCGCTGCGTCGGTGAAATCGGCTCCCTCTTTCTGCGCCGGTTCTCGTAAGGCTTGGCGTGCATCCTCCGGCGCTAAGGGGCCCACTTCGGGAAAATCAAACAGTCGCTCGGCGTAGGATTTGGAGTCCCCCGCCAGTCCGGCCAATACCGGCAAGCCGGCACCGATCAGCACCAATGGCAAGCGCTTTTGCGCCATTTTGTGCATCGCCATGATCAGGGCGCTCAGCTCCTTGGCGGACAAATACTGAATTTCGTCGAGCAAGATGGCGACCGGGATTTTTCTGTCTTGTGCAGCCTCTGCCACAGCGATAAACAGCTCGGGTAGATCGGCTTCCAGATCCCCGCTATCGGCAGTCCCTGCTTCCGCTTCGATATCCAGACCGATTTCGAGATCACCCAGCGTTATTTTTACGCCGTTGACAAAGCCTTTCAGCACGCGCAAACCGCGCCGCACTTTGTTACTGACATTTTCCATGCGATCCAGGGACAATAACAGCTTGCGTAACGACGGTGCCAGCAAGGCTGTGAGTGACTTGCTTTCATGCGCTTCCACCAAAATAGTTTTGTAGCCGACCTGCTCTGCGAGGTTTTCCAGCTCATTAAGCAGCACGGTTTTACCTACGCCGCGCAAGCCCACCAGCAAGGCGCTTTTTTCTGGACGACCCTCGCGGACGCGCGCCAGCAGTAGTTTGATCCTGTCAATTAAGGCGCTACGACCTGCGAGTTCGGGTGGCGGAGTGCCTGCGCCCGGCGAAAAAGGATTGCGTATCTCATCCATTGTTAAGATTTTATTTTTTTAAGGCTATCTGTATTTATAGAAAAGTATATCAGATAATTAGTAACTAATAGTAAACTATAGTAACCTTAGATAATCTTTCTATAAATAACGATCAACGGGATCTGCCAAGCGCCTCTTCAAGTATATCTTTCAACTGCCCGCGCAGTGCAGCGATGTCCTTTTGCATGTCGTTGTATTGTGTCAGCAGCACTTCGGGATCGAGGATTTCCTGTTCGCCGATATGCGGGTTTTTGCAGTCGAGGTTGTAGTTGCGCGCCTGGATGTCCGTCAGATCGATTCTCCAGGCGCATTCATTTTCCACGCGATGTTTGAAACCGTCTTCTTCCTTGCCCCACCATGCCGCTTCGGCATCGAATTCTTCGATTTTCATCGGTTTGGTTTTGTTGTAACTTTTTACGCCAGGCGGGTAAGGATGCTCGTAAAACCAGATGTGCCGGGTGGGTGTGCCTTTGGTGAAAAACAGCAGGTTGGTCTTGATGCCGGTGTATGGGCTGAACACGCCGTTGGGCAGGCGCACGATGGTGTGCAGGTTGCAATCCTGCAGCAGCTTTTCCTTGATGCGCGTTTTGATACCTTCGCCGAACAGGAAACCATCGGGCAGAACCAGTGCGGCGCGGCCACCGGGCTTGAGCAGTTGCATGATCAGCACTAAAAACAGATCGGCGGTTTCACGGGTGCGGAATGCTGTCGGGAAATTGGTTTCGATACCGTCTTCCTCCATGCCGCCAAACGGCGGATTGGTGACCACCACATCGACGCGTTCTTTCGGTGTCCAACTGATGAGCGGGCGACTCAGTGAGTTATCGTGGCGGATGGTGATCGGTACATCGATGCCGTGCAGGATCATGTTGGTGGTGCACAGCAAATGCGGCAACGGTTTTTTTTCGATGCCGAAGATGCTGGCCTGGAGTTGCGATTCATCATCCACCGTTTTCACATCGTGCTTGCGCATGTGCTCGATGGCACAGGCCAGAAAACCGCCGGTGCCGCAGGCCGGATCCATGATTTTCTCGCCGAGGCGCGGATTGATCCTGCGCACCATGAATTCTGTCACGGCACGGGGGGTATAAAACTCACCGGCATTACCGGCTGCCTGTAAATCGCGCAGCAATTGTTCGTACATGTCGCCGAACAAATGACGTTCCTGCGCTTTGTTGAAATCGACGCCTTCCTGAATCTTGTTGATCACCTGCCGGATCAACTGGCCGGATTTCATGTAGTTGTAGGCGTCTTCAAACACCGAGCGGATCACATAGGCGCGCGGGTCGCCGCCTTTGGCTTGCAGTTGCTGCAAGGCGGGAAACAAATCGTTATCGAGAAATTGCTTGAGCGCATCGCCGGTCATACCTTCGGCATCGGCTGCCCAGTTACGCCAGCGGTATGGTTGCGGCAATGGCGATTGGTAGTTGTCTTGCAGTAATTCCCATTCATTTTCGCGGTCGTCAAAAATTTTCAGGAACAGCATCCAAACCAACTGGCTCAGGCGCTGGGCGTCCCCATCGACGCCGACATCCTTGCGCATGATGTCCTGAATGGATTTTATGGTGGAGGAAATGCTCATCGGTTTAATTTATTTCAGGTCGGGTTAATCAGGCGTAGAGATTGTCTTCCAGCTCGTGCAACGCTTTCAAGTAGGCGGTTTTGCCACCAAAGACCGATACCAGTTCGCTGGCTGTGCCCATGTCTTTGAACGGATCGAGTGTCAGCACTTTGATGTCCTCGATGTTTTCAATGCCGGTATCGGCGTATTTTTCCAGTAGATTTTCCAGCACCAGGCGTGCTTTTTCGCTGTACTTGGTAAAGTAGTTGCGTTTCTTCACATTCTCGGCGCGTTCGCGCCGGGTCAGCGGCGGCTGATCAAAAGCGACATGGCAAATCAGATCGAATGCGTCAAAATCCTTGCCAACCTCATCAGCCAGCGGTTCGAGCAATATACCGTGTTGTTGCAGTTCCTGCAGAATGGTCGCCTTGCGTTCGGCCTGACTCCAGCGCTGCAGAAATTCGTCCAGCGAAGCATAATCACGCCGCACGGTCTGACGCGTGTAATCCTTCAGCGATTCGGTGATCAGTTTGCCTTCCGGGCCGTAATACTGCACACGTTCGGCGATGACATGCACGGTGACGTCGCCGATGACATATTTTATCCGCTTGGGGGTGGATTCTTCAAATCCCGCCTCATTTCTCCCTTTTTCTAAGGGGGGAAGTGGGTTGCCGTTTTCATCGAGATTAATTCCGGGTTCTTCATCCGGTGGTACGGGCGATTCATTGCTTTTTGGTTCGTAGATCATCACGGGGTCGCCGTCGAAATCCTTGTCTGCAAATAGCTCCGTTGCTTTCTTGAAGTCCATGATGGTGAACCAGAACTTGCCGTAATCTTCGTTGATGCGGGTGCCGCGCCCGATGATTTGCTTGAATTCGGTCATCGATCTGATGTGCTGATCCAGCACCACCAGTTTGCAGGTTTGCGCATCGACGCCGGTGGTCATCAGCTTGGAAGTCGTGGCGATCACCGGATAACGTTCTTCCGGATTGATAAAATTGTCCAATTCGGCCTTGCCTTCGATATCATCGCCGGTAATGCGCATTACGTATTTGCGGTTTTCCTTGATTCGCTCAGGATTTAAATTTACCAACGTCTGCCGCATGCGCTCAGCGTGGTCGATGTCGTCACAGAATACGATGGTCTTGGCGTAAGGATCGGTGGCCGTCAGAAATTCGGTAATTTTACGCGCCACCAGTTCGGTGCGCTGTTCCAGCACCAGTGTGCGATCCATGTCGTTCAAGTTGTAGATGCGGTCTTCAATCATTTCGCCATATTTGTCGGTCTGGCCTTTGCTTGGCCGCCAGCCTTGCAGGTCTTTGTCGATATCGATGCGCACCACTTTGTAGGGTGCCAGGAAACCATCTTCAATACCTTGCTTTAAGGTGTAGCTGTACACCGGATCGCCAAAGTAATGAATGCTGGAAACATCGCGTGTTTCTTTCGGCGTGGCGGTTAAACCGATATGCGTGGCAGAGGAAAAGTAGTCTAAAATCTCGCGCCAGGCGGAATCTTCCGCGGCGCTGCCGCGATGGCACTCGTCAATCACAATCAGGTCGAAAAAATCCGGCGAGAATTGCTTGTAGATGTTTTGTTCTTCTTCGTTGCCGGTCACAGCTTGATAAAGCGACAGGTAAATTTCATAGCTTTTATCGATCTGGCGTTTGCTGATCTTGGTCATCGCCGCGCCGAATGGTTTGAAATCGTTATTCTTGGTTTGATCGACCAGAATATTGCGGTCGGCGAGAAACAGGATGCGTTTCTTCGTGCCGGATTTCCATAGCCGCCAGATGATCTGAAACGCGGTATAGGTCTTGCCCGTACCGGTGGCCATGACCAGCAAGATGCGTTGCCTGCCTTTCGCTACTGCCTCCACAGTGTTGTTGATGGCATTGGCCTGATAATAGCGCGGAACACGGCCGGTGCCGTCATCAAAGTACGGCATCTCAACGGTATGACGCGCTTGGATTGTTTCCAATCCTTTCCATTGGCAATACTGCTGCCACAGTTGCGCAGGCGAGGGAAATTCATCCAGTGTCAGCGCTTGCTCGATCCGCTTGGTCATTCCGGTACGGTCATGCATCAAAAAGCCATCACCATTGGAGCTGAATACGAAAGGTACGCCCAGCGTGTCGGCATAATTCAGCGCTTGCTGCATACCGGCCCCTAGGCTGCAACGGTTTTCCTTGGCCTCAATCACGGCCAGTGGGATATTGGATTTGTAGTACAGAATATAGTCGGCACGCTTCTGTTCTCCGCGCGTATGCAACTTGCCGCGCACAATGATGCGCCCTTGGGTGAAACTGACTTCCTCCCGGATTTGGCTGTGCAAATCCCATCCGGCTCTGATAATGGCGGGGATAATGTATTTGGTGCAAATGTCACGCTCTGAAAGGCTTTTTTTCTCGCTCATGCTTTTGGAGTGGCTTTTTTATATTGTTCATTGATGCTTGTATGGATACGCTGCAAGACCTAAGAATTTGAAACGGTGAGTTGAGGATTGGAGCATATCAGTTCCGAATTGACTGTTACTATGGATTTTCAATCAAATATTGTTAGAGACCTTTGCACGGTTACTACGCGGCACAATAATTGCGTTAAAAATTCGCGAAAAATGCTCATTTACCCCGTGTAAACTCCGCTTTTTCGCAAATTTTTGCCTTATTCTCGTACCGCTCATGACACCGTGCAAAGGTCTCTGTTAGTATGGGGCAGGGTATGCTGAGAGGTGGCAATTGCTGTCCTTTATTCAATTTTTAGGATAAAAAATCAAAATGGAAAATTTATTACCATGAAGAAACGCTCCAGTTACATCCCAGCGTTGCATTACCACTGGTTGACGCGCTGGTACGATCCCATGATGCGGTGGTTTTTCCCGGAATCTGGGATCAATGCGGGCTTGATTGCGCGGGCACATATTCAGTCTGGCCAAACCGTGCTGGATGTCGGGTGCGGTACAGGAACGCTTGCGTTGCTGATGAAACAAGGGCATCCGGATGTTGCCGTTCATGGATTGGATATCGATGCTGAAATCTTGCGCATTGCGCAACGAAAAGCTGCGCAGGCCGGGCAAAACATTCTGTGGCAGCAGGGCACAGCCACCTGTTTGCCTTATCCGGATCAAAGCGTTGATCATGTGGTGGCCAGTCTGCTGTTGCACCATTTGGCGCGGCAGGACAAGCAACATATGCTGCGGGAGGCTTTCCGCGTGCTGAAACCCGGCGGCGCATTGCATGTGGCGGATTTCGGTAGGCCACACGATTTCAGTATGGGGTTGATATCCGGGTTCATGCGCTGGTTTGAAGAGATACACGATAACGTGCTGGGTTTATTGCCGGTTTTTATGACGGATGCCGGATTTCACCCGGTCGAAACGATTGTTCATTATCGTACCGTTGCTGGCACCATTGCGTTATACCGTGGCGTTAAGCCCCTTATCTGAAATGAATATTTCGCGCTCCGGAGTAAAGGGTTTGATCAAATCGGCGGCTTAATATTCCACCGGCAGTGGATCCAAACTGCGCCACAAATACCATGTCGCGACCGAGCGCCAAGGTTGCCAGGGTCGGGAAAGTTCGAGCATGATTTTTTTGTCAACGGTCTGTTTGTCGAAGTAGTGCAGGCTGATTGCACGTTGCAGGCCGATGTCATCGAGCGGCAGTACATCCGGACGTTGCAAGTGAAAGATTAAAAACATTTCGGCAGTCCAACGCCCAATGCCTTTTATTTTGCTCAATTGCGCGATGATGGTTTCATCATCCATGCCAGCCCAGCCGGGTTCATTCAATTTTCCTTCCATAAAGTGCCGCGACAGATCCTGCAGATAGGTTATTTTTCTTGCGGAGAGTCCACAGGCGCGCAATGAATCCGGTTCTTGCGCGGTGATCGTGTGCGGCGTGATGTCAGGAATGGCGCCGATGATTTTTTGCCAGACGCTTTCGGCAGCTTTGACGGAAATCTGTTGGCCGACGATGGAGCGCGCCAGTGTGGTGAAAGCGCAGCCGCGCGAAATGAGTGCGGCATTTTCAAATTGCTGTATCAGTTGCTGCATGACTTGATCGCAGCCGGCCAATTCCTGCGTGGCTTGTGTCCAGTATTCGGGAATCATAGGTGTGATGAAATGGGAAAATTAATCGGGGTGGATGCGTCATTTTGCGTGTATTGCGTGCCATTGGAGATCATTATCGCAGCAAAAATTAAAATACACCGCAGGTTTTTTCTATCTATCTTATTTATTTGAATAATTTATGGGCTGATCCGCTGTAACCGGCTTCACATTTAAGTCTTTGTCGCATAACTATAAAAACCCAATTTCTTGCTTGACTATCGAGAATTTATTGATTAAAGTGGGAAGCAGTGGGAAAATGTGGGTAAATTTGGTGTGTCTCGATGAATTTTCCCGTTATATGAGGAGACAACATGTTTCGTGGCGTCACGCAGCTCAGTCTGGATGCAAAAGGTAGGCTTGCGATACCTGCAAGATACCGCAACGAGCTGATGTCTACCTGCTCAGGACATTTGATTGTAACTGTTGATCCTTCAAAGTGTTTGTTGATTTATCCCCAGCCAGCCTGGGAACCGATAGAACAAAAACTCAATAATCTTTCCAGCTTTGATACGGTAACTCGCAACCTGCAGCGATTGCTGGTGGGTAATGCCTGCGATGTCGACATGGATGCTGCGGGTCGTATTTTGGTATCGCCCCCCCTGCGTCAGTTTGCCGGTCTGTCCAAGGATGTGGTTTTGGTTGGCCAGGGTACGAAACTCGAGCTGTGGGATGAAACGCAGTGGAATTTACAAATTGAAATTGCAATGTCATTCAAGGATGGCGGTATGCCTCCTGAATTGGAAGGGTTTTCGCTGTAATCGATGGGATAAAACACATGCATATCCCGGTGTTGTTGCACGCAGCCGTTGATGCATTGGCGCTGAAACCGGATGGAATTTATGTCGATGCAACTTTCGGGCGCGGTGGGCATAGTCGATTGATTTTGTCGGGATTGGGTGAATGCGGCCGGTTAATCGCGCTGGATAGAGATCCGGCGGCAGTATTGTCGGGTGAGGCGATTACGGACAAGCGATTTTGTATTCGCCATGGCAGTTTTTCCAGAGTACGGGAGATTCTTCAAGCCATGGAGATTACGCGGATTGACGGTGTGTTGCTCGATTTAGGTGTGTCGTCGCCCCAATTGGAAGATATTACGCGCGGTTTCAGCTTCCGGTCGGCGGGTCCGCTCGATATGCGTATGGACACCAGTGGCGGGCAGACCGCATCGGAATGGCTGTCGACGGTGTCGGAAAGTGAGTTGGAATGGGTGATAAAAGAATATGGAGAGGAACGATTTGCCAGGCAGATTGCACGGGCGATTCTTGCGGCAAGAACGCAACAGCCTATTGTCACTACCTTGCAACTTGCCGGGATTGTCGCTGCGGTGGTTCGCACGCGGCAGCGGGACAGTAAACGGCATCCGGCAACACGTACTTTCCAGGCGATACGGATATATCTTAATCGGGAGCTTGAAGAATTGGCGCTGGTTTTGCCGCAATGCGTGGATTTATTAAGACCGGGCGGACGATTGGTAGTGATTAGTTTTCATTCTTTGGAGGATCGGATGGTGAAGCAGTTTATCCGGGCGGCCGCCAGAACTGACAATTTACCGCGCGGGGTGCCAGTACGGGAAGAGGAATTGCAGCGGTTCAGCAAACAAACTTTACGGTCGGTAGGCCGGGCGATTCGATCAGATGAACTTGAAGTGACGGAGAATGTTCGATCAAGGAGTGCAGTGATGCGTGTGGGTGAAAGAATCTAATTCCAATTAAAGCGGAGAAAAAAGTGTTCAAATTGAATATCTTTCTTATTCTGGTGTTAATTGCGTGTGCATTAGGTGTAGTGACCGCGCAGCATTCGGTACGGAATCTTTTCATGACGCTGGAGAAAGAAAAAGAAATAGAACAGAAATTGGAAGTGGAATGGGGAAGGCTGCAATTGGAACAAAGCACTTTGATTATGCATGGGCGTATAGAACAGATCGCGATAGAGCATTTGAACATGATGGTGCCGGCTGCTTCGAGTATACAAATTGTATCGATCAATGCGGCAGAAAATGAAATAGATGCGGAAAGGGTCAGACCATGATTAAACCGGCGTTACCGCTTATCAAATTGTCAGCCTGGCGTTCCAGGCTGTTGTTTGGTATGTTGGTGCTGGGTTTGATCAGTTTGGCGGCGCGTGCTGCCTATCTTCAGGGAATGAATAATGAGTTCTTGCAAAAGAAAGGGGAGTCACGTTATAGCCGTGTAGTGGAAATGAACGCCGATCGCGGCATGATCACCGATCGGAATGGCCATATCATGGCGATCAGCTCACCGGTTGCTTCAATATTTGCTGATCCGAAAGTGGTGGTGATTAAACCTGAAAAATTGCAGCAATTGGCTCATTTGCTGGAGATGAGCAGTGCTGACCTTAATGCGCTTCTTACCAGGGAAAATAGGCGTTTTGTTTATTTGAAGCGGCAGATAGTACCGGATACCGCTGAAAAGATCATGCAACTGAAGATCAAGGGTATCTATTTAACCAGCGAGTCCAAGCGGTATTATCCGGAAGGTGAGTTTGCCGCGCATGTGCTGGGTTTCACCGATATCAATGACGAAGGTCAGGAAGGCGTCGAGCGAGGCTGGGAGCAAACACTTGCCGGAGAACTGGGTCGTCGCCGGGTGATCAAGGATAACAAAGGACAAATCATTGATGAAGATGTCGAAAGCATTCGTTCCCCCAAACCAGGGAAGGATCTGGTTTTGTCCATCGATAGAAGAATTCAGTATCGTGCGCATGCGGAACTGAAACAAGCTGTTCTGGCTAACCGGGCAAAAGCCGGCAGCATCGTGGTTCTGGATGCGCAGACAGGGGAAATATTGGCGCTTACCAATTGGCCTGCCTATAACCCAAACAGAAGATCAACCATCAATAATGAAAGGCTCCGCAATCGAGCGTTGATTGATACTTTCGAGCCCGGTTCGACATTAAAACCGTTTACGGTGGCGATTGCTTTGGAAGTCGGAAAGGTCAATTCCAATACGATTTTGCAGACCGCGCCCGGAGCATGGCAAGTCGGTAGAAAAACCATACGGGATGTCAGCAACAAAGGGGAATTAACCGTTGCCGAGATCATTCAGCAATCGAGTAATGTAGGTACGGCAAAAATCGCGCTATCGATGGAACCGCAGACAATGTGGGAAATGTTCAATCGTTCAGGATTCGGCACGCTGACCAATTCAGGCTTTCCCGGTGAAGCCAGCGGAATATTGCGACCCTATAATCGGTGGCGTCCCATTGAGCAGGCTACGATGTCCTATGGGCACGGCATATCCACCAGCCTGATACAGTTGGCGCGCGCTTATACGATCTTTACCAGCGGTGGTGAATTAAAACCCGTTTCATTGCTGAAGCAGAATGTCCCCGTCATGGGGCAGCGCGTAATTTCGCGTGATACCGCATGGGCAATGAGCCGCATGCTGGAGATGGCGACCCAACCCGGAGGAACGGCGCCATTGGCGCAAATAAGCGGGTATCGCGTTGCCGGTAAAACGGGTACGGCGCATAAACTGATCGACGGGCGATATGCCAGCAAAAGCTATATTTCCACATTTGTCGGATATGCACCCACATCGAATCCACGTTTGATCATCGCCGTGATGATTGATGAGCCATCAGCAGGAAAATATTTCGGTGGTGCTGTGGCTGCCCCTATCTTCAGCAAAGTCATGTCCGGCGCTTTGCATATTCTGAATGTTCCTCCCGATGCGCCTGCCAATAATGTCATTACCTTTACCGCAACACCGGAAATGGAGGATGAAGGGTGAGTTTAATGACGGTAAAAAAGAAAGGATCGAAAGGATTTGATTTTCATCGACTTGAAGAGTTGGGCGTGGAGATTAAGAATCTGGTGGCGGATAGTCGTCAGATAAAACCGGGAGATACCTTTCTGGCTTACCCAGGGGATACAACGGACGGGAATAAATTTATTCCCCAAGCCATTGCAGCGGGCGCCAATGCGGTGCTCTATGATCCGCGAAATTTCGTATGGAAATCTGAATGGCGTATCCCTGCATTAGCGATAGATGATCTCAAGATGAAAGCGGGCCTGATTGCCAGTTATGTTTATGATCATCCGTCACAAAAGTTGTGGGTGGTGGGAATTACCGGGACTAATGGCAAGACATCATGCAGCCATTGGTATGCACAAGCCATGGTGAATTTGGGGTATAAGACGGCTGTGCTGGGAACGCTGGGAAGCGGATATATAGAGAATTTACAAGACACAGAAAATACAACGCCAGATGCCACTGTCTTGCAACGTTCGTTTAAGAAATTCGTCGATGAAGGCGCTAAAAACGTTGTAATGGAAGTGTCTTCGCATGGCTTGGCGCAAGGCCGAACCATGGGTACGGCATTTTCCGTTGCTGTACTTACCAACTTATCCCGGGATCATTTGGATTATCACCAGGATATGGATGCGTATGCGGCGGCCAAATCAAGCTTGTTTTTTTGGCCGGGATTAAAGTACGCCGTGGTCAATATGGATGACGTGTTAGGCGTTGAATTGTCCCGGCAACTTGTCAATAAACCCGCTAAAATAATGGGTTACGGATTCCGCTACCCCGAGAACCGTGATTCCAAGCAATTTAAAATGGTACATGGCTCAAATCTGAAATTTGATATTCATGGCATGGAATTTGATATTGAATTTGAGGATAGCCATGAACATTTAAGAATAGGTTTGCTGGGTAAATTCAATGCGTCTAATTTGCTGGCTGTGGTCGCGGCTTTGTTGGCAAGCGGCATTCGATTGCCGGATGCGGTTGGTTCACTTCAAAGCGTGCAATCCATTCCGGGAAGAATGGAAAAATATTACGGGATTAATCAATCGACTATTATCGTTGACTACGCGCACACTCCGGATGCATTGGAAAAAGTCTTGTGCACGTTACGTGAGCTTTTGCGTATCGAGGGTCGAAATGCGCGCTTGTCCTGCGTTGTAGGGTGCGGCGGCGACCGGGACAGGGGAAAGCGCGCAATGGTGGGGGAAGTTGCGACACGTTTGGCGGATGAAGTTATTTTTACCAGTGATAATCCACGTTCGGAAGATCCTTTGCGCATTATTGAAGATATTGCTGCCGGAGCAGCCGAAGGGAATTATCAGGTAGAAGTGGATCGCGCGCTGGCAATTTATCAGGCCATCGCCAATGCGCGTAGCAATGATATTGTGTTGATCGCGGGTAAGGGGCATGAAAAATTTCAAGAAATAAAGGGACAAAAAATTTCTTTTAGCGATGCCGAAGTGGTGCAACAGGTGCTGAAGGAATTGTCTGTGAAAGTGAGGGTGCAGCAATGATGATGGTGGATGAAGCTGCACAAGTACTGCATGCCGATTGGAGTGGGTCGAATGTACGTTTTACCGGGGTTAGCACTGATAGCCGAACGCTAAAGCAGGGTGAGCTATTCGTGGCTTTAATCGGTGACAGATTTGATGGCGGTAAATTTGTTTCCAATGCCAAGGAAAAAGGCGCGGTAGCAGCCATGCTCCAGAAAGATGCTGAGCCTGCTGGTTTGTCGGGGGATTTTCCCGTGATTCGAGTCCAGGATTCGCGCCTGGGTTTGGGAGAGCTGGCGGCGTATTGGCGCAATCGTTTTTCGCTACCTGTGATCGGTGTGACGGGTAGTAATGGTAAAACAACAACAAAAGAAATGATTGCGGCAATATTACGTGTAGCGGCAAGTGATAATGCAATCATCCATGATTCGGGAGAGCGCGTGCTGGCTACCGCGGGCAATCTGAATAATGATATCGGTGTGCCGCAAATGTTATTACGCTTACGCCAGCAGCATCAGTATGCAGTGATTGAAATGGGCATGAATCATCTCGGCGAAATTGCCTATCTGACGCGATTGGCCCGGCCGAATATTGCAGTCATTACGAATGCAGGCGCTGCGCATATTGAAGGATTGGGTTCTGTCGAAGCCGTCGCGCGTGCCAAAGCAGAAATTTGGGTCGGTTTGGATCAGTCCGGAACGGCGATTTTTAATGCGGATGATCGGTATGCCTCGTTATGGCGCGAATGTGCCGGCGCAAGAGAGATTATTGATTTTGGTTTAACGGAGAATGCACGGGTAAGTGCTGTGTACCGGCTGGGTCGATTAGTCAATACGTTGCAGCTGAGATTGCCTGACGCAACCGTTGAGGTGAAGTTACAGGCACCAGGAGTGCACAATATCTATAATGCTCTGGCGGCGGCGGCTGTCGCATGGACTCTAGGTATCAAAAAAGAATGGATTGTTGCAGGCCTTGAGCGCTTCCAAAGTGTGCACGGACGATTGCAAAAAAAATGTGGTCTACATCATGCGTTGCTGATTGATGATACTTACAACGCAAACCCGGAATCGGTACGGGCTGCTTTGGCTGTGTTGGCTGCAGCTGAGGGCAGAAAAATACTGGTGTTGGGGGATATGGGTGAATTAGGTCAATTAGCCATTGATTTACATCGCGCGATCGGTAGGGATGCGCGGAAAGCGGGATTGGATCAATTGTTGACTTTGGGTAAATTAAGCGCCTACGCTGCGGAAGAATTTGGCAAAGGCGCGCGCCATTTTAATTCCATCGACGAATTACTGAAAGTTGCGAAGAGTCTGCTTGCCGACGATGTCACTTTGCTGGTGAAAGGGTCGCGCTTCATGCAAATGGAGCGTGTAGTGAGACAGTTGGAACAGACCGAGGAACTGTCATGTTGTTAGCGCTCTCCCAATGGCTGGCACAGGATATACGGGCTTTCAATGTATTCAGCTACATCACTTTGCGCACTGTGCTGGCTACGCTGACGGCATTAGTGATTTCTTTTATTATTGGCCCCCTGATGATACGAAAGTTGACTGCCTATAAGATAGGGCAATCCATTCGTGATGATGGTCCGCAAACTCATCTGGTGAAAATGGGTACGCCGACAATGGGCGGCGCCTTAATTCTGATGTCAATCCTGCTGACTACTTTACTGTGGTCTGATCTGGGTAACCGTTATATCTGGGTGGTGCTGTTGACAACGCTGGGGTTCGGGGTAATTGGCTGGATTGATGATTATCGCAAAGTAGTTCATCGCAATCCTAAAGGGCTTTCAGCAAAAGCTAAATTTTTTTGGCAATCGGTCACTGCAATTGTTGTCGCACTCTATTTGGCATCAACTGCGGAAATTTCAGCACAAACGGACATGATTGTGCCATTTTTTAAGGAAGTGGCGATCCCGTTGGGATTCGCAGGGTTTGTTGTTTTAACCTATTTTGTTATTGTTGGCACCAGTAATGCAGTGAACCTAACCGACGGTCTGGATGGTTTGGCCATCATGCCTACTGTGATGATCAGTAGCGCGCTCGCAATTTTTGCTTACGCTGCCGGGCATATTGTTTTTGCAAAATATCTTGGAATTCCCTATATCCCCCATGCGGGAGAATTGGCTGTTTTTTGTGGCGCTATGTCGGGTGCGGGCTTGGCTTTTCTGTGGTTTAACGCATATCCTGCTGAAGTATTCATGGGCGATGTAGGCGCGCTGGCATTGGGTGCTGCTTTGGGGGTTGTTACTGTGATTGTGCGTCAGGAAATTGTGCTGATCATTATGGGCGGGGTTTTTGTGATGGAGGCTTTGTCCGTCATGTTGCAAGTAGCCTCCTTCAAATTGCTGGGTAAACGAGTTTTTCGTATGGCACCTTTGCATCATCACTATGAGTTAAAGGGCTGGAAAGAAAATCAAGTAGTGGTCAGATTCTGGATTATTACCTTTATTCTGGTTTTAATCGGATTATCAACATTAAAGTTAAGATGAATTTGCAAGGTAAAGCAGTGCTGGTGTTGGGAATGGGTGAGACAGGCTTGTCAATGGTGAAATGGCTGCTCCGGCAAGGTGCAAAAGTTCGTGCTGCTGATAGTCGGCAGGAGCCGCCGGCTTGGAAAGAGATCGTGGAAAAATTTTCTGAAGTACAAGTTTGCAGGGGTAAGTTTGAAACCAAAATTCTGGATGGCATAGAGATGATTGCGATAAGTCCGGGCGTTGCAGTTGCGGATCCTTGTGTGCAGCAGGCTATCCAACGGGGTATACCTGTTATTGGAGATCTGGTGCTTTTTTCCTGGGCGCTAGAGCAAAATAAGCTGCAAAAGCCCAAGGTTCTGGCAATTACGGGATCTAACGGGAAGACAACCGTGACATCAATGGTCGGGGCTATGTTGCGAAAATCCGGTTGGGATGTGGCGGTGGCGGGAAATATCGGTCCAGCGATTCTGAATGTATTGATGGAGCAAGTGGACGCTGGAAACTGGCCGCAGGCATGGGTTTTGGAAACTTCCAGCTTTCAGCTGGAAACGACCCATAATTTGAATGCCGATGTAGCAACAGTGCTTAATGTAAGTGAAGATCATCTGGATCGCTATACCTGCATGCAAGATTATATCGCTGCGAAATTAAAAATCTTTTTGCGGGAGAACGGCAGTGTATGTACCCAAATTTTGAATCGAAACGATTCCAGAATCAGCGAAATGGCTTTGGCTGATGGAAAGCAAATTACATTTGGGGGGGACATACCGCCAACTGATGCCGATTTTGGCATCCTGCGGGATGGTGATGATCTGTGGTTAATGGAAGGACATCATCGCTTAATGAAAACGTCTGAACTTGTGGTGAATGGATTGCACAATGCTGTTAATGCGCTTGCAGCGCTAGCTATGTGCCGTGCATTGGATATCCCTATGAATCCCCTTGTATCGGCTTTACGGGAATTTCGCGGTTTGCCGCATCGGATGGAAAAGGTCGCGGCATTTAACGGTGTCACCTTTTTTGATGATTCCAAAAGTACCAATGTGGGCGCGACTATCGCAGCATTAAATGGTATGAAACAGAATGTCATTTTGATTGCAGGAGGCGATGGTAAGGGGCAGGATTTCTCGCATTTACGGCAGACGGTGGCCGAAAATACCCGTGCGGTGGTGTTGATCGGGCGCGATGCAGGAATTATTGCAGATGAATTGAAAGACTGTGGTGTTCCCGTACATTTTGCAACCACCATGGAAGAAGCCATGCAGAAAAGCTTTTTGTTAGCGCAAGCGGGTGACGTGGTATTGCTTTCACCGGCCTGCGCCAGTTTTGACATGTTTAGAAATTATATCCATCGTGCCGAGGTGTTCGTGGCTGCGGTTAAAGATATTGAAAACAAGTTTTTTAATTTTGGGCAGAAAAAACATTAAATAATGATGATTTATCAAGCAATCAATCAAAAACCGAGGGTCATGGCTGATTTCGATCAGGCTTTAGTATGGTCTGCCCTGCTGTTGCTGAGTATTGGCCTGGTCATGGTTTATTCTGCTTCGATTGCCATTGCAGAGGCCCAGTTTGGGCCCGATCGTGCCGGCTATTATTTGTGGCGGCACAGTGCTTATCTGGGGTTGGGGCTGATCATGGGATTGATTGCTTTTCAGGTGCCCATGCAGGTATGGCAGAAATACATCGCATATCTATTCATGATCGGCGTTTTATTGCTGATACTGGTTCTGATGCCGGGTATTGGGCATGAAGTCAATGGTAGTCAGCGTTGGATATCGCTGTATGTGGTAAATATTCAACCCTCCGAATATATGAAGCTATTCATGGTGTTGTATGCCGCTGATTATGTGAATCGCAAAGCGGCTGATCTGAATTCCCTGCAAAAAGGATTTCTTCCGATAACCGTCATATTAAGCATAGTCGGGTCTTTATTGTTGTTGGAGCCGGATTTTGGGGCCTTTTTTGTAGTGTCTGCTTTAGCCATGTCAATTCTTTTCCTAGGCGGGGCTAGTTTGAAAATTTTTATCGGGCTAATCGGTATTCTGGCGCTTGGTCTATATGAATTAATTATAAGGTCAGACTATCGATTAAGCCGGGTAATTGCATTTATGGATCCTTGGGCTGATCCGTATGGTAAAGGTTACCAGTTAAGCCACGCTTTGATTGCGTTTGGCCGCGGTGAGTGGCTCGGTGTAGGTTTAGGCGGTAGTGTGGAAAAGCTGTTTTATCTGCCTGAGGCGCATACCGATTTCTTGCTTTCCGTGCTGGCAGAGGAACTTGGGTTTGTTGGCGTTGCCGTGGTAATCATTTTATTCATGTGGCTTATCGCGCGCGCATTTGTCATTGGTCGGCTGGCAGCAAAACTGGAGAATACATTCTCAGCATTGGTGGCACAGGGAATCGGTATCTGGATTGGTGTGCAAGTACTGATCAATATGGGCGTCAATATGGGTGTTTTGCCTACAAAAGGGCTAACGCTGCCTTTGCTAAGCTATGGCGGTAGTAGTATTACCGCGAGTTGCCTTGCTTTGGCAGTCTTGTTACGAATTGATTGGGAAAACCGCCGGCGTTTACGAGGACTTCCCACATGATTAAACATACTATTTTGATCATGGCGGGCGGCACGGGAGGTCATGTTTTTCCGGGATTGGCGGTGGCAGATTATCTGCGACAAATAGGCTGGCGCGTGGTATGGCTTGGAACCGAAGGAGGCATGGAATTAAAGCTGGTGCCGCAGCGAGGCTATGACACTGAGGTGATCAGCTTTTCTGGGCTGCGCGGCAAGCGCCTGGCTACTTGGTTGATGCTTCCGCTGCGTTTAATCAGGGCCTTTCTGCAAAGTTTCAGAATCATTAGGAGCGTTAAGCCTGATGTGGTTCTGGGAATGGGAGGGTACCCCGCTTTTCCGGGTGGTATGATGGCGTCGCTATTGAATAAACCGTTAATCATACATGAGCAGAATTCGGTACCCGGTTTAACCAATAAAATTCTGGCAAAACTGGCGGATAGGGTTTTTCTGGGCTTTCCGGATGCAATCTTGGATAACAAAAAGAAATCCATTTATTCAGGCAACCCCGTGCGTACTGAGATTATGTTGATAGAAGCACCTGAGAAACGATTTCCGGGCAGGCAGGGAAAATTGAATTTGTTGATTGTAGGCGGTAGCCTGGGTGCTCAAATATTAAACACCATTGTGCCTGAAGCACTGACATTAATACCTGAAAATCTCCGTCCGCGAGTTGTGCATCAGGCTGGCATAACGCAATTTGATTTGGTTAAGCAAGCATATGCCGATCTGCAGATGGATGCTGAAGTCGTTGCGTTTATTGATGACATGGCCAACCGTTATGCGGCGTGTGATTTAGTATTGTGCCGTGCAGGCGCATTGACGGTCGCAGAATTAAGTATAGCCGGGGTGGCCAGTATTTTAGTGCCATATCCACACGCGGTCGATGATCATCAAACCCGGAATGCGCGATTCCTTTCCGACCACGGAGCTGCTGTATTAATTCATCAGAGCGATTTGTCCGCGAAGAAATTGGCGGACTTGTTAGCGGATTTGTCGCGGGAGAAATTACTCGAGATGGCGATAACGGCTCGTAGCCGATCAAAACCGGAAGCAACCCGGGTTGTGGCTGAAGCATGCATTGAATTAAGCGGAGCGCTGAATGAGGCATAAAGTCAAACACATTCATTTTGTCGGTATTGGCGGTGCAGGCATGAGCGGGATTGCCGAAGTATTCGTTAATATGAAATATCAAGTCAGTGGCTCCGATTTGATGGATAACCCGGTGACCCAGCGTTTGGCCAATCTCGGCATAAAGATTTATGTGGGTCATGCGAGTGAGCAAGTTAAAGGCGCAAACGTTGTAGTTACCTCAACTGCAGTCAAATCCGATAATCCTGAAGTGGTTGAGGCCAAAAACAGAAATATCCCCGTGGTTCCACGGGCCTTGATGCTGGCAGAATTGCTGAGATTGCGCACAGGTATAGCGATAGCCGGTGCGCACGGGAAAACCACCACGACCAGTTTAATTGCAAGTATTCTGGCAGCGGCTGATATGGATCCCACATTTGTTATCGGGGGAAAACTCGAGGCAGCAGGTTGTCATGCCAAATTGGGTAGCGGTGAGTTTATTGTTGTGGAAGCGGATGAATCCGATGCCTCGTTTTTGTATCTACAGCCGGTACTTGCAGTCGTGACCAATATCGATGCAGATCATATGGAAACATATGGTTATGATTTTAATAAATTGAAGCAAACGTTTGTGGAGTTTCTGCAGCACTTACCTTTTTATGGGATGGCAGTGATTTGTATCGATGATGCCAATATACGCGAGGTAATGCCTGCAATTACAAAGTCTATTACGACCTACGGCCTGTCTGAAGATGCGCAAGTTCGCGCTACCAATATCCAGCATAGCAATCATCAAATGAAATTTACTGCAGTAATCGGGGTAAATGGCTCAGCCCGCAGACTGGATATCACGCTGAATTTGCCCGGATTGCATAATATACAGAACGCCTTAGCAGCGATTGCGGTCGCCAATGAAATTTGTGTACCTGATGCTGCCATAGTCAGGGCATTAGCGGAATTCAAGGGTGTGGAAAGACGCTTTCAACAGTTTGGGGAAATCAGAGTATCAATGCAGAAGAGTTTTACATTGATTGATGATTACGGCCACCACCCGGCGGAAATGGAAGCAACCATGAAAGCAGCGCGAGGTGCCTTTCCGGGGAGGCGTTTAGTCGTTGCGTTTCAACCGCATCGCTACACCAGGACGCGGGATGTGTTTGAGGATTTTACTAGAGTTTTATCACAAGCTGATGTGCTGCTGTTAACAGAAGTGTATCCCGCAGGCGAAGATCCCATTGTTGCAGCTGATAGTAAATCCTTGGCCCGTTCAATCCGGGTGCTGGGAAAAGTGGAACCTATTTATATTGAGGATATTGATGATTTGTCAATCGCCATACTCGATGTTGTGCAGGATAACGATATCGTTCTGGTGATGGGAGCAGGCTCAGTAGCCAAGGTGGCTCCACATATTGCGCAAATGGAAAGCAAGTTAATAGTAGTCAATGGTAATGATTATTGAGGACCAATGAGTAATGACCGGCTTGTCAGAAAACGCAAGAATAAATATACCAGCAACAGATCGGGCGTATGTTGAAATGAATATGCCATTGATATGCCGCGGGGAAATGCGTGTTGATGAGCCTATGAGCCGGCATATTTCATGGCGCACCGGCGGTAATGCCCAACGTTACTATATGCCTGCAGATTTGGGTGATTTTGCGGATTGCGTGCGGGAATTTTCGCAGGAACCTATTTATGTGATTGGATTGGGCAGCAACTTGCTGGTTAGAGATGGTGGAATTCAAGGTACTGTCATAGTACTGCATGCCCAATTAAATGATTTGCAATTGATTGAGCACAATCAATCCGATGGGCTCATCTACGCAGGTGCCGGTGTGGCGTGTGCAAAGATGGCGCGATTCGCTGCCAGGCATGATTTAGCCGGTGCCGAGTTTCTGGCGGGCATACCCGGTACAATCGGCGGGGCGTTGGCTATGAATGCGGGCTGTTATGGCTCAGAGACTTGGGAATTCATCGAGCGGGTGCAAGTTGTCAATCAGGAAGGGCGAATTTTTATGCGCACCCCGGCTGAGTATGCAATTGGTTATCGCAGTGTAAAGCTGCATCAGTCGCCAAATGATAGTAACCTGGAATGGTTTGCGGGTGGGTATATCAGATTAGCGCAAGGACAACAGGCAGAATCACGCCAGCGTATCCAACAATTGCTGGCGCAACGCATTGCAAGTCAGCCGCTCAACCAGCCAAACGCCGGATCGGTGTTTCGCAATCCGCCGGGAGATCATGCAGCGCGTCTGATCGAAGCCAGTGGTTTGAAAGGGTGTTGTATGGGTGGTGCAATGGTATCACCGCAACATGCTAATTTCATTGTTAACTTGGGCCATGCAACGGCGGCGGATATCGAAGCCTTGATCTTGATGGTGCGCAATAGAGTTAGAAAAGCAACGGGCATCGAGTTGATCCAGGAAGTTCGAATTATTGGTGATGCCAGGAGATTGACATAGTGATAAGTCATAATTTTGGCAAAGTGGCAGTTTTGCTTGGCGGTCGATCTGCAGAGCGTGAAGTTTCTTTGCAAAGTGGCCAAGCTGTCTTGGATGCGCTAATTCGAAGCGAGGTGGATGCTTATTCATTTGATCCGGCGGAGCAGGTACTTGAAGATCTGCTGCGACAAGGTTTTGATCGTGCGTTTATCGCACTGCACGGACGTTTTGGCGAAGACGGTACCATTCAAGGTGTGCTGGAATGGATGAGGCTGCCTTATACTGGCAGCGGGGTGATGAGTAGCGCCCTGGCTATGGACAAATGGCGTACTAAATTATTATGGCAAGCAGTCGGCATTCCATCTCCACGGTATGTACTATTACACGCCGACAGTAATTTTGAAGAAGTTTCCGAATTGCTGGGATTGCCATTGATTGTTAAGCCGGCGCGAGAAGGTTCCACAATTGGCTTAAGTAAGGTGACTCATAAAAATGATTTGTTGCCTGCTTATGAATTGGCGGCCCGGTATGATGCTTTGGTACTGGCTGAAGAATTTATCGTGGGCAAGGAGCTAACGGTCGCCATTCTGGGAGAAACACCTTTGCCCATAGTGAGAATAGAAATTACGGGTGAACTTTATGATTATCAGGCCAAATACGTATCGAATGATACCAGATACTTTTGCCCCAGCGGTTTATCGGATGAGCTGGAATTAGAGATTCAAGTCCAAGCCTTGCAAGCTTATAAAGTACTGGGTTGTCACGGCTGGGGGAGGGTTGATTTGATCCTGACGCAAACCGGGCAGTTTTATTTTCTTGAGGTGAATACATCTCCAGGCATGACCAGCCATAGCCTGGTTCCTATGGCAGCCAAGACTGCGGGAATTTCATTTGAAGATCTGGTGATGAGAATATTGGATTTATCCCATGTGGAATAATCATCATGCGCTGGATTTGTTAGCCAAATCATTATTTGCTTTGGTAGTAATGGCGGTGCTGTATGAGATCGGTATGCAGTTAATCAGGCCGCCGCTGTTTCCCATAAAAGAAATTAATCTGCAGGTTGTTCAGGGTGTGGGGAAGAATAATTCACAATTACAGAATGTTCACTATACTCAAATAGAAAATTTGGTGCGCAAAGAGATTGAAGGAAATTTTATTTCAGTTAATTTAACCGCAGTGCGCGAAGCTTTTGTAAAATTACCATGGGTACGGGATGCCCGGGTGAATCGGGAGTGGCCTCACGGATTAAATGTTACGTTAGAAGAGCATCAAGCATTGGCATATTGGGGAAGCCAGGCCTTGGTGAATACTCATGGTGAGGTATTTCGAGTTACCGCTGATATGGATTTGCCAGTTTTTATTGGCCCAAATGAAGCCAGCGCTCTTGAGGTAACGCAGCAATATAGACGTTTTAATCAAATATTAGCGCCTCTACAGCAGCAAATTGAACAAGTCATGTTGACGCAGCGTTATGCATGGCGCATTCATTTGAATACGGGGACGGTATTGGAACTGGGACGAAATGAGATTGAGGAGAGATTGATTCGCTATGTTTCAGTATATGACCACAGCATCGCCCGGTTAAATCAGCAAGAGTCATTGGTATATGTTGATTTGCGTTACCCCAATGGCTTTGCTATCCGTATGCCCGAAACGATGCAACGAGAGCCTCATAAATCCGCTGTTAAGAGAGAAACGTGAGATAGGATTTAGATGAATAAAACTAGAGACAATAGAAATCTGATCGTTGGACTTGATATTGGCACATCAAAGATTGTAGCCATTGTTGCGGAAGTCCTTCCGGAAGGGGGAATCGAGATTATTGGATTGGGTAGCCATCCTTCCCGCGGATTAAAAAAAGGCGTTGTGGCCAATATTGAAACTACCGTCAATGCGATTCAGCGTGCACTGGAAGAAGCGGAATTAATGGCGGACTGTAAAATTCATGAAGTATATACCGGGATAGCCGGCAGCCACATCAAAGGTTTTAATTCAAATGGCATGGTTCCTATCAAGGACAAGGAAGTCACTGAGAAAGACGTGGAACGTGTTATGGAAGCGGCAAAGGCTGTCAATATACCCGCCGACCAGCAAATTCTACATGTCCTGAATCAGGAATTCATTATTGATGGCCAGGAGGATGTGCGTGAACCGGTAGGTATGAGCGGCATACGCTTGGAGGTGAAAGTACATATTGTGACAGGCGCAGTTTCGGCTGCACAGAATATTGTGAAATGCGTGCATCGATGCGGTTTGGAAGTGCGTGATTTGATATTGCAGCCATTGGCATCAGCAATGGCCGTATTATCTGAAGATGAAAAAGATCTGGGGGTGTGCCTGGTCGATATTGGTGGTGGAACGACAGATATTGCGGTATTTACACATGGGGCGATTAGACATACTGCGGTGATACCCATTGCTGGTGATCAAATAACCAATGATATTGCGATGGCATTGCGCACGCCAACCAAAAGCGCGGAGGATATCAAATGCCGCTATGGTTGCGCATTGAGGAGTCTTGCAGATACTAAAGAAATGGTTGAAGTTCCGGATGTGGGTAATCGTGGTTCGCGCCAGCTTTCCAAACAAACCTTGGCGGAAGTGATAGAACCCCGTGCAGAAGAGCTTTATTGTCTGGTTCAGGCTGAGCTACGTCGGAGTGGATTTGAAGAGCTGCTCTCATCGGGTATCGTAATAACCGGAGGGTCTGCTTCGCTACGCGGGATGGTGGAATTGGGTGAAGAAATATTCCATATGCCTGTGCGGCAGGGTTTGCCCAATTATCATGGCAATTTAAGGGAAGTCATCCATACGCCTCGATACTCGACAGGGATTGGTTTAATTCTGGCGGGTATGCAGCAGATGCAGCATCAACATGGTTCAAGATTACAAGGGGGTTCTGCCAAGCAGATTTTCTCCAGGATGAAGGGATGGTTCCAAAGAAACTTTTAATTAGAAATCTCAAGGGTTGTATTAACAGTCAGGCAGCTTTAATTTCAATGTACTAAAGGAGAAACAATATGTTCGAAATCATGAATAACGATACTCAAGAGGCGATTATCAAAGTTGTTGGTGTTGGTGGCTGCGGAAGCAATGCTGTGGATCATATGATCCAGAATGGAATGCAAGGCGTTGAGTTTATCAGTATGAATACTGATGCGCAGGCATTGAAAACTAATAAAGCTCCAACGATCCTGCAATTGGGCACAGGAATTACCAAAGGATTGGGTGCAGGCGCTAACCCTGAAATCGGACGTGAAGCTGCACTTGAGGATCGTGATCGTATCGCTGAATTGATACAGGGTGCAGATATGCTGTTTATTACCGCCGGCATGGGGGGGGGTACAGGTACAGGCGCAGCACCGGTTGTGGCGCAAGTTGCGAAAGAAATGGGTATTTTGACCGTAGCGGTTGTCAGTAAGCCTTTTTCATTTGAAGGGAAACGTCTGGTTGCAGCTAAGGCGGGGATGGAAGAGCTATCGCAGCACGTTGATTCATTGATTGTAATTCCTAACGATAAGCTAATGATGGTGTTGGGTAATGACATCTCTATGCTGGATGCGTTCAAGGCAGCTAACGATGTGCTTCACGGTGCAGTAGCCGGAATCGCGGAGGTTATTAATTGTCCAGGCCTGGTAAATGTTGACTTTGCCGACGTCAGAACGGTCATGTCTGAAATGGGTATGGCAATGATGGGCTCGGCGATAGCTATGGGTGTTGATCGCGCAAGAGTGGCTGCCGAGCGCGCCGTTTCGAGTCCATTACTGGAAGATATTTCCTTGTCAGGCGCGCGTGGTATTTTGGTGAACATTACAGCCAGTCAAACACTGAAAATGCGTGAAGTGCATGAAGTAATGAATACAATCAAAGACTTGACTGCTGAAGATGCCACAATTATTGTAGGTACAGTTATCGATGAAAATATGACTGATAATTTGCGTGTGACGATGGTAGCTACCGGGCTAGGTAGTCTTGTTGGCCAGAGTCAGAATCAAAATTCTCCTTTAACCGTTGTGCATACTCGCACAGGAACAGATGATAGGGACTCCATTTTTTCAGCCGAGGAGCCAGCTGTTATGCGCACAGGCAGAAGAAGCAATGCTACAGTGGCAGCTATGCGCCAATCGGGTGTAGATCCTATGGATATTCCAGCTTTTTTAAGAAGACAAGCGGATTAACAAGTCTTATTTTTCTGATCTTGAGAACGCATTACTGATTCGAAAGTAATACATTGAAAAGAATAATTGATACCCCGCTTCCTGTAGCGGGGATCTTTTTTATGAACTTTTTGAAAACACGCTATGGCAAAGAATGATCGAATCATTCATGTATGAATGTTTTCCTGACAGTGTTTTGGACGGAATAGGGATATAGTATTGCGCTGCGCATTTTTATTTTTTAGCACCTTAAGGTTTATTCCAGCTTTCCCTGTCACTGTTAACAACCTTTTTTTCTTGATAATTTTTTACTACTGAAATAACCCTATTTTTCCGTGAGGTTGATTTACTAGTAGTAATTTTTTGTCGAATTGTGGCGGTATTGCTCATAGCTTGACCGACTTTGAAAATTGAAATTGCTCCGGTCAGATCCTTGGCTTGATTTTCCAGAGATTCCGCGGATGCTGCAGCTTCTTCCACCAACGCAGCATTCTGCTGTGTAACTTCATCCATTTGCGCAACTGCTTGATTGACCTGCTCGATGCCTGAGCTCTGTTCTTGAGAGGCGGCTGTAATTTCCGACATAATTTCAGCAACATGTTTAATCGAAGTAACGATTTCCTCCATAGTTTTGCCTGCTTCATTTACCAATCTGGTGCCATTTTCAACTTTTTCCACCGAGTTATCGATAAGATTCTTTATTTCCTTAGCAGCCGCTGCGCTTCGTTGAGCCAGATTTCGAACTTCTGTAGCAACAACAGCAAACCCCCGGCCTTGTTCGCCAGCACGAGCAGCCTCTACAGCGGCATTCAAAGCAAGAATATTGGTCTGAAAAGCAATTCCGTCAATTACATTTATAATGCTTGCAATCTTATTGGAGCTCTCACTAATCAAAGACATTGTATTAACCACGTCATTCATTAACTGACCTCCCCGAAGCGCAATATCACTTGCATCGGTCGAGAGATGATCAGCCTGTCTGGCATTATCAGCATTTTGTTTTACTGTTGAAGTAAGTTCTTCCATACTGGATGCAGTTTCTTCAAGTGATGAAGCTTGCTCTTCTGTACGCTGGGATAAATCCAGATTACCACTGGCTATTTCACTGGATGCCTGACGCACTGATTCAGCGCTGTTGCGAACATCTGAAACGGTTGCTCTGAGATTAATGCCCATTTGCGTAAGGGATTTAATCAAAACACCAAACTCATCCGAAAACTTATTGGTGATTTTGGATTGCAGATCGCCAGCAGCGAGGGTATTCGCTATTTCTATAGCTTTATTCAACGGTTCTAGCGTATTTTGCCTTATCAAGAATCCAGCTAAACACATTAATAAAGTACCGCTGGTGGCGGTAGTTAAAATAAAATCATTTAACCATGAAGTTGTTGCTGCTTGCGTTAACCCCCACCAACCAGCACTTACCGCGCTTAATAACAAGAGTGTTGGTATAGACATATACAGTGCGATACGCTTACCCAAAGTCATTTTAAGAAATGAGGTAACCTTGCCAACAAAATCAGTACGAACAATGCCGCCATTTTCAATTTTCAGATTTCTAGCCGTTCCATTAATAAATTGACGATATATTGGCGCGATTGTTTCGATTACTTGACGAGAGGGCTTTGTGCGCACAGACAAATAGCCAACAATAGATCCATTTTCTATCAGGGGTGTGGCATTACCTAGAACCCAATAAAAATCTCCATTTTTACGGCGATTCTTAACCAGTCCAGTCCATGGTTTGCCAGCTTGAAGTGTTCTCCATAAATCTTCAAATGCCTGTGGTGGCATATCAGGGTGCCGCACAATGTTATGCGCTTTACCTATCAGTTCTTCTGTCGAGAATCCGCTAACCTCAATAAAAGTCTGATTTACATAGGTAATGCGTCCTTTTGTGTCAGTGGTGGATAAAATTAGGGTATCATCGTCAATAGGATATTCTGTATTAGAAACTGGCAGATTTACTCTCATCGCTGTCATCCTTCCTGTATTTATGAAATTTTGTAAGCAATGCAGCGACCTATATTTTAAAAAATGAAATACTAATAGCGAGAGTATTGATCTAGATCAAATATGGTGCAAATAAAGTTTTGTAACAATATTGGATCCTAATGATTGATGTCTCTGTTTTGTTTACTCTGATCTGAGATCAGCTTAAATAAATGTGCTAATCCCTCAAAGAATCAAAGCCGGTACTGCCCAAGAGAATCTGACTCTCAGTTTGAGTTGATCAGATCATTTTTCCACGATTTTGATTTATGGGTAGTGATATCGAATTGTGACAGTATTATTTTTGACCGACGGGTCATTAAAAATAAAAACTACTCCAGTCAAGTGTCAACAGAAATGAATTGTGGTATCAAAATGCAGTAATAGGCTGCTTCGAATAATCCGTCTGATGAAATGGCAATTACTTAATTATACTGATGAAATTTTTATTTTTTTGAAGTGTGAGGCGCAGTCCTAGTTGTACCAATCTATCCCAAGCGTCCCCTTGGGCCGCCCCTTTAATCATCCGATCTATCATTGCAGCATCGGATAAGCCCTGCATTAGTACTTGCAGGCTGATGCGTTTGGCGGCAGCTTGTACTGATTTTTGCCGATCACCCCAGATTCTGGCGGTTTGCAGTAACTGAACGGGTGACTGACCCGTGTCGAGGCCCTTGCGGATGATAATGAGTTGTCGTATTTGTTCAGTTAAGGTGGCGAGAATTAGTAACGGAGCAACACCTTCAGCTTGCAAACCGGTCAGGATACGGATAAAGCGTGCGGAATCCCCATGGATCATGGCATCTGATAATTGAAATGCATCATAGCGCGCTACATTCAGCACCGCATCCTTGATTTGCTCGAAAGTTAAATTGCCGCTGGGGTAGAGCAATGCAAGTTTCTGAATTTCCTGATGAGCGGCGAGTAAATTGCCTTCAACCTGGTCCGCAAGAAATTGCAGCGTGGCAGAATCAGTTTTTTGTTGCTGTTTGTCAAGACGTTGTCCGACCCAGATGGGCAGCTGATTACGTTCTATTGGGTACGCTTGAATTAGAACCCCGGAGGTTTCGAGTGCTTTGAACCACCGTGTTGCTTGTCCTTGTTTATCGATCCGAGGTAACGTGAGGAGTGTCAGCGTGTCTTGAGGAAGGGTATCGCAATAGGCCTCGATGGCTTTACCGCCTTCCTTGCCGGGTTTGCCGGAAGGGATGCGAATATCCATAATTTTGCGCTCACCAAACAAGGACAGATTATTGCCGGCATGCAGCAGATCAGACCAATCGAAGTGCTGATCGACAGTGAAAACTTTGCGTTCGGTATACCCATGCTGGTGCGCGTGAGCGCGGATCAGGTCCGCAGCTTCCAGAATCAGCAGCGGTTCATTGCCCAATAAAGTGTATAGAGATGCGGTTTGCTTTTGCAGCGATTGCGTTAATTGCTCAAGCTTGATGCGCATGGTAAAGATACATTACGGGAAACGATCACAGAATTACTGCGTGCTTTCCGCGGGAAACTTAATCGTAGATAAACGCCACAGGATTTGTTGAATTGCGTCGGACTGCATATCTTTTAACAATAACCTCTCTTCCGCTTCCTTAGCCAGGATTTGCGCATCCAGAAACGGTAGAACCCGGGTTAAGGATACTTCAGTATTGGGCATGATTTCGATACCTCTGTTATCCAATACGCGATAATTCACCCGATAAATCAAATTAAAATCCCGTACGCGGCCACCACCGGACAAAGACAAAATGGCTCTTTCATTTATCGCACTGATAATGTCCAGGGTTGCTTCCGCTTCTGCAGCGCTTTGAGATAAACGGGTTGTCGGTGTGGCTTTGATCATGCGCTCCATCTCTATGCCGATCGTGTGTCCCTCCGGCGCCGTAACATACATTGTCTTGAACGGTAGTGCGGCAGCTTGCCCACGCAGCTTAAAACCACAAGCTGTCAATAATAAAATCACAACGATCAGGAGAAGAAACTGCTGTTTAAGTATTTTTACCATGGACCAAGAGTGGGAATTATTTATACAACGATATTAACCAGTTTTTTAGGTACGATAATAATTTTTTTAATAGCTTGCCCATCAGTAAATTTTTGTACCTGTTCATTAGCCAGAGCGGCTTTCTCCACAGCTTCCTTCCCTGCATCCTGGGCAACGCAAATTTGCCCGCGCAGTTTGCCATTGACTTGCACGATCAATTTGATTTCGTCTTGCACCATTGCGGTATTGTCTGGTTGGGGCCAAGGTTGCGCAAAAAGCTCAGTTCCGGGTCTTAGCTCATGCCAAAGTTCATGACAGATATGCGGCACAATCGGAGACAGCAGCAATACAATGTTTTCCAAAGCTTCTTGCATCAGATTGCGGCTGACGGGATTGTTATCCTGACATTTCACCAAGCCATTCATAAGCTCCATTACAGCAGCAATGGCGGTATTGAACGTGTGGCGACGCTCCAGATCATCCGTTACTTTGGCAATAGTTAGGTGCAATTGGCAACGCAGATCCTTGAGTTCCGGGGATAACGCCTGATGCAAAGCGGGATCGATCCTGACTACGCCAGACTGATGATGGATATATGCTTGTCGCCATAAGCGCTTGAGAAAACGGTAAGCGCCATCGACACCCGCATCGGCCCATTCCAATGTTTGTGTCGGTGGACTGGCGAACATCATGAACAGGCGGGCTGTGTCGGCGCCATACTCTTGCACTAGGTTTTGCGGATCAACGCCATTATTCTTGGACTTTGACATGGTACCGATTCCGCCCGATTCGATCGGCTGATTATCCGCCAATAAAATTGCGCCGCAACGTTTACCTTGCTCATCATGCTGAATCTGAACCTCAGAGGGATTGTAATAGACAATTCTTCCGCTGGCAGTTTTGCGATAGAAAATTTCATTCAGCACCATGCCCTGGGTTAGTAGATTAGCAAACGGTTCATCCAGAGCCAATAAGCCCAGATCGCGCATGACCTTGCTCCAGAAACGCGAATACAGCAAATGCAAAATGGCGTGCTCAATACCCCCGATGTACTGATCGGCCGGCAGCCAGTAATTAACGCGCTCGTCGGTCATTGTCTGGTGCTGATCCGGGCAAGCATAGCGTGCGTAATACCAGGACGAATCAACAAAGGTATCCATCGTGTCGGTTTCCCGGCGCGCGGATTTACCGCATTTGGGGCAAGCGCATTCGTAAAAAGACGGTGTTTTTGCCAACGGATTGCCCGAACCATCGGGTACCAGATCCTGGGGTAATACGACTGGCAGCTGATCGTCCGGTACTGGCACTACACCGCAATCGGCACAATGAATCAGCGGAATCGGACAACCCCAGTAACGTTGGCGCGAAATGCCCCAATCGCGCAAACGGTATTGCACGCGTTTGTTGCCGAGACCTTTAGCTTCAAGGTCTGCAGCAATAGCATCTACTGCAGCGCTATGATCGAGATTATTGTATTTGCCTGAATTGATACAAACGCCGATTTCTTTGCTTGCATACCATTCTTGCCAGTGAGTGGTAGAAAAAGATGTGTCAGTTTCGTTGTCATCATCACTAAAACCCACTTCCCGGCCCTTTGTAATCACTTGTGAGATAGCAAGGCCATATTTTTTTGCAAATTCAAAATCGCGTTCATCATGCGCAGGAACCGCCATCACTGCACCTTCGCCGTATCCCATCAAGACATAATTGGCAATCCACACGGGTAATTTCTGTTCATTGAGAGGGTGGATCACGAATAAGCCGGTATCCATGCCTTTCTTTTCTTGAGTGGCCAGATCCGCTTCCTTGGCGGAACCGAGTTTGCATTCCTGGATGAAAGCGTGAAGGGATGGATTGTTCTGAGCGGCATGCAGCGCAATCGGGTGTTCGGCGGCGACGGCCACATAGGTTGCACCCATCAGCGTATCCGCGCGGGTGGTGAACACCTTCAAGTCTTGCGGCGTACCGGATGTGGTATCGGCGGGGAAAGTAATGTCGACGCCGTAGCTTTTACCGATCCAATTAGCTTGCATGGTTTTGACTCGCTCCGGCCAGCCGGTCAGCGTATCCAGAGCATTAAGCAGTTCGTCCGCATACTGCGTAATTTTTAGATAATACATCGGGATTTCACGTTTTTCCACTGGCGCTCCGGTACGCCAGCCACAGCCATCAATCACTTGCTCATTGGCCAGTACGGTTTGATCAATCGGGTCCCAATTGACCGTGCCGGTGGTCTGATACGCCAGTCCCTGTTCCAGCATGCGCAAGAATAGCCACTGATTCCAGTGATAATAACTTGGGTCACAAGTAGTAATCTCACGTTCCCAGTCGATGCTTAATCCCAGGCTTTTTAGTTGCTTGCGCATGTAGGCAATGTTGTCGTAGGTCCATTTGGCGGGAGAAACAGTATTCTGCATCGCGGCATTTTCTGCAGGAAGGCCGAATGCGTCCCAGCCCATCGGTTGCAGTACGTTGAAGCCCTGCATACGGTGGTATCGTGACAATACATCACCGATGGTGTAATTTCGCACATGTCCCATGTGCAATTTGCCTGAAGGATAGGGAAACATCGATAAACAGTAATACTTTGGTTTTCCGGGAATTTCCATTGCTTTGAATGCGGATATGCGTTCCCAATATTGCTGCGCGTTTTTTTCGATTTCCTGGGGATGGTATTTTTCTTGCATGAACGTGAAGTCTAGATTTTACTTGAGATAGCTAATTATACCGTGATGTATCCACATGAATTGTGTCTATTATTAGCTCTTGTTGACAGAAGCAATATTTGTTTGCTCTTATCAGGGATTTACTTAGCGGAATAAATCTCATCAGAGTTTCGATTTAAATGCACTATCAATATCCTAAGATTACTTGTAATATTTTTTCTAGAGCCGACAGGATAATCCTGCTAATACATTAATCTAGTCGAAAGCCGATTTTAAGTTTTACTTGATAGTGTGCGACCTTGCCATCAACGATATGGCCGCGTGTTTCCACAACTTCAAACCAATCCAGGTTACGCAGGCTTGTGCTGGCTTTTGTAACTGCTTGTTGGATGGCATGATCACTGCTTTGGGTTGACGAGCCAACAATTTCTATGACTTTATAAACATGGTCGCTCATTTTGGATACCCTTTCTATTGTCGAGAGTTGAGTTATACCATATTCTTGCTATCAGCTGCATGAGTCGTTTTGTTCATTATCAATCCAATGAATTTACATATCTTTACGATCGAAAGTTGTATCATCATAAAGTCGAATGAAAAATCTCACTGATCCAACGTATGGAGGAGAACATTTATCATGAAGTTTAGATTATTACTGATTTTATTCATTATTCTTTCACTTGCAGCTTGTGCGACCACGCCGACGGGGAGAAGCCAACTTGCTTTTATGCCTGACAGTGAGCTTGATGCTATGGGATTACAGGCATTCACGACGATGAAGAATGAAAAATCAATTAGTCAAAATACGAGGGAAAATCAGTTTGTTCGTTGTGTTGCAAATACTATTACACGCGAGATTGGAGGAGATTGGGAAGTGGTGGTGTTTGAAGACAGCACGTTGAATGCCTTTGCTTTGCCGGGAAACAAAATTGGTGTTCATACCGGATTGGTTGATCTTGTTGATAATCAAGATCAGTTAGCTGCCGTGATTGGTCATGAGATTGGTCATGTGCTGGCGAAACATAGCAATGAACGGATGTCGCAGAAATTAGGTGCGCAAATGGGGATGTCAATCATCGCGGCGGTCGCTGCACCGACTACTCCCATGGGACAAACCGCATTAGGCTTGCTTGGGGTTGGGACACAATATGGTTTAATTATGCCGTTTAGTCGCCTGCATGAAAGTGAAGCCGATGCAATGGGCATTGAATTAATGGCGAAGGCCGGATTTAATCCTGAAGAAAGCATTACATTATGGCAAAAAATGGCACAGGCTAGTCAAGGCGAACAGCCGGCTGAATTCCTATCGACTCATCCGTCTCATGAAACCCGCATTGAAGATTTGCGAGCACTTTTACCTAAGGCGAACAAGATGTTGCAGCAAGCACGTGCAGTCGGTAAAAAACCAAATTGCAAGAAATAAGAACTTATTGCTTAGGCTCTGATTCATGTGCCGGAAAATCCAATTCAACTTTTGCACCATCTGGATCATGACAAAATAATTGCCAGATTTCCAATCCCTTGAGTCGCTGCAATTCATAATCGATATTGTATTGTCTTAAGGTATCAACCATGGCTTGCAGATTGGATGCGGTAAAAGCCATGTGATCTATGACTCCCGCTGCATTGATTGGCATAGATCTGCCTGCCATGATATGCAGTATTGCTCGATCTCCAACATACAGCCATGCCCCTGGAAATGCGAAGGGTGGACGGTAACCTTCTTTAAGTCCCAGGATATTGATGTAAAAAGCCTTACTTTTTTCTAAATCACTGCTTAATACAGTGAAATGATTCATGTCAGTGACGGTCATTTTTTATTTTCTCCTATGAATATTTCGTTATGTAACAGGGTGTCATGGAACGAATTCAACAAATAAATAAAATCGGAACGACCCACGAATTCATTTGATTGGATCCGTCAATCAATAATTTTCTTACAGTAATTATTGATACAAATATAAAGTGATTTTGTTCTCCTATTCCACGTTTGATTGACTGCTGATTCAAATAGAATCAGCAAACTCATTTAAGAAAGAATTTCTTTTTCCGTAAATCATAACCTGCGAACTAGCAGAAGGTTCGTGTTTTTCATATATAAAATGGAGTGAGATTTATGTTGCAAGAGCGACCTACAGGTTCAACGGTTAGCCACTTTATTAACGAATTTTTGACCTTCCGTTTAGGAAATGAAGAATATGGAATAGAAATCCTCAAGGTGCAAGAGATTCGTGGCTATGATGCGATTACTAAAATTGCCAATGCGCCTGAGTTCATCAAAGGTGTAGTCAATTTGCGCGGAATCGTTGTACCGATTATCGATATGCGGATTAAATTCGAATTGAGCGATGTAACTTATGATCAATTTACCGTGGTAATTATATTAAACGTATCCGGACGTGTCGTAGGGGTCGTGGTGGACGGTGTATCAGATGTGATTACTTTGGAGGCCGAACAGATGCGACCTACACCGGGATTGGGCTCAGTAATTGACACTGAATATATTATGGGGCTTGGTGCCGTAGGTGAACGCATGTTGATATTGATAGATATCGAGAGGCTAATGAACAGCGGTGGTATGGAGTTGATTGAGTCAGGTATGAATTAATGAGATTCTGAAAAGTTTTTTCTACAGGTTTGGAACGGATAGTGGATTTTTAACGGAGGTTTTTATGTTGAAGAATATGACGATAAAGTCGAAATTGGCATTGGTAATAGGCATGTTGTCGGTATTGTTGGTAGGTGTGGGTGCCTTGGGTTTGTATGGCATTGATCAATCTAACGATGGGTTAAAGACCGTCTATGAAGATCGTACAGTAGTACTAGGAGATCTGAGTTTAATACTCGACCGAATGCATCGTGTCCGTCTCAATGCAGTAATGGCAGCCAATATACAAGATCTTACGGTTGCTAAGCAGCGCGCTGCAATGACCACAGAAAGAGATGCTGAAATTAATGCCACTTGGCAGAAATTCATGGGTACCATCTTGACGCCTGAAGAGGAAAAGTTGGCTAATAGTTTTACGCAACAATGGCCGATATATAAAGAATCCCGGGACCGCACAATGAATCTGGCTCTGGCAGGGAATTTTGAGGCAGCTGCAGATAATACAACAAAAGATGCGGCGCCAAAGTTTGATGTCGTGCATCAAACTATGTTTGACTTGATTGAATTGCAGTCAAAAGTTGCGGGTCAGGAATATGCAGAAGCGCAAAGTAATTTTAATTTTGTGTTTACGATGACCAGTATAGCTATAGGGCTAGGTGTAGTTCTGGCCATTATTACTGGCCTACTTTTAATTCGTGCCATTCTTGGTCCGCTAAATGAAGCCATTGCGGTTGCTGATGCAGTGGCATCAGGCGATTTGACAAGCCGCATTGAGGTTAACTCAACGAATGAAACCGGCCACTTGCTTCAAGCGCTTAAAACTATGAATGAGAACTTGATTGATCTGGTGAGTAGAGTGCGTGCAGGAACCGATCAGATTGCAACGGCTTCTGGTGAGATTGCCTCGGGCAACTCTGACTTGAGTCAACGTACTGAAGAGCAGGCATCCAGTCTGGAGGAAACAGCATCCTCGATGGAA
>Ga0268299_1000706_pt1 | contig 88277 bp, 85 predicted proteins | sample NOBtaG_FD_193484 | JGI IMG/M metagenome (GOLD analysis project Ga0268299, IMG submission 193484) | Activated sludge microbial communities from bioreactor in Nijmegen, Gelderland, Netherland - NOB reactor | ecosystem: Engineered > Bioreactor > Aerobic > Activated sludge | place: Netherlands... | reverse complement strand
CAAAACAGGACCGTTGAAGACACCTGGCGTCATGTCGGAAGCCTCGTCAGCACTATCAGCCAAGACGAATGTGCCAACTATTTCCAAAACGCCGGATACGCTTCCGTCAAATAATGAAACGCTCTAGGGTTCTGGCCAACAAAAAGAGCTCGCGACGTGTGGTGGCGCGGCCCGATGTAACCTGGCTGGGGCAAATTCTCTTCACTGTACGGCAAAAATTCTCGACATTTTTCCTGCGTGCAAGGAGTGCAAGAGATAACTCTCGCAAATTCAGACTCAACAGGTTCGAGCATTTTAAGAACCAAATATTGAAAAACCCGAGTTGTGCAATAATTGCACAGTTAGATAAGTAGATTGCAGGCCGAAGGTGTGATCTAGATCACACCCTCAATCCTTGCAACGCAGACTTACGCAACCGTCCAGGTGTTGCCCGAACGCAGCAGCTTGTTGATGTCGGGCTTTGGGTTTTTGGCCTTTGCCTGTTCCATCTGCGCCCAGACTCCAACCTCATAGCTTTCTGCGGGGTCGCAATAGATCACACCCAGCGCCACCGGGAAGGGGGCTTCCATATCCGCAAGCAGGCCGCCCAGTACGCGATTGGTTTCGTCATGCACCACAATGTCATCCAGGCTGACGCCGCCTTCGCCCAGCGTGACCATTTCCAGCGCCAGGGTTTTGACATTGAGGCGCAGGCCTCTGCTTTTGTCTTTGCCAAACAGCAATGGCTTGCCATGTTCGACCAGAATTTGCGCGTCGGCGGCGACTTTTTTGTCTGTGATATGGGCAAACACATCATCATTATAGACGATGCAGTTTTGCAGAATTTCCACGAATGACGCGCCCTTGTGCGCATGGGCGCGTTTCAGCAGCGCGCTTAAATTCGCCTGCTGAATATCGATGGCGCGGCCAACAAAGCGCCCGCCCGCACCAAGCGCAAAACGCAACCCATTGGCCGGACGATCCACCGAGCCCTGCGGCGTTGAGGGCGATTTGGTGCCCACCCGCGAGGTCGGCGAGAACTGGCCCTTGGTCAGGCCATAAATTTCATTGTTGAACATCAGATATTGCACATCGACATTGCGGCGCAGCAGGTGGAACAGATGATTGCCGCCGATGCTGAGAGAATCCCCATCGCCGCCGACCACCCAGACATTCAGTTCCGGATTGGCCAGCTTCACGCCGGTGGCGACTGCCGCCGAACGGCCATGAATGGTATGAAAGCCATAGGTGTTGATGTAATAGGGAAAGCGCGCCGCGCAGCCGATGCCCGACACGAACACCGTATTTTCATGCGTCGCCCCAAGTTCAGGCAGGGTCTTGTGCACCGCCTTCAGAATGGCGTAATCGCCGCAACCGGGGCACCAGCGCACCTCCTGGTCAGTGGCGAAATCATCTGGCGTCAGTTTTGCAGGCGCGTTCATGTCACTTATCCCTTGTCGATCTTATTGCGTTATTATTCGGCGGCTTTGGCGGTGGCGAGGCGCGAGCGGATGGCGGCCTCAACCTCGCTGATCATCATCGGCTGGCCGGACACCTTGTTCAGGCCCTCGGCCGGCACCAGATATTCCGCGCGCAACAATGTCCGCAATTGCCCGGTGTTCATTTCGGCCACCAGCACCTGCTCATAGGAATGCAGCAGCTCGCCCAGATTACGCGGCAGCGGCCAGATATAACGCAGATGAATGTGCGACACGTCATAGCCTTCTTCGCGCATATTGGAAACCGCACGGTTGATCGGGCCATAGGTGGAACCCCAGCCAACGACGGCCATCTTGCCGCTGGTCGCGCCAATCTCAACCGCCTGTTCGGGAATATCGTTGGCGATGCCACGGATCTTGTTGGCGCGGGTATCGGTCATGCGCTGATGGTTTTCCGGCTCGTAGGAAATATTGCCGCTATTGTAGTCTTTTTCGATGCCGCCGATACGGTGCGCCAGCCCCGGTGTGCCCGGAATGGCCCAGGCGCGCGCCAGGGTTTTCGGATCGCGCACAAAGGGATGAAACCCTTCCGGATCGGTGCGGAAGGTAACCGGGAACGGCTTGTAATCCGCGATATCCGGCACCAGCCACGGCTCCGCCGCATTGGCGATATAACCATCGGACAGCAACATCACCGGCGTCATATATTTTACCGCGATCCGCACGGCCTCTATGGCTGTTTCAAACGCATCGCCCGGCGCGCGCACCGACAGCACCGGCATTGGCGCATCGGCATTACGCCCGTATACGGAAAGATACAGATCTGACTGTTCGGTTTTGGTCGGCAGGCCGGTCGAGGGGCCTGCGCGCTGCGTGTTCACAATCACCAGCGGCAGTTCGGTGCCTATTGCCAGGCCAATCGCTTCGGTTTTCAGCGCAATACCGGGACCGGAACTTGCGGTTACGCCCAGCTTGCCGGCATAGGATGCCCCGATGGCGGCGCAGGCGGCGGCGATTTCGTCTTCCGCCTGAAATGTCATCACGCCAAACGCTTTCAGCTCAGAAAGCGAATGCAGAACCGACGAGGACGGCGTGATCGGATAGGACGCCAGCAGCATGTCCAGCCCGGCAAGCTGACTGCCCGCGAGCAGGCCCCAGGATAGCGCTTCGCTGCCCTGCACCAGACGGTACAGGCCTTTTTCGATGCTCGCCTGACCGATGGAATAGCCGGCGCTATCGCCGCTGATTTCCACGGTTTCGCCGAACGCATGGCCGGCCTTCAGGGCGGCAATGTTGGCGCCCGCCACTTCGGGCGCCTTGGCGCCGAATTTGCCCTGCAGCCAATTGATGGTTGGCTGCAAATCGCGGTCGTACATCCAGTAGACAAGACCCAGCGTCCACATATTCTTGCAGCGCAGGGCTTCTTTCTGGGACAGGCCCAACGGCTTCGCCACATCCAGGGTCATTTTGGAAATGTCGATTTCCAGCACCTGATAGTGCGCCAGCGAGCCATCCGTACGCGGATCAACCTTGTATCCTGCCTTGATGAAATTGCGCTCGTTAAAGCTGCCGGTGTCCAGAATGATCAGGCCGCCTTCGCGCAGATTGGACAGGCTGACCTTGAGCGCCGCCGCATTCATCGCCACCAGCACGTCGGACTTGTCGCCGGAAGTTTTGATGGCGCGCGATCCAAAATTGATCTGGAACGCCGACACGCCAAAGGTTGTGCCGATAGGCGCGCGAATTTCCGCCGGAAAATCCGGGAACGTCGCCAGATCATTGCCCGCCAGCGCGGTGGAAGATGAAAACTGGCTGCCGGTAATCTGCATGCCATCGCCGGAATCCCCGGCAAAACGCACAACCACCGATTCAATTTTTTTGCGGCGGCCTTGCGGCTGCGCTCCAGCGACAGAACTTACCATGTGACTATTAATCCTGCGAGTTTAAGGCGTGACATTTACACCGGCTAGCATGTGTATATTCACCATTCCTGTTTGGCCACGTTAAAAGAAGCCTTCCCCCGCATCCAGCGCGATTACGCCTCCACGCGCGGAAAAAATAGCTTCAACATTTCAAAAGCTAAGGCATCCTAAGGCATCCTAAGGCATCCGGTGCTCTTGACGCACTTTCTGTCTGCCTGCTCACTCCCTTTAATCTTTTATATTCAAGTTATAGGCCATTTAACGATGCGTTTGAAACGTAAATTCGTTAAACGCAAATTTTATCGCCTGCTACTTATGCGTGTATTAAGGCCGCATAAACATATGATCCCCTTCAGGGTCAAGATTATCTATATGAAAGCTCAGTTCGCTGGCAATATCCTCCAGGCTGCGCCCTGCCAGGTAAACTTCCAGCACCCGCTCCAGAAAGGCCCGGGCGATCACATCTGCAGGAATTTTCTTCGCTTCCCCTTCGGCAAGCGCCGCCTGCATGAACCTGCTGCTGATTTCGAATGCGTTGCTCATTGTCTTAAGCCCAACAACTTAAACCCAACAAATTGTCATCTATTCCACTATTCCACAGACCTGTCAGCTTAACAGATAAGTGAGATCCGGCCCCATTCCAAGTGATGTCTGACGCGGCAGGGCTTTTATGCACAGCCCGCCGGCAAAGCGCTCAATCGCCGCCACCGTTTCATCCAGCGGCACGGCCGGGTGAACGCTTTCGCTGACCACAATGCCTGCAACCTTGATGCCCTTGGATTGCAATGCTTCGAGCGCGGTCAGGGTATGGCTGATGCTGCCCAGATAGCTGCCGGTAACCAGTAATGCGGGCATTTGCAGGATCATAATCCATTCCCGCACCGTATAGTGGTCATTCAGCGGAACCATGACGCCGCCGACCCCTTCGATCAGCAGATAATCCTGCGCGCCACTGCGGGCCGCATTACAGAAAGCAATCACCTCCTTCAGATCAATCTGGCGTCCTTCGCGCTGCGCCGCCATGTTTGGAGCCAGCGGCGCTTCAAACCGCCAGGGCGATACAGATGAAATATTTTCCGCATTCATAGACAGGCCCAGCGCATCCAGCAAATGGTGCGTGTCGCTTTCGGACGCGGTTTCATCCGTATACCCCGTTATCAGCGGTTTCAGCGCGCGCACGGTTTTGCCGCTCAATCGCAATTGCCGGATCAACATGCTGGTGACGAAGGTTTTGCCAATTCCGGTTCCCGATGCAGTAATAAAAAAACGTTTCATGTCAGGCCTGCCGTTTGAAGCGTTGACGCAAGCCGGTCAATATCCGCATCCTGATGCGCGGCGCTAAAGGTAAAGCGCAGACGGGCCGTACCATCCGGCACAGTGGGCGGACGAATGGCGGTGACCAGAAAGCCTGCTTCCTCCAGCATCGTGGACAGCGCCAGCGCGCGCACAGCATCGCCAATAATCAGCGGTACAATAGGGCTTTGCGCATCGGGCAAATTCATGGCGCGGGTAAAGCGCCGCGCCTTGTGCAGCGGGGCCGCGCGCAGTTGCGGGTCGCGCGCAATAATTTCCAGCGATGCAATGGCCGCCGCCACCACGCCGGGCGGCAGGCCGGTGGAATAAATCAGCGTGCGCGCACGGGTGCGGATCAGATCAATGACGGCGCGCGATGCGCATATATATCCGCCATATACGCCCACCGCCTTGGACAACGTACCCATCTGCAAGGGCACATCGGCTTTGCCGCCATCCACAAAACTGCTGCCGCGTCCACCGGCCAGCACCCCGGCGCCATGGGCGTCATCCGTCATCAGCCAGGCGTCGAATGCGTGTGCAATTTCAGCCAGCTCCCGCACGGGGGCCAGATCGCCATCCATGCTGAACACGCCATCGGTCAGGATCATGCTGCGGCGATAGCAATTGCGATGCGTGCGGAGCATTTCCTCTAAATGCGCCATATCATTATGCCGGAAGGTCACGGTTTCAGCGCCGCTGAGCTTTCCCCCCGCCATCAGGCAGGCATGGCTGAGCGCGTCGGCCAGTATCAGGTCGCCGGAACCCACAAGGGCCGGAATAATGCCAAGATTGGCCAGATAGCCGCTGCCGAATACGCAGGCGGCTTCTGTGCCCTTAAGGCGCGCCAAAGCCGCTTCCAATTCGTCATACAAGGAATGATTTCCCGACACCAGCCGTGACGCGCCCGCACCCGCACCAAAGCGTTGCGTGGCTGCAATCACCGCCTGCTTTACTTCCGGATGCTGGCTGAGATTCAGATAATCATTGCAGCAGAAAGAAATCAGCCTTTTGCCGTTGCGTATGGCGATGGCGTCCTGTGTGCGATCGGTTTCCACCAGCCAGCGGCGCAGATGTTGCGCCTCCAGTTCTGCGAGTTTTTCTGTGGCGAATTTTTCCAGACTGTCCATGTCAGCGCCGTGCCGCCCATTCGCCGGTCACTTTCACCATCGCGCCGGTTAACTTATGCAGTTCATCGGCGGAAATCGTAAAGGGCGGCGTGGTGTAAACAATATCGCCGAAGGGGCGCAGCCACACGCCTTCCTCGACAAAACGCCGCTTGAACCATGCGCGCGCCTGCATGTCCTGCAACTGCACCACCCCGATGGCGCCTTTCACGCGCACATTCACAACGCCCTGCATGGCCGCACAGGGGGCCAGCGCCTCACGCAGATGCGCCTCAATCGCCGTCACCTGCGCCAGGCGCGGCTCAGAGTCAAAAAGATCCAGCGAGGCGTTCGCCGCCGCGCAGGCCAGCGCATTGCCCATATAGGTTGGCCCATGCATCAGCGCCATTGCGTCCGCTTCGCCCAGAAAGGCCTGATACACGGCGCTACTGGCAATCGTTGCCGCCAATGCAAGCGTGCCGCCGGTCAGCGCCTTGGAAAGCGTCATGATGTCAGGAATGACTTCGGCCTGTGTGCACGCAAACATCGTCCCTGTACGCCCGAACCCGGTCATGATTTCATCCAGAATCAGCAACAGCCCGTGCCGGTCACACAATGCGCGCAGATCAAACAATATTTCAGGGCTGTGAAATTTCATGCCGCCCGCGCCCTGCACCAGCGGTTCCACAATCATGCCGGCAATTTCATCGCGATGCGAGCGCAGAAACCCATCCAGCGCATCATGCTGTGCGCGGGTGCGCGGCAGATCAACGAAGCACTGTTCCAGCAGCGCGCCCCTGAACAGGCTGTGCATGCTTTCATCGGGATCGCATACCGACATCGCCCCCAGCGTATCGCCGTGATAGCCATCGCGGAAACAGACAAATTTCGTGCGGCCCTTGTGCCCGCGATTGATCCAGTATTGCAGCGCCATTTTCAGGGCGATTTCCACCGCCACCGAACCGGATTCCGAAAAAAACACATGATCCAGATCACCGGGCGCCAGCCGCGCCAGCCTTCCCGCCAAACGGCTAGCGGGTTCATTCACCAGACCGCCCAGCATGACATGCGGCATGCGCGTCACCTGATTGATAATCGCTTTGCTTATATGCGGATGGTTATAGCCATGACAGGCTGTCCACCAGGACGCAATGCCATCGATCAACTGGCGCCCATCGGCAAGCTGGATGCGCACCCCTTCTGTCGCCACCGCCGCCAGCGGCTCTGCTGCGGTCTGCATCTGGGTATAGGGCAGCCACAGATGCTTTTTTGCATCCGTCAGCCAGTCTATTGTCGCGCCATGTAATTTTGGTTCTGCCATGGCGGCACTTTACCCGGTATTGCGGAATTTTTCATCGAGTCCTTGTGATAAAGCCCACTTTACGCAACGATAGGAAAAAATGGCAGGGGATAGGGAATATGGTGGCTTTACCCGGTTTTACCGAGCGCAGTTTTACCCATGATGGCAAGACGAAGCCCGTTTATTGGCGCGGGGCAGGTCCCGGCGTGGTGATCATGCACGAAATTCCGGGCATTACGCCGTCCCTGCTGCGTTTTGCTGAATGGGTGACGGATGCAGGCTTTACGGCGGTGGCGCCGCATCTGTTCGGCGAGCCGGGCCGCGACAACAGTTATGGCTATATCGCAAAATCCATTGCCCAGGTTTGCATTTCCCACGAATTTTCGGTGCTGGCCGCCAATAAATCCAGTCCGGTAACCGACTGGCTGCGCGCCTTGTGCCGTTCTGTGCATACCGAACTGGGCGGGCGTGGCGTGGGGGCCATCGGCATGTGCGTGACCGGAAATTTCGCGCTTAGCCTGATGATGGAACCGTGCATGATGGCCCCGGTGCTGAGCCAGCCGTTTCTGCCTTTTGCGATTGGCAAAACCCGCTGCGCCGCGCTGCATGTCAGCCCGGCGGAACTGGCGAATGTCAAACGCCGGGTGGCCCAGGGCGATAAGGTGCTGGGGCTGCGCTTTACCGGGGATTTCACCAGCCCCGGCGCGCGCTTTGAAACCCTGCGGCGCGAACTTGGTGATGGTTTTGAGGGCATCGAGATTGACAGCAAGTTCGGCAACCCCGATGGCAACCCTCTGGCCCATAGCGTGTTGACCACCGATCTGGTGGATGAAGCCGGACATCCGACGCGCGCCGCGCTGGACCGGGTTATCGGCTTTTTTAATGAACGATTAAAATAAACAACAGGGAGAGACAGACAATGCGTGACGTAGCAGGAAAAGTAGCCTTTATCACCGGCGCCGCCAGCGGCATGGGGCTTGGCATGGCCAAAGCCTTCACCCGGGTGGGCATGAAAGTGATGATGGCCGATATCGACGAGAAACGCCTGCAGACCGCCGCCGCCGATCTGAAAGCCAAAGGCGCGGATGTGGACACCTGCCGCTGTGACATCACGGTTGAAAAGCAGGTCTTTGACGCCGCTAGCGCCACCGTCAAACGCTTCGGCAAGGTGAATGTGCTGTGCAACAATGCCGGCGTCAGCGTCGGCGGGCTAAGCGAGGAACTGTCGCAAAAAGACTGGGACTGGGTGATTGCCGTCAACCAGACGGCGGTCGTGTATGCGCTGCGCGCGTTTCTGCCGCTGATGAAGGGCAATGGCGAAAGCGGTCATGTGATGGCCACGTCCTCCATGGCCGGGCTGATCAATGCGGGCGCGGGCTGGGGCGCCTATAACGCCAGCAAGCATGCCGTCGTTGGCATGATGGAAGTGCTGTACAGCGAATTGAAGAATACGCCGCTGGGCGTATCGCTGCTGTGCCCGGGTGCTGTCAGCACCAATATTCTGGAAGCCGCCAAACACCGCCCCGATCATTTCGGTAAATCCGATGACCGCCCGATTGCGCTTAATCCCATCGGCGATACGCTGCAACACGGCCTTGACCCGGATGTGGTGGGCGAACTGGTGCTGGACGCCATCCTGGAAAACCAGTTCTATATTTTCACCGATCCCGGAATGGAACGCCAGATCGACCGTCTGTTTGATCGTCTGAAACTGGGTTTCGCCTGGGCCAGAAACAATGATCATCTGAAAGCCGCCAAGCAGCCCGGCCTGGTCTGGAAAACAAAATAGATGCAACAAATCTATTGCACGGCGGGCAATATCCGGCTGCGCAACAGTTCGGCGAACCAGGCGCGAAAACGCGCCGCGATTTGGGCTTCGTCCGTAACGCCGGCGGCGCGGCGCACCATGGGCCCGAACAGGCCATCGCCGAATGCGGCCACCGCTCCCAGCATCACGATGAACAAAGTGTCATCGCGTTCGGGCGCGGGCAGGCCGCGCGTCCTGCTCTCTTCAACACGCATGGCGTGAATTAAATCTGTCAGATCCCGCAACAGGCCCTGTTCGGGGGACTGCCGGATGGCGCCGCTTAAAATCATCCAGCCGATCAGGCGCGCATGGCCCTGCCTGCTTAGCACATCAAACACCCGGTCCAGAATGGGGTGCATATCCGCATCGCGGGCATGGGGGCCGGTAAAGGCGCCAAACAAATCCGCACGCAACTGTTCCAGCGTGCGCTGGGTCAGCGCCACCACTAGCCCTTCGCGGCTTGCAAAATGATGCAGAATGGTGGGATGCGAAATGCCGATATCGGCGGCGATATCCTGCAGCCGGATACCCTCCGGGCCAAGCTCCGCCAGGCGCCGTTCAGCCGCGTCCAATATAATACGCCGCGCCTCTTCGGCGGTTCGCCGTATGCGCTTTACTTTTTCCGCCACAATCCCGCCCGGTGGTTAGATGCCCAAAGTGCCGAAATATAGAAAAGTCCCAGAACCGTGATTTTACGCTTGAAAGAACATAACCGGCCACCTATTTACAATCCTGACAGTATAGGCAGGCCGCAAGCTTGTTTATCAATGTCTGGTATTGTGTCCCGGCGCGAATTGCAACAGTGAGGATTCCGAGCATGCAGAATGATACCGTGTCCATAAACGAAACGGGCCGGATACAGCCGCTTGTTGCCATCCGCGCCATTCGCGCCCTGTTCAGGAACAAGGAGGACACGGGCCAGGTTTTCAGGATTGTGGCGGCGCTGACGGGCAATTCCATGCGCAAACGCATGGACATGTTCCGCGCCAGCCCGGTTGGCCAGGCGGTACTGGCGGAAAACCGCCAGTTGCTGGCCACGCTGTGCAATGAGGACTATCTGCGCAGCCTGCCCGAGGGCAGTTTTGGCCGCATCTATCAGAATTTTCTCGAAACCGAAGGCCTGTCTGCGGAAGGGCTGGTGGACGCCAGCAGGCAATCCCCGCAATGGGAAAAGCGCCAGGCGGAATTTGAAATATTTTCATCGCGCCTGCGTGACAGCCATGATCTGCAACATGTCGTGACCGGATATGGCCGCAATCCGCTGGGCGAATTAAGCGTTCTGGCATTTTCCTATGCGCATACCCGCAATCGCGGCATTGGCTTTCTGGTGCTGGTGGGCATGCTTAAATTCAAAAAAGACCTGCCGCATAGCATTCCAGTTTTCCGCTCTGTATGGGAAGCGTATCGCAATGGCAAAAAAGCATCCTGGTTTCCGGGCGTGGACTGGGAAGCCATGCTGAAGCTGCCCCTCGACGAAGTGCGCCGTATACTGAACATACGGACGCCGGTAATTTATAAATCCGTCGAGCCGCGCATGATTGAACTGGAAGCGGAATATCAGCGCAATCATGCGGCTGGCGCGGGGACGATGCAAATGGCGTAAGGGACGCGTCATCCACCTTGCTCTGGCGACATCCCGGCGTTAACCTCAGAATCATCGTCTGATAAGGTGAGGTTATGACCCTCGATTATCACAAGCGTCATCCGGTCCGGCCTCGGTCAGCAACAGCGATCCGGTGCATACGCTGGTCACCCATGTGCATTTTGCTGCGGTTTGCGCAATCCATTGCAGCATCGCGGGATTTTCCACCTCGCGCCGCGTACCCTGACCACCGGGGATCAGCAGCACGTCGCAGCACGTCAATGGGCGGACAATCAGCAAAGCTGTGATCGGCGATGACGCGCATGCCCTTGGCGCATTTTACCGTGCCGCCGTTTTGCGAGACGGTGAACACATGGTCTTTCGGCGTTGCATCCTTCAGGTGGTTTCGTATTTCGTTGGAAGCGGTGAACACTTCCCAGGGGCCAACGAAATCCAGCTCTTCCGTGCCGTCAAAAATCAGAATGCCAATCGTGCTGGCCATGGCGATCCCCCCTCACGGGTTATGGAAACATTATGAGGCTGGTTACTCGTAGCAGAAGTTTAGACCCGCGCCAAACTGGATTACGGCACATCATTTAACCCGCAATGTTGCTCAATAAAGTCCGCTATCGCGGTTACATCATCCAGGGCGAACACAGGGCATGACTGGGCTGTTACGGTTTCATCTGACGCGATCGCCACAATATGCGGATCCGTGTCTGAAAGCGGCGCCCCGCTGGAATCACGGCGGCGCACTTCCAGTTTGGGATGCGCCTCTCCCTTGAAGCCTTCCACCAGCACCAGATCGACAGGCGACATGTGTTGCAGCAATCCGGCAAGCGCGGGTTCCGCCGCGCCGCGCAATTCATGCAGCAGCGCCCATCGGCCATGGGATGCGATCAGCACTTCGTGTGCGCCAGCATCACGATGCTGATAGGAATCCTTGCCGGGCCGGTCCAGATCGAAGGCGTGATGGGCATGCTTTACGGTCGATACGCGCAGCCCCCGCGCGCAAAATTCACGCACCAGCGCCGCCACCAGCGTGGTTTTACCGCTATTTTTCCAGCCAACAATTCCAAATATCTGCATTATGCGTATAATCCGGTCACTGTGATTTGGTCCCTGTCATTCCTGAACTCTAATTTGTTTCATATGCACACTATATGGGCTACAGGTTTGATGGCAAAAAATGACGATAATAAATAATCTCATCCGCAAAATCTGGTCGCTGTTACCGCGAGCGCCGCGCCGCTGGCTGTTTGTGAAGGCCAGCAGTTTTGGCATGCGGCCGTTACCCGATCCGGGCGTGGCGCGCCCGCCGGTCACGGTTGCGGGTGTATTTCGTTCAGCCAGCGGATTGGGCGAATCGGCACGGCTGAACCTTGCGGCCCTGCATGACGCCGGCATTACATGCGGCATTGCTGATTTAAGTCATACGCTGCTGGGCAGTCAGGAACTGGCGCCGTCAACATTTCCATCCGCTGCTGCGGGGCCAGGAACGCTGATCCTGCATGTCAGCGGGCCGTTTGTACCCTATGCCTTGCGCGCGCTGGGGCGGCCGATCACAGCGGGCAAGCGCATTATTGGCGTCTGGCATTGGGAGTTGCCCCGGTTGCCCGCAGACTGGCAGGCGGGCTGCGCGCATGTGCATGAAGTATGGGCGCCAAGCCGCTTTGTCGCAGACGCCGTCCGGCAGGATTTTCAGGGACCGGTCCGCGTCATTCCCCATGCAGTAACAGTGCCTGAAAATATTGATCCGGCGCCGTGGCGCGCGATGGCGGGAAACGGATTTTTGGCGGTCACCCAGTTTAACATGGCGTCGGGGTTCGAGCGTAAAAATCCGCTGGCCGCGATTACGGCTTTCCGCCGCGCCTTCGGCATTGATAGCGCTGCTTGTTTGATCATCAAGATGCTGAACCCCGAAGTGTGGCCTGAAGGCGTACGCCGCCTGCATGCCGCCATCGGCGGGGCCAGGAATATAAAGGTTGTGACGCAGGTGATGACGCGCGGCGATGTATTCTCCATGCTGGCGGCGGCGGATGTTGTTGTATCGCTGCATCGCGCCGAAGGATTCGGGTTGCTGGCGGCGGAAGCGATGCTACTGGGTAAACCCGTCATCGCCACGGATTGGTCGGCGACCACTGATTTCCTGAATGCGGAAAATGCCTGTCCGGTTCCTTACAGGCTGATTCCGGCGCATGACCCGCAGGGAAATTATCATTACCCGGATCAAAAATGGGCGGACCCAGACATTGATGAGGCCGCGCGATGGCTGCGTCTGCTGCGGGCTGATCCTGCTCTGCGCCAGCGTTTGGGAAATCGCGCCAAAACAGACGCCAGCCAATTCAGTCAGCACACCTATCATGCGCAAATGCGGCGCGCACTTTCGCTTTAGCGGCCTTCCATGCGCCAGGCCATGCCAAGGGCGGCGGCGGCGAGTGCGAGCATAAGCACAGGCGGAAAAAGCGGTTGCTGCTGTTCCGCCAGTACGCGATAGCGCCCATTGTCGCGCAGCCCGATCCAGTTACGGCCCGCCAGATCGCGGTCCGGTTTTACCTGCCGTACCGCAGGCATGCCATCGCCACCCAGCCAGAATAATCCGCCGCCTGCCGCCGCTACAGCGGACCGCATAATCGTATCGGTGGATTTCAGATCGGAATATTCCACCGCGTCGGTTTGACCGGCGGCAACCAATGCCGTGCGCTGCCCATCATTCAGGCGATAGATTCCGGGTTCACGCGCTTCAATCACCGCCTGCCAGCGGCCGGCCTGTGTTTCATTCAGGGTGACGGGCAGTTTTCTTCCATCAGGATAACTTACCTCGACCGGCATGATCGTGTCTGAAAGGCTGCGGCGTGTAATTGTAATCTGGCCATCGGCGGCCTCGGCGCGCAAATCTTCTTCTTCCAGGCCCGGTTCTTTCATCAGCCAATGGGCGACGCGGCGCAATAATTCCGCCTGCGGGCCACCCCCTTCAAAGCCGCGCGCCCACAACCATCCGTGATCGGATAAAATCTGCGCCACGCGCCCTTCGCCAAATTTATCAACAATCAGCAGCGGTTCTCCGCCGGGCGCGGCAATCAGTGTCTGACCCGACAGTTTTTCTGCCTCAATCACCCGGAACCAGCGGCCCCATTCCGGAACAGATTCCGGCGTTGCGGTTTTGTTGGCGCCGGGCAGGCCTTCGGTAACCGGATGGCGCAGGCCCGTGCTGGTCAGAAGCGGTTTGAACCCGCCGGTAAGGATGCGCCCGGTTGGCTGGCCGGGAAAAACCACAGCCAGTGGCGTGCGGTACAGACTGTCCGGCGCCAGAAAATCAGGGCCGGACACAGAAAGCAGCGCGCCGCCCTTTTCGACATATTTTGCGATATTATCGAAATGCGTGAAATTCAGAACGCCGCGTTGCTGATACCGGTCAAAAATGATCAGATCAAAATCGTGCAGCTTGACCATGAACAGTTCACGGGTTGGAAATGAAATCAGCGCCAGTTCATCCACCGGCGTGCCGTCCATCTTTTCAGGCGGCCGTAAAATTGTGAAATGCACCAGATCCACGGATGGGTCCGACTTCAGCAGATTGCGCCATGTGCGCTCGCCCGGATTGGGTTCGCCTGAAATCAGCAGCACGCGCATACGGTCGCGTACCCCGTTGATGGTTAGCGCGATGCGGTTATTGCGTGTGCTTAATTCACCCGGCCGCTCCTCAATCTCCAGCTCGATAATATTTGCGCCTGCATGATCAAGCCTGAATTGCTGCGTATGCGTTTGGCCATTGGCTATGCGCGCCTGAACCGGGGGGCCGCCATTGAGGCGCGCGGTTAATTGCGCACTTTCCGCCGCCGCCGTTTCGCCCTGATCTTCATAACGTACAGTCAGGGATATGGGTTCGCCAACAATGCCGAATTTCGGCGCCTGCTCCAGCACCAGCCGGCGGTCGGAACGTTTTGGATCGCCGGTAAGCAACACATGCAATGGCCCCGGCGTTGCCCTGTCCGGTACATCATGCACCTGTCCATCGGTCAGAAAAATGACCCCCGCGAGACGATCCGGCGGCGTATCGAGCAGCAGATTCTGCGCCGCTTCGAACAGGCGGGTTCCTTCGGCTGATCCTTTATGCGTGGCGCTGCGCACTTCCAGATTGGGTATTGCCGCAAGACGCTTGCGCAGGCTTGCTTCTGCTTCGCGGGCCTGCAACGCCCGGCCATCAAATTCCTGGCTGGGGCTTTGATCATTGATCAGCGCCACAATGTCAGGCAGCGGCGCGCGGGTTTCGCGCACAATCACCGGATTGGCCAATGCCGCCAGCAACAGCGTTGCCCCCAGCGCCCGCCATATCGCACCGCGTGTTCGCTGCAACAGTGCGTATCCACTCAGCAGGGCTGCCGCAATCGCCAGCAGCACCAGCAGGATACCGGGAATGGACGGGGCCAGAACAATGCTCATTGCCCCAACCGCTCCAGCAATACCGGCAGATGCACCTGATCGGTTTTGTAATTTCCGGTCAGGGAATACATCACCAGATTAACCCCGGTGCGGTAGGCGCGCTCGCGCTGGGGTTCGCCGCCGGGTTCCACGGGCAATAGCGGTGCGCCAGTTTCATCAACTGCCCAGGCTGCGGCCCAGTCATTGGCCCCGATGATGATGGCGGAAACTCCGTCTCCGCCGGTGGTTTCCTGCGCGCCGTCTGCGGCGGCCACCCACAATTGTCCACCGGCATAGCGGCCCGGAAAATCACGCAGCAGATAATAGGATCGGGTCAATACATGATCTTCCGCCACCTGCACCAGGGGTGGAATATCCAGCGATTTTAAAATTTCGCGCAACACCGCCTGACCGGGGCCCGGCTCACGCTCTCCTTCGCGGCCAAGATTGAAATTGGTTAGCTGGTCACGGGTGTCGAATAAAATGGTGCCGCCATTTTTCATATAGGCGTCAATGCGCGACAGCGCTTTTTCCGGCAGCATCTGTTGCCTGACGGTCATCGGCCAATAGATCAGCGGAAAAAACACCAGTTCATCATGCTCGGGGTTTACGCCCATTGGATCGGCGGCTTCAAATGCGGTGCGGTCGCGCAGGATTTTTGACAATCCCGTCAGGCCGGCCGCACTCATTGCGTCAACCGCCGCATCCCCGGTGATCACATAGGCAAGCCGTGTTTCGAGGGCGGCATGGGGCGCCTGTTCATCTGCGGCGCGGGTTTCCTGCGCCAATGTGGCGTTTGGAAATGCAGCCATGATAAGGGCAATAAACAAAACCGCCGCCGTACCGGACATAAATTTTCTTCCAGCCCATGCGGGCAACCGGCCCAGCAGCGCCAGTGCAATAACGCCATCCACAAGCCACAGGATCAGCGCTGCGCACAGCAGCCAGGGGCCCGCTTCCAATTCCACACGAGGCCCATAATCAAGATCTTGCGTTCCCGGAAATGCGCCAAGCGGACGCAGATGGTCTGCATCCCGGTTCAAATTCACCGCCACCCGGAATGTATTGGCGCCGTAATATCCCGGCGGTAAATGCGGTCCGGTATCGGGCGCTGCGTCACCTGCAACATAGGGACGCACACTGTCTAGTGGACTGCGCAACTGGCCCTGCCCATCCAGCACGACCAATGCGCTCAGGGGCGCGCCTTGCGCATGTGCGGCCACGCCGCCTGCGCCCTGCGCAAGGGCGGTAATACGCTGCAACATGCCGACATAAAGTCCGGACGCGGGCAGGTTCGACCAGCGCATATTCGCCGTCACATGAAACAGTACGTTCCAGCCTTTGCCGTTGCGGCTGGCGGTAACCAGGGGCGTTCCGTCTTCCAGTCCCGCCCAGGTTTTTGCGATCAGCGCCGCATCCGGTTGCGCCAGAATCTGGCGCGCCACGGTTACATCGGCGGGAACAGGCAGGCTGAAAAACGGGCTGGTTTCCGGAAATGGCGCCAGCTTTGCTGGCACATCCCACGATAGCGCACCGCCCAGCGCCCGTCCGCCCTGCCGCAGCTTCACGGGAATGAGATCATCGCTCTGCTCCACCATATGTGGACCGGCAAAGCGCACCAGCAGCCCGCCTTTTTCCAGCCAGTCTTCCACCAGCGCCTTGTCCTCGCCGACAATCCGTCCAACATCTGCAAGCACCAGCATCGACAGGGGTACGGCCAATAGCGCGCCAATGGTTCCTTTGCGAATATCGGCAAACGGGTTCATCGCGCGTTCCAGATAAAACAGATCATCCAGCAGGGGCTGGGCCGCATCACTGCCCGCACCGGAAACGATGCCGACCGTGCGCCGTTTCCAGCGGTCATCCAGCAGCCAGACTGATGCGGCGGAATGAACCCCCGCAATGCGGATTTGCGTGACTGTATTGCGCACCCCCGTGGGTAACGTAAGCTGAACCGTGACCTTTGTGTCGCTGGCGGCGAATGTAATGGGTGCGCTGGCCAGAATATTTCCGTCTTCGCCCAGCGCATGCAACTCCGCTATTTGCGGTGCGCCTGCATGCGATCGCAGGACATTGATCTCGAAACCGTCTCCTGTGGATTGCGGTTCCAGCAATGCGACCACGGGCATGGATGGCGGATCGCGCAAAAGTGTCACCGGCCCCAGTGACGCCAACGCTTCGCTTAGCGCCTGATCCTCTTTGCTGGCCAGCCCATCGCTCAGCCAGACGCTGGTGATGCTGCTGCGCTGCATATCTGTCAGGGGTACAGCCGTCAGACGTTTTGCCGCCGCAGCGCGATCAACATGCCAGGGTTTGGGCAGCAGGCTTGCCGCCACCGCCCGTGCGGTGCTGGCCGTTGTTATCCGGGGCGGACTGGCGGCGGCATCCTCTCGCGCGGTGGTCAGCAGCAACACCTCACGGTTATGACGTTCGGCCTGCGCCAGCATGTCATCCATGACCTTGCGCCGGGCTTCCCATTGCGGACCCGACGCCCAGCCATCATCGATCACCAGGATCTGAACGCCATTTGTCAATCCTTCCGTAGACGGATTAAGCAGCGGGCGCGCCAGCCCGGAGATCACAAGCGCCGCCAGCAGCAGCCGCAGCGCCAACAGCCACCATGGCGTATGTTCCGCACTCTGTTCCGTTTCACGCAGCCCCTGCAACAAGCGGATCGCGGGAAACCATTCCTGGCGCGGCGATGGCGGAACGGCGCGCAGCAGCCACCAGATGGCGGGCAAGGCGGCAAGGGCCGCAAGCATCCAGGGATATACAAATGCAATCGGGCCAAGATACAGCATCAGCGCCCCATACGGGTTGATCCCGACAAAAGCTGGTGCAACGCAAGCAGCGCCAGTTGCGGGGGCCGGTCGGTGCGATGACTGGCGAAGCTCCACCCGGTTCCGCGGCACAGGGCGCGCAATCCGTCCTGATGCTGCAGGAGGCGGCGGTGATAGGCGCCGCGCAATCCTTCCACACGCCCGACCGTCAGATTTCCTTCGCCCTCCATGCCTTCAAACCGCACCCGGCCTGTGAAAGGCAGGTCTTCTTCGGCGGGATCCAGTATTTGCAGCAGATGGCCCTGCACGCCCTTCGCGGCATAGGCATTCACGCAGGCCGCAGTTTCTTCCAGTGGCGACAGAAAATCTCCCACCAGAACCAGTCGGGCAAAACGCGGCAGTGGCAACAGGGGCGGCAGATCATTTTCACCAGCCGGTGAAAGCACCATGTTTTCCGCCAGACGTGAAAATGCCGTGCGTCCTGATGCGGGCGGTTGTCCGCCGCGTTGCAACAGTCCAATGCGCTCGCCCCCGCGCATCAACAGACCGGCCAGCGCCAGGCTTAACACCAGAGCCCGTTCCTGCTTGGTGTGCGTTGCGAATGCCGAGAAATAATTCATGGAGGGCGAACGGTCGCACCATAGCCACACACTTTGCGCGCCCTGCCATTCATTCTCGCGTACAAAATGACTTTGGGATTTTGCCGATTGCCGCCAATCGATTTTATTCGCGGCGTCGCCGGGGCTGTATTGACGGAATTGCCAGAAACTTTCGCCAATACCCGAACGGCGGCGGCCATGTTCGCCGTGGGACAGGGTGTTTGCAATCTGATCCGCCTGCAGCATCAGGGCAGGAAGTGTCGTGGATAATGCGTCTGCGGACTGGCGCAGGAAAGTTACCTGGCCGGCAGCATCCATTCCCTGAGCGTTAGCCGCCATGGCGCTTTGATCCCGGCAGTTAAATAAGATTTCCAACCAGTCGGTTGATCACGTCTTTAATGGTAACCCCATCGGCGCGTGCAGTAAAATTCAACGCCATGCGGTGACGTAGAACCGGTCCGGCCAGCGCCGCCACATCATCAATTGAAGGGCTATAGCGGCCATCCAGCAAGGCGCGGGCGCGCACCGCCAGCATCAGCGCCTGGCTGGCGCGCGGTCCCGGCCCCCACGCGACATGTTGACGAATTTCCCGCGCGGCGGCGTCATCCGGGCGCGCGGCGCGCACCAGGCGCAGAATGGCGTCGATCACGGCTTCGCCCACCGGCAAGCGCCGCACAAGGCGCTGGGCGGCGCCAAGCTCGCCATCATTCATCACCTGTCCGGCGGCGGCCTCTTCGATGCCGGTCGTCGCCAGCAGCATGCGCCGTTCGGACGCAGCATCGGGATAATCCACATCGATCTGCAACAAAAAGCGATCCAGTTGCGCCTCGGGTAACGGATAGGTGCCTTCCTGTTCCAGCGGATTTTGCGTTGCCAGCACATGGAATGGCAGTGGCAGGTCATAGCGCTGTCCGGCCACGGTGACATGATGTTCCTGCATCGCCTGCAGCAGGGCCGACTGGGTGCGCGGGCTGGCCCGGTTGATTTCATCGGCCATCAGCAACTGGCAGAATACCGGCCCGTGGATGAACCGGAAGCCGCGTTTGCCATTGGTGGTTTCTTCCAGCACTTCGGAACCCAGAATATCGGCGGGCATCAGATCCGGGGTAAACTGAATACGGTTATTATGCAGCCCCAGCACCGTCCCCATGGCCGCCGCCAACCGGGTCTTGGCCAGACCCGGCACCCCCACCAGAAGGGCGTGGCCGCCGGACAGGATGGTAATCAGGGTCTGGTCGACCACTTCATTCTGGCCGATAATGACCCGCCCAATGCCTTCGCGGACCCTGGCGATTTTATCGCCAAGCTGGGCAATTTCCCGCTCAATCTCCGGGATTATAGTTATGGAAGCTTCGCTGACATTATGCATATGAATGACTATATCCTAGCAGAAGCCCTTGGCGCATCAAATCATTACACCTTATTTTCCATCATAGCGCTATTGTGAACGGCATTGAAGAAGGATAGTCCTGGGATATGAGCCAAACCAGCCCCGCCAGCTCCGCCGACCTGCTTCGGGGGATTGAGCAGCAAATATGGTCCCGCGCCAAACGGGGGCCAGCCCCCGTGGACAAGTGGGAGCCGGATTTCTGCGGCGATATCGATATGCGGATCGCCCGCGATGGCGTCTGGTATTATATGGGCTCGCCCATTGGCCGGGTGGCGATGGTGCAGATGTTTGCCTCTGTGCTGCGCCGGGACGCGGATCAAAACTATTATCTGGTCACTCCGGCGGAAAAAGTTGGTATCCGGGTCGATGACGCCCCCTTTGTGGCAATCGAGATGAAAGTCGAAAATAAAGGCCGGGGACAGGTTTTGTCGTTCCGCACCAATGTCGATGACTGGGTTACAGTGGACGCCGCCCATCCCTTGCGCGTGACGCTGAAGCCCGAAACGCTGGAACCTTCGCCCTATGTGCTTGTGCGCGGACGCCTGGAGGCGCTGATCAACCGGGCAGTGTTTTATGATCTGGTTGAACTCTGTGTAGATGAACCCGTCAACGGCGCGGATATGTTCGGTGTCTGGAGCAGCGATATTTTTTATCCCTTTATGCCGTCAGATCAGGTGGGGCAAAACACATGCGCGATTTGATCCGCGACCGCCTGCGCGCCACGCTGCCGGACACGCTGGTGCATCCGGAGATCATGCCGCCTGCGGACGGCAGGCATGTACTGTCCGGCGTCACCGAGTTTCGTCTTGCGGCTGTGCTGGTGCCAATCATCGACCATCCCGATGGGATGACCGTTTTGCTGACGCGGCGCCCCGATCACATGAACAAGCATGCCGGACAGGTGGCGTTTCCCGGCGGGCGCGTCGATCCAACGGATGCGCATCCCGTTGCCGCCGCACTGCGTGAGGCCGAAGAAGAGGTCGGGCTTCCAGCGCATCATGTGGAAATCGTAGGCCGGCTGGATGATTATCATACTGGCACCGGCTTTCAGATCACGCCGGTCGTCGGCCTTGTCACCCCCGGTTTTGCGCTGAAGGCCTGCGATAATGAAGTTGCTGAAATTTTCGAAGTGCCGCTGTCTTTCCTGATGAACCCGGACAATCATCAGCGCAAGGAAACCGAATTCAAAGGCAGGATGGCGCAATATTACGCGATGCCCTACAAGGACTATAATATCTGGGGCGCGACGGCGGGCATGCTGGTGAATCTGTTTAACAGGCTGTATGGATAATGCTGCGGGTTGTCCTGATCAACATTGCATTGTTTGTGCTGCCGCTTGCCTTATATGCGGCGTATTTCTATGCCAGAGAACGCAATCAAAATGCCGTTGCGGTAGAATGGAAAAGCATGCCCCTGAGTTTCTTGCTGCAAGCCGGTCTGGCGCTGATCGTGATTGGTATGCTGGTCACCGCCTATGTGGGCGGCGAAGATGCGGGCGGAACCTATGTGCCCGCGCGAATGGAAAACGGTAAATTGATTCCCGGTGAGGTACAGTAATGAGCAATGACAGACTGCCGATGGTTGGCTGGATCATGGATCCCGATGTGGTCAGGGTCATGCAGGCTTTGCTGGCGGGCGCAGGTGTCGAAGCGCGTTATGTTGGCGGCGCGGTGCGCGACACGGTGCGCGGCGCCATGCAATATGGCGTGAAGGTCGATGTCGATATTGCGGCCACCGCAACCCCGGAAAAAGTCATTGAACTGCTGAACGCGGCGGGCCTTAAAGCGGTGCCCACCGGTATTGATCACGGCACAGTAACAGCCATTTCAAACCATCGTCCGGTTGAAATCACCACCTTGCGCCACGATGTCAACACAGATGGACGGCGTGCCGAGGTGGCCTATACCACGGACTGGGCTGCGGATGCGGCGCGGCGTGATTTTACCATGAACGCCATCTATGCGGATATGGATGGCGTTCTGTTTGATCCGCTGGGTGGCGTTGCCGACGCCAGGGCAGGGCTGGTGCGTTTTGTCGGCGATCCGGACGCCCGCATTCAGGAAGATTATCTGCGCATTTTGCGTTTCTTCCGGTTTTACGCCTGGTGCGGAAAAGGCGAAATGGACCGCGATGGGTTGCAGGCCTGCGCGCGCCATGTTGCCGGCCTGGCGAAATTGTCGCCGGAGCGGATCGCGAAAGAATTGCTGAAACTGATTTCCGCCAGCACCCCCATGCCCGCCCTGCGGCAAATGGCGGCCAGCGGTATTCTGACGGCGGTGCTGCCCGAAGCAAGCAATCTGGAACGCCTGAACGCACTGATCGAAATTGACGCGATGACATTTTTTGAGGTTGATCCCATTTTGCGTCTTGGCGCGCTGTTACCTGATGACGGGGCAGTTGCGGCTGCGGTTGCGGCCCGGTTGCGGCTTTCGAATACGCAGCGTGACCGTCTGGTTGCCATGCTTTCCGCTACCTTGCGTGTGTTTTGTTATATGTCGGTGCGTGAAATGCGCCGCACGGCATACCGCATGACGCCCAAGGTCATGCGCGATGTGGCCATGCTGCGCTGGGCGGGCGATGTGAAGCGCAATCATAATGCGGTGCAATGGCGCGCCCTGCTTCCCATGATCGAAAGCTGGAAACCGCCCGTACTGCCGCTGGACGGGCATCACGTAAAGCTGGCGGGCGTTCCAGACGGCCCGCAGATCGGAGCCGTTTTGCGTGAGGTCGAGGAATGGTGGATCGATGCGGATTTCACCACAGACGAATATTCACTGATCGAGCGCATGAAGGCCGTGGTGCAGGCGACGGTATTATAATGCCTGGAGATATGTTTTGTGATTTTAGAGCGGCTTCTGTTTAGACTGAATCACAAACTTATACTTCATCAATCGCGAGCGAAACGTGGCGATCCAGAGCCTCACGCAAAAGTCTGAGTTTGTGACGCTGGATTGCCACGCCGTTTCGCGCCTAGCAAAGACGATGAGGCTATGAACGGACCTAAAATCATCCCGCTCTACACGAGCTTCGGCAGCACGTCCTTCGTGAACCTCAAGAATGAATCGTTGCTCATTGGCGCGAGCATCAGATAGTTCATGGGGATCTCGGCTTCCAGTTGTTTGAGGCGGTCCACCACTTCGGGCGCGGTGCCGACAATCGCGACGTCATTGAGATAACGCTCGACCGGGTCCACCTTCGGGTCAACCAGAATGCCGGCGGATGGTGATCTGAGATGCGCCGTCTTATCCGCGTTTGCATAGGCGCCGACGGTCCAGCCGGAACTGGCCCGCGCAACGGCTTCCGCCTCGGCACGGGTTTCTCCCAGCGCGACATAGCGAACCATGGGCAGGTCGCGGCTGCCAACCACATGGCCGTTCGCCTCCATCACTTCCTGATAGAGACCCCGCTTGTATTTGCAGTCGGCATTGGAGGCGTGCGGCCCCAGCATGATGGTATACCCCTCGGCTCCGGCCTTGCGGATGGAATCGGGCGAATCTGCAGCCAGATAAACGGGTGGATGCGGATCCTGATACGGCCTCGGGAGCACAAGCACATTATCATAGTGATAGTATTTCCCGTGGTGGGAGAAGCGCTCATTTGCCCATGATTTCTGGACGATATCCGCTGTCTCGCGAAAGCGGTCATAGACATCGTCGGCGGTAACCCCAAATAGCTTGAACTCGGTTGGGTCGAAGCCCCGGCCCGATCCCCAGTTGAGGCGGCCCTTCGAGAATATATCGAGCATATTGAGTTCCTCAGCCAGCCGGAGAGGATGGTAGTAGGCGTTGAGCGTGACCGCAGTGCCGATACGCAGGCGCTTTGTCCGCCCCGCAATATGCGTACCCATCAATGTCACCGAAGGGCAGACGCTGTAATCCGTGAAATGGTGTTCCGCAAGCCAGATGCAATCGAAATCACTGTCTTCCATGCGGTCCACGCGATCCATCGCGCGGTCATACACGGTCGTTACCGGGGTGCGGCCCGTCCAGGAGAAAAACTGTAATAATCCAACCTTCATCGAAACCTCCAATTATATCGTTGGCGCAACTTTACACTTCGCCGCAGTGACATGCACGAAGGATGTCGCTGCACCAGGGGGGCGTTGGTATTATATTCAGGTCTTGCTCTTGAAATCGCTGGCGTCGTGGCGTTCCGGAAGCTGGCTTTCAGGCGCGCCCCAGGTGCGGTTCACGATGCGGCCGCGTTTGACCGCCGCACGTTCAGCGATGGCGTCCGTCCACCGGATAACATTGGTGTAGCTATGCGCCTCGATAAATTCGCCCGCCTCATAGAGCGTGCCTTTGACGAGCGCGCCGTACCAGGGCCAGATGGCCATATCGGCGATCGTATACACATCGCCGCAGAAATACTGCCTGTCCGCCAGGTGGCGATCCAGCACATCAAGCTGACGTTTGACCTCCATCGTGAAGCGGTTGATCGCATATTCATACTTCTCCGGCGCATAGGCGTAGAAATGCCCAAAGCCACCACCGAGATAGGGCGCGCTGCCCATCTGCCAGAACAGCCAGGAATAGCATTCCGCGCGCAGGCCCGGATCCTGCGGCAGGAACGCGCCGAATTTTTCGGCGAGGTACAGCAGAATGGCGCCCGATTCAAAAACACGTGTGGGCTTCGGCGTGCTGCGGTCCATAAGCGCCGGAATCTTGGAGTTCGGATTGACGGCGACAAACCCGCTGCCGAACTGGTTGCCTTCGCCGATATTGATAAGCCAGGCGTCATACTCGGCCCCCGTGCGCCCAAGCGCCAGCAGCTCTTCCAGCATCACGGTGACCTTGACGCCATTGGGGGTGCCCAGCGAATAAAGCTGCAACGGATGTTTGCCGATGGGCAAATCCTTTTCATGTGTCGCGCCTGCAATGGGGCGGTTGATGTTTGCAAACCGCCCGCCACTTCCGGCATCCCACTTCCAGACTTTAGGCGGCGTGTAAGTTGGCGTGCTGGTCATTGCTGAACTCCGTTGGTAAGCGTGAAGCTGTCACCCTCAGGGTAAGGTCAGCGCGCCGGCACTGCAAGCGCCGTCTTTTCCATGCTTCCCAATGGGATGCCTTAAAAAGGTGAATGGCGTTACCCCGGCCCCGGTATCGCGTCATCGCACATCATCGGGGTCAGGTCTTGATATGACTGCTTCAGCGTTCGCCTTTAATGATCTTGCTGACGGTTGAATAGTGCAGCCCGGCATGCTCTGCGATGGCCACCATGCTATAGCCGTATTCCAGCGCCTTTCGTATCGCCGCGTCGCGCAGAATTTTATCGCCGCGCACCCGCCCGGCGAACAGAGCTTTCAGGCTGGGGCGCGGCAACCGGCGCTGCATACGGGGCACTTCTTTCAGTGCGTCCGCGCCTTCCAGCAGGGGGCGCATTTGCTCAACAAAACGCTCTGTGCCCAGCAGCACCTGTCCTCTCAACCCGGCCCAGGGCGAGGGCTGCGCCATGCCTTGCGCGACAAAATCCGCATACTTCGCGCGCGCGGCCGGCCGGCGCTTGCCAAACTGCGCCAGCAGCCAGCCGGTGCTGAGCCAGTCGGGACACGGTGCAGCACCCAGTGTCGCCGGACAGGAACTCCATTTATACCGCGCGGCCTGCTTCACCATCCCGGCCCGCACCGGGTTCAGCACCACATAGCGGCACAATTCGAGCAGATAGCTCTCGCGCTCCACCAGAATGGCCTTGTAGCGCCCCTGAAACACATGCCCGGCCCGCTGATGGCGGCGGTTAAACCGCTGGGTATAGACCCCGTTCAGTTGGCGCATGCCGCGCGACAGATTGGCCTCAGGGGTTTCAATCAGAAGATGGTAATGATTGTTCATCAGGCAAAAAGCGTGGCACAGCCAGCCAAACCGCGCCACCACCTGGCCAAGACAGGCCAGAAACAGCTCCCTGTCCGCATTATCCAGAAAAATCGCCTGCCGCGCATTCCCGCGCGCAGTAAGATGATAAACAGCGCCTGAATATTCGAGCCGGAGCGGACGTGCCATGAGCGGAGATTATGCCCGGAAAACCGTCATGTCAAGACCTGACCCCTTTTCGCATTCGATCTATTACCGCATTGACCCCGGCGAAATTGTCATTGTGCGGATATTGCGCAGCCAGGACCCCCGCGCTGCGTTGGAAAAATAATACAAACCACCAACGCTGTAAAATCGGTCGGATCTGCGAGTCTTGGGCCGTGATCATGGCATGATCTTTGTGAATTAAAGGGAAGCGTCCCCTTTACTTCACCCTCACAGCCGAAATCGACCAGGACGCATGGCAAGGAAAAAGGGGAAATGGGGTTAGCCTCAAGCAGACCCCTTTTTGTTGGGCCGCCCCGTTTGCCGGCGCTTCGGCATAAAGGCAGAAATCAGCGCAGCGCCCATTCCCGATCCGTCAAATCGCTTGCATGGCGACCATGCCGCCAATCATAATCCGCCCGGGTGATTTTGGCCCAGGTCATTGTGATCTCCGCTTGTCTTTGCAAACAAACTGAATCACAATCTGCTGAAATAACTCAACTACTTTCGGCACAGACACCGATGGAGGACCATGAGTGAGCAGTCCGCAATTTCTGCCCGGCATTCCTGCTAGCCACGTGCTCGCGCGCCTCGCGAGGGCCGGTGGAAAGGAAGTTGAATCCGGCAAGCTTTTGATCCCTGAAAGCTCCGCAGCCCTCGCGGTGAACTGTTTTGGCTGGTTTATCGAGCGACCTGAACAGCTTCCGCCCTTAAGAGGTCTTGAGACCGCCGGAGTTCCTGAACTGGTAGACGTCGAGTTTTGCGCACGATTTCCTTGGTCCGGCGGACGCCATCCTTGGCTCGACGCCGTTGTACAGACGCCAACGACCCTCATCGGGATCGAAAGCAAACGCTTTGAGCCCTTCCGAGACGTGAAGTCCGTTAGCCTGTCAGATGCCTATGACCGGCCTGTCTGGGGCGGCAACATGAAGGGCTACGAGCGGATGCGAGACCGCCTGCGTTCAGGGGAGGAGAGGTTTGTTCACCTCGATGCCGCGCAACTGGTCAAGCATGCGTTTGGTTTGGTGACCGAAGGTCGCCACCGGAACCGGGCGCCGGTCCTCTTCTACCTTTTCGCCGAACCCGCCGCGAGGAACGGTCGTGCCATTGTGCCCGATGACCTTGCGCGGCACCGGGACGAGATTGCCCGCTTTGCCGAAACGGTCGCGGGCAACGAAGTGGCATTTCATTGCGCAAGCTACCGGGAGTGGTTCGGAACCTGGCGTGGGCTCGACAGCAAGATTGCGGGACATGGACAGGCAATCGTGGAAATGTTTGCACCATGAGCGGCGTAGGCGGGATCAAGGGCGTCACGACCGCCGCCGAAATGGCGCGATCCCTCGGCATTGATCCCAAGCGGTTCCGGGCCGCGCTTCGCCGCGCCGGTTTGGGATGGCACTCCCACAATGAGAGGTGGGATGTCTGCATTGGCAGTTCTGAACATAGAGACATGCAGCGCGTTCTGGCCACCCTTGCTGCGCCGGCTGCAAGAGTTGACCGGGCGATCAGGCCGGCGCGGACCAGCCCAACATCTTCCGCAAGGGCTTCCAGCGACGAAGCATGGATTATCGACCGTTGCGATGCTGTTCTGGGAAAGAAGGCGATCCGCCAGCACCGCCTTCCGTTTCTGTTAGGTGATCCCGGGCCTTCGGGACGCAGGGCGCTGCTTCCGGTCGACGCCTTCTATCCCGACCTTGGGCTGGTGATCGAATATCACGAGCGGCAGCACAGCGAACGCGTGCGCTTCTTTGATGATCGGCAGACAGTTCCAGGGATTGGGCGCGGTGAACAGAGACGGCGGTATGACGGCTACCGCCGAACCTTGCTCCCCCAGCATGGTTGTACGCTGATGATCTTCGACTACTCAGAATTCGGGCACACCGGCGCAGGGCGTCTCCTGCGCACAGACCGAGACCTGGAAATCATCGCCGCGCGGCTGCGCGATCACGTGAATCGCACCGCAGAGACAGATCGTAGCTACGGCCAGTTTTGAACGAACCGCGGCCATTCACCGGAACAACTCCGAACAGCAATTTCCATCCAAGCTAACACTTGCCACCGCTATGGCATGAAGACGGCGGCACTCACGCGCCGCCGTTGCCGAATTTCCAAACCGGAATGCCCACCCGCGGGCCTTGTCGGCGAGGTTGTCCAGGATGCCGGTGCCCGGGAACACCATCACGCCGATCGGCAGGACGCAGAGCATCGCGTCGTTGCGCTTGAACGGCGCGGCCTTGGCGTGACGGGTCCAGTCAGGCTTGAACGCGACCTGCGGCACCTTACGCTGGGCGATCCGCCGTGCAGCAATACCATGGGGTGCTTGGCATGAAGGAAAAGGGGTCAGAAAAAAGGGGGCAGATCTTGACATAACGGTTTTTGCCGCCCCTTTTCCCCCCTTTCTCCGCGCGCGCCCCTACACCCCCACCGTACGCGCCAGCGTGACGCCGAACTGCGCCGCTGCGTTGCCGCCCAGCATTCTGGCGACATCATCATCATGGACAATCTCAATAGTCACAAGGGGGCCGCCGTGCGCAAAGCCATACGGGCGCCAGGCGCCCGGCTTTGGTTCCTTCCAGCCTATTCGCCAGACCTCAACCTAATTGAACAGCTCTTCTCCAGGCTCAAACGCCTGCTGCGATCTGCCGCCGAAAGATCAGCCGAGGCCGTCTGGCGGCGCATCGGAAAACTCCTCAACCACTTCTCCCAACAAGAGTGCTCCAACTATCTCAGAAACTCTGGATATGCTCCATCTTGATCGGATAAGAGTCTAACCGCAAATTGCTGGAGAAAAGGCACAACGTCCACGATTAACAACAATATCTTCCCTCTCCCCATGCCTCAGCCCAATTTCCCATGGCACTGTTTGAATTTTTTTCCCGATCCGCACGGGCACGGCGCATTGCGCGAGACTTTTCCGAATGTGCTGTCTTCAGACACTTCGTTTTCGCCCGTCAGGGGATCCAGATGTTCTTCATGCATCCCCTGCGGCGCGCTGGGCAATGACGGGGGCTGTTGCGCCACCTCTACATGCGCCAGATGCATGCCCACATCCTGGCGCAGTTTTGTCAGCATGGCTTCAAACAGCTCAAAGGATTCCGACTGATATTCGCGCAGCGGATCGCGCTGCGCATAGCCGCGCAGGCCCACCGCCTGACGCAGATGCTCCAGATGCAGTAAATGTTCACGCCAATGCTGATCGATGGTTTGCAGCAGCACGGATTTTTCAATCTGGCGCATCAGGTCAGGTCCAATATTGGCGGCGCGGCCGGCCATGAAGCGATCCGCGTGATCGCGGATGCGCTCCCGGATTTCCTCATCGGCGATGCCTTCTTCGCGGGCCCAGTCCACTATGGGTAAATCCAGCCCCAGATATTTCTTGCACGCTTCGGCCAGGCCAGGCGCATCCCATTGCTCGGCATAGGCCTTTTCCGGGATATACTGAGCGACCAGATCGTCGATGGTTTGCTGGCGCATACCGGCAATTTCACCGGATAAATCATCCGTACGCATCATATCGATACGCTGCTCAAACACGACCTTGCGCTGATCGTTCATCACGTCATCGAATTTCAGAAGATTTTTGCGGATGTCGAAGTTACGCGCCTCGACTTTTTCCTGGGCTTTCGCCACGGCGCGGTTGATCCACGGGTGTATGATCGCCTCGCCCTGTTGCAGGCCAAGCTTCTGCAGCATGCCGTCCATGCGATCAGACCCAAAGATGCGCATCAGATCATCTTCCAGGCTCAGAAAAAATTTCGAACGGCCGGGGTCGCCCTGACGGCCGGATCGCCCGCGCAACTGATTGTCGATACGCCTGCTTTCGTGACGTTCGGTGCCGATGACATAGAGCCCGCCGGCGGCCAGCACTTTTTCCTTCGCTGTGGCGATTTCCGTCTCAATCGCCTTGATCTTTTTTGCCCGCTCTTCTTCGCCAGTAATACCGGCGGTTTCTTCTTCAATCCGCATACTGAGATTGCCGCCCAACTGAATGTCGGTGCCGCGCCCCGCCATATTGGTGGCGATGGTCACGCCGCCCACCTTGCCGGCCTGGGCGATAATCTGCGCCTCCTGTTCGTGATAGCGGGCGTTCAGCACATTATGCGGAATTTTTTTCTTTTTCAGCAGCGCCGCAAGCTGTTCGGATTTTTCAATGCTGGTGGTGCCGACAAGCACCGGCTGGCCACTGGCGTTGCACTGAACGATTTCTTCGATGATGGCGTCGAATTTTTCCGCCGTAGTACGGTACACTTCGTCATCCTCATCCCGGCGCGATACCGGTACATGGGTCGGAATGGCCAGCACTTCCAGATTGTAAATATCCGCAAACTCGTTGGCTTCGGTGGATGCCGTGCCGGTCATGCCGGAAAGCTTGTTATACAGACGGAAATAATTCTGGAAGGTGATCGAGGCCAGAGTCTGGTTTTCGGATTCGATCTTTACCTTTTCCTTGGCTTCCAGCGCCTGGTGCAGGCCGTCGGAATAACGCCGCCCTTCCATCATGCGGCCGGTAAATTCATCGATGATGATGACCTTCCCGTTCTTGACGATGTAATCACGGTCGCGCTGAAACAGAATATGCGCGCGTAGCGCCTGATTGACATGGTGCACCAGCGACACATTCTCGATGTCATACAGCGACGTGCCCGCCTCCATCAGCCCCGCCTGCAACAGCAACTCTTCAAGATAGTCATTACCTGCCTCGGTTATCGTCACCGAGCGGGCTTTTTCATCCAGATCATAATGTTCCGGGTTAAGCTTCGGGATCAGCAGATCGGCTTCCTGATAGAGCTGGCTTTGATCATCCAGCGGGCCGGAAATAATCAGCGGCGTACGGGCCTCGTCGATCAGGATGCTGTCCACTTCATCGACGATGGCGAAATGGTGGCCACGCTGCACCATTTCCTCCAGGCGGTATTTCATATTATCGCGCAGATAATCGAAACCCAGTTCGTTATTGGTGGCGTAGGTAATGTCGGCGGCATAGGCCTGGCGGCGGTCGGGATCGCTGATGCCGGGCACTACGCACCCAACCGTCAGCCCCAGGAAACGATAGACGCGCCCCATCCATTCCGAATCGCGCCGCGCCAGATAATCATTCACCGTGACCACATGCACGCCCTTGCCAGACAGGGCGTTCAGATAGGCGGCCAGGGTTGCGACCAGCGTCTTGCCTTCGCCGGTTTTCATTTCTGAAATCCTGCCCTGATGCAGCACCATGCCGCCGATCAGCTGCACATCGAAATGGCGTTGGCCCAGGGCGCGTTTGGCGGCCTCACGTACCGTCGCAAAGGCTGCTGGCAGCAAATCATCTTCGCTGGCGCCATTTGCAATCTGTTCGCGGAATTGCACCGTGCGGGCACGCAGCCCTTCATCATCGAGCGCGGCCACTTCCGGCTCCAGGGCGTTGATCGCGGCCACAATGGGATGCAGCTTTTTTAACTTCCGGTCGGAAGGCGAACCAAAAATCCGGTGCGCCAGTGCGCTTAGTCCCATCATTGCCTGAAAAATCCTTATTGCCTGTCGAAAATGGCAGGGCTGAGACATAAGGTCCGCCGCTGGCTGTGTCAATGTTAAGGGAGGTGGGGGCCATGGCAGAGCACTATACCCCGATTCTATATTGAGCCTTTCTTTATAAGGACTTACTATGCTGTTTAGTATTTAGCAGGAGTTGGTCCATGTCCGCCAAATTGCCCCGTTCGCCACTTGCCCCCCCAAAATTTCCTGATATGCCGCCCGTCGCGGGTGTCCGCCTGGCGGTTGCAGCCAGCGGTATGCGCTATCAGGGGCGCGATGATCTGCTGTTAATGGCGTTTGACAAGGGAACTGCGGTGGCGGGGATGTTTACGACATCGAAGGCGCCCTCGGCACCGGTGGACTGGTGCCGCAAGCATCTGAAGCAGGGCCGGGGCACGGCGCGCGCGCTGCTGGTCAATGCGGGCAACGCCAACGCCTTTACCGGAAAAAAGGGCGATCAGGCCTTGCAGGACTGCGCCAGTGCCGCCGCCAGACAGCTTGGCTGCACCAAAGGACAGGTGATGATCGGCTCGACCGGGGTGATCGGGGTGCTGCTGGATGCGGACAAGATCACCGGATTATTGCCCGGCCTTGCCGCAAAGCTCCAACCGGACGCCTGGCAGGCCGGGGCCGGGGCCATTCGCACCACCGACACCTTTGCCAAGGGGGCATCCGTCACCGCGACAATTGATGGCGTGACGGTGCGCATTAATGGCATTGCCAAAGGTTCCGGCATGATCGCCCCGGATATGGCGACCATGCTTGCCTATGTGGCGACGGACGCCGCCATTCCGCCTGATGTGCTGCATGCGCTGCTGCGCAAGGCGGTGCAGGCCAGCTTCAATATGATCAGCGTGGATAGTGACACATCCACCAGCGATACTGCGATGCTGTTCGCCACCGGCAAGGCGGCGCATGGCCCGATCACCCGCGCTGGCGATCCGCGCCTGCGGGATTTTCGCCGGAAACTGGATGCGGTCATGGGCGATCTGGCGCGCCAGGTGGTGCGTGACGGCGAAGGGGCGCGCAAATTCATTTCAATTCGTGTGGGCGGCGCGGCTTCCCCGCGCGCCGCAAAACGCATTGCCATGTCGATCGCCAATTCGCCGCTGGTGAAAACAGCCATTGCAGGCGAAGACGCCAATTGGGGCCGTATCGTCATGGCCGTAGGCAAAGCGGGCGAAGCCGCCAGCCGGGATGCGCTGGTGGTGCGTATTGGCGGCCTGCCGGTTGCGCGCAATGGCATGGCCGATCCGGCCTATTCCGAAAGCAGGGTAACGGCGCATATGAAAGGCGATGAAATTTCAATTGATGTGGATGTGGGGGTTGGCAAGGCGGCGGCCACTGTCTGGACCTGCGATCTGACCCATGGCTATATCGACATCAATGCGGATTACCGGTCTTGAAAATGGATGCCCCATCAGATGTGATTGCGCATACCCCACGGTTGATCCTGCGCCATCTGTCCCCCGGTGACGCGGCGCTGATCCAGCCGCTGGCGGATAATTGGGAAGTGGCGAAACAGACCCCCAATCTGCCTTTTCCCTATGGCGAGGTTGAGGCGCGCAATTTTGTTGATCAGGCCCTGCGTGCGCATGACGCAGGAAAGGAACTGGTCTTTGCCATTATCCGCCGCCACGACGCAGCGCTGATTGGCCTGATCGGGCTGGTGACGGATGTAGCGCCGGTGGAGGTTGGCTACTGGTTAGGGCAGGACTATTGGCGGCAGGGCTATGCCAGCGAGGCGTTGCAGGCCGTGCTGGATTATTCCCGTGAAATTCTGTGCAGCCGCAGGCTGGATGCCGTGGTTTTTGAGGAAAACACCGAATCAATCCGTATACTGATAAAGTATGGATTTACATATCAGGAGCGGTGGGAAGAAGACATCCCTTCACGCGGCGGGCGGCGCACGGTGTTGCGGTATCAATGGCAGGCGGCGTGACACGCCTTGTTCTCGTCATCGCCTGTGCGCTGATTGATGGCGAAAACAAAGTGCTGCTGACACGGCGCCCGCCCGGCAAGGCAATGGCGGGGCTGTGGGAATTTCCCGGCGGCAAGTGTGAGACGGGCGAAACGCCGGAAGCCTGCCTGATCCGGGAACTGCGCGAAGAACTGGGTATTGCGGTGGCGCCGCACGATCTGACGCCGCTATGCTTTGCTTCACATCGCTATGGGCCTGCAGAGGGTGATTTCCATTTGTTGATGCCGCTCTATGTGTGCCGTAACTGGCAGGGCGCATGCCACCCGAACGAAGGCCAGAACCTGACCTGGGTAAGGCCTGCACATTTACCTGATTACGCGATGCCCGCTGCGGATACGCCGCTTATCGGGCCGTTGCAGAAGTTTCTGGCTGAATAGTAAACAATCATTAATCTTGACTGGTTACAGTCATTTCCCATGTAGTACCGAAGAGGTCTTTTCAGTGCCAAGGGTGGCTCACATGCAAAAGCTGAAGAAATTTTTGAACGCACGATCAGGCGCTACGGCAATCGAGTATGCACTCATTGCGGGGGGCATTTCGCTGGCTATTGCGGCCACAGTGTTTACTTTGGGCGGTCAGTTATCTGCTGCTTTTTCAGCTATGGCTGGATTAATCGCCGCGCTGGTTTAAGCACTGCCTGGATATTGTCGTCCGGGCTCCAGCCTGTCAGATTGACCAGCTGAAATGTCGCCCGCACCCGGCCGCCGGGATCGCTGAAATTTTCATGATATAGTTTCACGGCTGCGGCCAGTGTTTCACGGCGCAAGAAACGCCGCCGGCGGGCATGCAGAATGTTGCTTTCTCCCATGCCGCGTAATTCCCGCATCAGGGCCAACGGACCGGCATAGCTGACCGTTATCGTGTCCACATCTGCGACCGGGCGCGCAAGGCCTGCGCGTTGCAGCAACGCGCCCGCATCGCGCACATCCACCATGGGGGCGATGCGCGGGCTAAGACCGCCATCGCATGCAATCTCGGCCTGCGCCAGACACTGACGCAATTCGTGCAGGGTTTCCCCGCCGAACATGCTGGCCACAAACATCCCCCCCGGCCGCAATGCGCGCCGGATTTGCACAAGACTGCCTGGCAGGTCATTCACATTATGCAGACTGAGAATGCTCATCACCAGATCAAAACTCTGCGCTGCAAAGGGCAATGCTTCTTCGTCGGCCGCGGCGCGCAGGCCGGTTACTGTGTGCAGCATCGCCGGGACCGTATCGCACTGGATCATCTGCGCTATGCCATGTCCCGGATGCTGCGCCATCAGATCCGTCAGTTCGCCGCGATGACAGCCCAGATTTAACGCCAGTGGAAATTTCTGTTGCTGGTCCACGACCCTCTCCAGCAGGCGCGTACCCGCTTCACGCAGCAGAAAATCATGGCGCGCCAGATTGCCCGCCGCCCGCTGGCGGCGCATGCGCAGCAGGCTGCGGTCAAAGGGGGCGTTGCTGGCGGATTTTTCTTGCGTCATGCGCCATACTATTATGATCTAACAGGATCGGCTGCAATCGCGAACAGGAACCAAAAAAGCATCATGCAGATTGGGTGGCAAAAAATAGCGCCTCTTGGCCTGATGCTCGCGGATGCGCTGTTGCCGCCGCGCTGTCTGGCAACCGGTGAAGTCGTGGACCGTCAGGGGCAACTGAGTGCGGGCGCCTGGAGCGCCATCAATTTTATCACACAGCCTTTATGCCAATGCTGCGGCCTGCCATTTGCTTTTGGATCTGAGGAAGATGCAGAACTATCCTGCGGCGCCTGTCTGGCGGAGCCGCCTGATTATGACCGGGCGCGGGCCGTGTTCCAGTATGATGACGCCAGCCGGGCGATGATCCTGGCTTTCAAGCATGGCGACCGGATGGAGGGTGCGCCGGCCTTTGCCGCCTGGATGGCGCGGGCGGGGGCGGATTTACTGGATGACGCCGATCTGATTGTGCCTGTTCCACTACACCGGAAAAGGCTGTTTCGCCGCCGCTATAATCAGTCTGCCGTGCTGGCCCTGGCGCTGGCCCGGCATAGCGCGAAAATGGCTTCGGTGGATGCGCTGGTGCGTACCCGGCACACCCCGCCGATGGGCGGCCTCAGCCGTGATGCGCGCCTGCGTAATTTGCGGGGGGCCATCGCTGTGCGTGCGGGCTGCGAAGCGCTGCTGGACGGGCGTAAGGTTTTGTTGATCGATGATGTGCTAACGACAGGGGCTACCGCCCAGGCCTGCGCCAGGGCGTTGCACGGGGCAGGCGTTGCGCGTGTCGATGTGTTAAGTCTGGCGCGGGTTGTCCGGTCCGGCTAGCGTCTATATATAGGTAATTCAGGATAGTTTATGGACATGGTCAGAATGCCTAGAGTAACCATTTACAGCTCGATGTTTTGCCCCTATTGCCACCGCGCCAAGGCGCTGTTACAGCATAAAGGGGCCGCATATGATGAGATTGACGTCGACACCACCCCCGGCGCACGGCCGGAAATGATCAAACGCGCCCACGGCGGATATACCGTGCCGCAAATTTTTATTGGCGATGCGCATGTGGGCGGCTGCGATGAGCTGTATGCACTGGATGCGGCGGGCAAACTCGATGCGATGCTGGCGGGTTGATTGATAAGGATCACAGGCATGGGTGAGATTTTTACGGCGGCCTGTTTACAGTTGAATTCCAGTGCGGTGATTGCTGAAAATATCGCGATGGTCACGGCGCTGGCGCAACAGGCGGCGGCGCGGGGTGCGCGTTTTATCACCACCCCGGAAGTGACCTCTATCGTTACCCGTTTACAGGCGGATGTCATTCGCGCCAGCACCTTTGCCCAGGACGAAGATCCGGCGGTGGCCGCATTTCGCGCCCTGGCAGCAGAATTACAGGTGTGGCTGCTGATTGGCTCCATTCCGATCCGGGTGGCGGACGCCAGGGTCGCCAATCGCTGCTTTCTGTTTGATCCAAAGGGACAGATTGCCGCCAGCTATGACAAAATCCATATGTTCGATGTGGATTTGCCTAATGGCGAACGGTACCGGGAATCGAAAAGCTTTGTGCCCGGCCAATGCGCCGTACTGCACGATCTGCCCTGGGGACGGTTAGGGTTAAGCATTTGTTATGATTTGCGGTTCCCCCATTTATACCGGTCCCTGGCCAAGGCAGGGGCCGATTTTATAACCATCCCGGCAGCGTTCACAAAAACTACGGGAGAGGCGCACTGGCATATTTTATTGCGCGCCAGGGCCATAGAAACGGGATGTTTTATTCTGGCTCCGGCGCAAACCGGCACCCATAGCGGGGATGGCCGCAAGACCTACGGCCACAGCCTGATTATAGCCCCCTGGGGCGAGGTTCTGGCGGATGCGGGCGAGGAGGTAGGGTTCATTCTGGCAGACATCGACCCGGAAAAGGTTGCGAAGGCGCGCGCCCAGGTGCCCGCATTGAGCCATGACGTTGATTTTACGCTGAATCACCCCTAATCCAGTTGACGAATTTCAGGGTAAATTTACCCAATGGTAAGGCCTCAGGGATAAATTCAACCGGATGGAGCAGTCTTCTTTAAATGATCTCATTGAACTGGCGCGTGATCCGGATCCGGCTGCGCGGCAGGCTTTGTCGCAGCGCATAACCGATATTTGCCTGCAGGCGCCGCGACCGCTTAACCCGCAAGAAAAAGAAGTTGCCGGTCATATTTTAATTCGCCTTTCGCGTGAATTTGAAACCCAGATGCGGGCCAATCTCGCCCATCAACTGGCAGCCAGCCCGCGCGCGCCGAAGCTGCTGGTTCAGGCCCTTGCTGCGGATGAGATTTCTGTTTCCACGCCCATTATCAGTCAAAGCCCCCTGCTGGACGAACGTGATCTGATGGAAATTGTGATGAACAAGACCCACGAGCACCGGCTATGCGTCGCCATGCGGTCCGGCATCACGGCGGCTGTCAGCAATGCGCTCGTACAGTCGGATGAGCCTGACGTGCTGCTGGCCCTGGCAAGCAACAGCAGCGCCGAAATTGCCGGAGCGGCGATGGAATATCTGGTGTCGGAAAGCAAGCGGCAAAAAAACTTGCAGGAACCGCTGATTGCCCGCGATGATTTGCCGCCGGTGCTGGTGCAAAAAATGTACGTCTTTGTATCCGAGGCGCTAAGGACTGAAATTCAGGGTAAGTATGAAATTGATCCTGAAATTCTTGAGGCCGCCTTGCGTAACGCGCGTCCTGCGCAGAGTCCCACCCCTACGGTTTCCGAGCAGGCGGTGAACAATAAAAAAGCGGGCATGCTGATTGCCAAAATGCACACTTCCGGAGAATTGTCGCTTAACCGGGTGATTGGCTTCCTGCGAGAAAAGCGGCTCAATCTGTTTCTGGAAGGGCTGGCGGTTTTGTGCGAACTGGATTCACGCACAATTACCAGTCTGGCGTTTGAGGGAGAGGGCCAGGGTATGGCCGTGGCATGCCGGGCCATTGGCGCGGATCGCTCACAATTTGCAACTATTACCCTGTTGCTGGAACGCGCCCGTACCGGAAAGGCCGTGCCCGCCGCAAGGTTGCAGGCAGTTTGTCAGCTTTTTGACACCATGACCCCGGACAGGGCCACCAGTGTCATTGAACAATGGCGCATCCGGGATAACAAATCTGCAGGGAGGTCTGCCGCCTGAGCACTTGCCCATTCTGGCGTGACATGCCATTTATAGACGCATGATCCATTACGACCTCATCTGCGACAAAGAGCATGTATTTGAAGGCTGGTTCGCCAATAGTACCGCTTATGATACGCAGCTTGGCGCAGGTGAATTGAGTTGTCCGGTATGCGGTTCAGCAAAAATCGACAAGGCGGTCATGGCCCCCAATATTGGCGCCAAGGGCAACAGCCGCCGGGGCGGCCTGCCGGACAAGGTGGCGCTTGGTCAGGCGCAAATGCGTCAATTCCTGCGCCAGGTGCGCGCGCATGTGGAGCAGAACGCCGATCATGTTGGCGAAAAATTCCCTGAAGAAGCCCGTAAAATTCATTATGGCGAACGCGAAGCCGCCAATATTTATGGCGACGCCACACCCCAGGAGGTCAGTGAGTTACGTGAAGAAGGCATTGAAATCGCCGCCATCCCCTGGGTTGAGCCAGAGAACTGAAGCCGGTGTTGACTGAATAGATTATTCAGGCGGGACTGTTTGCCAGCGCTGCGCCTTTGCCGGTGCCGCGCGCAATATCCAGAAAAACTTCTTCCATGGTGCTGCGCCCATAGCGGCTGATCAGCGCATCGGGAGCGCCGGAATCAACGATGCGTCCGGTGCGCATCATAAAAACCACATCACACATGCGCTCCACCTCCGCCATATTGTGCGAGGCAAGCAGGATCGTCGCCCCGCGTGTGGCGCAATAATTTTCCAGATAGCCGCGCACCCAATCCGCAGTGTCCGGGTCCAGCGAGGCGGTTGGCTCATCCAGCAATAATAGCTCAGGCGCATTGATCAGGGATTTCGCCAGCGATACGCGGGTTTTTTGTCCAGCGGATAATTGCCCCGCCGGGCGGTGCAGAAAATCTTTTAACTCAAGATCCGCCGCCAGTTCGGCAATGCGTCCGCGCCGGTCTGCGACCCCGTAGAGCATGGCGAACACATTCAGATTTTGCGCCACCGTCAGGCGATGCGGTAAATCCACATACGGGCTTTCGAAGTTCATGCGCGGCAACACGCGATGATAGTGTTCAGGTACGCGCGCGCCCAGAACTTCTATCGTGCCTGCTGTCGGTTCCACCAGCCCCAGAATCATCGCGATGGTCGTGGTTTTACCCGCGCCATTCCCCCCCAGCAGTGCGGTAATTGATCCTTTGGCGACATCGAAATCAATGGCGTCCACAGCCAGCACGGCGTCGAAACGCTTGGTCAGCCCGCGCACACGAATGGCATTTGTGTCAGAAGGATTCATAAGGGCATATTTGCAGATTCTTTAGCTTATCGCCAGCATCCTGTCGGGATGGCGTCCCTGGAACAGGCTGATGCCAACTTCACGGCCAAAATCAATGGCGTCCTGGCTGTCGCAGCGGCACAAAATGATACGGCTGGGACCGGCATGTTTGATGGCCTGCACAAAAGATTCCCTGCGTTGCGGATTGAAGTCTCTGGCAATTTCCGGACTCCATATAATTTTTTCGAAATCCAGTTTTAGCCTTGCGCGGTCCATGAATGGGAACGTCAGAGGATTCAGTCCATCCAGCGCCATCCCATATCCGCGTTCATGCGCAAAATCGCGGGCAAAGATATAGGCGCCCATATCGGCAAACAGATCAATGCTCTGCACTTCCAGGACCATGGTCTGCTGGGTGCTCTTGCGTATCGCAGCGTCGAATTTCAGAAATTCGGGAGATAAAATCGTGCTGATGTTGATATTGATGGTGATCGGAACAGTGACTTTTTGTGAAATTTCCGGCAACGCCGCCAGCATGCGTAAATCCAGCTTCTGGCACAGGCGCTGAAATAGCCAGCGATCACCCAGACAATCAACACCGGGCAGAATTTTTTGCTGCAAGGCCCGGATAGAAACGAAATGTTCGCACAAAACGGGTTTGGGCTTGCCCTGTCCGGGAATGGCAAAAATCATTTGCCGTTCGATCATCGGACTAAGATCGGCGCCATGCAGCGCTTTCTCAAAACGATCGAGCAGCACCGGTGTGAGTGGGGATAAATTCTCCTGTGATCCGGGATTCTGCTTTGCACCGGATCTGGCGTGCGCGGCTGACCTCGCTTTCTGATGATGTTTTGCGGCGTCGGCGCTGAAGGTCTGCGCCAGCGCCACAAAATCCGGATGGTCAGCCTCTATATCGTACCAGCGGCAAAACTGCTGTTCTGAATGTTCTTCCAGCAGCAATAACGGGTCTTCGGAAAATAAAAAACGCAGCTTGATGACATAATCATCAATGTCCGCGATTTCCGCACCCTTGACGCCGGCAATGATATCATTATTCCATAATCGGAATATCTGGCCATTAAACTTCCGCAGAAGCGGCTCAAACGTATTCATGACGATGCGTATATGGTGCTCCTGGCGGTTGGCGGGAGATAATTGCGACAGACGGACATGAACGGCGCGCCGTCCCTGCCTGTGGTTCGCCAGCCTGAATGCATAATCCTGCAGCGCTCCCTCGTGGCTGCCAGGAGCGGCCACTGAAGTTGCGCCGGAAGTGTATAATGGGGTAGCAGACATAAAAGACCGCAAAGTTAATAAATGGTGCAACCCATTGTCGCAGACGATGGTTGCCAGAGGGTTAAGACTTCCAATGGCATTTATCCCTGGAATGTGTATAAAGCTCAGCCATGCCGTTAAATTTTGCCCGTTTGAAAAACCTGCTTGGTGGCAAAACCCGCAGCGCCACAGTTACGGTTCCAGCCGGTGAACGTTTCTATGTTATTGGTGATGTGCATGGCCGTACCGATCTGTTACGGCAATTGCATGCGATGATTGCCGATGATGCGGCGTCACGCGGATGGGCGCGCAACCAGCTTATCTATCTTGGAGACTATATTGATCGCGGCCCGGACAGCCGGGGGGTGATGGCGCTGGCCATGAGCAATGACCCGCCAGGTTTTGGAAAGCTGCATTTGCGTGGCAACCATGAGGCCATGCTGCTCGACTTTCTCGAAAATCCCTACAGCGGTTCGGCATGGCTGAATATCGGCGGTGATGCTGTGTTGCGTGAATATGGGATAGCGGCGCCATCGGAGTTCAGCCAGCCGGAGCAACTGGCGCACGCTGCAAAGCTGCTTGCCGAAGCAATGCTGCCCAGTGAACTGGCTTTTTTACAAAATCTGAAGCCCTGTCACCGGGCCGGAGGATATTTCTTTACCCATGCCGGGGTGCGGCCGGGCGTTCAGCTTGACATGCAGCAGGAACAGGATTTAGTTTGGATTCGCAGGCCTTTTCTAAATCATAACAATGACTTCGGCGCCATTGTCGTACACGGCCATACTGTTTGTAACGAAGTCGAGATTAAAACCAACCGTATCGGCATTGACACGGGGGCGCATGCAACCGGCAGGCTTACCTGCCTGATACTTGAGGCAAACAGGCGTTGGCTGCTGCAGACAGGTCATAAAACCTTAAAGGCTTTTCCTATATCGTAACTGGACATTCAGGACCATTGGAGACATTGTGTGCATAAATTGCCAGGCATTATCGGAGTTAACCTTGTCATCCTGATGGTTTTGCTGCTGGCTGGTGAGGTCATTGCGCGTTTTTCGATTCGCTATAACCCTTCCTATTATACCAGTGTAAGCGCGACAAGCGCGGTGATTGAGTATCCTTACGGAATCATTAAGCGGAATTCACTTGGACATCCAGATGATGAATTTGATCTGAACGACCCGCGTCCCCGTATCGCCTATGTTGGCGATTCCGTGACGATGGGTGTTGGGGCCGGTCACGGCTACCGCTTTTCGGATATATTGGAAAAACGATTTCCACAATTTCAGCATATGACACTGGCAAGCATCGGGGATAGTTTCAACAGTCTTGAATATATGGACCGGCGGGTGGCGGAAGCTAAAGAACTGGGCGTAGATCAATTTGTTTATTTTTATAATCTAAATGACACTTTGCCGACAGTGGCCCGGCAAGACGCCGGCGCTCCAGAAAAAAGGGAATCAGGTTTGGCGGCAGCAATTGAATTTGCAAAAGTACAAACGGAATACTTCCGCGATAAAAGTTATTTGATCAACTGGATACGTTTCAAGGGACGCAATGCGCTTGCCAGACTTGGCATTGGCTATCGTGGTGAGCCAAGTTATGAATTATTTCCCGGCGAGAGCAGCGCCATTATTGTTGAGGTGGCGGAGCGGGTAAACTATCTTGCAGCCAGGCTGAAGAAAGGCGGCATCGCCTTCAGCCTGGTGCTGCTGCCCTATGAGATGCAGGTTTCACAGGATGCCCAGGAAACATACTCCAGACACGGCATTAAATGGGGGAACGGCTTTATTGACGGAAAAACGCAGGACGATATCAGGAAGAGGCTGGATCCGGGCATTGCTGTCCTGGATGCGCGTGGCGCTTTCATTCAGGCGCCCGGGGATCGCCTGAAGATCAAAGTCGGCCAGTATTTTGTCTATGATCGGGGCGATTCTCTTGACTGGAATCATCCAAACCGGGATGGGCATGTGCTTATCGCTGATTTTCTGCAGCGAGAGAGACTGTTCGCCCCGTTGCTGTAAACTGACCGTGCTTGTTTCAATATTAGGTATTTTGGGTTAAACAAGGTTCTTGCTGACAAGGTGAAGTTAATTGAATGACGCATGAGAATACACCGGCAATGCATGACGTGAAGATGGGATCCGAGCGCGCGTTCGGATTTGTCTTTGCGGGATTTTTCGCGTTGCTGTCCGGATTCGCCTGGTGGAACGCCAGCAGCTATTTGCTCTACTGGCTTGCCGCTGCGGCTTCGTTTTTGATTGTGGCGCTGGCCGCGCCCCGTCTTCTGGCGCCGCTGAACCGGCTATGGTTCCGGTTTGGTTTGTTTCTGAACGCCATCGTCAGTCCGGTTATCATGGGCTTGCTGTTCTTTTTGACCATCACGCCGATTGGCTGGCTGATGCGGCTGTTTGGGGCGCGGCCGCTAAATCTGAAATTTGATCCCGCAGCAGAAACCTACTGGATCAGGCGAGACCCGCCAGGTCCGCCGCCAGCTTCATTGAAAAATCAGTTCTGAGAGGGGTATTATGTCTTTTATTAATGAGTTTTGGAGCTTCATGCGGGCCAGAAAAAAATACTGGCTGGCCCCCATATTGCTGATGATGGCATTGTTCGGCGGACTGATCGTATTGAGCCAGGGCTCGGCCATTGCGCCCTTTATCTACACACTGTTTTAAGCCCGCATGCGTATTCTTGGCATATCGGCCTATTATCATGACAGCGCCGCCGCGCTGGTTGAGGGCGGGCGCATTGTTGCGGCGGCGCAGGAAGAGCGCTTTACCCGCAAAAAACATGATGCGCGGTTTCCCGCAAATGCGTTGGAATACTGTCTTTCCGAGGCCGGCATCGGCCTGGGCGACGTGGATTTTGTCACCTTTTACGACAAGCCGTTTTTGAAATTTGAACGGCTGCTGGAAACCTATCTGGCGTTTGCGCCGCGTGGATTTAAGTCGTTCCGCATGGCGATCCCGCTGTGGTTGCGCGAAAAACTGTTTCAAAAAGATCTGCTGCGCGGTGAGTTCAAAAAATACGACGAAAAGTTTGATTGGGAAAACCGGTTGCTGTTCAGCGAACATCATCTCAGTCATGCGGCCAGCGCATTTTTCCCGTCGCCATTTGAAGAGGCCGCCGTACTGACGCTGGATGGTGTCGGCGAATGGGCGTCCTGTTCTGCCGCCATCGGGCGCGGCCATACGCTTGAAGTGTTCAAGGAAATGCATTTCCCGCATTCGCTGGGCCTGCTCTATTCCGCCGCCACTTATTATACCGGTTTCAAGGTCAATTCCGGCGAATATAAGGTGATGGGCCTTGCGCCCTATGGCACACCGAGATACGCGCAGAAGTTTTTCGATCATCTGATGGATTTGAAACCGGACGGATCGTTCCGCCTGGACCAGTCCTATTTTGATTATTGCACCGGCCTGACCATGACCAATCAGAAATTCGCCGATCTGTTCGGGCAACCGGTACGCGGACCGGAGCAGCAGCTAACCGATTTCCATATGGATATGGCAGCCTCAATTCAGGCGGTGGTCGAGGAAGTGGTGTTGCGCCTGACCCGTGCCTTGGCCAAAGAAACCGGGCAAAAAAACCTGTGCATGGCGGGCGGCGTCGCGTTGAACTGTGTCGCGAACGGTAAAATTCTGCGTGACGGGGCATTTGAAAATATCTGGGTGCAGCCGGCCGCCGGTGATGCGGGTGGTGCGCTGGGCGCCGCACTCGCCGCCTATCATCTGTATAAGGATCAACCGCGCATGCCGGTTGCTTCAGGTGACCGCATGGAGGGCAGCTATCTGGGCCCCGCATATGCGCAGGACGATATCGAACGGCGTTTGCGCGCAGCCGGTGCGAAGTTTGAGGTGATGACGCAGGACGCCATGCTGGACGCCACCGCGCAGGCCATTGCCGATGGCGACGCCATCGGCTGGTTTCAGGGGCGCATGGAATTTGGTCCGCGCGCATTGGGCGGGCGGTCCATTCTGGGCGATCCGCGTTCCCCCGCGATGCAGAAAACGCTGAACCTGAAAGTAAAATACCGCGAAAGTTTCCGTCCTTTTGCGCCGTCCGTGCTGCGCGAACATGTCGCGGAATGGTTCGAGCTGGATAGTGACTCACCTTACATGCTGCTGGTTGCCGATGTGGTTGAAGGCAAGCGCCGGAAAATGACGACGGAGGAAGACCGGCTGTTCGGGATTGATAAGCTGAATATTCCGCGCTCCAGTATTCCCGCCGTCACGCATGTGGATTATTCTGCGCGCATTCAGACCGTGCATGCGCAAACCAATCCGCTGTACCACGCGCTGATATCGCGGTTTTATGCGCTGACCGGCTGTCCGGTGGTGGTGAATACCAGTTTCAATGTGCGCGGCGAACCGATTGTCTGCACGCCGGAAGACGCCTTCCGCTGCCTGATGGGGTCCGAGCTTGACCTGCTGGCGATTGGCAATTGCATTTTGCGCAAGGCCGGCCAGGATCCGGCCCTGAAACTGGATTACAAGGATGCGTTTGAACTGGATTGATATCTATCGCCGCCCGAACAGTTTTTCGATATCGGCGAGTTTCAGTTCCACATAGGTCGGGCGGCCATGATTGCACTGGCCGGAATGCGGCGTGACCTCCATTTCGCGCAGCAGCGCGTTCATCTCGCTGCCCGTTAATTGCCGCCCCGCGCGCACGCTGCCATGACAGGCCATGGACGCGCAGACATCTTCCAGCCTTTCCTTCAGCGAATGAGTGGTGCCCCACTCGCTGATATCATCCGCCAGATCGCGCAGCAGACCCGCAATATCGCATTCGCCCAAAAGTGCGGGGGTTTCGCGCACCATGACAGCGCCGGGGCCGAACGGTTCCAGCACCAGGCCAAAGGCTGCAAGCTCTTCTGCACGTTCCGCCAGCGCCGCCACCGCATCTTCGTCCATTTCCACCACTTCAGGCAGCAACAGCATTTGCCCTGGCGCCGGCCCGCTTTGCAGATGCTGTTTCATGCGCTCCAGCACCAGGCGTTCATGGGCGGCATGCTGATCCACGATCACGATACCGGTACCGGTCTGCGCGATAACATAGGTGTTGTGCAATTGGCCGCGCGCCACGCCCAGCGGGTAATCCGTCACGGCCTGCTGGGAAAAATCCGGCATTTCAAAGCGCGCAGAGGGTTCTGAAAACCCGGAAATCTGACCGGGCGCCTGAAACTGCATCGCGGCTTCAATCTGTCCATAGGATGGCCGGGAAAGCGGCAGGCCACCGGGGCGCATCGCGCCAAGCGCCGCCGTCGAAATGGCGGTTGACGAACGGTGCCCGGCCCCCGCCAGCGCATGACGCAGCGCCGACACAATCAGTCCACGGATGATACCGGAATCCCGAAATCGCACCTCGGCCTTGGCAGGGTGCACATTTACATCCACCTGATGCGGATCAATCGTCAGGAACAGCGCCACAACCGGGTGCCGGTCCCGCGCCAGAAAATCCTGATAGGCGCCGCGCACCGCACCATGCAGCAGCTTGTCGCGCACCGGGCGCCCATTGACGAACAGATATTGCATCTGGGCCGTGCCGCGATGATAGGTCGGCAATCCGGCACGCCCGGTCAGATGGATGCCCTCGCGCAGCGCATCCACCGCAATGGAGTTTTCACCAAAATCGCGCCCCATGATGGCACGCAGCCGCGCGGTCCGGGCGTCCGGCAAATCCCCCTGCTCACCGGAAAGATCAAGGGTGCGCCGGCCATTATGCGTCAGGCTGAAACTGATCTGTGGCTGGGCCATGGCGAGGCGTTTCACCATGTCGGTGATGGCCCCCTGTTCCGCCTGTTCGCTTTTCAGAAATTTCAGGCGCGCCGGTGTGGCGTAAAACAGATCGCGCACCTCGGCGATTGTGCCGGCACTTCCGGCAGCAGGTTGTGGCGGGCTGATCGCGCCGCCGGCGACGGCGATCATCCATGCGCCGTCCTTTGCGTCAGAGGTTCTGCTGGTAATCGTCAGACGGCTGACGGAACCGATGGACGGCAGCGCCTCGCCGCGAAAGCCCAGGCTGGAAATATTGAACAGATCATTGTCATCCAGTTTCGATGTGGCGTGACGCTCAATGCATAGCACCAACTCTTCCTGCGTCATGCCTTTGCCGTTGTCGCTGACCGAAATCAGTTCGCGTCCGCCGCCACCAATCACGATGCCGATGCGTGTTGCGCCCGCATCAATGGCGTTTTCGACCAGTTCCTTCACCGCACTTGCCGGGCGCTCAACCACTTCGCCAGCGGCGATGCGATTGACGATTTCTTCCGGCAGGCGGCGCAACATCATCCCTGCATATCCTGTAGATATTTTTTCGCCAGCAGTTTTCCCTGTTCGACGGCGGGCTGATCAAACGGATCCACCCCCAGCACATGGGCTGCAATAATGGTTTCCAGCATGAAATGCATGAACAGCGCGCCAATCGTATGCGCATCCGGCACGGGCACATTCAGCGTGCGTGTCGGGCGCGTATTGGCGATCAGCGTATCAATGGTGGCGCGCTGTTCGGCATCGGCCAGATCGCCCACCGTGCGGCCATTCAGATAGGCCAGTTCCGGATCGGCGCTGACAATGCGCGGCCCCTTGCCCGCCAGCCCCTGAGTGAGAATGGTATACAACTTGTCGCGTGGGCCGCCCAGATATAGCTGTAACTGGCTATGCTGGTCCACCGGGCCAAGGGCGGCGATGGGGGTGGTGCCCTTGCCATCCTTGCCCAGGCTTTCGGCCCATAATTGACGGTGCCACATGGCGAAGCGTTCCAGCCGGTCGCCATAGGGCATGACCACTTGGGTATGTGCGCCCAGTTTGGTTTCACAGGCGATGGTCAGCGCAGCCCCCATGGCGGCGGGAATATCCGCAGGCTTTGCACCCGCCAAAACCGGGGCCAGAACCGCTGCGGCGCCAGCGCGTATTGCCGCCGCATCCAGACCCAGACAATAGGCCGGGACCATGCCCACGCTGCTCAGCACCGAATAGCGCCCGCCAACCCCCGGCGGATGATCGGCAACCGGAATGTCATACTGCGCGGCGAGGCGGCGCACGGCCCGATCGCCGGGTTCGGTGATCACACCGAAATGATATTTCATATATTTGCCGCCGCCCGCAGCTTCGAGGGCTGCAATGACGGACAACGCCTGGCTCATGGTTTCCGCCGTATTGCCGGATTTGGAAATCACCAGAAAACGGGTGGTGCGCAGATCAAGCCGGCCCAGCACCGCATCCATGGCGAAGGGGTCCAGATTATCGAGAAAATGAAACCGCGGCTCGCCTTCGCGCGGGCCACCGATGGGGCGGTATTTGTCGACGGTTTGCGCCAGCGCCTGCGCGCCCAGGCTCGATCCGCCGGTGCCGAGCAATACCAGATTGCTGGTGTCCTTCAGCAGATGCGCCGCCAGTTTTTCGCATGCCGCCAGATCGTCGCGCGCCTCACACAGGCGCAACAGGGGCAGCGAGCCATCCGCATACTGCGCCCGCAACTTTTCCAGGGCTGGCGCGGTACTGGCCAAAATGGCTTCGAAACCTGGCCAGGTCAGGCGGTCCGCGCCAAAACAGCCATCGATATTCTGCGTATAACTCATAAGCGCCCTCTCATTTTACAGGACTTGTCCCGTTGGGCTGGCCGACAGAAACCAGCAGCAGATTATCAGGGTTTAACAACTGTCTGGCAGTACGGTTAACATCTTCGCGGGTGACCGCACGGACCAGATCATTGCGCCGGTCAATATAATCGATCCCGATATTTTCCAGTTGCAGCCCCAGTAATTGTTCCGCAATTTTTGCGTTGCTGTCAAAGCGCAGCGGGTAAGAACCCGTCAAATAGGTTTTGGCGTCTTCCAGTTCTTCGGGCGTAACACCCTCGTCGCGCATCCGGGCCAGTTCGTGGCGCAACAGCGCGACAGTTTCATTGGCGCGATCATTCTGTGTCGCGACGCTGCCGAAAAACAGACCCGTTTGCGCAAGCGGCGCCAGATGTGTGTACACGGAATAGGCCAGACCGCGTTTTTCCCGAATCTCAACCATCAGGCGGGAATTAAACCCGCCACTGCCCAGAATATAATTCATGACCGTCGCGGGAATGAAATCCGGGTCGTTGCGCAACAGGCCGGGCAGGCCGAACATCATTACCGTCTGGGGAATATCGCGCTTGATCACGATTGTCTTGTTGACCGCAGGGGTGACAGGTGCGGGATCCGGCCCATTGGAACTTTTGGCAAGACCGCCAAAAGTCGCATCCAGAAGTTGCCCCAGGCGCACCGCATCAATATCGCCGACAACGGCGATCAACAGCCGGTCACGGGTAAATTGCCGTGCGGTGAACTGGCGCAGATCATCCGCGCTTATGGGCTCAATATCACCGGCCTCGCCCTCGGACGGGCGGCCATAGGGATGATCGGGAAAGGCGGCTTTGAACCATGCCTTGCTGGCGATCGCATCGGGGTCTTCGGCGGCCTGTTGCAGCCCCGCCAGTAATTGCGCCTTGATCCGCGTCATGGGTTCCGCGTCAAAGCGCGGGGCGGTTAACGCCAGCCGGGTTAGCGCGAAGGCTTCGCCGCTATTTTCCGTCAGCGTCTGCAAGGCGCCGTGAAATGCGTCCTGATCGGTCTGAAACCCCAACTTGATCGCCAATGTCTCCAGACGTTTCTGAAAGGCCTGGCTGTCCAGATCGCCCGCGCCTTCATCGATGGTGGCAGAAGCAAGCCTGGCCAGCCCCACCTTGCCGGCGGGGTCAAGTTTGGCGCCGCCCCGGAAGGCAAAATCCATGGCGATCAGGGGAATGGTATGCTGTTCCACCAGCCAGGCCTCAATGCCGCCGGGGCTGGTGACGCGCTGAATCGTGACCGCATTTGCGGGCGCTGCCCATAAACATGCAGCAAGTGACGTCATTGCGAGGAGCGAAGCGACGCGGCAATTCAGGGGCCACAATCGAGGGCTTTTGCGTGCGGCTCCTGGATTGCCGCGCCTTCGGCTCGCAATGACAAAGCGGGGGCGGAAATTCAATATGAACGTAACGGCCCCCATTATTTTTTACCCGGCAACAAAATGCCGGTGACGGAATTTTCCGCCCGCAGCACGGCTTTTGCGGCGGCATTCACCCGTTCGGGCGTTACAGCCTGAATGCGGTCGGGCCAGGCCACAATATCTTCAATACTGCGGCCTGTCGCCAACACCTCGCCAAAAATCTGCGCCATGCTTTGCTGGCTGTCCTGGGCATAGACGGCGGAGGCAATCATCCGCCGCTTGGCGCGGTCCACTTCATCGCCGCTTACCCCGTCTTTCAGCAAGTGCGTCAGCACGTTCTCAACTTCCTGTTCCAGTGCTGGAACGGTTTGACCGGCGCGGGGTGTGGCCTGAATATAAAACTGCCCGTAATCCAGGGCTGTCCCCTGATAGGCCGCCACCGCCGATGTGGCGATGGCTTTTTCGATTACCAGCGTACGGTATAAACGGCTGGTGGCGCCGCCGCCCAATATCTGTGACAGAACCTCCAGCGCGTCCGGGTCGCTATCCGCGCGCCTGTTATGGCTGGGAGCCAGATAGCTGCGCTGCCAGTTTGGCTCGGCCACGCGCTCATCAAACATTTCCAGATGACGCGCGGCAAGTTGCGGCGGTTCCTGCGGACGCACGCGCGCCGGAATGCCGCGCGATTTCACCGCGCCATAATATTTCTCGGCCAAGGGGCGCAGGCTGGCGGCGGTAATATCGCCCGCCACTATCAGATAGGCATTGTCCGGCCCATAATGGCGGCGGTAATGCTCCAGCGCGTCCTGGGTGGTAAGCTGTTCCATCTCGTGCCGCCATCCAATCACGGGCCGCCCATAAGGATGCGACAGAAACTGCGCGGCTTCCACCTGTTCGGAAAACAGCGCGGCGGGATTATTGTCCGTGCGGGTGTTGCGTTCTTCCAGAATGACATCGCGCTCCGGCAGCACAACCGCATCGTCAAGCCGCAGATTGGCCATGCGGTCGGCTTCCATTTCCATGACCTGGGGCAGTTTTTCCAGGGCCACGCGCTGGAAATAGGCCGTGTAATCATAGGACGTAAAGGCATTGTCATTGCCGCCAAGCCGGGCGACAATTTTCGAAAATTCGCCGGGCGGAATTTTCTTTGTGCCCTTGAACATCAGATGTTCCAGAAAATGCGCAATGCCGGATTTCCCCTGCGGTTCATCGGCGGAACCCACCCGGTACCAGACCATATGGGTCACCACCGGCGCGCGGTGATCGGGCAGCACAATGACCTGCATGCCGTTTTTGAGCGTAAAGCTCTCAGGCTGCACCCAGGGCCGTGCAGAAACCGGATCGGCGAAAACTAACAGCGACGCGCCAAGCGCTGCAATCAGATGCAGTGATTTCATCATCCCGGTGTTCCCGCCGCCTGTCAGAACAATCCGTCAAACCAGCCTTTTTTCTTTGGCTTGGCCTCGGGCTTTTTGGCTGCCTCGGCGGGTTTTTTGGCTGTCTTGCCGCCTTTTAAGCGTTCGGATTCCTTGACGGGATCAATGACGTCTGCCGGTTCTGCAGAAGGTTCCTGCCAGAACAGTATCTTGTCGGCGATTGTGCTGTCTTTTTCAATCAGGCTGGCGGTTTCCGCGTTCAGAACCTTGCGGATGTCCGGGCTGGCCCCCGCGCCGCCGGTGGTGTCCAGCAGGCTGGTTTCGCCACTGGTATAGCCCATGGCGTTATCACTTAGTCCCTCACGGCCAAACAGCGCGGCTTCTGCCGTGCCGCCGGGTTCAAGCTGTGCCGGATTCGGCGCACCCGGCTGTGGCGGGCGCAGGGAATAATCCGGCGGCAGCACCAGTGGCGGCTTGGTGACCACTGTAAATTCATCGGGGGCAACCTTTTGCGTCCCGAAAGCGCGTTTTGCGCTGGTGCAACCGCTCAGGCTTGTGGCGGCGATCCAGCCCGCAATCGCGACAAGCGCCAAATTACCGATCTTCATGCTCATTTATCCGCCTCGTTGGCCGCGTCCCCGATCCAGAATGTCCGAATCAGAAGAAGGGTGACGCCGACGCTGATTCCCACGTCGGCGAGATTGAATACATACCAATGGTAACCCATCAGGTGAAAGTCGAAAAAATCCGCAACCGCGCCATACGCCAACCGGTCATAAATGTTTCCAAGCGCCCCTCCAAGAATCCCGCCAAGGGCAATGGCGCTCAATATATCATCATTGCGCCATAACCACACCAGTACAGAGATGCTGACGGCCAGCGTAAAGCCAATCAACGCCAACCGCCCATAGGGGCTGTCCGCCTGCAGCATGCCGAAGCTGACGCCGCGATTCCACACCATGGTAAGGTCGAAAAATGGCAAAATCGGGATATTCTGCCGCGCCGGCAGATTAATCAGATACAGAACAACATATTTGCTGAGCCAGTCAGCGGCGGCAACCCCAAGGGCCACCGTCAGGCCCAGCCTGACCGGAGGTTTCATGCTGGCAAGGCGTCCGCGCAGCGCTGGCATATATCTGTATGCCCAGCCACTTTACCCACTTCCAGCAGGATCATCCAGCAGCGCTGGCATTTTTCGCCCTGCGCCAGTCCATTCACCACCCCTGCCCCGTCCACTTCGTCCAACGTGAAGGCGCCCGATGGGACCGGTCCATTGACCAGCACCGCGCCCGATGTGATGGCGATTTCGTTGATATCCAGCCCGCGCATCGCCTCAAAAATGGCCTTGTCGCTGACATGGATTTGCGGCGCGGCCTCAAGGCTGGCGCCGATGCGTTTTTCGCGCCGTTCCAGTTCCAGCGCGCCGGTCACCACATGGCGAAGCTGGCGCACCCTGCTCCATTTTTCCGCAAGTGCGGGATCCTGCCAGTCACCCGGAATGGCTGGGAACTGGCGCAGATGCACACTGTCATTTTCGCTGGGAAACCGGCTTATCCAGGCTTCTTCCATGGTGAAGCAAAGGATGGGCGCCAGCCAGGCGGTCAGGCACATAAAAGCCTGATCAATCACGGTTAGGCAGGCGCGGCGGCGCAAACTGTCCGGCGCATCGCAATAGAGCGCATCCTTACGAATGTCGAAATACAGCGCCGACAAATCATTGCTGCAAAAATTAAACAGCGCCGTATGCAGGCGCGCAAAATCATAATCCAGATAGGCCTGACGCACCAGCGCATCCAGTTCATGCAGCCGGTGCAGCACCCAGCGTTCGAGTTCCGGCATTTGCGCAACCGGCACGGCCATGACGGGGTCAAACGCCGTCAACGTGCCCAGCATGAAGCGCAGTGTATTGCGCAGCTTGCGATAAGCGTCGGTATTGGTTTTCAGCACTTCCTGACCAAAGCGGATTTCGTTGGCGTAATCCGAACTGGCCGCCCATAGCCGCAAGATTTCCGCGCCGCTTTGATCGCTGACCTTGATCGGCGACAGATCATTGCCCAGCGACTTGGACATTTTGCGGCCATCCTCGGCCAGCAGAAAACCATGCGTCAGCACCGCCTTATAGGGCGCGACGCCGCGCGTGCCGCAGCTTTCCAGCAAGGAAGAATGAAACCAGCCACGATGCTGATCGGTGCCCTCCAGATACAGATCGGCAGGCGCTTGCAGTTCGGGGCGGTTCTCCAGCACAAAGGCATGGGTGGAGCCGCTGTCAAACCACACATCCAGAATATCGCGCACCATTTCATAGTCATCGGATTTATATTCCGGGGCCAGAAAAGTTTCCGCTGGTTGCGTAAACCACACATCACAGCCATCTTTTTCCACGGCCGCAACAATGCGCGCATTGACCGCTTCGTCGCGCAGCAGGGCGCCGGTTTGCTTGTGCACAAAACAGGTCAGCGGCACGCCCCAGGCGCGCTGGCGCGACACCACCCAGTCCGGGCGGCCCTCGATCATGGAACGGATACGCGCGCGGCCTGATTCAGGTATCCATTGCACCTGATCAATCGCCGCCAGCGCCTTTGCGCGCAGATCGTTTGTGGTCATGGAAATGAACCATTGCGGCGTATTGCGCAAAATCAGCGGCGCTTTCGAGCGCCAGGAATGCGGATATTGATGCGTCATTTTGCCGCTGGCCAGCAGCCGCCCCGTATCGCGTAAAGCGCCCATCACGGCGGCGTCCGCATCGCCCGGCTTCCCATCGGGTTTCAGCACGCGCTTGCCCGCAAACAGCGGCACACTGGGCAGATAGACGCCCGCCGCATCCAGCATGAACGGCGCATCAATGCCGTGCTTCATGCCCAGTTCAAAATCGTCCGTCCCATGACTGGGCGCAATATGCACAAAGCCGGTGCCGGTATCATCGGTGACAAAATCAGCGGGGTATAGGCGCACGTCAACCTCAAAGCCCTGACCGCGCAGCGGATGCGCACAGATAATCTGCGCCAGCGCTTCAGCCGTCACATCGCCCAGCCGTTGCCAGCTTTCAATTTTCGCGTCCATCCTGACCTGTTCCGCCAGCGCATCCGCCAGCACCAGTTTCTCCCCGCCCACGATCTGATACAGGCCATAGGAAATGCGCGGCGAAAACGCGATGGCGCGGTTGGCGGGAATCGTCCAGGGCGTTGTCGTCCAGATCACCACACTTGCATCATTCCACTGATCTTCCCCCTCTCCCCTCGTGGGAGAGGGCCGGGGTGAGGGGGCCGACACAACCGGAAACTTCACCCAGATCGTGTTTGACACATGATCGTGATATTCGACCTCGGCCTCAGCCAGCGCGGTTTTTTCGACCACCGACCACAGCACCGGTTTGGAACCGCGATAGAGGCCCCCATTCATGACGAATTTAAGAAACTCGCGCACGATCTGCGCCTCGGAATCATAGGCCATGGTGGTGTAGGGATGATCCCAGTCGCCCAGCACGCCGAGGCGCTTGAACTCCTCGCGCTGCACGTCAATCCAGCCTGCTGCAAACTCACGGCATTCCCGGCGGAATTCGACCAGCGGCACTTCGTCCTTGTTTTTGTCCGCCTTGCGGTATTTTTCTTCGATCATCCATTCAATCGGCAGGCCATGACAGTCCCAGCCCGGCACATAAAACGCATCGAATCCCATCATCTGGCGCGAACGGTTGATGATGTCTTTCAGAATTTTATTCAGCGCATGGCCCATATGCAGATGGCCGTTCGCATAGGGCGGGCCATCATGCAGAATGAATTTCTCGCGGCCCTTTGCATCCGCGCGCAAGCGGCCATGCAGATCCATCGCGTTCCAGCGCGCCAGCCATTCCGGCTCACGCTGCGGCAGGCCGGCGCGCATGGGGAAATCCGTCTGTGGCAGAAAGATCGTGTCTTTATAGCGTGAAGTTTTTTCGTCTTTGGTGTCAGACATAATATGTTGTTTTGTTCCTGAAAAATGATCTACCGGACGCTGATTTCGACCCGGCGGTTGCGGGGTTCCTCGACTTCGTCATTTGTGGGAACCAGTGGCTCACGTTCGCCACGTCCTGCAATAATGATCGTGTCACGAGGGATGCCGTTCGCAACCAGAAGATCGCTTACGGATAGAGCGCGCCCGTAAGCCAATACATCATTATCGTTTAGCGCGCCAACCCTGTCCGTATGTCCAATGACCATGATCTCGCCCGCTTTGCGCGATGAAACATCCTTGCGCATTTCTTCCATGACCGGGGCTGATCCATCCTCAAGGGTAACAGTGCCTTCCTTGAAATACAGGGTATAGCTGCGCGCAGCGGGCGGCAGGCCGGTCAGCGCCCTGCCAAAGCGCTGATCCACATCCCTGCTGGCGATGGTGAAGGCCTTGCCATCGCCTGCCTTGACGGCGCTATTGGCCTTGTCCAGCACCGTGTCCTTGCCATTCTGGTGTACGACGACAGACCCGACGCTGCCGTCTTCATGCGGCAGCACAACGAACAAATCCCCCGCACAGCCGGACAAAGAGATGGCCAGCGCGCCTGTATATAAAACTTTGCCAAGGCTCATTTTATCAGTTCTCCACCGAAACAAGGAATTTGGTACCACGCACACCCAGTATGGCGGAAGGGGTACGCACCTTCATGGCCTCAGGCGTTTGCCGGGCGATTTTACCGGAGACCGCAGCAAGCGTTCCCTTTTTCACGGAACTGATAAATTCGCCCTCATGAGTGGTGGTGTCAAACCGGAACTTTTCCAGCACAAGCACACTATTCGCGCCCAGCGACAGACGGCTATTGTCAATAAAGGTCATGCCAGCGGCGCCATCGCCACCGGTGATAACCTGATCGGACTGATACAGTTTGGTTCCGGCGGCGGCGGTAAGCTTCTGGCCGTCGCGCACAATGTTCACGGCGCCCGTGCTGGTTTTGACAAGACCAACAGGATCGGCCGCCTGCGCCGCCGGTGTGCCCCCCAGCATCAATGCCAGCAGCGCGCCGCCCAGACAGCAGGTGACGCTTTTTAATGAAACAGTTATGATAGGCTTCATATGAACGATTCCTCCTTGTTGTCTGTCACATGCCCCTGAGCCACGAAATAAACTGGTCCTTTGCCGCAACCTTTGCCGCCAGCAGTGACGCCTGCGCGCGCGCCGAAGGCTGGGCGCGGGATGCAGTACTGCCAGAAGCCCAGATATTGCGTCTTGTTCTCGTGATCGAAGAGCTGTTCATCAACACGATAAAGCACGGATATTGTGAAGAAAGCAACCGCCCGGTGCACATTGCGCTTGGCTGTCGTGATGGTCTGGTCTGGCTTGATTACCGGGATCAGGCGCCGCCCTTTGACCCGATTAACAATGTGGAAAAAATAGCCCTTTATAATCCCCCCAACCAGATCGGCGGAATAGGGCTGCGGCTCATTCAATCGCTGGGAATGAATGCCAGCTATCTGAACAGCGAAGGCTGGAACATTGTGAAACTGGCGGTTGGCGGCGGCGCCATGCCGGCAGACCTGCCCGGCAGGCGGCGGCAAAGCTAGAAAATCAGTTGCCGCCAGCAGTCTGGATCATTCTGGCAATCTTGTCATTGCGCGCATCCATGGCGTGCCACAGGGCGGTATGCCCGGCATAATCGGTGGCGTTTACATCGAGACCGGAACCAAGCAGAGACTGCACCACATCCGCCGCGCCCGCGCGGGAAGCCTTAATCAGGGCCGTCTCGCCCTGCCGGTCCTGATGTTGCGGTTCCGCTTTATGTTGCAGCAACAAATGGGTCATGCCGCCGTCGCCCAATTCAGCGGCGGCAATAAGCGCCGTTTTCCCTGTGGATTTATCGAAAAGATTCGGGTTGGCGCCCTTTTCAAGCAAAAAGCGCAATACGGCGATGTTGCCGGACTGGGCCGCGACCAGCAGCGCTGGCACACCACGCGGTGTGCGGCTGTTCACGCTTTCGCCAATCAGGAATGCGGCCCTTGCCTCGGCCACGCCGCCAGACTGCGCAGCTTCCAGAATCGTCATGCGCTCTGTTGCGGTTCCACCCGCACCGCCAGGCAGCGGATCGCCATAGCTGCGCTTTGCGGTGCCTTCGTCCCTGTGATTTGTAGCCTGCGCTAAAATCTGGCTGCTGCCGATGCAGATCAGCGTGGCTGTCAGCAGCGCAAACTTGCCTACGGCCATATGCTTCATATTCCAGCTCCCCACTTTCATTTTCCTGTCCGGTCAGTATATAAGGGATGCATGTCTGCATCCACCATTCGCTTATCGATTTTAGGGATTATCAGCCTGGCGTTACTGGCGCTTGCCTGCGTCTGGTGGCGTCAATCGTCTGCGCCGGTATCCGAAACTGCAAATGCGCCGGTACGCCAGAGCGGCATGGCCACAATCGGCGGCCCGTTTTCGTTAACCGACCATCATGGAAACAGGGTCACAGAGGCCACACTCATAGGCCGCCTGACGCTGATGTATTTTGGCTATGCGTCATGTCCCGATGTGTGCCCAACCGAATTGCAGAATATGGGCGCCGCACTGGATCTGCTGGCGGCAGGCGATCCAGGCAAAATCAGGGATATACAGATCCTGTTCATAACCGTCGATCCGGCGCGCGATACCGTGGCGGCGCTTGGCGATTATATGACGAACTTCCATCCGAAAGCTTCCGCCCTGACTGGCAACGCGGACGAGATCGCCGCCGCCGCCAAAGCGTATCGCGTTTATTTCAGCAGGGTTGACGCGGAACAGGGATCAGAAGCCTATCTGATGGATCATTCCAACATCATCTATCTGATGGGGCGGGACGGAGAATTTCTGGCGCATTTCGGGTTTGGCACGAGCGCCGAACAGATCGCCGCCAGGCTGCGCGAATTTCAGGGATAAACCTGGTTCAGGCCAGAATATCCAGCAGCGTACCGCTGACCTCGTCCGCCGCGCGCAGCAGCTTCACGGCTGCCTTATAGTCATATTTCAGGGCGATAAGGTGGGCAAATTCACTGGCCAGATCAACATCTGACGGCGCAGCATTTTCGCCCTGCTGCGCATCGGGGCGGGCTTTGTCCGGCCGCGTCACGCGGACAACCGGCCCGGCTGCCGTAGAAATCTGCTCGGGCCGCAATGCGGCATAGCCCGTGCTGTTGGCGTTGGCGATATTTTCGGCATGGGCCGCGAAGCGCACACCGGCTGCCCGAATGCCTGAAACGGCGATATTTGTAATATTGCTCATAGGGGAAAGATGACCATCCATGCCCGTCCGGGCAAGTTTATCCGTCACATTCTGGCGGATAGGGCGATAGCCCTGCGCCAGACGGAAACCAGGTAAAAGCTCAAAAACATGGTTAAGAAAAGTTCCTGCAATTCGCTTGCCCGGATGTCGAAGGGAAAGGGGGGCGTCGCGCCCATATAGAAAAACAGATATTCAGGCAGACGGACACTGCCCACCAAAAACCCCACCGCCATGCAGGCGCGCGGCGGCAGCACCCAGTAGCGCCAATGTTCCGGCCCGCCCGTTTTCACCAGCCCGGCGGCAATCAGCAACGGCGTAAAGAACCCGCCCGTTACCGCCCACACCCACAGGGCGATCCGTGGCTTCTGATCAAGCCAGCTGCTCATATTATGCAGATTGGTTTCGTTCTGGTCATTCAGTGAACCAATCGCTTCGGGGGTTTCCCAGGCGAAAAAATGCTGTCCCCAGCTGATTTCTTCGCCCGCAAAATAAAATGCGCCCAACCCATGCAATAGAAACCAGATAACGATCCAGGGCTGCGGAAAAACACGGCGGTAACGTATTAACGAAACACCGCAGAACATTGCCGGCAACAGCAGCAGCGGCGTCAAATTCTCGATAATTCCGCGCTCGCCCTCCACCCATTGCAGATAAAAATCCAGATCAGCATAGCGCGTCAGATAAAGGGCAGGCAGAACAGCAGGCGCGGCAATCAGCCATAGCCAGCGGGGCAGAAAATCCCGTTCCGTATCTGACTGCATCTGCGCCTCCTCCATATTGAACCGCTACTTTGGAGCGGCTTCTGTTTAGACTGAATCACAAACTTATACTTCGTCATCGCGAGCGAAGCGTGGCGACCCAGAGTCTCACGCAAAAGCCTGCGTTTGTGGCTCTGGATCGCCACGTCGCTTTGAACCGCCCCGGGTTTACCGGAGGCCATTTGGTTTAAGTTAGGCGGCCATGGGGATTTCGTCCAGCATAGCGTAATAATTGTCTGGACTTACCCGGATTTAGTGGAGAGACATTCACTCTGTTTTTGCCATAATGACCTCGAATGTCACCGGCGATTTGTAACCCAATGCTGAGTGCCGCCTCCGTGGATTGTAGAAGCGCTCGATGTAACGGCCAAGAGCCAATTCGGCCTCCGCCCTTGTCAGGAATCTTGTCCGCCAGACCAGATCGGAATTGCACGGCGCAACGCATTCAGCGCCAGGTCCTTTTTCAACCGGTCGCTTGCCGCCCAGCCGGCAATGCGCCGGGAGTAGAGGTCAAGCACGATGGCAAGATAGAGCCATCCCTCGTTTGTCCAGATGTAACTGATACCGCTGCCCCACTTCTGATCCGGGCCATCGCAGGCGAAGTTCTGGTCAAGCAGATTGGCTGCGACAACGCCGCCATGATTACTGTCCGTTGACTGGCAGCTCTGCCCTGTTCGCGTCGATGAGCCGGAACCTCATCGGCTTGTCTCCCTGGCGAAAGCTGTCGTCCGGCCACTCGTTCCGGTCAGCCGGACTGTCTCGCGCCTGAACTCTTCCGTAAATATCCGTCTTTCGTGTTTGCCCATAGGATCCTCCTGTTGCGGTTAAGCTATCAGAAAGCCCCTCCACTTCCCGGGCAAGTCCATACATCTCCATTCTGGTGCCTGTTCATAGGGAGCCTCCCGAGGCTTGAAGTTTTTCGCAAAACCCGCATACCTCATCGTTTCCCTGTGAACAACCTATTGAGACGTTACAACTAATTCAGGGTCTGGCGGAACCCAGCCCCATAAGCGGCGTAAGGCAAATATTCCGCGCTTTGACCCAGTCTTCCGACTGTGCGAAAATACAGGCTTAACATTAAGGGGGACTGGATATGAGCGGACAGAAAACCATACGCATTGGCGGCGCGACCGGATTTTGGGGCGATACCGGCATGGGTGCGCAGCAACTGGTGCGCGATGGGAATGTCGATTATCTGGTGTTCGATTATCTGGCGGAAATCACCATGTCGATCATGGCCCGTGCGCGAGCGAAAAATCCGGAACAGGGATATGCGCTGGATTTCGTTTCCGGCGTGTTGCGCGGCATCCTTCCCGAAGTGGCGCGTCAGGGCGTCAGGATCATTTCCAATGCAGGCGGTGTTAATCCACTTGCCTGCGGCAAGGCGGCGCAGGCGCTGGTGGATGAGCTGGGGTTGAGGCTGAAAGTCGCCGTGGTAACCGGCGATGACATTCTTGACCGCGCCGGCGCGATGCGCAGTGCGGGTGTGAAGGAAATGTTCAGCGGCGCATCAATGCCGCCAAAACTGATGTCGATGAACGCCTATCTGGGTGCGCCGGGCATTGCGGCGGCGCTGGCCAAGGGTGCGGACATTGTAATCACCGGGCGTTGTGTGGACAGTGCGGTGACATTGGGGGCCTGCATCCATGAATTTGGCTGGAAGCTGGATGATTATGACCTTCTGTCGGCGGGCAGTCTGGCCGGGCATATTCTGGAGTGCGGCGCCCAGGCGACGGGCGGCATTCACACGGACTGGCATCTGTCGGAAGACTGGGACAATATCGGTTTTCCGATTGCAGAAATATCGCCGGACGGCAGCTTTGTCATGTCGAAGCCGGATGGCACGGGCGGGCTGGTCAGTTTTGGCACGATTGCCGAGCAGATGCTGTATGAAATCGGTGATCCACAGGCCTATCTGTTGCCCGATGTAACCTGTGATTTTTCAACCGTCAAAATCGAGCAAACCGGCAAGGACAAGGTGCGCGTCAGTAACGCCAAAGGCCTTCCGCCTACGGACAGTTATAAAACATCCGCAACGTACGAAGATGGTTTCCGTCTTGGCATGTATCATACCATCGGCGGGATTGATGCGGCCGCGAAGGCGGAAAAAACCGGCGAGGCGATATTCAAGCGCTGCAGCCGCATGTTCCGTGAAATGAATATGGCCGATTTTACCGAAACCAGCATTGAGGTCGTGGGCGCGGAAGCAAGTTACGGCCCGCATAGCCGGGCGCGCGGCGCGCGGGAGGTGGTGTTGAAACTTGCCGCCAAACATGAAAACCCGAAAGCGCTGGATATGCTGGTGCGCGAGGCGACCTCGGCGGCGACAGCCATGGCGGCGGGCACGTGCGGGCTGGCGGGCAACCGGCCAAAAACATCACCGGTGGTGCGGCTGTTTTCCTGTTTGATCCCAAAGCGTGATATTTCGGTGGCGGTGCATATGGGAGCGCAAGTTATCCCGGTGGATGTACCAGCCAAAGGCGGGTTCGACGCCAGGGCGATTTCCCGCCCTTCTATCAGCGGCGCGCCATCACCGTCTGGTGCAATGACCGAAGTCCCGCTGGTGGCGCTCGCCTATGGACGCAGCGGCGACAAGGGTAATCATTCCAATATTGGCGTCATTGCGCGCAAGCCGGAATATCTTCCCTATATCCGCGCTGCCCTTACGGAAAAATCCGTCGCGGAATATTTTGCGCATATCCTGCAAGGCAAGGTGCACCGCTTTGAAGTGCCGGGAATTAATGCGCTGAATTTTCTGCTGGAGGATATTCTGGGCGGCGGCGGTGTGGCAAGTCTGCGCAATGATCCGCAGGGCAAGGCGTTTGCCCAGATGCTGCTGGATTACCGTGTGCCGGTACCGCGCCAGATGGCGGAAGCGGCAGGAGGGCTGCGCGAAGTTGCATGAACACGGCCCCAAACCGGGAATGTGCGCCGAAATTACCCCATGCGCCGCGCCCCATTATTCAGGCGTCAATTACCGCGCGGCCGTGCATCGCCGGTCAGGCGCCTGGAACCCGGGTGCATGAAACAGGTCGGCCGTTCAACGATGCAAGCGGTGACCGCTTGCGTCACTGGAATTGCGCAAGCGTATTGCATCCCTAACCAGATGAAGTTTTGGGTGGTTGCCGCATTTCTTATGCTGAGCGCCGCATGTGCGCCACTCACACAAAAGACCGGACCACATAGTGCGCAGCCTGCAATTGAAGCAGGATATTTTGTAACAACGGATGGCGCGCGGCTGCCGCTCAAGGTGCATGTAGCCGATGCGCCCCGCGCAGTGATCGTTGCGCTGCATGGTTTCAATGATTATTGCACCGAATTTGATATGGCCGCCCAATGGTGGATGCAGTACGGCATTACGACCTATGCCTATGATCAGCGCGGCTTTGGCGGTGCGCCACAGCGGGGCGTCTGGCCCAGGGCAGGTATTCTGGCGGATGACGCCAGAAGCATGATTTCTCTGGTGCGCAAGGCGCATCCAGGTCAGCCGGTTTATCTGTTAGGCATGAGCATGGGGGGCGCCGTGGCGCTTGAGCTTGCCGGATCGGCCATCCCGCCGGATGTCGATGGCGTCATTCTGGCGGCGCCCGCCGTGTGGGGCTGGTCCACGCTTAATCCCTTTTACAAAAGTGTTTTGTGGATCGCGGCCCATACGGTTCGGGCCAACAAGATGACAGGGCGGGGGCTTGGGATTGTCGTATCAGACAATATCGAGATGTTGCGCGCGTTGGGCCGGGATCCCTTGATCATTCATGAAACCCGCACTGATGCGGTCTATGGCCTGGTTGGGCAGATGGAGCGTGGCTATCGTGCGGCGGCTCGGGTGCGGTTGCCGGTGCTGCTGCTCTATGGCGAAAAAGATGACGTCATCCCCAGACAATCTGTGGAAGATGTCATAGCGGCATTGCCGGGAGCCGGGCGCGTGATCAGATATCCTAATGGGTATCATATGTTACTGCGTGATTTGCAGGCGGAAAATGTATGGCGCGATATTGCTGCCTTTATACATGGCCCTCCACTATCCGTTAGGTAGTACAAGATGCAGTTAATCTCGTATTAGGAACTATTTGATAGAATATACACCGTTAGTTGCGTGCTGCGTCAAAGCTATCCTTGACCGCTTCATCTTGGGGGTGAAGTGAAGGGAGTTGGGGGCGACAAATATGGACAATGAGCACGCTGCCATGGTGGCAGGAATAAAAGCGAGACTGACGAGCTGGTGGCGTGGATATGATTTTCCGGCGCTGGACATGCTTGATCGGTATAAGCAGGTTTTTCTGCTTTGGTGGAATGGCGATCCTGATTCTGTGCCGGGTAGAAGTTTGAAGGCCACGCCGGTCCGTAAGCGTACCGTTGAGGTGCCGCGCGCGAAAAAGCAGGATATATCGGCTCGCGCAATGATCTCGCAAGCCCTCTGGGGCGAGGGAAACCTTACTCCCGGCCCGGTCGAGTTCGTTACGGAATTAACCGCCAGATTGGGGCTTACTTCGGAAATGAGTATGCTGGATCTGGGTGCTGGCCTGGGAGGGCCGTCGCGGGCCATTAGCTCTGCTTATGGGGTCTGGGTTACGGCCCATGACGCGGTGCCGGTTCATGTCAAAGCGGGTATGGAACAGTCGGTTATGCATGGCATGGGAAAGAAAGTGCCGATTTCGCAATTCGATCCCGAAACGGTTGAGATCCCCGCCCGCAAATATGATTGTATTTTTTCGAAAGAGATGATGCATCATGTAAAGGTAAAAAAGCGGCTGATAGCGGAAATAGAAAGGGGACTAAAGCCGCAGGGCCAGTTTATCATCACCAATTATGTGGTTACAGATAAGGGCATAGACGGACCACATGTTGCCGCATGGAATGGGGCGGATGGGCAAGTAAATCATTTTTGGAGCAAGGAAGAATATAGCGCTGCATTTGCAGAGGTAAAACTCGATCTGCGGGTTACCGAGGATTTGACACAGCGGTACTGCGAAATAATTGCGGATGGATTTCGCGGCCTGAAGAAAAACATGGAGGGTCTAATTGCGAGCGAGCCGGACAAAGCGAGGCAATCAGAATTACGACGGGCGCTGGCGTTCGAGTCCAACCGTTGGGCCGTTCGCGCGGAAGCGCTGCAATCGGGCGCAATTGCCATTGTCCGCTTTAGCGGACTAAACCCGCTGCACCCCGATATCCGCTAACTACCGAAAAAATTCAGCTCCACCTTTACACCATCCGGGTCGTGCACAAAAATCTGCCGCACATTGAAATCCGGAACGGACATTTCGGAAAATTTTATTCCGCGCTGCTGTAAATTTTCCTTCATGCCTTCGAAATCGGTTGCGCGGAATGCGACATGATCAATGGTTCCGGCGCCGCTTTTTTCATTTTGTTTGATCCCAACCAGGTGCACAACAGCCTTTTCACCGCAGTATAGCCATGCGCCAGGGATACCAAAATCGGGCCGCTTGCCATTGTGAAGGCCAAGCACTTCTTCATAAAACTTCACCGAACGGTCAAGATTACCGGTAAAGATGTTGTAGTGGTCGAGATCGGTCAGGGCCATGGTTCGCTCCTCCGTATGATTCAGTCATATTAGCTACCTCGCAGCCAGCCAGTTTCACCGCTCGATCAGAATCATACAAGAGACAATCGAACAAATTGACAAGTTGTCAGGACTTGCGGCAAGTGATAATTCATACAATAGACTGAATGATATACCAGCATATTGCGGCGGTACAATGCGCGGAATTTTCATATCTGCCACTGGTTATGACGCCGGATAAAAAAATAAGAGGAAACAGTCCGGCATGCTCAATCGCGTAGAAGACGCAGTATTTAAACTGCGCATCCCAATTCTGCTACTGCTGCTGCTGCTGACCCTTGTCACCGGCTATTATGCGGCGCAGTTGCGCTTTGACGCCGGTTTCATCAAGCAGTTGCCGACCGATCATCCGTTTATTGAAACATTCAGGGAGTATCGCGACAAACTGCCGCCGCCCAATACGATCATCATTGGCGTGCATCCGCGTGAAGGTTCAATCTGGACCGTGGATGCAATGCGCAAGCTGAATGAAGTGACAGATGCGGTTTTTTTCCTGCCGGGGGTGTATCGCGGATCGGTGCAGTCACTCTGGACGCCGAACACGCGGGTGCTGGAGGTCAATGAAGAAGGGTTGCTGGCCTATAATGTTATTGAGTCAGATGTAACGGTAAAAAACCTGGATGATAAAAAAATTGCCCGTATCCGCGATAATACGCTGCGCGGCGGCCATGTCGGGCAACTCGTGTCACATGACTTCACGATTGCCTCGATCAAGGCGAACCTGAATGAAATAGATAATAAAACAAAAAAGCCGCTGGATTATATCGATCTTTCCAGGAAACTGGAAACCGGTATCCGTGACCGGTTTGAAGATGACAAATATGAAATTCATATTGTCGGTTTCGCCAAAATGATCGGGGATATTGCAGAAGAAGCAAAGAATGTCGGCGTGTTTTTTCTGTTGGCCTTTGTGCTGACGACACTGGCCGTCTACGCCTATGCACGCTCTGTCGTGCTGACCTTACTCGCGGTATTTTGTTCGCTCATATCTGTCGTGTGGCAATTTGGCTTGCTGCGTCTGTTTGATATTGGTCTTGATCCGCTGGCGATTCTGGTGCCGTTTCTGGTCTATGCCATTGGCGTCAGCCATGGTGTGCAGCAGATCAATCTGATGTCGGCGGAAATTTGTGCGGGGCGCGATAGTGAGACAGCAGCGCGCGCGACCTTCAGCCGCCTGCTCGTTCCGGGTATTATGGCGCTGATTACGGCCCTTGTCGGATTTTTGACCTTGTATCTCATTCCCATTCCGATGATCCAGGAAATGTCGATGATGGCGTCCATTGGCGTGGCGCTGAAAATCATCACCAATCTTTTCATGCTGCCGATTGTGGCGTCCTATTGCAGATTTGGACCTGCCTATGTGGCGCGCATTACCCGTGCGCGTGAAAACCGGGCGAATGCAATGCGCTGGCTGGCGCAGATTGCACAGCCCCGGGCAAGCGCAATAACCCTGGTGATCTGTGTATTGATTTTTGCGATATCGGTTGTGGCGACACGTGACCGTCATGTGGGCGATCTGCATGCCGGCGCGCCCGAACTGTGGCCGGAAGAACGCTATAATGTGGACACCAATCTGATGGTGGAGAAATTCTCCATGAACCTGGATGCGTTCATCATTATTGGCGAGATGCCAAAACTTTCGTGTATCGATTATCCCGCGATGGATTTGCTCGACCGGTTTACCTGGCATTTGCAGAACACCGAGGGCGTCAAATACGCCATGTCGCTATCGACGCTGGCCAAGCGCGGGCACGCCATATGGATGGAGGAAAATCTGAAATTCAGGGCGATGGCCCGCAACGCCAGGACATTCGCCCTGACCATTGGCGGCGTTCCACCCAGCGGCGGCCTGCTGAACGAGGAGTGTACAATGTTGCCGGTGATTGCCTTCACTCTTGATCACAAGGCAACAACCATCAACCGCGTGGTGGCGGCAAGCAAGCAGTTCATTGCCGATAATCCGATGGAAGGGGTGACCTTCCGCCTGGCGTCGGGGAATGTGGGCATCATGGCTGCGACCAATGAAGTCATTGCCGAAAAGGAAGTGCCGATGCTGATTGCGGTTTATATCGCCATCATTGCGCTGGTGATATTGGCCTATCGCGACTGGCGCGCGACGATCTGTTGCTGTGCGCCGCTGATCCTCGCCACATTTATCGGCTACTGGTTCATGTCCTGGCAGGAAATCGGCCTGAAGGTTTCGACCCTGCCGGTGCTGGTGCTGGCGGTGGGCATCGGCGTGGATTACGCCTTCTATATCTATAGCCGTATGCAGGGCTATCTGGATGCGGGAATGGACATTGCGGATGCCTATGCGCAGGCGTTGCAGGAAACCGGCATGGCCGTGATATTCACCGGCGTCACATTGAGCATCGGCGTATCGACCTGGGCGTTCTCCGCGCTGAAATTCCAGGCCGATATGGGCATGCTGCTATCCTTCATGTTCTTTATCAACATGGTCGGCGCGGTTACCGCATTGCCTGCGCTTGCGGTAACGCTGGAGCGCTGGTTCCCGCGCCGCCGGAAAGTTGCAGCGGGGGCTTAGCCCCCGAACGCGGCTTTCATGCCGGCCTGCATTTCTCCCAGGATTTTGGCGATGTGCGGATCTTTGCCGATGGCAGCCCAATAGGCGGCAACCTTTGGATATCCATCAAGCGGCTTTGGCACGTCGAACCGTGGCAGGATCGTATTGACAAACAATAGCGCCGCAGCCAGTGCCCCATCGGCATGGGTAAGCTGTTTGGCTGCGGCATAGCCTTCTTCACCAATCAGCGCCTCCAGGTCTTTCAGCGCAACGTTCAAATTGGGAATGGCTTCGGCGACGGCTTGCGGAGAGATTTCCCTGCCGAACAGCTTGAAAATCAGCGGTCTTACAGCAGGCATGAGGTAGAGATCCGACATGCGCGCGATCAATCGGGCCTGCGCCCGGTCGCGCGCATTGGCGGGGCGCAGCGCCGGCGCCGGGAACATATCTTCCAGATATTCGCAGATTACTTCGGATTCCGGCAGGATAGTTCCGTCATCCAGTTCCAGCGCCGGAATTTTTCCGATGGGGTTGACTGCCCTGAAGGCGTCCGTGCGGAACCCCGGCGGATCAACCATTTCGACGTTCAACCCCTTGACATTGCACAGCAGCCGCACCCGCGCGGTGTAGGGTGACAAATTCGCGTTATAAAGCTTCATTCTGGCGACCTCCCTGCATTAATATGGATGCGTAAGGTGCACCGGTTTGCATCGGGGTTCTACCAAATTTTAGTCTCAGGAGAATTATATGAAAGCCATCCGATGCCATGCCTATGGCCCGCCAGACACATTACGGATGGAGGATGTGGCGGCGCCCGTGCTGCGCGCCGGGCAGGCGCTGATTTCTGTCAGGGCGGCGGGTGTGAATTTCGTTGATGCGCTGTGTATGCAGGGAACCTATCAGATCAAGCCTGCGCTGCCATTCATTCCGGGCATGGAGGTGGCGGGGATTGTGTCGGCTGTGGCGGACGGCGTTACCTCAGTCGCGGTGGGGGATCGGGTGGCGTGTCTTGCAGGCATTGGCGGCGGCTTTGCCGGACAGGTTGCGGTGGCGGCCGACCGTGTGGTGCGCATTCCCGATGGCATGGATTTCGCTACCGGCGCGGGGTTCATGCTGACCTATTGCACGTCATTATATGCGCTGGAAAATCGGGGTCAGTTGCAGCCCGGTGAAACCCTGCTGGTGCTGGGGGCGGCAGGCGGTGTGGGCCTTGCGGCGGTGGATCTGGGCAAGGCGATGGGGGCGCGGGTAATTGCCGCCGCAAGCAGCACAGCCAAGCTGAATCAGTGCCGCGCCATGGGGGCCGATGCGGTCATCAATTATGATACGGAAGATTTGAAAGAACGGGTGCGTGAACTGACAAGCGGCAAAGGCGCTGATGTGATCTATGATCCGGTGGGTGGCAATTATGCTGAAACCGCATTGCGCAGCAGCGCCTGGAAAGGGCGTTATCTGGTGATCGGTTTCGCCAATGGCGCGATCCCGCGTATTCCACTGAACCTGACCTTGCTAAAAGGCTGCGAGATTGCCGGTGTTGACTGGGGCCAGTTCAGCGCGCGGTTTCCCGAACAGGCAGCCCCCATTCTGGCGCGGCTGATGCAGTTGTTTACAGCGGGCAAGATCAAACCTTGTGTGACGCAAACCTACCCGTTCGCGCGCGCCGCAGATGCGCTGAACGATCTGCTGGCGCGCAAGGTGATCGGCAAGGCGGTGCTGTTGCTGGAAGCATAAGCAATTATCCCCGCCGCCACACCAGCAATTGGTTATTGGCGGGCATGGCATGATCGGCCACCGGGTGCAGACCCTGGGCGCGGGCCAGCGCATCCACGGATTCGAAGTCGCGAATACCGCTGAGCGGATCGCGTTGTTTCAGCCAGAGATCGAATTGCGCATTGCTGGGCGTGGTGAATTTGCCGTCATATTTGAATGGGCCATAGAGGCAGACTATGGCCTGTTCACACAGAATTTCACCAATGCCCCGGAACAGTTGCGTCACATGCGTCCATGACATGATGTGCAGGGTATTGGCGCTGAACACGCCGTCAATATCCGTAACCGGCCAGCTTTGCATGGCGACATCCAGCGCCACCGGGGCCATGACATTTGCAGGCGCCTCCGCCGTCAGCCGCGCCTGTATATCGGGCAAATTATGCGCCAGGTCACTGGTCCGCCAGATCAGATGCGGCAGGCACTGGCCCATATACACCGCATGTTGCCCTGTGCCGCTGCCGATCTCCAGCACATTGCGTACATCCGCAAACGTCTCGCGCAATATTTGCGCAATCGGTCCTCTGTTATTCTCGGCGGCCTGGGAGAAGGCTAATATATTCACAGTAAGCTATAACCCCAACACGGCCTTGGCGACGATGTTCCGCTGCACTTCGTTGGTGCCGCCATAGATCGAGGCGGCGCGGCCGAACAGCATGGCGGGCACGACGCCCTTGCGGTTTGCAGGGCCGATGCCGCCAAGATTGTCGCCGTGCGGCTGATCAAATGGCGCGGCGTAGGGGCCAAGGGCTTCCACCGCCAGATCACTGATGGCCTGTTGAATTTCGGTGCCTTTCACTTTCAGGATCGAGGCTTCCGGTCCCAATGCAACACCCTTCGCCGCCGATACTGCAACCCGCAAATCGGTGTGCGAAAGCGCCAGCAGACCGGTCTCAATGGCCGCCATGCGGTGGCGGAAATCCGGATCATCCAGCAGCCTGCCGCCGCCATTGCCCCGCACCTGTGCCGCCAGTTCGCGCAAGCGTTCCAGCGATCCCCTGGCGCGGGCGACACCCGCAATGCCGGTGCGTTCATTGCCCAGCAGGAATTTGGCGTAGGTCCAGCCCATATTTTCCCTGCCGATCAGATTTTCCTTTGGCGCTTTCACATCGGTGAAAAAGACTTCGTTCAGACTGTGCTTGCCATTGATTGAAATGATCGGTTTCACCAGCAGTCCCGGCGTCTTCATATCGATCAGCAGAAAACTGATGCCCTCCTGGGCCTTGGCTGCGGGGTCGGTGCGCACCAGGCAGAAAATCCAGTCTGCATCCTGGGCGTTGCTGGTCCAGATTTTTTGCCCATTGACCAGATAATGATCGCCCCTGTCCTCGGCGCGGGTTTTAATCGACGCCAGATCAGACCCGGCCCCCGGTTCGGAATAGCCCTGACACCAATATTCTTCGCCTGACAGGATTTTGGGCAGGAACCGCTGTTTTTGTGCGGGACTGCCATATTGCATGATCACCGGGGCCAGCATGGTCATGCCAAAGGCGGACAGCGGCGGCGCGCCGGCAAGGGTCATCTCCGCGTCAAAGATGAACCGCTGCATCGTGGTCCATCCGGCGCCGCCAAATTCCACCGGCCATTTTGGTGCGGCCCAGCCCTTTTCAAACAGCTTTTTATGCCAGGGGGCCACATCGGCGCGGCGCGGCAGGGCGCTTTCGCGGGTCTGGGCGATCAGTTCCGGGCTTAAATTTTCCCTCAAAAAAGCGCGGACTTCATCACGAAATGCGATTTCTTCGGGGCTGAAGGACAGGTCCATGGCGGGTTTCCGATGTTAATAATATTTAGTGTGCCCTGATTTCGAGACTTTCAACAAGCACTTCTATCGCCTATGTAAGAATATTCGCAGGTCATGAATGCTTAACGAAATCCTGTTAGGCTTCAAATCTGTCAATCGGAGTTGGCCATGCCCAAACAATTGTTACATCTGGTATTCGGGGGCCGCCTTACGGACCCGCAGAGTGTGGAATTCAAAAATACAGACGATCTCGATATTGTCGGGATATTTCCGGATTATGATTCCGCGCTAAAGGCCTGGAAAGCGGCGGCGCAGCGCACCGTGGATGATGCGCATATGCGCTATTTCATTGTGCACATGCACCGCATGCTGGACCCGCATATGGGCAAAGACATCCATCACGTGGCGCAATAACCGGCTATCTGCGCTTCTCCAGAATTGAGACGGCGATAATCATGTCAATATCAGTTCCATTGGCCGACAGGGGGGCGAAGCAGGATTCAATTCCCTGAAAATGCTGTCCCGGAAGCGCTGCATGCGGGGCATAGGTGCGTACTGGCGCGCGCGCTTCTATTACCCGTTCAATTCCCTGTTTTACGCGGGCAAAGACCCCCGGCGGCAGTACAGAAATGGGCTCTCCCCGCATATTGCCGCCACCAAATGTGTCGGACAATATCGTGCCGATTAGCCGGATACGAAATTCTTCCCCGCCGCTGATCACATCGTGCATATGTGTCCAGGGTAGCAGGGGCGTAATTTCGCCTGGTTTAATGTCCGCCCGGCCGGGGTACAGCCGCGTACCGCGCTTGGCTTTCCAGTAAGACAGAAAATCATGCAATTCCGGGCGGACAAATTTCAGATCAGTATTGCAGATGAAGATATTGTCTTTTATTGCAGGCATGGGGCTCCCGATGTGACTATTTTCGGTTTTGTAATATGGCAACGACGATAATCATATCGATATCGGCGCCGTTCGTTGACAAGGGCGCCAGGCAGGATTCATTGCCCTGGAAGTCCTGCCCAGGAATGGATGTTGAAGGACTATAGGTGCGTAATGGCGCCCGCGTCTGCACGACCCAGTCAAGGGCCTGTTTCAGGCGTACAAAAACGGGATATGGAAGTGTGGAGATCGACCGGTCACGGGAATCCGTCCGGCCTGTAAGATCGCTCAAAGCCGTGCCTCCGAGGCGGCACAGATATTCCTCACCATCGCCAAGCACGTCATACATGTGCAGCCAGGGCAGAACCTCGATCATTTCGCGTGGCGAAATGTCCCCGCGGCTCGGAAATGGCCGTGTATCGCGCTTGCGCTTCCAATACTCAAGAAGCTCAACAAGTTCGGGCCGTTGTAATTGCAGTTCTGGATCTGCATTGATTACGCGGGTGCCGGCAAATGTCATCTCTGTTTGACCTCACGCGAACCAGCAAAACAGGGTTAACTATAGTTTTCTAATCAGCACTCGGAAAGTACTATTATGAAACAGGGAAAGGCGGGTAATCACAGGTGAAATGGCCACGCGCCCCAGCGGGCGCAAGCCATCCGAGCCCGTAAGGCTGAGCGGCCCGAGACATAGGTGAGTGACCGGACAAGGTGAGATTGGCTGGGGTGCCAGGATTCGAACCTGGGAATGGCGGCATCAAAAGCCGCTGCCTTACCACTTGGCGACACCCCAAAAAGCAGGCCCGACCGTGAACGGCAGGGCCCTGATTTCGGCGCAACATAGCGCCCCCGCCGGCGCGGCGCAACGGTAGAGGCGCGGCGAATCGCAAATTACCCGGAATATACCGGTGCGAATGCCGCTTTGCGCGAATGCCTCTATAATCTGCGGCGATTTATGCCTAGACTGATCCATAAATGGTTCGTCTCGCTGGCAGGCCAGCGTTCTGCCAACTTCCGGCTTACTACTGTTTTCCGAACGCACAGGATGCTTCTGTTTGTGTTTTTCAGCCAGCGCCAGTTTCGCAGTAGCAGGAATCAACGCGCTTATTGGCGTCGCAATTTTGTGCAAAAAACCTGCCCGCTACGAAATCCCTCTGGCCGGCTTTCCTCTGCTATTTGCGCTCCAGCAGTTTGTTGAGGGGTTGTTGTGGATATTGCTTCCTGACGCGCCACAGGGGACGCCGGTAATTTCGGCGCTGGCCATGCTGTTTATTGTTTTTGCCGAGATCATCTGGCCCGTCATGACCCCCATTGCCGTGCTGATGATTGAAACAGCCCCCCGGCGGCGGCGGATATTGTGCAGCCTTACGCTGCTTGGCCTGCTGGTTTCCGGCTATCTGCTCTATGCGATTCTGACATCCCCGGTTAACGCTGAAATACACAATCACAGTATCCGGTATTTTAACGATTTTCCGTATCTGATCTCGTACCGGCTGGTTTATGTGATCGCGATCAGCGGGCCATTGCTGTTGTCATCACAGCATACCATCCGGATATTTGGCGCACTGGTTTTTCTTGGCTATATAATGTCGCTTTACCTTTATATTGACGCACTGATTTCGGTATGGTGTTTCTTTGCTGCGGCATCAAGCGGCGTGCTGTATTTCCACTTTCAGCGTCGGCGCCCGGTTTGAGAGAGCGAATGCGGGTTTTACATATCATCACAGGGCTGGGCGTTGGCGGTGCAGAAAATATGCTGGATCGCCTGTTGACGCAACTTGACCCCAGACAGGTGTCGAGCCATGTGATTGCGCTGAAGGAAGGTGGCCCGATCGCCGATTCTATCGCCGCGCGCGGTATTCCGGTTGAGGTCATGGGGCTTGATAATTTTTTACCACGCATGCTGATGCCGCTGCGGCTGGCGCGGCGCATCCGGCGCATCGCCCCGGATGTGATCCAGACCTGGCTATATCATGCCGACCTGATCGGTGGAATTGCCGCGCGCATCGCGCGGCCGTTTGGCGGCGCTGTTCCCGTGGCCTGGGGCGTACGTCAGTCGGTGGTGAACCCGGATTTTCTGAAACCCGCAACCTGGCGGGTCATACGTTCCGCCGCCATCGCTTCGCATTTTATCCCGCACACGATTGTGGTCAATGCCACTGCATCCATTGCCAGCCATGCCGCGCTTGGATATGACACTGGAAAATTTCTGCTGATTCCCAATGGTTTTGACAGTGAACGGTTTCGTCCGGATAGTGATGCAAGGGCACGGTTGCGCAAGCAGCTTGGCATAGCGCCAGAAACGATACTGGTTGGCCTGGCCGGAAGATATGATCCGCATAAGGATTATCCAGGATTTCTGGATGCCGTCAGAGTGATCAGCCTGCAGCGGCCCGATATCGCCTTTGTGGCCTGTGGTGAAGGTGTTGATCGCAGCAGTCCAAATATGGCGCGCCTTCTGGCCGGATATGGCGCCTTGCCGCAACTGCATCTGCTGGGGCGTCAAACTGACATGCCCCAATTCTGGGCGGCCCTTGATATTGCCGTATCGGCGTCGGTGGGCGAAGGATTTTCCAATTCTATTGGCGAGGCTATGTCTTGCGCGCTGCCCTGCGTGGTTACAAATGTGGGTGATTCCGCCAGCGTCATTGCGAGTAATGGCTGCGTGATTCCTCCCGGAAATGCAGAAGCGCTGTCACAGGCCATATTAACGTTGAGCGCGATGCCGGCAGAAAAACGGCAGGCGCTGGGAAAACGCGCCCGTACGCGCATACAAAATGAATATAGTCTGACATCAGCGGCGCAATCCTTTGTGAATTTATGGCAGAGCATGCTGGCGCAAAAACCGGCTTAAAATTTTATCAGGCAGGCAACATGACGGTATTGGTAACGGGCGCTGCGGGTTTTATTGGATCACATGTTTCACATGCGCTGCTGGCGTGCGGCGCGCAGGTCATTGGCGTTGATAATCTGAATGATTATTATCAGGTGCAGTTAAAACGTGACCGCCTGACGCCCCTACTGGCGCAGCCCGGGTTTCAATTTTTTGAGATGGATATTTCAGACCGCGACGCCTTTAACACTGCATTACGGGACGAAAAAATTACCCGCGTCATCCATCTCGCGGCGCAGGCCGGTGTGCGCTATTCCATCGAGAATCCCTTTGCCTACACACAGACAAATGTAACCGGGCATCTGGTGGTGCTTGAATATTGCCGCCACCTGGATGGATTGCAGCATCTTGTCTATGCCTCTTCCAGTTCGGTGTATGGCGGCAACGAAAAACTGCCTTTTGCAGAAAGCGATCCGGTAGACCGGCCGATCTCGCTTTATGCCGCCACCAAAAAAGCCGATGAGCTGATGAGCCATACTTATTCACATTTATACCGCATGCCACAGACAGGCCTGCGGTTTTTTACCGTGTACGGACCATGGGGGCGGCCCGACATGGCGCTATGGACATTTACCGAATCTATCCTGGCTGGAAAACCCATTCGCGTATTCAATCACGGAAATATGAAACGCGACTTTACTTTTGTAGATGATATTGTGGCAGGCGTGCTTGCCTGCCTGGATAGTCCGCCTACAGATGACGGGAAATCTGCCCCGCACCGGATATACAATATCGGAAATCACCGATCGGAAAAACTTACCCATATGATCGCGGTGCTGGAAAAGGCGCTGGGCCGCAAGGCCGAAAAAATATTCGAACCCATGCAGCCGGGCGATGTGGCCGAAACCTGTGCCGACATCACCGCCATTCAGCGTGACCACGGTTTTACCCCCACCACCAGCATTGATGTGGGCATTCCGCGCTTTGTGGAATGGTATAAAAGCTATCACCGGATTAATGACTGACAGATTACATCAGCTTACGGATAATTACGGACGCCCGCGAAAATGGTGACGCATGGGGGGCCGCATCTATTTCACCATTGACCTTTGCAAGCCCGCGCAGGCCAAACTGTTCGCGCACCATTTCACCCAGCCATTGACGCGCCTGTCTGGTGCGGGTGCGCGCGCCTTCGCCGGTTTGGGCCAGCCAGTCCCGATGCCGGTCAATCTCGCCCACCAATTGCTCGATCCCGTCATGGCGCGCCGCACTTAAACTCAACACCGGCGCCAGCCATTCGCCGGCGCCTGTTTCAGAAAGGCCCAGCGCGCCTTCCACATCCGCTTTGGCGCGCCGCGCCGCCGCCGTCATATCGGCTTTCGTCACCACAGCGATATGCGGCACTTCCATGATGCCTGCCTTCATGAATTGCAGGCTGTCGCCGGAACCAGGCTGAATGCAGAAAATCACAGTATCAGACACATTCGCCACATCGGTTTCCGACTGGCCGATGCCAACCGTTTCGATCAGCACCACATCATAGACAGCGCGCATCAAGACCATCGCGGGAAGCGTCAGCGCCGCCAGCCCGCCCAGCCGCTCGCGCGCCGCCATGGAGCGCACAAAAACGCCATTGTCTTCCGGGTCGGTTGACAGCCGCGTGCGATCACCCAAAAGCGCGCCGCCGGTTTTGCGCGACGTGGGATCAACCGCGATCACGCCAACCGTGCGCCCCTGGCGCCGCCAGCTTTTCAGCAGCGCATTGATCAGGGTGGATTTGCCAACACCGGGCGGCCCGGTCAGGCCAATCACATGGGCGCGGGCCGCATTCCATGCCGCATCCAGCAACGCCAGAACCGCCGGATCATCCGTATACTGTTCAACCGCCGCCAGCGCGCGGGCCATGACGGCTTTACCACCACTGCGCAATTCAGAAAAGCTGGGAATATCCGGCTTCACACTGTCACGCGGCTCAGCCTTCTTCCTGGTGCACCGCCAGCACCGCATGGGCCGCCGCCAGCCGCGCAATCGGCACGCGGAACGGCGAACAGGACACATAGTCCAGCCCGATGGCGTGACAGAATTGCACCGATGCCGGATCGCCGCCATGTTCGCCGCAAATGCCAAGCTTCAGATCAGGGCGCGTAGCCCGGCCGCGTTTTGAGGCAATCTGGACAAGCTCGCCCACGCCTTCCTGATCCAGGCTGACAAACGGATCCTGCACGAAAATCCCGGCCTTCAGATAGTCCTTCAAAAAACTTCCGGAATCATCGCGGCTGATGCCATAGGTGGTCTGGGTCAGGTCATTGGTGCCGAAGCTGAAAAATTCCGCCTCGCGCGCAATCTCGCCCGCGCGCAATGCGGCGCGCGGCAATTCGATCATGGTGCCAATCTGATAGACAAGCCGGGCGCCGGTTTCCTTCGCCACCGCTTCGGCGACCCCAACAATACGCGCCTTCAGGATCGACAGTTCCTTGCCCGTCGCAATCAGCGGAATCATGATTTCAGGATGCACCGGCGTACCTGTGGATTTTGCGGCCGCAATCGCCGCTTCAAATATCGCGCGGGCCTGCATCTCATAAATTTCGGGATAGGAAATACCCAGCCGCGCGCCCCTGTGCCCCAGCATGGGATTGCTTTCTTCCAGTTCATTGGCGCGGGCATGCACCTTGTCCACATCGCATTTCAGCGCCGCCGCCACCTGCGCAAATTCCACTTCGCTTTTGGGCAGAAATTCATGCAGCGGCGGATCCAGCAACCGGATGGTCACCGGCAGACCGGACATGATTTCAAACAGGGCGGTAAAATCATCACGCTGCATCGGTAAAATCCTGGCCAGCGCGGCGCGGCGCCCGGCCTCGCCGTCTGCCAGAATCATCTCTCGCACCGCGATGATGCGGTCGGCGTTGAAAAACATATGCTCGGTGCGGCAAAGGCCAATGCCCTCGGCGCCAAAGCGCCGCGCGGTGCGCGCATCTTCGGGCGTTTCCGCATTGGCGCGCACTTTCAGACGGCGGATGGTGTCGGCCCATCCCATCAGTTCGCCGAAATCACCGCTCATTTCCGGCTGCACCGTTGGCACAGTACCCAGAATAACCTCGCCGGTGCTGCCGTCCAGCGTGATCATGTCGCCTTCGCGCACGGTTTCGCCGTCCACCATGAAAATTCCGGCCTTATAGTCGATGCGCACCGCGCCCGCGCCGGAAACACAGGGCCGCCCCATGCCGCGCGCCACCACCGCCGCATGGCTGGTCATGCCGCCACGGCTGGTCAGAATGCCCGCCGCCACATGCATGCCGTGAATGTCTTCGGGACTGGTTTCCGTCCGTACAAGGATTACCGATTGGCCAAGCGCCGCGCGCTGCTCGGCCTTTTCCGGGGTAAACACCACTTCGCCGGTGGCCGCCCCGGGCGATGCCGGCAGGCCTTTGGTCAGCACCTTGCGGGGCGCTGCGGGATCCAGGCTTGGATGCAGCAATTGATCGAGCGACGCCGGGTCAATGCGCGCCACGGCTTCGCGCTGGCTGATCAGGCCTTCGCGCGCCATATCCACGGCGATTTTCAGCGCCGCCCTGGTGGTGCGCTTGCCCGCGCGGGTTTGCAGCATCCACAGTTTGCCCCTTTCAACCGTGAATTCGATATCCTGCATGTCGCGGTAATGCGCTTCCAGCCGGTGATAAATGCCGCATAGTTCGCCATACACCACTGGCATGGTTTCTTCCAGCGACGGCTTGGTGTCAACGGCGCGTTCGCGGGCGGCTTTTGTCAGATATTGCGGGGTGCGAATGCCCGCCACCACATCCTCGCCCTGCGCATTGATCAGATATTCGCCGTAAAATTCATTGTCGCCGGTCGATGGATTACGGGTAAAGGCTACGCCGGTGGCGCTGTCCTCGCCCATATTGCCAAATACCATGGCCTGTACATTGACCGCCGTGCCCCATTCATCGGGAATGGAATGAATGCGCCGGTAGGTTTTCGCGCGCGCGCCATCCCATGATTCGAACACCGCGCCGATGGCGCCCCAGAGCTGCGCCTGCACATCCTGCGGAAACGGTTCACCCAGTTCGCGCTCAACAATTTCCTTGTAGGTCTCGACCAGTTCACGCCAGTCTTCCGCGCCCAGATCGGTGTCCGCCGTTACGCCCAGTCCGCTTTTATGTTCATCCAGCGCGTCCTCGAACAGATAATGTTCCACCCCCAGCACCACATCGCAATACATCTGGATAAAGCGGCGATAGCTGTCATAGGCAAAGCGCGCGTCGCCCGATTCCGCCGCCAGCCCGGCAGCGGTTTCATCATTCAATCCAAGGTTCAACACGGTATCCATCATACCCGGCATCGAGGCGCGCGCGCCCGAACGGATCGACAGCAGCAATGGGCTGGCAGGATCGCCAAAGCGCCGCCCGACCAGCGCGGCCACCTGCCCCAGCGCCGCCTGCACCTGAGCCTCCAGCCCATCGGGGTATTTTTTCTGATTGGCGTAAAACGCGGTGCAGACGTCGGTCGTCAGGGTGAACCCCGGCGGCACCGGCAGCCCCAGGCTGCTCATTTCCGCCAGATTGGCCCCTTTGCCGCCCAGCAGATTGCGCAGCTTGGCTGCGCCCTCGGCCTTGCCCGCGCCGAAAGTGTAGACCCATTTGGCCGCGGCATCGGTTTTTGTGGACATGGGTTACCCTTCTATCTTTGAAAAATCCGCGACGGTTTCCAATGTACTGCGTATCTGGGACAATAGCAGCAGCCGGTTAACGCGCAGTTCCGCATCGTCGGCGTTCACCGTAACCTTGTCAAAAAAAGCGTCCACCGGGGCACGCAACCGCGCCATCGCGGTCATGGCGGCGGTGAAATCCTCCCGCTTGACCGCGTCATCGGCCTCTGCTGCCACTTCGGAAATCCGGTCGAACAGCGCGCGCTCTTCTTCCTGTCGGAATCCCGCCGGATCGGCATGACGGTCATAGGTTTTGGCGTCGCGTTTTTCCTCGATGCGCAGAATATTGACGGCCCGCTTATAGGCCGCCAGCAGATTAGCCCCATCATCGGAGCGCACAAACACGTCCAGCGCCTCGGCCCGCGCCACCAGCAGCACCAGATCATCCTGCCCGCCCAGCGCGAACACCGCATCCACCAGATCATGACGCATGCCGCGTTCACGCAAATGCACTTTCAGCCGGTCGGCGAAAAAGGCGAGAAGGTCTTTAGTCTGCTCATCCGACATCACCGGCACCAAATGGTCCAATAAAGATGCAGAGGCGCTCCATTCCCCTAATCCCGTTAAGAAAATCGACGACAGCCGCAATCTAAGTTTATTTTCAAGTATTATCCGAATGACACCGAGAGCAGCGCGGCGAAGCGCAAATGGATCTTTAGACCCCGTGGGTTTTTCATCGATCTTCCAAAAACTGATCAGCGTATCGATCTTATCAGCCATTGCAACAGCTATAGATAGTGGCGCATGCGGACAAGCATCTGACGGACCAGCGGGCGAATAATGATCGCGGATGGCGGCGGCCACATCTTCATGTTCGCCATCAGCCAGCGAATAATAATGCCCCATAATACCCTGCAGTTCAGGAAACTCGCCTACCATGCCTGTAACCAAATCGCATTTGGCAAGCTCGGCGGCCCGCATAACCTGGTTTTTGTCAGCGCCAGGAATAAATGTCGCCAGTCCACTTGCTATTTTCCTATTACGAACTACCTTAGCGTTTACATTCCCAAGCCGAGCGTGAAACACCATGTCCTTCAAACTATCAAGACGGCTTTCCAAACTGGTTTTTCGGTCCTGATCCCAGAAGAATTTGGCGTCCGACAGGCGCGCCGCCAGCACCCGCTGATTACCCTCGATGATCATCTTGCCGCCATCCGCTGCCTCGCGGTTGGCTACAATGATAAAGCGTGACTCAAATTTTTTGCTGACCGCATCGCGCAGGGAAAAATATTTCTGATGATTGCGCATCGCTGCAATCAGAGCTTCGTGCGGCACGTCCAGAAAGGCTTCTTCAAACCCGCCCATCAACACCACGGGCCATTCGTTCAGGCCTGCCACCTCGTCCAGCAATGCCTCATCGGGAATCATCTCCAGTCCTTCCGCCTCCGCCAGCGCATTCGCCTGTTGCAGAATGCGCGCCTTGCGTTCAACGGGATCAAGACACACAAACGCCTTTTCCAGCGCGGCTGCATATTCCGAAAAATTCCGTACACGGATATTATCCGGGGCCATGAAGCGGTGCCCGCGCGTTGTATCCCCCGCCTTCACGCCATCAATTTCAAAGTTTAGCGGCGCGCCGTCGAAACAGCACAGGATCGAATGCAATGGCCGTACCCATCGGAGATTCCCCGCGCCCCAGCGCATGCTCTTGGGCCAGGGAAATTCGCGCACGGTTTTTTCGACAATCGCCGGAATCACCTGCGCGGAGGGTTGGCCCTTGCTTGCGGTGACCGCGAAATAAAATTCGCCCTTATCCAGATTGCGTTTTTGCAACTGGTCCAGCCGCAATCCGGTGGATGCCAGAAAGCCTTGCACCGCCTTTTCTGGCGCATCGGTGCGCGGCCCCTTGCGTTCTTCTTCGCGGTCGGGTTGCGCCAGCGGAATGCCGTCGGCCACAAAACACAAGCGGCGCGGCGTAACAAAGGTTTTTACCCCATCGAACGGCAATCCGGCGCCGCTCAGACCATCGGTAATCAATCGCTGCAAATCCTGCGCCGCACGCGCCTGCATGCGCGCCGGGATTTCTTCGCAAAACAGTTCCAGTAAAAGCTCGGCCACGCCTATTCCTCCACCGCTTCACCCTGGCTTTTCAGCCAGGCGGTGGCGCACCCCTTGGACAGCGCGCGCACACGGCCGATATAGGCGGCGCGCTCCGTCACGCTCACCACGCCGCGCGCATCCAGCAGATTGAACAGATGGCTGGTTTTCAGCATCTGGTCATAGGCGGGCAATGTCAGATCGCGCGCCAGCAGCGCCGCGCATTCCTTTTCCGCATCGGCAAAATGGCGCAGCAAAATTTCGGTGTCCGCATGTTCAAAATTATAGGCGGAAAATTCCCGCTCCGCCTGATGGAACACATCGCCATACTTCACGCCATGCCCGTTAAAGTCCAGATCATACACACTGTCCTTACCCTGAACATATTGCGCCAGGCGCTCCAGCCCATAGGTCAGCTCGCCCGATACCGGCCTGCAATCATAGCCGCCGACCTGCTGAAAATAGGTGAACTGGCTGACCTCCATCCCGTCGCACCACACTTCCCAGCCCAGCCCCCAGGCGCCCAGCGTCGGGTTTTCCCAGTCATCCTCGACAAAGCGGATATCATGCAGGGCCGGATCAATGCCGATGGCGTACAGGCTTTGCAGATACAATTCCTGAATTTCCAGCGGGGAGGGTTTCAGGATCACCTGAAACTGGTAATAATGCTGTAACCGGTTGGGGTTTTCGCCATAGCGGCCATCCTTGGGGCGGCGCGAGGGCTGCACATAGGCGGCCTTCCACGGCTTTGATCCCAGCGCGCGTAACGTGGTCGCCGGATGCGAGGTGCCCGCTCCCACCTCCATATCATAGGGTTGCAGAATGACGCAGCCCTGATCGCTCCAGTACCGTTGCAGGGTGAGAATAATTTCCTGAAACGACAGAGCGGGGCCGCGCGCGCTTTTCGGGGATGGGGACATACAGGGTTCCGGGTTGGTGATGACGATGTGTTGCGGCGCAAACTAAAGCAAACCGTGCGCCGTTACTATTTTTGATTGCCGCCAAAATCAAGTGCGGCCGCATGGCGCAGCACCTGCTCGGCCGCTTGCGTGTATTTGGCCCCCGGTTCATGCAAAATCAGCCCCGGCAACAGGCTTAGGGGGCCGTCATTTCCCTTATAGGCCCGCACAATGAAGCGTTTGGCGGCTTTGCCATTACCGGGCCAGAGCGGAAATATCTCGCAGCCGCCCGCCCGGCCCTTCAGTGCCGCCAGCACATCGTCCAGCCGGTCAGCCCGGTGGATCATCGTAATACACCCCGCAGGCCGCGCCATGGTTGCGGCGAATTTTATCCAGTCGCGCAGGCCAACCGCACTTTCCTGATGCGCGCCAAGCCTGCCCGGATGCGGGGATGCGCTGCCCGCGCCCGGTTCCTGAAAGGGCGGGTTCATAAACACATGGTGATAGCTGTTGGCGGTAATCCGGTAGGGCGGGCTGGCGATGGAGCCGCAATAGACCTCAATCGCATCGCCAAGGCCGTTTCCTTGCGCATTCTGGCGCGCCAGACCGGCCAGCATCGGGTCGATTTCCAGTGCATCCACGGATATACCGGGCACACGCCGGGCCAGGCACAGGCCAGCGGTTCCAACTCCAGCGCCCCCTTCCAGCGTCAATTCCCCTGGCCTGGCCGGAATGGCGGCGGCCAGCAACACCGCATCAATGCCCGCCCGGTGCCCTGTGGCCGGCTGCACTATCTGCAAACGCCCGCCCAACAGGGCGTCGTCCGTTGTTTCGCTGATTATCTCGCTCTTCGCCTGATCGGCCATGGGCCTGCTCCGCAATCATTCTGCCTGACACCATAAACTTATTTCGCAACGTCTTCTATAGCTGGACAAATTCTGTTAAACAGGGGCAACGCCATCCGCCTCTTATCAGGAGAAGTTTCTTGGGAGTAGTTGTTCCATTCGACAATGAAGATGCAGGTGGCGAGGGTGCATTCATCGCTCTGCGGGATCTGGTCGCCGATGAAATGGCGCGCACCAATGAGTTTATCCTAAACCGGATGCAGAGCCATGTCCGCATGATCCCCGATCTGGCCGGACATCTTATCCAGTCCGGCGGCAAACGGTTGCGCCCCATGCTGACCCTGGCGGCCATCCGCATGTGCGGCTATCGCGGTGAAGACAATGTGCGGCTGGCGGCGAGTGTGGAATTTCTGCATACCGCCACCCTGTTGCATGATGATGTGGTGGATGAAAGCAGCCTGCGCCGGGGGCTTTCCACCGCCAACGCCATCTGGGGCAATCAGGCCAGCGTCCTGGTCGGCGATTTTCTGCTGAGCCGCGCCTTTCAACTGATGGTCGAAATCGGTTCCCTGCGCATTCTGGAAATTCTGTCCAGCGCTGCGGGGGTGATTGTGGAGGGTGAGGTGCTGCAACTGGAGCGCGCCAGCGACATCGCCACCACCGAGGACACCTATCTGCGCATCATCACCGCCAAAACCGCGACCCTGTTCGCCGCTGCCTGCCAGACCGCCGCCGTGATCGCCACCCGCCCGGCGCAAGAGGAAGAGGCGCTGGAATCCTACGGTAAAAATCTGGGTATTGCGTTTCAGCTTGTCGATGACGCGCTGGATTATTCCGCCAAACAGGCCAGTTTTGGTAAAACCGTCGGCGATGATTTCCGCGAAGGCAAAATCACCCTGCCGGTCGTGCTGTCGTTTCGCCGGGGCACTGACGCAGAGCGCGCTTTCTGGCGCCGGGTCATGGAAGACGGCCAGCAAAATGCCGATGACCTGGCGATGGCTGTTCAATTGATGGGCCGCCATGGTGCGTTAAGCGACACGATCGAACGCGCCCGGCATTATGGCGACATGGCCCGCGACGCCCTGGCGATTTTCCCGGAATCTGAGGAAAAAACCTGCCTTTCCGGGATTGTCGATTTCTGTATCAGCCGCGCACATTAATCACGGGTGGGGTTGCGGCCCCCCGGCGCAAGCGCTATAACCCGCAGCGCACATCGGAGTGTAGCTCAGCCTGGTAGAGCACTACGTTCGGGACGTAGGGGCCGGAGGTTCAATTCCTCTCACTCCGACCATTCTTCGCCGTGTCCACTTTGTATCCGGATAGGATACCTACCGGTACGCCGCGATAATCCCCAGGAAATCCTCTGCTTTCAGGCTGGCGCCGCCGACCAGTGCGCCATTGACATTGGCCACGCCCATCAGCTCCACCGCATTCGAAGGCTTCACGGAACCGCCATAGAGGATACGGAATGCCGCCCCGTCTTTGAAGCGGGCCTGCAATTGCGCGCGGATGAAGGCGTGTACTTCGGCCACATCCGCCGCTGTCGGGGTGCGCCCGGTCCCTATGGCCCATACCGGTTCATAAGCGACCACCAAATTGGCGGCTGTGGCCCCTTCGGGCAGGGATCCGGCCAATTGCCTGCCAACCACGTCCAATGCCTTGCCAGCGTTGCGTTCCGCCCCGGTTTCGCCCACGCAGACAATCGCGATCAGGCCCGCACGATGCGCCGCCAGCGCCTTGGCCTGCACAACCGCATTGTCTTCACCGTGATCGGCGCGGCGTTCCGAATGGCCGGCAATGACGGCCACTCCGCCTGCATCCTTGATCATCTCGGCGCTGATATCCCCGGTATGGGCGCCAGAGGCTGCGGTGTGGCAGTCTTGACCCCCCAATAACACGGGACCGGAACCCAGTTTGGCGTACATGGGGGCCAGCAGGGTGGCAGGCGGGCACAGCATGGCCTCACATCCCCCCGTCTGTCCTGAGGCGACCCCGGCGGCCAGTTTTTCGGCTTCCAGCAAAGAGGCGATCAGGCCATTCATTTTCCAGTTGCCGGCAACCAGCGGGCGGGGGGTGTTTGCAGACATAAGTGCTTATCCTTATTGACGTTTTTTACGGACCGCCGGTTAACCAAACGTTCCGGCTTTGGGTGTAGGTTATGCAGCGGCAAAATTCATGGATTTGACTCTTTACGGTTTATTGACCTATTTGCAATCCCCTTTGGCACATCTAGTGGCGAAACCCGCCCCAAATGTGAACAGGTCCGAATGAAACTGGTTATCGTAGAATCGCCCTCCAAGGCGAAAACAATCAATAAATATCTTGGCAGCGACTATCAGGTCCTGGCGAGCTTCGGACATGTGCGCGACCTGCCCGCCAAGAATGGCTCGGTGCTGCCCGATGATGATTTCGCGATGATCTGGGAGGTCGGCGACCGGTCCAAAAAGCAGTTGAACGAAATTATCCAGGCCGCCAAAAGCGCCGACAGTCTGATCCTGGCGACCGACCCGGACCGGGAGGGCGAGGCCATTTCCTGGCATGTGCTGCAGGTATTGAAGGACAAAAAGGCGCTGGGTTCGAAGCCTGTGCAACGGGTGGTGTTCAACGAAATCACCAAATCCGCGATCCTGGAGGCGATGAAACATCCGCGCGAAATTGATGCGGCGCTGGTGGATGCCTATCTGGCGCGCCGCGCACTGGATTATCTGGTCGGCTTCAGCCTGTCGCCGGTGCTGTGGCGCAAGCTGCCAGGCGCGCGTTCCGCCGGCCGGGTGCAATCGGTGGCGCTGCGCCTGATCTGTGTACGCGAACTGGAAATCGAAAGTTTTACCGCCCGGGAATACTGGACCGTCGAAGGCGATTTTGGACTTAAAAGCAGCCAGTCGCTTACCGCCCGCCTGACCAGGCTGGACGGCGATAAAGTCGAGAAATTCACCATCGCAACAGCCACCGCCGCAGAAGCGGCGCGCGCCCGCATCCTTACGCGCGATTACAGTATAAAGAGTGTCGAAAGCAAACCGGCGAAGCGCAATCCGCCGCCGCCGTTTATTACCTCGACCCTGCAACAGGAAGCCGCGCGCAAACTGGGTTTCAGCAGCGCCCGCACCATGCAGATCGCGCAGCGCCTGTATGAAGGTTTTGACATCGACGGCGAAACCACCGGCATTATCACCTATATGCGGACCGATGGTGTGACCATGGCGGGTGAGGCCATTGCCGGTGCGCGCAAAATGATCGCGCAGGAATATGGCAAGGAATATGTGCCGGAAGCGCCGCGCATTTACACCAGCAAGGCCAAAAACGCCCAGGAAGGGCATGAGGCCATTCGCCCCACCGATATGTCGCGCCTGCCCGCCGCGCTGGGCAAAGTTCTGGATAAGGACCAGCACAGACTGTACGAGCTGATCTGGAAGCGCGCCGCCGCCAGCCAGATGGAAAGCGCGCAACTGGAACGCACCACGGTCGAAATCGAATCCGGCGACGGGCTGGTTGGTTTTCGCGCCACCGGTTCGGTGCTGCAATTTGACGGCTTTCTGCGCCTCTATCAGGAAGGCACGGACGATGAGGCCGAGGATGAAGATGGCGGCCGCCTGCCCAGGGTGGCGGCAAAGGATCCGCTGTCTCTGAAGGACGTACGCCCTGAACAGCACTTCACCGAACCGCCGCCGCGTTATTCCGAGGCCAGCCTGGTCAAGAAAATGGAAGAGTTGGGCATTGGCCGGCCCAGCACCTATGCCAGCGTGCTGTCCGTGCTGCGCGACCGCGAATATGTGACGATGGACAAGAACCGTTTCATTCCGTCGGATAAAGGCCGGCTGGTGACGGCGTTTCTGGAAAGTTTTTTCAGGAAATATGTGGAATATGATTTCACCGCCGATCTGGAAGAACAGCTGGACGATGTGTCTGCGGGCAAGATCAACTGGAAACAGGTGCTGCGCGACTTCTGGAAGGATTTCAATGTCTCCATCGAAGGCATGTCCGATCTGCGCGTCACGCAGGTGCTGGATGCGCTGAACGAAGTGTTGGGGCCGCATGTGTTTCCAACCCGTGAAGATGGCGGCGCCGCGCGCCAGTGCCCGGCCTGCGCGGTGGGACAGCTAAGCCTGAAGGTTGGCAAGTTCGGCGCCTTTGTGGGCTGTTCCAACTATCCCGAATGCGCCTTCACCCGGCAGATGACGGCGAATGGCGAAGGATCGCCTGGCGATGCCGGTCCAAAACTTTTGGGAACCGATCCCGTGACAGGCCTGCCGGTGACGATGCGCAAGGGGCGCTTTGGATTATTCCTGCAATTGGGCGAGGCCGTTGAGAAAGGCGACAAGCCAAAACGCGGCCCGGTTCCAAAAGACATGCCGCCCGAGGTGATCGATCTGGAACGCGCGCTGCAATTATTGTCGCTGCCGCGCGCCGTTGGCGACCATCCCGAAACCGGCAAGCTGATCGAGGCGGCCATCGGCCCCTATGGACCCTATCTGCGCCACGACGGTAAATACGCCAATCTGGCGACGACGGAAGAAGTGTTCACCATCGGTCTTAATCACGCGGTGTCGGTCATTGCCGACGCAAAAAACAAGCCGCCACGGCGCGGCAATGCGGCGTTGCGCGAACTGGGCGTTCACCCTCTGGATGAAGCACAGCTTTCCGTCATGAATGGCCGCTTTGGTCCCTATGTGAAATGGAACAAGGTTTTTGCGACATTGCCCAAAAGCCATGATCCGCAAACCATCTCGCTGGAAGAAGCCATTGATCTGGTAAACGCCAAGGCGGCGCGCGGGCCTTCGGCCAGAAAAACCAAACCGGGCGCGAAAAAAGCGTCCGAAAAACCGGCGGCAAAAAAAGCTGTAGCGAAAAAACCGGTGGCCAAGAAGCCAGCGGCGAAAAAGCCGGTCGCCAGGAAGCCCGCAGCGAAAAAAAATCCCGGCTAAAAAACCACCACTTGTATTCTATTACATGTTGTATATTAACATAAAATGGTTTCCCAAGGCTGCCGCCAAGAGCCCGGCCGAAAATTAAAATTGAGTGATTTCAGGGGCTTGTGATTCTGTTGGTTTGTGAACTGACAGGAGATCGACATGCCATGGACTGAAACCACTCGCCGCGATTATGACCGGCGTTTTTTGCGTTATGCAGGTGATGTGAGCGACGAAGAATGGGAAATTATCGAACCATTCATGCCGCCGCCGAACACGGTTGGCAGGCCGCGCAAAGTTGACCTTCGCACGATCTGGAACGCCATTCAGTATATTGGGCACACGGGCTGCCAATGGCTTTCGCTAAGGCTTTGTCCTCATCGCCAAACGCTGGGTCGTCGAGCGAACATTCGCATGGCTCGGGCGCTGCCGGCGTCTTGCCAAAGACCGGGAGAAATCTATTCTCTCATCCGAAAGCTGGGCCTATATCGCTTCAATCCGCATGATCTCAAGACGTCTGGCAAGAGAATATCGTAACCAGTAATAATTTTGATTCAGACTCTTATGTTATTGGATACTAATAATGAAAAGTAATACGATAATTGAAATAATGGTAATAGCGTCAAGGGTATCAAAAGAACCAATAATGCTATTACGCTTACCAGTAAAAAATTTAATAGAATTCCAAATAATCCGACCTAATGATAACCAAAAGCATATCGCTGCCACGATTATAGCTATCCACGCGATTATTTTCATTCTCAATTCACCTTCAATTAAAGGGAACGTTACCCCTTTTTAGAGCCCGAGCGAAAAGTAGTTGAGCGATACCAGTGTTTTGTGATTCACGGTCGTTGTCGAGACGATAGGAGAAGCACATGGCCTGGACTGATACCGCCCGCCGTCAACATATGCGCAAAGGGCCGCGCTATCCAAGTGATTTGCGGGATGGGGAATGGGCGTTGATCGAGCCGATGTTTCCGGCAGC